>Cebus_capucinus_imitator_PRJNA485217_SSR039__coassemble_1017_pt1 | contig 35830 bp, 26 predicted proteins | sample Cebus_capucinus_imitator_PRJNA485217_SSR039__metabat2_high_PE_009 | metagenome-assembled genome bin Cebus_capucinus_imitator_PRJNA485217_SSR039 | reverse complement strand
CGCTTTTCAGCCAGCAGCTCCACCGCGCGCTCATGGGTCATGGACTCCACAGATTCCGCACGAGGAACCGTAATATTGGTGACGCCGTCGGTAATATAGGGGCCGAAGCGTCCATCCTTGATCACGATCTTCTTCTCGGAGACGGGGTCTACACCCAGTTCTGCCAGGGGCGGGCGTGCTGCGGCGCGTCCGCGGGTCTTAGGCTGGGAGTAGATTTCCAGCGCCTGCTCAAGAGTGATAGTGAAGATTTCTTCTTCGCTGCCGATGGAGCGGGAGTCGGTGCCCTTCTTCAGGTAGGGACCAAAACGACCGTTTTGAACGGTGATTTCTACACCTTCTGCATCGGTTCCGACCACGCGCGGCAGGCTCATGAGCTGCAGCGCCTGCTCGAGGGTGACGGTGTCCACGCTCATGGACTTGAACAGGGATGCGGTGCGCGGCTTGACGGGCTTGGGCTTCTTCTTGGGCTTGGGCTTACCGTTTTTGTAGTATTCGGTGGGCAGCGAGTCCAAGTATGCCTGCAGCTGTTCCTCGGTCATTTCGGGGATGACTTCGGTGACGTAGGGGCCGTAGCGTCCGTCGCGCGCGACGATTTCGTAGCCGTTGTCCGGGTCCACGCCCAGGGATCGGGTGTCGCTCTTGGAGGCGGCGGCTTCGAGCAGCTCGCGTGCCTTGGCTTCGGTGAGCTCGTCGGGTGCGAGGTCATCGGGTACGTTGGCGCGCTGCGGGTCGGAAATTTCGCCGGTTTCGGTATTCACGGTGCCTTCGGCCTCAATATAGGGGCCGAATTTACCCACGCGCAGCATAATACCGTCGCCAATACGAATGGAGTTAATATCGCGCGCGTCGATATCTCCCAGGTTGTCCACGATGGGCTTCAGGCCGCGCTTGGTGCCGCCGCCGTAGTAGAATTCGCCGAGCCAGTCCACGCGGGATTCTTCGCCGCGTGCGATGCGGTCGAGGTCTTCTTCCATGGATGCGGTGAAGTCGTAGTCCACATAGGATGCGAAGCTATCTTCCATCAGGCGCACCACGCTAAAGGCGGTCCAGGAGGGCACCAGGGCACCGGATCGCGGGATCACGTAGCCGCGATCCATGATCGTGGAGATAACCGCTGCGTAGGTAGAGGGGCGACCAATACCCAGCTCATCCAGGGTCTTGACCAGGGAGGCCTCGGTGTAGCGCGGGGGCGGCAAGGTTTCGTGACCTGCTGCTTGGATGTTCTCAGCGGACAGTCCGTCGCCTTCGCTCAGGGCGGGCAGGCGCTTGTCGTTGTCCTTATCGCGGTCTGCGCTGCGGCTTGCGTCGGTGCCTTCTTCGTAGGCTGCCAGGAAGCCGCGGAAGGTGATCACGGTGCCGGATGCTGCGAATTCTGCGTCCTGGCCGTTAGCTGCGGTTGCGCCCAGGCGCACGGATGCGGTGGAGCCGGTGGCATCTGCCATCTGCGAGGCGACGGTTCGTTTCCAGATCAGCTCGTATAGGCGGTATTCGTCATTGCTCAGGGCGTCGCGCACTGCCTCAGGGGTGCGGAAGGTGTCACCCGCGGGGCGGATTGCTTCGTGGGCTTCCTGCGCGTTCTTGCTCTTGGAGGTGTAGACGCGAGGCGCGGCGGGCACGTACTCGGCACCGTAGAGTTCGGTTGCCTGACGGCGTGCAGCGTTGAGCGCCTGGTCGGAGAGGGCTACGGAGTCGGTTCGCATATAGGTGATGTAACCGTTTTCGTAGAGGCGCTGCGCGACCTGCATGGTCACGCGGGAAGAGAAGCGCAGCTTGCGCGATGCCTCCTGCTGAAGGGTGGAGGTGGTAAAAGGCGCAGCGGGGCGGCGCTTATAGGGCTTGGTTTCTACGCTACGTACGCTAAAGGGCACACCGGTCAGCGCCTGTGCGAGCGCATGAGCCTGCTCTTGATTCAGGTGTGCTGCCTTGGTGTTGGTCAGCTGACCGTTGTCGGCGAAGTCCTTACCGGTGGCTACGCGTGCGCCGTTGAGGGCGACGAGTTTCGCGTCGAAGCTTTCCTTGGATTCGGTGGTGAAGGTGCCGCTCAGATCCCAGTAGTTGGCGGAGATGAACGCCATACGTTCGCGTTCGCGCTCGACGACCAGGCGAGTGGCAACGGACTGCACGCGTCCTGCTGAGAGGCCGCGGCCGACTTTGCGCCAGAGCACGGGGGAGATTTCGTAGCCGTAGATACGGTCGAGGATACGGCGGGTTTCCTGGGCGTCGACCAGGTGCTGGTCGATATCGCGCAGTTCGCCGAAGGCACGCTGGATTGCTTCCCGAGTGATTTCGGGGAAGGTCATGCGGTAGACGGGTACCTTGGGCTTGAGCACTTCTTTCAGGTGCCATGCGATGGCTTCACCTTCGCGGTCACCATCGGTTGCCAGATAGAGCGCGTCTGCGTCTTTGAGTTTGCGCTTGAGTTCGGTGACTTTTTTCTTTTTATCGGGGTTGGTCACGTAGTAGGGTTCGAAGTTGTCCTCTACGTTGACGGCGAATTTGCCGACGGGGGTTTTTTTGAGCTCTTCGGGCAGTTCGGAGGGCTGGGGGAGGTCGCGGATATGACCCATGGAGGAGTCCACCATGAACTCGTCTCCTAGGTAGCCACTGATGGTTTTGACTTTGGAGGGGGACTCCACGATCAGCAGTGCTTTTCCGGTGTTTACCTTTGCGGGCACGACTCTCCTTGGGTTGGTGTACTGCGTGTTGGTGCGTATCAACCATAGCGCATTATGCGGGGTTTGTGCTATTGAGCTGTACGGCGTGCCTGCGGGGCTTTAGTGTTGTGCCGGTATCAGGCTGTATTCGCGTCCTTTAATACTGCGGGGGATGATTTGCACCCATTGGGTGTGGCTGTCGGTGGTGCGGTTGTCGAATTTTTCGACCAGGCGCGGGGTCATTTCGGGCGGTAGCCAGTGGGCGATGCCTTGGACGATGACGGAACGAATGCCGTCGAAGAGCAGCTCGTCGATTTCAAAGGCAACGTGTCGGCTGACGACCACGGAGGAGAAGCGTTCGCCGCGGGTGGTACGCACGTAGATTTCTTGTTCGGAGATGCCGTAGAGCACGGGGAGGACTTCGACGGTGTTGCCGTCGGCGATGACGAGCCTGCCGAGGGTGTTTGCGTGTAGGCGTTCCCAGCAGGTTTGCTCGTTTAGCTCGGTGTCGCGCTCTGTGTGACTCATAGTGTTTAGTCTATCTGTTGCTCTGCGGTGTTTTGTCGTCGGATGCGGTGCTCGGTGGCATTTTTCACAGTATTCTGTGCTTTTGGTGTCTCTATGACGCGGCTATGTCATATTGTGGACGCTTTAGGTAGAGCTTTGAGGTGTCAAGATGGAGTTTTTGATTCCTTTATATATGGTGTGCACTGTTAGCCGAGTAACTTCTATAGCCGGAATATACAGCCTGGATATGCAGATAAGGGAGTAGCGAATATATACCCGCTACTCCCTTATCTGCTATTGTACTGCGCCAGTGTCCAGAAGGTTCTAAGCTTCTGCGCCCTGCTGAGCAGGAGCTTCATCGGCAAAATGCAGGAAGGACTTCTCCACCAGCTCGGCAATAGCCTCCAATAGCAGGGCACGCTCGGGAGCCATATCCGCGTCCAGCACGGAGCCGGTGAAATTAGCTGCCGAATGCACCACAGAATCAACCGCCTCACGGGTGCGATCGTCCAACACATCCCAGTTCAAAATAGCAGCCAGGGCATTAAGAATCTGCACCACCGCCAACTCGCCATCGCTCGCGGAAACAAAGCCCGCTGCCTCGGTGCTGAGCATTTGGGTACGGCATAGACCGGAACCGGCACGCAGCAAAATAATCTGCGGATGCTCTGCCCCCGGCTCACCGTGGCGTTCCTCAGTCACATCTTCAGCCAGCACCAGGTAGGAGTCCAAAAACTCCTGCGGAGTCATTGCGTGCAGACGATCATGACGCGCCACCGCCTGGGTCAGGGATGCTGCAATGGGCTGAGCAATCGGGTAAGTAATCTCCTCATAGCGCTGCAGCAGGGAATGATCCGGGGCGTTCTCAGCCGGGCGGCGCAACCAAATCATGCCGAAACCGATACCGCTCACCTTACGAGAGGCAAAATCATTCAGATAATCCAGATAGGTGCTCTCATAGGCAATACGGTCACGATTTTCGCTGGCGTCCTTCAACCACGTCTCGGCATAAGACTCGGGTGTGAGCACCTCACGCTGAATAATCCAGGCTTCAGCCCCAGCCGCCTTTACCCATGCGCGAGGACGCTCATCCCAGGGGCGATCACCCACAATCTCCCAGTTGCCAAGCATCTGGGCGCGGCCACCGGGTACCAGTGCCGAGGGGATCGCCTCAATCAGGGTGGAGACCAGCTGGTCGCCCGGCATGCCGCCGTCGCGATAGGTGAACTGATCCTCGGCGCTCTCATTCTTGCGGCGCGGGGTAATCACAAAGGGAGGATTGGAAATGACCAAGTCAAAGTACTCCCCTGCCACCGGTTCCAGCAGAGAACCCAGACGCAGGCTTACGCGCGCTTCCAGATTCTGCGGGTCGATATTCAGCGCGGGAGCATTGAGCAGCAGGTTAAAACGGGTAAATGCCAGGGCGCGCTCGGAAATATCGGTGGCGGTTACATGCTGGCAGTGATCGAGCAGGTGGAAGGTCTGGATACCGCAGCCGGTGCCCAAATCCAGGGCACGTTCCACGGAAGTGCGTTCAGTAATCTGCGCTAGGGTCAGGGAAGCATGACCAATACCGAGCACATGGTCTTTACGCAGTACACCGGGACGCTGATGCGCGCCCAAATCGGAGGAAACCCAGAGTTCCGTACCGTCATTGGCGGCGTGGGGTCGCAGATCGTAGGCAGCGCGGTAGAGGGTTTCGCCACTATCTGCGGTGAATTCTTCAATCAGGCCAATAGTGCCAGCCGCTTCACGAGCGTAATCAAAAAGTACTTCTACTTCTGCACGGTTCAGGGTGCGTGCCAGCAGAAAGAAGCCAATGGCCAAAGCCAAAGTATGATCGGATTCGCTCAAGGACTCATCAGAGAGTAATTGGTCAATACGCCACAGTCCCGGAACGACCTGGTCGCGCGCCATAGCATCGGCGGCTCGCTCACCCAGCAGCAGCTGCACAGGATCATAGCGGTAATCCAGCTGTTGCAAGCGTTCACGCAGGGCTTCTAGAGCCGAGTAGTCGTAACTTGCGGGGGTATCGGGCACACGGGAAAATTCGGGGGCCGTTAGGGTTTCACTCATAGGTGTATTATCTCAGTTCAGCATCCTTCTCTTCAAAGGATGCTTCGGGCGTTAAAGCACTAGATACGGCTACATCCCCGGCGATATAAGCCACCGGGGATGTATTTCCATTTTTATACTTTAGCGAGTCTTCATCGCGGGCTTGATCTCCTGGACGATGGTGTCGAGCATCTTCAGGTTGAAGTCCACACCCAGCTGATTCGGCACGGTCAGCAGCACGGTATCCGCTGCCTGCACAGCTTCGTCACGTGCCAGTTCTTCGGCAATCAGATCCGGGTCGCCAATGTAGCTGCGACCAAAGCGTGAGAAGGTATTGTCAATAATGCCGGTGTAGTCCTGGGATTCTTCCTGAGCGCGGCGACCGAAGTAGCGCGCCGAATCCGCATCGAAAATCGGAATAACCGAGCGGGATACCGAAACACGCGGAGTACCCTCATGGCCTGCCTTGACCCATTCCTCGCGGTAGGCGCGAATCTGCTCAGCCTGCAGCTGGTCAAAGGGAATGCCCTTATCTTCCAACAGCAGGGTCGAAGACATCATGTTCAGACCCTTCTGTGCGGTCCAACGCGCAGTTTCAGTTGAACCGGCGCCCCACCAAATGCGCTTATCCAGACCGGGTGCCTGGGGCTGAACGGGCGCATAGTAGCCTTCGCGACGTGCCGAGGGTGCCATACCTTCACCCTGGATAGCCTTCATAAAAATATCCAGGTGACGGCGTGCCATAGCGCCTTCGTCTTCGCCTTCTGCAGGGTAGTAACCGAAGCTTTCGAAACCGCGAATCACGGATTCAGGCGAGCCGCGAGAAACACCCAGCTGCAGACGGCCTGCCGAGATCAAATCGGCGGTAGCTGCCAGTTCCGCCATGTAGAGCGGGTTTTCATAGCGCATATCAATCACGCCGGTACCCAGTTCAATGCGGGAGGTGCGTGCTGCGATTGCCGAAAGCAACGGGTAGGGGGTTGCCTGCTGCTGATCGAAGTGGTGCACGCGGAAGAATGCACCGTCCAGACCGATCTCTTCTGCGCCTACTGCTAGATCGATGGCTTGTAGCAGGGAGTCGGATGCGCTTGCTACGCGGGAGCCGGGCACTTCTGCCCAGTGGCCGAAGGAGAGGAATCCGAGCTTCTTATCGCTGCCGCTTGCCGGTTCCAGGTGGCTGATGGAGATGTTCTCACTCATAATGATGCCTTTCGTTTCTGCGGTGTCCCGCTGCTTTTCTCTTGTATCTGGTTTTAATAATACTCCAAATACTTTACATGTCAAGTATTTTTCTTGGCGTTCCACTCACCGCACAGAATAAAGGCTTGATATAGTGCTCCTATGCGCATCTGGACCCTACACCCCGCACTACTGGATCGAGCAGCCCTCATTGCCTGCTGGCGAGAAACCCTCCTAGCTCAAAAAGTACTGGACGGCAAAACCCGCGGCTACACCAACCACCCTCAGCTACTGCGTTTCAAACAGCACCCCGCTCCCCTAGTAGCCATTGGAGCCTACCTCAGCGAATTGGCAACAGAGGCTCAAGCGCGCGGTTACCGTTTTAACCGCGACCTTATTCTTCACCCGGCCGACCCCGCCCAGCCCCTATCCAAAATTCTGTGCACCGATGGACAGCTAAACTACGAGACTAAATTCCTCGAACATAAAATCCGTGGGCGCGCCGAAGAATGGCTACCAACTTTTAGCGAGCGCATAGATAGTCCGCAGGGCATACCGGCACACCCGCTCTTTAGCATTATTCCCGGCCCCGTTGAAGCCTGGGAGAAGGTTAAAGACTTTTAGTATCTAGAGCTCCTACGCCCGAGCTACACTCAAAATTTCACGCCGAGCGGCCTGGCTCAAACCCTTGAGTACATACAGCTGAGCATAGAAAATACCCCGTGCATCCCTACATATAAAGGGGTACACGGGGTATTTTCGCATTACCTGCTAGGCGTTAGCTGCTTCGCGGTCTACAGCGCAACCGCCCACGCAACGACGCTTCTCATCGTCCGCTGCACATTCGGGGCAGAGCAGAACCAGTTCGCGGCAACGCTCATTGGAGCAGTTCTCAAACTTATTGGAGGGCTTGGAGCAACGCTCGCACTCACCAATGGTTACGGTGTCGGGGCTGAACTCCATGTGCATACGCTTATCAAAGACGTAGAGGGAACCTTCCCAGAGTTCCTTATCTGCGTACTTCTCGCCATAGCGCACAATACCGCCGTCGATCTGGTAAATCTCGTTAAAGCCGCGGTTCTTCATCAGAGCGGAGAGAATCTCACAGCGAATACCGCCGGTGCAATAAGTAATAACCGGCTTATCCTTGAGGTGATCGTACTTGCCGGATTCAATCTCGCGGATAAAGTCGTGGGTGGTACGAACATCGGGAACAATAGCGTTCTTGAACTTACCGATCTTCGCCTCAAAGGCATTACGGCCGTCGAAGAAAACCACATCATCGCCACGCTCGGCAACCAGCTTATTAACCTCTTCGGGCTTGAGGTGTACGCCGCCGCCGACCACACCGTTTTCGTCCACCTGCAGTTCATCGGGAGCACCGAATGCCACGATCTCATCGCGTGCCTTCACGGACAGACGCGGGAAGTCTTCCGCACCGCCTTCGGACCACTTGAACTCCATGTTCTTGAAACCGGGGTACTGACGGGTTTCCTTGGTGTATGCCTTGACAGCGTTAATCTCGCCGCCCAGGGTGCCGTTAATACCGTGCTTGGAAATAAGGATGCGTCCGCGCAGACCCAGCTTCTCGCAGAGAGCGCGCTGCCAGAGCTTAACAGCCTCCGGGTCAGCGATGGGGGCGAACTGGTAATACAGAATAATACGATTTTGAGCCACGTCCCTATTTTACGCCCAACGCATGCAAATTTCTTTATATATCTAGATTTCGCCCCTAAATAAGCTCCCCTCCAGCACTCCGAGCGGCTACAGAGCAGCGCGTACACTTAAAGACATGCCCTCATCCCCCGAGCACTCCGACCGCGATTTATCCTCCCCGCAGCTTGATGCCCAGCTTGCCGAGACCCTGGGTAAACTGCTGCCGCGTATTCCCCGTGAACTGCCCGAGCAGCTCACCCACGTGCACACTATGCCCGCGCGAGATGCAATCTACTCCCCCTGGTCTGAGTGGATTCACCCGCGCGTTATTGAGTGCTTTCAGATGATGGGTGTGGATGAGCCCTTCGAGCACCAAATGCAGACGGCAAATTCTGTACACGAGGCGCTACATGTCGCCCGCTCTCAGAGCGTGCAGAGCCTAAAGCACACCATTATTTCCACCGGGACCGCCTCCGGAAAATCGCTGAGTTATTTGGCGCCCGCCTTTGACACTATCTACCGTGCCGAAAACCATGAGCCGCATGAGGGCACGGCAGATGAGCGCGCCACGGTTCTCTATATTTCCCCCGCGCGCGCCCTCTCAGCAGATCAGCTCAATTCCATTCGCGCCTATTCCCTGCCCGGGCTTTATGCCGCCAGCTATGATGGCGATACCCCCGTGGATGAGCGCAGGATTATTCGCGAGCAGGCGAACTTTGTGCTCGCCACCCCGGAAATGCTGAATTTCTCTATTCTGGGTCAGCACCGATCCTGGTCGCGTTTCTTACGTTCCCTGCGTCTGGTGATTCTGGATGAGGTGCACAGCTACCGCGGTGTTTTTGGCGCACAAATAGCCAATTTGCTGCGCCGCCTGCGCCGAGTGGCAGCCCTCTATAAATCCACACCCGTGTTTTTTGGTGCCTCCGCAACCAGTGCCAACCCCGCCCAAGCCTTTGGACGTCTGATCGGCGTGCCCGAGGATCGAATTTGCGCTATTACCCGATCCACCGCGCCCAGTGGCGAGCGCACCGTGCTGCTCTGGGAGCCCGAATTCCTGCCCGAAGAAGCAGTAGATAAGCTTGCCGCCCGCAGCTTTGATACCCGCTCCGAGGCAGAGAAAAACGCACCCCAAAGGATCAGCGCCGGCGAGCAGGCCTCCCGTATGCTCACCGACCTGGTTCTTTCGCGCACGCGCACCCTCGCCTTTAGTACCTCCCGCAGAGGCGCCGAACTGCTCTCCCAGAAAACCCAGAGCTATCTGGCAGAGGCCGATCCTTCCCTGGTGCACCGTGTTGCCGCCTATCGTTCCGGGTATACGCGCGAGGAACGCCGGGATATTGAGCGTCGCCTGCGCAATGGTGAGCTGCTCGGTCTTGCTTCCACCTCGGCTCTGGAGCTGGGTATTGATATTTCCGGTCTGGATGCGGTGCTGCTGGCGGGCTGGCCGGGTACTCGCGCCGCCTTTATGCAGCGCATAGGTCGCGCCGGGCGAGGTGGCCAGGAGTCCCTTGCGGTGCTTATTGCCCGTGAAGATCCGCTGGATACTTTCCTGGTGCACCACCCCGAGGCGATTTTTGGTCGTCCGGTCGAAGCCACCATTTTCGACCCGACCAACCCCTATGTGCTTTCCCCTCAGCTATGCGCCGCGGCTGAGGAGACTCCTCTGCGAGCCGAAGAGCTACACCTTTTCGGCCCGCATACCCGCGCCCTGCTCGATCGTCTGGTGGCTCAGGGATATTTGAGAGCGCGCCCCGATGGCTGGTATTGGACGCACGCAGAATCTGCCGCTCAGCTGGTGGATTTGCGCGGTACCGGCGGCGCCCCCTTCCAGCTGATCGATCAAGACGGCGCCTTGGTGGGCACCATGGACCGTGAGCAGGCTCTAACTCAGGGTCACCCGGGCGCCATCTATCTGCACCAGGGCAAGCAGTACCTGGTCGAAAGCTGGGATGAGCAGTCCAAGGTTATTCTGCTCTCCCGCGCCCACCCGGACTACTACACCAAGGCTCTGGAAAGTACCCAGGTGCGGGTGCTGCAGGAGAAGGCACGCGTATCCTTCTCCGCCTTTGGTATACCCGAGGCTGTTATTCTGCACCGAGGTCGGGTGCAGGTAACCGATAGGGTGCTGGGCTATCAGCGTCTGGCCATTAGCGGCGGCAATTACCTCAGTGAAGAGCTGCTGGAAATGCCGCCCTCGATTCTGCACACCGAAGCCTGCTGGCTAAGCTTCGATCCTACATTTTTGAGGACAGCGGGGGTTGAAGAGCCGGCCGCCCCCGGCACCCTGCACGCCGCCGAGCACGCCATGATCGGTCTACTCCCCCTGCTTGCCACCTGTGACCGATGGGATTTGGGAGGATTATCCACTCTCTATCACGAAGACACGGATGCGCCCACCATCTATGTCTACGATGCCGCCGCGGGAGGCGCAGGTTTTAGCGAGCGCGGATTCAATGCGATCGGCGCCTGGATTAGCTCCACCCTAAGGGCTATCCAAGCATGCACCTGTGAGAGCGGGTGCCCCTCCTGCGTGCAATCTCCCAAGTGCGGTAATCGCAATGACCCCCTGGATAAGGCCGGTGCGCTGAGCCTGCTACAGGCTATTCTTCAGGCTCTGAATACTCCCCAGCATCCTGCTCGGAGCTTTGAATCTCTGCCGGAGAGCCTGCCCGGGCTATAGCCTGCACCGGCCCCAGGGCTGCGAAGGGGCCGGGTAGCGCCTTGTGCACGCGCACATCCACCGTCTCTGCGCGTGTGGGGAAGGCACAAGCCACTAGCTGCGCACCATTGGCTTCGGCGATCTGACGGGCAACCTGGCAGGGTTCCCCGGAGCTTATGCCGCGCAGGCTATCTGCTGCCGCCAGGGCTGCCGCATCCGCCGCATTTTGAGCCTGATTTTTGGTGTGTACCGCCGCGCATATGCCCGCCACCAGCAGACTGGCAATAATGAGGGCTGCAATGATCCCAAGCGCCATCACGGTACCGCTGCCCTGCTCGTGGTGTCCCCTCTGTGTGTTTCTTTCCGGGAGGCATGAGCGGAGAGCAGAAACGAGGACGTGCCGCTGGGAGAGAATGGTACCCATTTATTTCTCTCCCTCACTCTCGCTATTGGGAGTATTCTCGGGAGGGTTCTCAGAATTAGCCTGCCCATTGTTTGCCTCTTCTACCCGCACCGTAGAAGAGGAGCTAAGCACCCAGCCGGTCATAGACCCAATAATTCCCGGGGCGCGACGTTCGGCGCGAACCTGCACATTCTCGCTCGTGTACGCTACCTGCAGCTGAGCCTGCGGTTCTATACCCCGAGCGGCAGCCAGAGCGCTGGATTCATCGGCACCTCGGGCGAGTTCTCGGGCAGCAACTCGCGCCGATTCGTCCACACGGATCTGGGCTACGCCCACGCTCAGAGCGCCCAGGCAGAGGGTGAGCACCATAATAATGGCTGGCAGTGCTACAGCGAATTCGGCGGTAATTGCGCCCCGCTCTGCATCCCGTGTTTTTGCTCTGACGGTATCAGAGGAAAAGACGCGGGGCGGGTGTCGACACCCCGGATACAATCCACGAATAATCATTCGTTTTCTCCTTGCTTCTCAGCGATATATCAGGGTTTCACCTTAGATAAAGGGGCTAGCACCGCCCAGGGCGGTACGCACAATATTCAGCAGCAGATTCTTCACTTCATCCGATTTCAGAATCAGCGCCAAAAGCCCCGCAAAGCCCACCGCCGCGAGCATGACCACGCCGTATTCAGCGGTGGAGGCACCTTCTTCCGTCTCCCCCACGGCACACAGCTCACGCTCTGCACCGGCAGCCGATGCTTTCTCGTAGGTAATCATTTCGCTCAGCGCCGTGACCACGGTACACAGCGGAGTGCAGGCTTCAAAGGTGCAGCCCACATCGTGCTCACCCTCGGCGATATACACCGGCTCGTTGACCGAGCGGGTGCGCTGGGGCAGGTGGGCACCGGGAGCGCCGAAGCTATCGGTGCTGCTGCCGGAAAGATCCAACATGATCGGACTTTCCGGGGGTAGGAGCATTTCCATGGTTTTCATTATTTTCTCCATTTCTCATAGTGATTGTGTGCCGTTTTCGGGCGTATATGCCCGAAGAATCGGCGGTGATACATTGAACGCTGAGTCCTCAAGAACCTTAGGACCAGAGCACCGGCATCAGACCCAGCAGCAGGGGCACCACGCTCAGGGCAATAAATGCCGGTAGGGAGCACAATCCCAGGGGCACAACTAGGGAAACCGAGAGCTGCGCTGCAATACGCTCGGCACGTCTGCGCCTGTGGGTTCTATGCTGTTCGGCGGCGTGTATGAGCATGCGGGCGGAGGGGCTACCCGCCTCCCAGGCACTCGCCAGAGCCTGCCTTAGGGCGCGCAGCGCGGGTTCCCGATCATAGGGATCCCAAGCTCTATCCCACGGAACCCCGGCTGCCAGCAGAGCACTAATCTCGTGCAGGCTTTTCGAGGTTGAGCCTGCCGACGGTTCTAGAGCCTGAGCCATTGATGACAAAGCTGTGAGCAGATTCAGCCCAGCCTGCAACTGACTTGCCAGCAAATAGAGCAGCAGGGAAATATCCACGGATGTCTCAGATTTTTCCCGCCTATCCCACGAACTCTGGTGATGAACTCGAGGAACACGTAGCCTAAATGCGCTCATAAACTCTTCACCTCCGCCCTGTGCACCAGTCGGGAGCTCCAGCTATAACCCGCCCAGCCCAGGTAGAGACCCGCTGCCCCGCACACAGCTCCCGGGATTGAACCAAAGAGCACTCCCAGAGGGTCGGCTCCTAGCAGGGCGCCCAACCCGAGCCCCACAAAGGGCAGGGTGCTTAGTAGCCGTGCCGTTGCCGCAGGAGCCGCCAGGGCGCTTTCCCTGGCAAGCCGTGCGTCAATGGCAGCTTCTGCATAGTCGGCGCAGGATTGCAGGGTATCCGCCAGGGGCGCGCCGGTTCCGTAGCTGAGTCCCAGGCAGAGGGTCAGTTCTTCGCAGCGCTGGCGGCTGTGCTCTCGCCGAAGCTCAAGGCCGCTACAAGCGTGGGCGGGATCGTACCCTGCGCTATGGGCGTTCATCAGAGCTGAAAGCACATCGGTAATATCTGCACAGGTGGCGTGCAGAGTTTTCTCAGACCGCCTCTTTGTCCGGCGGGATCTCGATGTCATGCCGGCAAGCACCGTAGCCAGGGCTCGGCGTTGGTCAATACCGGCGCCCAGGGCAGAGGAGAGCGAGCGCAGGGTATCGGGCCACAGGTGCAGCTCCTCAATGCTGGCTTTACCCGATACAGACCGGACGTGTGCACCTTTAAACATCGTTCCATCCTCTCTGCACTAGGCCAGGCACCGCGCTGAGGTCACCACCACCGGGTATATACACGGGCACAGTTTCTAGACATCGCTGCCTATCAATACCCAGGGCGTAGATTCCCTGAACTCTACGTCTGCCGTCCTCACCCTGTTCCAGGTGAATAATGCGCTCAAAGGCGGTTAGAGCGTGCATATCCACCGTATCCCTGGGCAAGCCCGCCAGAGCCCCCAGAGCCTGAAGGCGTAGGGGCACCGCCTGCGCGCTATTGGCGTGCAGGGTGGTTCCAGCACCCCGATGTCCGGTGTTCATGGCGTTGAATAAGTGCACAATTTCAGCACCGCGGCACTCACCCACCACTAGGCGATCCGGCCCCATACGCAGAGCCTGCACCAGCAGCTGTCCCAGATTCACCGCGCCGCGTCCCTCACTATTGGCACTTCGAGCGTGCAGGCTCACCGCGTGGGGGTGCGCGGGCGCCAGCTCCGGGCTATCCTCCAGTAAAAGCAGGCGCTGCTGGGGTGGGCAGAGAGCAAGCAGGGCGTTGAGGAGAGTGGTTTTGCCGGTTCCGGTGCCTCCGCTAATCACAAAGGACAGACGGCGCGCCACCATATCTTTGAGCAGGTGTGCACAGCGCTCATCAAACATACCGCTGTGCTGCAGCTGCTCAAAGCTGGGACGGACAGCACCGGGTAAGCGAATACTCAGCAGGGTTCGCTCGCTCAGGGGCGGGATCACGGCGTGGATTCTTCGCCCCGACGGGTCAATAATTTCTCCGCTGGGGTGGGCTGCGTCCAGGCTCACTCCGTGCCGTCTAAGCAGCCGACGGGCAAGATTCTGCACCCTCTCTTCGCTACCCAGACTCAGGGAGGTTCGGCGGGTCACGCCGGAACATTGCACCCAAATATCGGTGGGTGAATTGACATAAATATCGCTCAGTCCCGGCAGGTGGCAGAGGGTATCCAGGGCTCCCATGCCGTGCAGCTCGGCGTGCAGATAGGCGCGGGCAATATCCAGGTTCATTGCGCCCAGCGGGCCGCTGCTAATATAGCGAGTCAGTTGCTGATAGCTTGAGGCCAGCACGCTATCGTAGACCTGCAGATCGCTTGCGGCGGTGGTCAGCAGGGGCGAGCGCTCGCGTATGAGAGAGGCGCAGGCGGCGTGCGCCAGGGTGCGCATGGCGTAGTCCTCGGGGATTGGCAGGGTGGGTACCGCCGGCTGCCAGAGGGGCAGGCTCTGTTCCGGCTCTCTACTCTGTTCCCGGGCTGCTTGCAGTTCCGAGGTGCTCTGGGGCGGGGTGCGGACGGGCGATGTGAGGACCCGTCCAAAGAGTTTGGCCCCGCGGCGGGCTTTAGTGTTTTCTTTCATGCCCCCAGTAGAGCGCATTTCTGCTCTCTGCGCAGGGGCTTTTTCTCTATCTGTGGATAACCACGGTGAAAACTATCAAAACCACAGTTATCCACAGGCCAGCAGCTATTTTTGGATGCCTTCTGAGGTCTATTGACCGGATTATGACGTGTTATATGACGAACTATGACAGGGCATATTCTGCGCACGGTAGCTCCATCGAATACCCGCCGCTATCCCAAACGCGCTGAGAATCGCTGGATAGAATAGAATCATGCATATTCTGCTCGCTCCGCTACCCCTACCGGCTTCTGACGGCTCTGTAGATGCTCCCCTACCCGAGCCCGGACAGGCACGCGAGTGGGCAGCTCTTCACTGCGACATTAGCGATGCACCGCTAAACCAGGGCGCTCAGCAAACGGGCACTATCACCGCTGATAGCTCCGAATACTCAGCGCTGAACTATTGCAGAATTGTGCGCGCAGATAAAATCCCGGCTGAGAATCTGGCACGCTATATTGAGCGAGCGCAGAACCATTTCTCCGCTTCTCAGGGCTCACATCTGCGCTGGGCATGGGCGGATAGCCGCAGCATTATGCCCCTACTATTGGCGCAGAATATTCGTCCCCTTTCTTGTCACGATATGCGCTTATCTCAGCGTATTTTGGCGCAATCTGCTACCCACCCTTCGGGCTTTGTACGCTACTCTCCGGTCTATGATCTGCAGCGTGTTCCTGAGGGCGAACAGCACCGTTCCTCAATCTGGTCGGCGCGTCAGATCCAGGGTCAGGAGGAGCTTTTCGGGGATGATTTCTTTGGAGCTGCTACCTCCGATTCTCGGGGCTCTCAAAGCACGCAAAACTCAACAAAAACCGAGAACACTAATTCTTTATATCAGTCTTTTAACCCGTATTCTCAAGGAAATACCGAGCAATATACACCCTCTCTCATAGAGCGGCTTCCCTCCGCGGTGCGCGCCCTTTTGGCTGAGCTGACGGTACAGTTACAGGCCATTGCCTCCAGCACTCACCCCGCGCGTATGGCGCTGCTAATTGCCGCCGAATCTTCCGGGGCGCTGGTGGCGGCAGAAATCGCCCATTACGGCTTGCCTTTTAATAGCGCTGCCCATAATGCGCATCTAGAAGAGCTACTCGGTCCCAAGCCGCCGGAGGGTCAGTATCCCCGCCGCCTAAATGAACTCACCGACATTATTCGCGACCGCCTTTACTCCCCAAGCTTACGCCCCGCCTCCGCGCAGGAGCTCCTCAAGGCTCTGCAGGCAGCGGGCGCGCGGGTACATAGCGTGCGCAAATATGAGCTGCTGGCATGGGCGGATGAAAAGCCCGATCAGGCCCAAGCTCGCCACGCACTCATTGACCCGATTCTTGAATTCAAAAAACTCTATAGGATTTTTACCGCTAACGGTTGGGGCTGGGCGGATCAATGGGTGCGCGGCGAACGATTCCGACCGCTGCTAGAGGTTGGAGGCGCTGCCACCGGCCGCTGGGGTGCCTCCGGAGGCGGTGCCCTGCAGCTTCCTGCGGAGATTCGCGGTGCCGTTATTGCTCCCGAGCACTACAGTCTACTGGTTGCCGATGGTTCACAAATTGAGCCGCGTATTCTGGCGGCGCTGAGCCGTGATAATCATTTGGCTCAGGCTGCGCGCGGCGCGGATTTATACTCCAATATTGCTGCCCTGGCTGCTGATAAAGGGGTGGCTCTGACCGAAAGATCCCAAGCGAAAATCGGCATGCTCGCCATTATGTACGGCGGTCGCAGCGGTGAAATTGGTGCTCTGCTGCCGCATATTGCCGCTCTTTTTCCCGCCGCTATGGACTTTACCGAGCGGGCTGCCCGCATTGGTGAAGCCGGGGGTCAGGTGACCACTTTTTTGGGTCGTACCTCTCCGGTACCGGATGAGCGCTGGTGGCAAGTGGTCAATGACCTCTCGAACCCTCAGACGGCCTCGCGTGCGGCGAGCGCTCGCGCTTCTTTTGGGCGTATGACCCGTAATTTTGTGGTGCAGGGTACCGCGGCGGAGTGGGCTCTGTGTTGGATGGGGCTGATTCGCACGCGTCTGCTAACTGAGCGCTGGGGTGACCGTCCTTTTAGTACCAAGCTGCTGTATTTTTTGCACGATGAGGTTCTGCTCTGTGGCCCTGATTTTGAGATGGATCGGGTGGAGCATATTGTGCGTGAGAGTGCAGCTTACGCCGCCGAGCTAATTTTTGGTCGTGTTCCGGTAGATTTCCCGGTCTCCTGTGCGCGGGTAAAATCCTATGATCAGGCTAAATAAAGCTCAATAGAAACGCCCCGGTGGCTCAGTATGTGAGTCACCGGGGCGCTATTCTATTCCGTATCTACATCCACTAGCAGTGAAGGCTAGTCCTCAAATCCGGGTGCGGGGCGCTTATCATTGCGATCCCAGTCCACGCTCCAGCCCAGGGAGTTGAAAATACTATCCAACAGCATGGCGGTAAAGCCCCAGACGGTAAATTCGTGACCGTCCTGCTCCACACGGAACGCCGGGGTCAGGTGCTTAGATTCCCCGCGGCGCACATAGGACATATGGCGGTTAGCGGGGTTAAGCAGATCGCGCACGGGCACGCGGGCAATAAGAGCCGACTCGTTAAAATCAACCACCTGCACATCGCTGGGGTCGCGCCACCAACCGATGACCGGGGTGACCATAAAATCGCTCACCGGCAGCGGCAGAGCGGGCAGTTGACCAAGGATTTCAACGCCTTCGGGGTTCAGCCCGGTTTCTTCATTCGCTTCGCGCAGGGCGGCAATCTGGGCTACGCTTACGCCCTGGCGTTCTGCCTGTTCGTAGTCTTCCGGATCGATTTTGCCGCCGGGGAAGGCGGGCTGACCGGCGTGCGAGCGCAGGGTGGAGGCGCGTACCAGCAGTAGCACATCCAGTTCTTCGCTCACTTCTTGGGGGCAGCCTGCAAAGTGGCTGCTGGCGGGGGTGGAATCCAGGGCGCCAAAAAGGATCAGCACTGCTGCTTCTTTTGCGAGGTCGCCCACGGGTGCGGAGGAGAGCAGGGTGTGCATATCCACTTCTACGCCGCCGGTGGCAAGCGAGGATAGGGCGGTGCGTGCTGCTTGGCAGGTATTAGGCATTGAGGGGGTATCCTTCGGCGATAAGCTCTCGGCGGGTGGCGCCCGTGAGCATGCGCAGGTGCAGTCGTTCGCGGCCGGGCGTCATTTCGTACTTCATTAGTTTACGTGCTGCGCGCTCATCCGTCTCCCCTTCCCCGTAGGAGGGACAGAGGTCGGCAATGGGGCATACGCCGCAGGCGGGTTTTCGGGCATGGCAGATGCGGCGGCCATGATAGACCAGGCGATGTGATAGCTGGGTCCAGTCGCGCGGTTCAAAGAGCTCCTGTACATCGCGTTCGACTTTTTCGGGTTCTTCTTCGCGGGTGAATCCCAGTCGGCGTGCCAGGCGTCCAAAGTGGGTGTCGACAGTCAGCCCCGGCTTACCAAAGGCATTACCGAGCACCACGTTTGCGGTTTTTCGCCCGACTCCCGGTAGTTTGACCAGTTTCTCAAGATCGGCGGGTACCTGCCCGTTATATTCGCTATCCAGAGCGCGGGAGAGCCCAATAATGGAGCGTGCTTTAGCCCTGTAGAAGCCCAGGGATTGCACATAGGGCTCTACCTCTTCTTGGGTGGCTGCCGCCAGGACTGCAGCATTGGGGTAGGCGGCAAAGAGAGCGGGGGTTGCGGCATTGACCCGCACATCGGTGGTTTGTGCAGAGAGTACGGTGGCAACCAGCAGCTCAAAGGGGTTCTCAAAGTCCAGTTCGGCTACGGCATAGGGATAGGTTTGTCCCAGGATGCGGTTGATTTTGCGGGTGCGGCGTACCAGTGCCAGGTGACTTTCTTCGGTTTTAGCGCGGCGGCGTGCTGCCGCTGCCGCATCTGCTTCGGGCACAATGCGGGTGCTGAGCAGCTCCTGAATATCTTCGGTGAGTTCTTCTGCGGTCAGGGGTGAATAGTCTGGTGTGTTTTTAGTGTCTACGCTGTTAGGGGTGTCTGCGGGGCTCATGGCGACTAAGCTTACGCGCGGTGCTTTGTCTTTTCTAGGCAGGCTGTGCTCTGTTTTATCTGTTGTATTGGCGCCGGTCTCTACTCTCAAGCGCTCCGTGCGGTTTACACTGGGTGTATGACTGATGTGATTTTCCTGCTCAATGGCCCGAATCTGAATCTGCTGGGGCAGCGTCGCCCGGAAGTGTACGGCTCCACGACCCTTGCCGATATTGAAAACGCAATCATTGAGCGTGCCGCCTCCTACGGTCTGGCGGTGGAATGCTTGCAATCCAATCACGAGGGCGTGCTCATTGACGCCATTCAGCACGCGCGACTAAACGGCAGCGGCATTATTATTAACCCCGGTGCCTACACTCACACCTCTATTGCTCTGCACGATGCCCTGGAGGCTGTGGAAATCCCGGTGGTGGAGGTGCACCTGAGCAATATTCACCGCCGCGAGCCTTTCCGCCATCATTCCTATGTTTCCCCGCAGGCGAGCGCGGTCATTGCCGGTGCCGGTGCCTACGGCTACACGATGGCTCTTGATTATCTGGCGACCAGTGCAGGTCGTGTGCTGGGTCAGGGTTTTGAAGAATCCTAGACGCTGTCCCTCTTTTAAAAACCAAGCCCCGAGTATGATTACTCGGGGCTTGAATTCTAGAGCGTGTCCTCTAGAGATTTAGCTAGGCTCGGCAGGTTCCGGTCGAAATAGCCGCGGTATTGGCGCCGCCTTCTACCAGTTCGGCCTGCAGGGTGCTTGCCGAGATGGCGTAACCGGTCTGGCCGGTGGTTGCCTTACCGAAAATCACGCCAACCACGGTGCCGTCGCTGGTGAGCACCGGACCGCCGGAGTTACCGTGCTGCACATCGGCTGCCAGCTGGTATACCTGACGCATAGGGTTACTCTTACCGGTTTCAGCGTCAATGGTCTGGGTGTTACCAATGCCCTGCACGGTGGCGGGCTTGGCGCTAAAGGGGCCGCCCTTGGGGTAGCCCATAAAGACCACTTCGGTACCCGGGCGTGCGTTGCTGCCGATATCCAAGGGAGTCAGCGGCATATTCACGGTGCGGATAAATGCTAGGTCCTGGGCGGTGTCCATATAGACCACCTGCCCCTTGTACATGCGGCCGCGGCTATCCTGCACCACGGGCGCATCCACACCGGCAACCACGTGGGCGTTGGTCACGACCAGGTTCTGATCGGCAACGAATCCGGAGCCGGTGGAGGTGTATCCGCAAGCTTCGGCGGTGCCCATAATCTGTACCACGGAGGCGCTTGCCGCCTGCAGCTGCGCGGTGTCGTTATACTCTACCGGCGCTTCTGCGGCGGGGGTGATCAGCTGCCCAATTTCGGGGATGGTGCGGGTTGCCAACACATCGCTTCGAGCCGATTCAATGCGTTCTTTCAGCCCGCTGGGGGTGTTTTCGACCATCCAGGATAGGGTCTTGGATTCAGAGAGCGCCAAATTCAGCGAGGGCACGGGCAGGGTACGCACGCTAATGGTGAGCACAACCATGACCAGGGCGCAGGCTGCCAGGTTGAGCAGGCCACCGCCTAGTCGTTCCACACCCTTCAGGGGCGTTATATCGGTCACTCGACGGATGGCGCCTCCGGCGAGGGTTCCCAGCCATTGGCCGATGGTTAGGCAGAGTACGAGCACCAACAGGAAGGTGATTAGTGCCCAGCGGGTTCCAACCGCGGCAATAGCGAGGGGGATGAGCCAGGCTGCGGCGCAGGCACCCAGGGCAAGACCGGCGAAGGTGCCCAGGGTGGTGAAGAAACCTCTGCGTAATCCGCTCAGGAAGTACAGCAGAAGGATAATGGGGATGAGGATGTCGAGGATACTTAGAGAGCTAAACAATCCGTTTCTCCTTTATGTTCGCGGCGGCAGGTGTGCACTTGCCTACCGTTGGATTTTGTATAGTACGCGCTGAACCTGTGTTTTTCTTATGTTTTTGCTGATGCGCAAAATTTTTTGCCGTTCTGAGTGCATTTTGGGTGCAGAAATTTTAAATATGCGGTACGCTCTTACTAGTTGAATATGTCACATCTACCGGGTAGCTCACACAGACTCTGCCCGGTCAACTCACCAAACGGGCGCTCTGCAGCGCTTAACTATTAGTATTTTTTCTTTTGAGGAGACCCCATGGATTTGGAGATTCTGCGTCGCTCCCCGCTGTTCGCGGGCCTGGATGATGCTGCCTTCAAGCTGCTGACTGACGATATTCAGGAAGTTGATCTGTCCCGCAACGCCGTTCTGTTCTACGAGGGCGATCAGGGCGATCAGCTCTTCGCTGTGCTCTCGGGCAAGATCAAGCTGGGTCGTACCGCAGCTGATGGCCGCGAGAACATGGTTGCGATTATGGGTCCCGGCGATGTTTTCGGCGAGATGGCTCTCTTTGATCCTTCGCCGCGTTCGACCAATGCGGTTGCTGTATCCGAGACTCGCCTGGCTGCTATTAAGCACGATTCTTTCAAGCGTGCTCAGCAGCTGGATCCCTCGATTTCTGATCAGGTGATTAAGGCTCTGGCTCGTCGTCTGCGTCGTTCCAATGAGGCTCTGGCTGACCTGGTCTTCTCGGATGTTCCGGGTCGTCTGGCTAAGGCTCTGCTGGATCTGGCGGATCGTTTCGGCCGTCCGGCAACCGACGGCATTCTGGTTGCTCATGAGCTGACTCAGGAAGAGCTGGCTCAGCTGGTGGGCGCTTCTCGTGAGACCGTGAACAAGGCTCTGGCTGAATTCGTTTCTCGCGGCTGGATCCGCCTGGAGGCACGCGCCGTGGTCATTCTGGACCTGCCGCGTCTGCGTCAGCGCTCTCGCTAAGCAGGATTCGGTACAGCGCCAGCGCTCAAGCAATAATGAGCGCAGTGCTCAGCGATTCTAAATGCTAAAGCACCGGCGGGGTGAAGATATATCTTCACCCCGCCGGTGCTTTGTCTATAGGTTTTGTGCCTTTATCTGATCTCTATGCCGCCCACGTGGTGGTGGGGCTAATAGTTTTCAGTGCCCCGGTAAAGGTGCCTTCTACAGCCTTATCAGCGGGCTTTTCCGCAGTAGGCACGGCTCCGAATCGCCCGGTTTTAGGGGCTACAGGGACCACATCCATAAAGGAGAGCATACAGCTGCTACCGGAGGAAACCAGGGTGGGCTTTTGCACGCGCACATTCCGGCTCTTTGCCAGCCAAGCTACAGCGGAGTCGGCTTTGGCAAGGGATTCGAGCATGCACATTACGCCCGGAGCAATGAGCTCTTCCAGCTTTTTACCCACGGTATTTTCCTGCCCAATGGCATCTCCCAAAGCGGTAGTATTGCGCTCTGCCAACAGCTGGCGCACATTGACCCAGTCGCCCCACACGCCCTTTTCACGCAGCAGCTTGGCGCGCTGACCGACGGGAATAGCGGCGGTGAAGTAGCTGGTGTCGAATCGCTTGTGGAAGAAGTCCGGGGATTGCCAGCGGTCCACCGCGCGCAGAAGATCGGTGCGCGCTTGTAGCCCGGTCAGGCGCAGGAACTCGTTGAAGCTGCGGTCTTCTAGAGCCACGGCGGAGCGCTGACACATATGCTCATCGCCCGCGCTATATTCGGCGACGCTTTGGCTATCGCTACCGGCGAGCAGAATTCCGGTTTCTTCAAAGGATTCGCGGATTGCTGCAATCACGCTGGCTCGGGCGGAGTCCACACTATCAAAGTGCAGTTTCTTGCGCCATGCTTCGGGGCTGGGGCCGTGCCAGGGTAGCGGGTGGCTGTCGTCTTCGCGCACGGCGCCTCCCGGGAAGGCAACGATTCCCAGGGGTGAGCAGCCGGGGCGGTAGGTCAGGATGGTTTCTAGACCGTTATCGCCATCGCGCACGAAGATGACCGAGGCGGCTAGACGTGCGCTGCGCACGCTCTGATCCGCCTGGTTTTCGGCGCGGGACCAGTGCTGGGCGGCCACTCGCATATATTCAGGCACGCTGTATAGTCGCTGAATGCTTTCGGTGCGCGGTGCGGGCAGGCTGGCGCGCCCGGTGAACATGCGGGGTTTGGCCGCTTCCGGGTGCGCTGCGTCCCCCGGCTGCTCGGCGGGGGTGTTGCCGGAGCCGGGGGCGGGCTGTACCGGGATCATGCCGGTATACATGGGCTGGTTGGAGAGCATTTCTCTTCCCTTGAGAGCCTTATCTTTAGGCGAACTCTACGATAATTTCGACCTCGACGGGCGAGTCCAGGGGCAGTACGGGTACACCCACGGCACTGCGTGCGTGCTGACCTGCTTCGCCGAAGATCTCGCCCAGCAGCTCGGATGCACCGTTAATAACTGCCGGCTGTGCGGTAAACGCCGGGTCGGAAGAAACGAAACCGACGACCTTAACGACCTGCTTAATACGGTCCAGATCGCCAATAACGGACTTGACTGCTGCCAGTGCGTTGAGCACGCTAATGGCTGCGTACTTCTTGGCGTTTTCGGGGGACACGTAACCGTCCTGACCGTTATCGGAGACCTTACCGGTTTCAGGCAGCTTGCCGGAGGTGAAGGGCAGCTGGCCGGAGGTGTACACATAGGAGCCGCTGACAATGGCGGGTACGTAGGCGGCAACGGGGGCTGCTACCTCGGGCAGTTCGTAGCCGAGTTCGCGGATGCGTGCTTCAATGCGGGATTCGCTCATGGTTTTCTCTTTTCTCTCTATACGTGGATGAGGGTCTTTAAGATGACTCACCCGATACTCGCCAGGCTGATGCTTGCGAGTATCGGGTGTGTGTGCGGGCTTTAGCCCTGCTTTTCACGCTTGAAGTAGGCGATGGGGTTGCCCTGGGTGGGGGCTACCATATTGGATGCCGGGTTGGGGCCTGCTGCGGGTGCACCGGGCAGAACGGTGACCAGCTCCCAGCCGTCTTCACCCCAGCTATCGAGGATCTGCTTGGTTGCGTGAATCATTAGAGGCACAGTTGCGTATTCCCATTTCTTCATAGTCTCTAGGTTAATACCTTTGAGGGTTGGTCTCAAGATACGCGCCCGATGCTGCCGCTCTATTTGTCCGAGAGCATAGTTTTAGCGTTCTTTCTTCTCTTATATAGGGTGTGCATCTTTGCCTCCCCTGAGTTTGCCAAGCCACGTGCAGGTGCCGGATTGGGGCGTGTGCGCTACACTGGAAAAATGGCTTCATCTAAGAAATCCCGCTCGAAGCGTTCGCGTCCGGGCGATTTTATTCAGTTTTTGGCGTATAGCGTGATTGCTGGCCTGTTGGTGGCACTGGTTGTGCTGCCTCCGTCCATGAGCGTTGCGTTGACGGCTAATGCCTCAATGTCCTGGTTCCAGGACCTTCCGGATGATATTTCGGATGAGAATCTGTCTAAGCCTTCGACCGTGTACGCATCCGATGGCACCACGAAGATCGCGACCTTCTTCGCGGAGACCAATACCCAGGTTAAGCTGGAGCAGATGTCTCCCTATTTGAAGGATGCCATTATCTCGGTGGAGGACCGTGAGTTCTATAACCACGGCGCTGTTTCCCCGATTGGTATTGGTCGTGCGTTCTTCAATAATATTCTGAACCCGAATAAGCGTCAGGGCGCATCTACCCTGACCCAGCAGTACGTTAATAACCTGATTATTAACGCCGATGTTGCGCGCGGTGAAGACCCCAATACTTTGGGTGCTAAGAAGACCTACGTGGATAAGATCAAAGAGATGAAGCTCGCGATCTCCATGGAGCGCAATAAGACCAAGGATCAAATCCTTGAGGGCTACCTGAATATTGTGAATATGGGTGGTCAGAATATTGGTGTTGAGGCTGCATCCCAGTTCTACTGGGGTAAGTCCGCTAAGGATTTGACCATTGCCCAGGCTGCCCTGCTGGCGGGTCTGGTACAGGCACCGAATATTTACGATCCGACCAAGAACCCGGATCTGGCTCGTGAGCGCCGCGATATTGTGCTCTCGACTATGCTGCGCGATAAGAAGATTACCCAGCAGGAGTTTGATGAGGCGGTTGCCTCCGATATTAAGCTGGATGTGCACCCCACGTCTCAGGGTTGCTCTATTGCCGGCGATAATGCACAGTTCTGCTACTACATGCTGTACAACTTCCTGGGTGATTCTTCCTTCGGCCCGACCGTTGAGCGTCGCGAGGCGACTCTGCGTCGCGGTGGCCTGAAGATTGTGACCACCCTGAACCCTGAGGCTCAGGTTGCTGCGAAGAAGGCTGTGGAAGCCACTCAGCCCGGCGCAACCAACTGGAACGATATTAACGCTGCTCTGACCAGCGTTGAGCCCGGTACCGGTCGTGTGGTTGCTATGGCTCAGAACTCTCAGTGGGGTAACCCCGTTGATGCTAATGACCACAGCGTGAACCAGTTCAACTACAATGTGGATTCGGCTTATGGCGGCACCGGCGGCTTCCAGCCCGGTTCGACCTTCAAGCCCGTGGTTTTGGCTCAGTGGATTGCCTCGGGCAAGGGTGTGAACGCCATTGTGAACGGTACTTCCTTGCTCTACCCGGCTTCCTTCGGTTGGAACGCTAAGTGCCTTGAGGGCGGCAAGTTCTACTTCCGCGATGATCCTGCCGGCTTTAGCTTCAAGAACGCGGTTGCCGGCGGTCAGACCTGGAATACCGCAGCCTACGGTATTCGCCAGTCCTGGAACTCCTACCTCTACGGTATGGTTGCTCGTCTGGATTTGTGCGATATTCGCGATATGGCTGAGCGTCTGCATGTGCACGATGGTTTCGGTAACCCCCTGTACAAGGTGGAGAACCTCTCGAGCAATATTGGTGGTACCGCTAATGGTGCAACCCCTCTGACCATGGCGTCGACCTTTGCGGTCTTCGCCAGCGAGGGTAAGTATTGTGAGCCCCGCCCGCTGGATAAGGTTATCGCTAGCGATGGTTCCACCATGAAGGAATACACCAATGACTGCCAGCAGGTGCTGGATGCCGATGTGGCTAATGGTGTCAGCTGGGTGCTCAAGGGCGTGATTGCCTACGGTGGTTCGGCTCCCGACCGCGGTATTGGTCTGCCGAATGCTTCGGCTGCTAAGACCGGTACGAACGATAATTCCTCCCAGACCTGGATGACCGGTTACACTCGCGGTCTGTCCACCTCCTCCTGGGTTGGTAGCCTGAACCAGGGTTCTCGTTCGATGAATAACCTGGCGATTAACGGTCGCGTGCTCACCTATGTGGATGGTGCGACCTACGCGGGTGCCCAGTGGCAGAGCTTTATGCGAACCATGGCTCCTAAGTACAATAAGGACGATTTCACTAACCCGAGCGCTCAGGTTCTTTCTGCAGCAGGCTAGTGATAGCTCCCTGAGGATAGAATTCCTCACATAGATTGCGCCCCGCTCACCCTTTCGGTGGGCGGGGCGTTTTCTATACTGTTGCGATCTACAGCCTCTGCATGTCACCGGCGTGTAGCCTCTTGGGATGTGTGGTTCAGCTGGCGCACAGGCTGGGCTGTTAGAGTAGTACCCGAGTATTCTCCTGCGAGTTTACCCTTTTGAAAGGATTCGCCCATGTCGATCATGCGCTCTGTGCCTCTTGCCTATACTCTTGGTGCTGCTGCTCTCTGCGGTGCTGGTACTGCTGCCGCAACGCTCGCCTACGCTCATTTCATTGAGCTGAACCGTTTCCAGGTGCGCACCGAGCGTCTGGAGGTACTGCCTGCAGGTAGTGAAGAGATTCGTATTCTGCATATTTCGGATATGCATATGATTCCCGGGCAGAAGCGCAAGACCGAGTTTATGCACTCCCTGGCCGAGTTGCAGCCAGATCTGGTGATTAATACCGGCGATAATCTCTCGCATATTGACGGGCTAGATCCGCTGCTGCAGGCGCTGGATCCGCTCATGGATTTCCCGGGTGTTTTTGTGCCCGGTTCCAATTGCTATTTCGCGCCGATTATGAAGAACCCCGCGCGCTATTTGTGGAAGGAATCCACCAGCGATGAGGGTATTGATGCTCGTCGTGTGGCTCTGCCTTTTGAGCGAATGCATCAGGAGTTTGAGTCTCGCGGCTGGCGTGGTTTGATTAACCGCCATGACGATATGGAGCTCAAGGGCACCCGCATTTTCTTCTCGGGCGTGGATGACCCGCACCTGGATTATGATCGTCACCCCGGTTTCTCCCCCGCCGCGTGGGACGCCCCCGAGAGCAGTGTGCGTCTGGGTATTGCCCATGCGCCCTATCTGCGTACTCTGGATCGTTTTGTGGAGGATGGTGCCCAGGCAATTTTTGCCGGTCATACTCACGGCGGTCAGGTGTGCCTGCCGGGTGGGCACGCTCTGGTGAGTAATTGCGATTTGCCGCCGGATCGCGCTAAGGGTGTGAGCTTTACGCAGGATGTGCCGGTTCAGATTTCTGCAGGGCTCGGTACCTCGCGTTTTGCGCAGGTGCGTCTATTCTGCCCGCCGGAGGCTGTGCTGGTGACTTTGGCGCCCCGCGCATCCTAGAGATTCCACTCTCTGAGAATCTCCCACTAAAAGTTTAATAGGTTCCTGTAGAAAATCCTGAATGGGTATACACTTGAATATAAAGGACCCATTCGTGCCCCGCCGCTATCTGTCTCTACCCCACCCCGCTAGAGCTCAGATAGTCGGCTTCATATTGCCTCGCGTTACCATCGCAAGGCACCTACGGGCGCAAGAGCATACACAGGATTCTCATGCCGAACCCACTACTGACCACCAAGCCAGAACCCGTACCGCAGCCTCTGGACTACGCTGCGGGCGAGCAGCCGCCTCTAACCCTAGGCCCCTACGTCAAGCCTATTCGCGCGCGGTGGACTGCAGGTCTGGCGGTGGGTATGCTCGCTGCCGCCTTTGAGATTATGGTGCCGCAAATGCTGCAGCATATTGTCGATTCCCTGCAATCTCCCACCGAGGCAGCCATTTGGATTGGTGGCGGTCTGGTGTTACTGCTGGGCGTGACCAGTGCGGCTCTATCTTTCCTGCGCCGTTTCCTGGCGGTGGATCCCACCTCCACTATGGAAACGCGCATGCGCATGAACTTCTTCGATAAGCTCTCGCGCAGCCCCCTGAGCTTTTTTGACCGTTGGACCTCCGGTCAGCTGCTAAGCCGTTCCCTCAGCGACTTGGGCACTATTCGCCGCTGGCTGTCCTTTGCTCTGATTCAGCTGACCTCTATTGCGGTCATGTTTGTGGTCTCGGCATATTTTATGGTGCAGGCTTCGCCTTCTTTGGCGATTATTTTCTTGATCACCATCCCGGTTCTTTTCCTCTCGGTCTTCAATTACACGCGTAATTATCACAAGCTCACGCGTGTGATTTCCGAGAAGACCGCCGACCTTGCCACGAGCGTTGATGAGTCGGTGCGCGGTATTCGTGTGCTTAAGGCTCTGGGGCGTTCCCCGCAGGTCATTGAGGCTTTTAATCACGATGCCCTGGAGGTTAATGAGCTGGAGTATCGTCGTGCGGCGCTGGTGGGTCGTGTTGGTTTTTATCAGCGCTGCATTATGGGTGGCGCTATGCTGGCGGTGCTCTACTACGGTATTCCTCAGGTTGCCGACGGTACCATGAGCCTGGGTGCTCTGAGTGCCTATTTTGCGCTGCTGACCGCGGTGCTTAGCCATGTGCAGCGCTCTACCATGCTTATTTCTGGTTACCTGGGGTATAAGGTGGCGTGGGAGCGTCATGTGCAGGTGATGGGCGATGACTCTGTCCCTGAAGATGTGGCTCTGGTTCCCGAGCAGGAGCAGCCTCGTGCCTTTGAAGCACCGGTGAGCGTTGATTTTGAGCGGGTCTCTTTTGGCTACCCGCGGAAGGATGGAAGCGAGCACCGCGTGCTGGAGGATATTTCTTTCTCCGCCTCTCCCGGCGAGATTGTGGCTCTGGTGGGTGCCACCGGTAGCGGTAAGTCCACGGCTCTGACCCTACTGCCGCGTTTTTATGAGCCGAGTGCAGGTACCGTGCGTATGAACGGGCAGGATATTTCCACTCTGGATCTGACCGCTCTGCGCCGCTCTACCGCCTTTGTTTTTGAGGAGGCGGTGCTCTTTTCCGGTAGCGTGCGCGAGAATCTACTGCTGGGTCTGCCCGCGGCTCATGCCATGCCCGAGCAGGAGCTGAATGCACTGCTGGATCAGGCGATTAAGCTTGCCGCCGCGGAGTTTATTTTTGATCTGCCCGCAGGTCTTGACACTCGCATTGGCGAAGAGGGCATGAGTCTGTCGGGCGGTCAGCGTCAGCGCCTGTCCCTAGCTCGCGCCCTGCTGGTACGCCCGAGCGTGCTGCTGCTCGATGACCCCTTCTCGGCTCTGGACGTTGCCACCGAGGAGCGCATTATTAACGGTCTTAAAGCCGCCCGCGAGGCGCAAGATCCTACTGCCTTGGGCTATGCAACGACTGTGCTGACCGCACACCGTCCCTCCACCGTGGCTCTGGCGGATACGGTGCTGCTGCTAGAGCACGGAAAGATTATTGCTGTCGGTACTCACCGTCAGCTGATGGCAAGCAGTGCCGCATATCGTGATTTGATGACCATGGAGGAAGAATAATGTCGGGACATCCTGCAGGTCTAGGCGCTGAGGATAAAGTACAGCTCAGCGAACAAGAACAGAAACTTGCCCGCGAGCGCTCCTGGGCGTTACTGCGCGAAATTATTCGTCCTCAGCGTTTTATTCTCTGGGGTTCTATTGCCACGGTGCTGATTGCTACCCTGGCGGCTACCGTGCAGCCTCTGATTTTGGCGCAGGCTCTGGATACCGCAGTTACTCCCCTGCTGGAGGGCAATAGCGCGCCGCTCACCCAGCTGGTGCTGCTCTTTAGCGCTATGGTTCTGATCAGCGCTCTGCTGACCTGGTTGAATATTATTTTAACCGCCAAGATTTCCCTGCGCGTGCTCATTTATTTGCGCACCCGCCTCTTTAGCCACGCGCAGAAGCTCAGCGTCTCTTTCCATGAGGAGTACACCTCCGGCAAGGTTATTTCTCGCCTGACCGGGGATGTGGATGCTGTGCGTGCCCTGCTCGATAGCGGTATTAGCCAGTTAGCGGCAACCCTGCTGTCCATGCTCTTTTCGGCGATTACTATTTTTGTGCTGGATTGGCGTATTGGTGTGCTTATGTTGGTCATGAGCGTGCCGATTTATCTGCTCTCTCGCTGGTTCCAGCGCGCGGCGGTGCCGATTTTCCGCGCTCAGCGTGTGGAGTCCGCTAAACTGACTAGCCGTTTTAATGAGACTTTTGGCGGTATCCGTGCGGTGAAGGCTTTTGGTTCTCAGAGCGCGGCTCGTGCCTCCTATGGTCAGGCTGCCGAAGATTATCGTGTGCCGGTGATGGATTCGGTGAAGTACTTTGGTGTGTTCTCGCCGGGACTCATGCTGATTGGTAATTTCTTTATTGCTGCGGCTCTGGTCATTGGCGGCTACGCAGTCATGGGTGGCAGCATGCAGGTGGGTACTCTGCTGGCTCTGGTGATTTATGCCGGTCGTGTTTTTGAGCCGGTGATGGTGCTTTCTGAATTTTATAATCTGATTCAAATGGCGTTTAGTGCTCTGGAGAAGATTTCGGGCTTTTTGGCTCAGAAGCCGGCGGTTGAGCAGGCTGAGCATCCGGTGGAGCGCGATGCTCGTGCCGAGCTTATTCCGGGAGTCAAACGCGGTGAGATTGAGCTTCAGGCAGTGGAGTTTAGCTACTTTGAGGGTCACCCTGCGTTTATGCGTACCGATGTGGTGATTAAGCCCGGTAGCCAAGTGGCTCTGGTGGGTCCTACGGGTGCCGGTAAGTCCACTCTGGTCAAGCTCATGGCTCGTTTCTATGATGTTTCCGCCGGTCGTCTGCTCTTAGATGGCGTGGATGTGCGTGAGCTCTCGGATGAGCAGCTGCGCCGAGAGGTCATTATGCTCACCCAGGAGGTATTCCTGTTCTCCGCCTCGGTTGCCGATAATATTCGTCTGGGCAATCCGCAGGCTAGTGATGAGCAGGTGCATGCTGCAGCGGCTGCTGTGGGCGCTGATGAGTTTATTCGCCGTCTACCCGAGGGTTATGAGACGATGCTCGGTCAGGGCGGCGCGAACCTTTCGGCGGGTCAGCGTCAGCTGGTGACTTTTGCGCGTGTCTTCCTAGCGGATCCGAATGTGGTGATTTTGGATGAGGCGACAGCCTCCCTGGATATCCCGAGTGAGAAGGCTGTGCAGCGCGCTCTGACGACGTTGCTGGCGGGTCGCACTTCGGTGGTGATTGCTCATAGGCTTTCGACCGTGGTGAATTCTGATCGCGTGCTGGTGATTGCCGATGGCTCAATTGTGGAGGATGGTAGCCCGCAGGAGTTGATAGCTGCCGGTGGTCGTTTCGCTGATCTCTATAGTGCCTGGGAGCAGTTGAACGGTCCAGAGTCTGAGGGTTAGGTTCCTGCGACTACGGTTGGAAAAAGAGCGAAGAGGCGTAAGTTTATACAGCGTTCCTGATGTGATTTCAATGACAGCCTGTCACTAAGACTGTTCCGATCCGTTCCATCAAACCTTCCATATTCCCCCGAAAAGCCGGGGTGTACAGTGCTCAAGTACCGTACACCTCGGCTTTTCTACACCCAGCCGAAGAGGCAAAAAGTGCCCGTCATAAAGTACCGCCAGAATAGAAAAAGGAGTAGATTAACTGTGTATGGTTCACCTAAAGTCACCCTGACGATGACCTTGGGGAACCCTCACCCATTCACCCGACGAACCTCATGACTTCTGGGAGGAATCATGACACCCCGCAATGATGCGCACACCCCGGCAGGGGCGTCCACGCCCCGCAGCGTTAAGCCTCGTAGCTTTAAGCGCGGTACCGCCGGAGCCCTGAGCCTGACTCTGGGTCTGACCCTGGCATGCGGCCCCGCCCTTGCTATTCCGGCTCAAGCAGCCCCCATTACCGCACCCGAACCCGCCGTTGACATTAAGGCACCCAGTATTGAGGTTGAGAGCGTGCTCTCCTCCAGTGTTCTGGAAGTCTCCTGGTCCAATTCTCAGTTGGTGGGCCGCTACGGCGATTTCAAGATTCAGGTCTACAACTCCGAGCACAAGGTTATTGCCACTCGCACCGCTAACTATTGGGAGCACGAAGCCCGCATTGAGGCGCTGCCCGCAGGCGGCACCTACACCGTAACCGTCTCGGGTCTACTCAACGGCCAATGGTACGAATCCGCGCCCAGCGCGCCCCTGGAACTAAGTGAAGATCCAGGCGCCGTGCAGCTGAGCATCTCCGGCACCGTGACCGCCGGCAAGGATGCCCAGTTGAGCGTCTCCGGCATTGGCTATACCGGTGGGGCCGCCAGCGATGGCGTGTACGTGGTAGTTGCCAAGGCTGATGCCTGGCGTGCGGGCAAGCGCCCGAGCGAAGGTGCTTTTACCCGCTCCATTTTTGTACCCGCCTCCGATATTAAGAACGGCACCTTTAACGCGAACCTGGATATTGCAGCCAGCGAGCTACCGCTAAGCCACGGCGAGCACTATATGATCGGCACTGTAGCTGCCGGGTCTAAGATGATGACCGACCGCCGTCTGGATGCCACCACCGCCCTGAGTATTGGTGCGGCTCCGGTCGATAGCGTGAACGCTAGCGTTACCAACCGCACCGTGCACGCCTCGTGGAAGGCACCGGCGCTGGATCAGCGCATTACCGACTACGATGTGACCCTCTACCGCGTTGACGGCACCTCCCGCACCTTTGTGGATAAGCGTTCTCTGGGCGCGGGCACCACCAGCGTGGACTTTTTGGATGTTAAGGACGGATCCTATGTTGTGGAGGTCAAGGCGGGTATTCGCGCCTCTGCCTCCGAGCTGTACCCGGCATTCTCCACCGGCACTTTCTCCAATGTTTTTGAGGTCAAGCCCGCAAGCACCGTACCGGCAGCCCCTCATAAGCCGATTATTCTGCCCGTTGCCGGTATTATTCCGGCACTGTGGTGGGTCAAGCCCGATGATGGCGGCTCGCCCATTACCTCCTACCGCATTGTGCTCACCGATTCCAAGGGTAAGACCACCGAGATTATGGTTGAGGGCAATGACACCGACGCAGGCTTTATGGCGCTGAGCAATCACTACACCCCGGGTGAGACCTACACCGCGGTGATTTACGCAATTAATGCCAATGGCCAGAGCGCTCCCTCCCTGCCCTCTGATCCGTACACCATGCCCGGTTCTAGCTCTAACCCGACCCCGGAGCCCACTCCCGAGCCGACCCCCGAGCCCGAGCCGTCTAAGCCGGTAGAGCGCGCTCACCCGGTGATTTCTGCATCCCCCCTGACCCTGGATCCGGCGCAGAAGAACACTGTGCGCGTTAAGGGTAGCGGTTATAAGGGTGTGGGTACCGACGCTGGCGTGTATGTTTTCGTGGTGGAAAAGAGCAAGTGGCAGCCCGGTCAGGTGCCCTCGCGCTCCCTGGTTCGTGAAATGGTCACCTACGCCCATATTCCGAGCCTGGTGGATGGCGCTTTTGAGACCGATCTGGTAATCGACGCGAACCTGCTCGACCCCGCCAAGGAATATGTGCTTGGTGTGACCGGCGCGCACTACGGTATGACCGTCACCGACACCCACGCGGCACTGGATATTAGCCTTAAGGGTGCTCCCGAAAAGCCCGCGCCTCAGCCCGAGCCGGAAATCCCCACCGAGCCTATTTTTAAGGATGTTCCGCGCACCACCCAGTTCTACGATGAGATTCAGTGGCTGGCAAAGATGGGTATTACCACCGGTTACTCGGACGGCACCTTCCGTCCGCTACAGAGTGTGGAGCGTGCTGCTATGGCTGCGTACTTCTACCGTATGGCTGGCTCCCCGAAGGTTGAGCTGCCGGCAGTTTCTCCTTTCAAGGATGTTGACCCCTCCTTCCCCTTCTACAAGGAGATTGTGTGGATGAAGCAGCAGGGCATTACCACCGGCTGGGCCGACGGCACTTTCCGCCCGCACGACCCGGTCAATCGCGATGCTATGGCGGCATTCTTCTTCCGCTATGACCACGCGAGCCCGCGCGTTGATCCTCAGGCGCATTTCAAGGATGTCACTCCGGATACCATGTTCTACCACGAGATTCAGTGGTTGGCGTCCCAGGGGATTACCACCGGTTGGGATGACGGCACCTACCGCCCGACCACCGCGATTAATCGCGATGCTATGGCGGTCTTCATTTACCGTTATGAGCACCGCAAGAATAAGCGTCCGCGCGCTTAGCGGTGCGTGCCTCTGACTCGAGCTATATCCTTCAAGGTGCATATCTCGAATCACATTCACTATAGTTTTTAGGTGGCGGGTCTAGCGCCCCGGCTGCGGGCCCGCCACCTGCATGTTTGTGCATCACCACATTCAAAGGAACAGCAATGAACATCATCTTCCGACGCGAGCGAGAAGACCGCGCCGATAGCCTCAGCGCGCGGGCTTCCTCTCCCCTGCGTGCCCTCGGAATCGGCGTGCTCTCCCTCGCCATGAGCATTGGCGGCGCGCCCGCCTTTGCCGCACCCGCTTCCTCCAGCGAACCCACCCACGCTGAAAGTACCCCGACAGCTATCGACCAGAGCCTGAAGGCACCCGCCGCCGGCGTGCGTGAGGGCTCGGTTATCTCCCCCTCCCTGCAAGAGGCGCAGGGACAGGTCACCGCCTTTGTCGAGCTAGCGGGCTCCGGCGCATATGCTGCAACCGCTGGCTTCTATTCCTCCTTCACCCTGGGTCGCGAAGTAGCCCCCGCCTCCCAAACCGCAGCGGTCAAGAGCATTCAGGCGCAGGTACAGGCACAGGGCGCGCAACTGGCAGCCGAGAGCAATGCACAGGTACTGTACACCACCCACAATCTACAGCGTGGCGTGGCGCTAAGCGGTGATGCCGAAGCCATTCGTGCGCTCGCATCGCGCCCGGATGTCGTGCGCATCTCCCCCGTGGTGCTCAAGCAGCCCACCAACTCTGTCTCCGATGTCAACACCCACGCCGTGCAGGCATGGCAGCAGAGCCACGCCACCGGCAAGGGCGTGACCATTGCTGTTATTGACACCGGTATTGACTACACCCACGCTGATTTTGGCGGTCCCGGTACCGCGGCAGCCTACCAGCGTGCCAAGGCTTCCTCGACCATCCCGGCAGGCCTGTACGACCCGGCAAAATTTGTTGGCGGCTACGATCTGGTGGGCGATGCCTACACCGGCTATAACACCCCGACCCCGGACTCCAACCCCCTGGATTGCTCCGATGCCGGTCACGGCAGCCACGTTGCCGGTACCGCAGCCGGATACGGTGTGAACTCCGACGGCACCACCTTCCGCGGCGCCTACGATCAGCTGACCACCGAGAGCGTGCAGCAGATGAAAATCGGTCCGGGTTCGGCTCCCGAGGCGCGCCTGGTTGCCCTGCGAGTCTTCGGTTGTAAGGGCGCATCGGCTGTTGCCGGTGAGGCAATGGACCGTGCCCTGGATCCGAACGGTGACGGCGATTTTAGCGACCGCGCCGATATTGTGAACCTTTCCCTGGGTAGCGATTACTCGGTAATTGACGACCCCGAATCCCTCATGCTGCAGCGCCTGGTGGATGCCGATGTGCTGGCTGTGGTTGCAGCCGGTAATGCGGCGGCAAACCTGAACCACGGCGACGCCTACTCGATTCTGGGCGCGCCCGCCAATAACCCCGCGGCGCTGACCGTGGCGAACTCTCAGGCAGGTATTACCCGAGGCGACCGCTACCGCGTAACCTCCCCGGCAGATCTTGCCGGTGACTACGCGGGCTCCTACGGCTACTCCTATAAGTTCGCGCGCGGAGATGAGCACATTAGCGGTACCGTTACTGCAGCTCCCGAGTCCAATAAGACCGGTTGTCAGCCTTTTGTAGGCACCGATTTTAACGGCAAATGGGCACTGCTCTATTGGGAAGCCAAAGGTCAGGATAGCTCCTGCGGTTCCACCCAGCGCGTGGCGGCTGCCGGTGCAGCCGGTGCTAAGGGCGTGCTGCTGGTAGCCCCCGAACACGATACCAAGCCGATCTCCGGTCACACGACCATTCCGAGCATTCAGATTACTACCGAGCAGGCGAAGAAGTTCGAGGCGGCTGCTGCCTCGGGCACTCTTCAGATTGAAATGGCTGCCGAGTGGCAGAATATTGCCCTGGATTTCTCTTCCAAGGACACCATTGCTGAATC
>Cebus_capucinus_imitator_PRJNA485217_SSR039__coassemble_1006_pt1 | contig 45081 bp, 33 predicted proteins | sample Cebus_capucinus_imitator_PRJNA485217_SSR039__metabat2_high_PE_009 | metagenome-assembled genome bin Cebus_capucinus_imitator_PRJNA485217_SSR039 | reverse complement strand
GCAGCGTGGGGACAAATCTACCGCGAATGTGTATAACATTATTCAAGGTGCGCTCTGGTGTAAAGGATATTATGGCTCAGGCTCAGGCGAACTCACAGGGCATTACTATCGGGATACGGCTGATGCAATTCAGACTCTTCGAGAGGATATTGGAATTGAGAAAGGCTCAGTAGTTGATGAAGAACTGATGTCAGTATTGCTCTCTATGGATCAGTTTAAGCTCTTGAAGGCATATGGTGCTAAGCCTGCACTGCGCTCTGCGCAACGTAGCATCAATAGGATGTACCGGCGCTATACCGGGATTATTCCTACCGATGGTTTGTATGGACGCTCAATGAATACTGCCCTGATTAAGATCTTGCAGGCTCTAGAGGGATATACTCCCGAGCAAGCAACGGGGTATTTTGGGGACGGAACACGAGCAAAACTGAAGATTATTAATGAAGAGAAAGGCCAAGAATGGCCCTATTGGGTGTGGCTCGCACAGGTTGCGCTCGTGTGTAACGGGTATTTGAAAAGTGCATCACTTCGTTGGGAATCAGATACGCGTAGTGCAGTGGAAAAATTTCAGAAGGACTATGCACTCCCCGTGAGTGGGGTAATTGATCCGACGACCTGGATGAGTCTCCTAACTTCCAAGGGAGACCCCAAGCGGTCTTGCGTTGCATGTGACACTCGCTTTGAGATGACTGAGGAGAGACTCAAGACCCTTAAGGACGATGGATATTCTATCGTTGGTCGATACCTCACCGAACCGAACCAAGAAAACCTTGATGCTTCGGATTACTTTAAGGCTATTCGTCCAGGTGAACTGGAGCGTATTCTGAAGCATGGGATGAAATTCTTCCCTATTTTCCAAGAGTATTCAACGAAGCTAAGCCACTTTAGCGTAGAGAACGGTATTGAACACGGCCATCGAGCCCGAAAGACGGCACAGAAGCTAGGGATTCCTCCGACTCATATCTATTTTGCTGTAGATTTTGATGCTACGGATGAACAGGTGACAAGTCATATCATCCCCTATTTTGAAGCCGTTCACGGAAGCCTTGGAGGAGGATATAAGGTGGGAATCTACGCATCTCGCAATATTTGTACTCGAGTGATTGACTCAGGTCATGCTGGTCGAGCATTTGTATCGGATATGTCTACTGGATTTTCTGGAAATCTTGGGTTCCCTATCCCTGAAGGGTGGGTGTATGACCAATTCGATGAAATTTCCAATTATAAGGGTCAAGGCTGGGATTTGGATCGAGTGGCTTTTTCAGGTCTTGAAGAAGCTGTCTCTTATACTGTGACTCCTAGAGTTCGGCATGAGCTAATTGGTGGTGAGAAGTATAACCTATTGGATTGCATTGAATTAATTTATAGATTGGAAAAACGATTTTCTGAATTGAGGAATGAAGGAAAGGTTGGCGGAGATAATATTTTGCCAAATTGGAGGTATATACTTAATTATTTGGCGAAAGACTATCTGGATGGTAGTTTTGCGTGGAGGATATCTGCAGAGGGGTTCAAGAAAGAAGTGGTTGTGGTCTTGGAAAGTGATCCAGTGAGTGCGCAGATTATTAAATATCTTGATTTGTATATTGGTAGATGGCGCCAACCCTTCGTGGATGCTGACGGGGAAAATATTGATTTAGCACATCTTAGTGCAACAATTTTAGGATATTTGAACGATTCTGTGATTCCTCATGTGTGGACTGGTTGGGCTGGTGATCTTGCCACGGCAATTGGTGAAATTGATAGAGTGATGAGGTGGAATCCTGGCGTAAATTTGAAAGATGTATGCGAATCACTTGTTGGTCGAGATGAGCATTATCGTGATAATTTACTCTCTAAACTTGTAACTTATAAGGATGGTCACGCTATTGGTAATCCATGTAGTCGGAATGATCTTGTCTGTGATAATGACGCAATATATTTCGCTGAACAGTTAAAACGGGTTTCCTATAATAATTCACCACACATACTGTCTACAATTTTACGATCGTGGTATGCTCGTCGAGGTTTAGGGAATCGTCTAAAGTATATTAGGCGCAGTCTTGGCGGTTCAGATTTTAAGTCTTTGACAGATAATATCTATAAAATTTATAGTGATGAAGCAGGTCGGCAAATGGTATATTCCCTTATGTGTAGTTACCCGTTGTGTACTAATATTAGTGATAAAATTTTCTATAGTGCGGCAGAATCAATGGCCGAGAGATTGATTGCTGTGGAATAATAGGGGATGACTGAACCCTATAGCCCGTTCATGTCTCGTTGTGCATGGGCGGGTTATAGGAATATCGTAATGATATTTGCTGGAACAATAGCTAGAATTGGTTCAATTGCAGATGAAAGGGAGAATCTGTATTTCCCTTTGTGCATAATCCTGGGAAGAATGTATATAAATAATACTGTTACAAGATATATTTGAATTATGCCCATGCGCCCAGATGTGTAACATAGTGGAATGGTTGCAAGTATTAATCCAAAAGGGATGGATATTATAATTGGAGAAACTGTAATTTTTATTAATTTTCCCCATATGTCTGAATCGTTGGTGCGATTCCATTCATTCATAGCATAATGCAGTGTTATGATGAGAATGTTTATAATGATTCCTAGTATAATAGGGTTAATGTCTAAAAAATGTTTATCTATATAATATCCTGGAATTGGATCTTCTGGGCGGAGGGATGGATTAAATGCATTAAGACATTCTTTGGTGGGGGGCATGTTGGGGAAGTGGAAGAAGGTGGATAGGATCATGAATGTATCTCCAGGTGTGGTTGTGTAGATATATAAGTGTGTGTGCTTAGTATAGGGTAATAAGGCTAGCCTTGGTGGGATTTTGGGTTCCGGTTTACAATAAAAGTCAGAATCCCGAGCCCACCGCCGGGTTAGCACACCATGCACCGATGAAAGGACAGCCGGTGACACCTACAGACGGCACGGCAGCCACCCTCACTCCGGAAACCCAACCCAAATCACCGCGCAAAGCCGCTCTCGCCAGCTGGATCGGATCCGCCCTAGAATACTACGACTTCGCCGTCTACGGCACCGCTGCAGCGCTGGTTCTCAATAAAATCTTCTTCCCTGAAGACTCACCCGCCATCGGCATCCTTAAATCCATGATCGTCATCGGTGTCGCCTATATTGTGCGACCCTTCGGTGCCATGATTATGGGTCCGTTGGGTGACCGCTACGGTCGCCGATTCGTTCTCATGCTCACCCTTTTCCTCATGGGTGGAGCCACCTTCGCCATCGGTTGCCTGCCCACCTACTCCCAAGTAGGACTACTCGCCCCGATTCTGCTGGTTTTCTGCCGTATGGTGCAGGGACTCTCGGCAGCCGGCGAACAATCCAGTGCCATCTCCGTATCCCTGGAGCACGCACCTGAAAATCGTCGCGCCTTCATTACCAGCTGGACCCTGCAGGGCACCCAATTTGGTTCCCTTATTGCCACCGCAATCTATATTCCCTTTACCTCCATGCTCTCCGAAGAGCAGCTGCTGAGCTGGGGGTGGCGTGTACCCTTCTGGCTCTCGGCACTGGTGGTTGTTACCGCCTATATTATTCGTCGTCGCCTGGCGGAACCGCCTGCGTACCTGAACCAAGTGCGCGATGGCGTGCCCCCGCTCAAGAGAGTCTTTATGCACCACAAGCGCGCCGTGGTCACCGTGGCACTCTGCGCCATGGTCAATACTGTGAATATGGTTTTCACGACCTTCGCGCTTTCCTATGCCACTAAGGGTCACGGTCTGTCCCAAACTCAGATGCTCATAGTGCCCGTAGCATCCAATGCGGTGGGCCTGCTCATGATCCCCGTTGCCGCCGTGCTCGCCGATCGATTTGGACGCAAGCCCGTATTCATAACCGGCGCACTGACGGCATCCCTGATCATGTATCCCTACCTACAGGCCATTGCCGAGCATAACTGGGTTGGGATTTTTGGGTTCGGTATGCTCATGCACGGTGCCCTCTACTCCCTGGCAAATGGTGTATGGCCTGTCTTCTATGCTGAAATGTTCCCGACCAGTGTGCGCGTGACCGGCCTGGCGCTGGGTACTCAGATTGGTTTCGCTCTCTCTGGAGGTATCGCCCCCTGGGCTGCCACTATCTACGCTGGTCCTGCCCTGCAGGAGGCTGTCGGTCCCTCGATTTTTGTGGTGGCAATGTGTCTGCTGGTTGTTGTGGCGGCATGGACGGCACCCGAGGGTAGGGGTAAGACCCTGGCTGAGTTGGATGAGTCTCTGGCTGTTGCTAAGGGCTAAAGGAGGCTCTGTAGCTCTAAAAATCAACTATATAGATTATTATTTATATAGATGAACCCAATATATAAGGGGTGTGAATGGTATATACCGTTCCCACCCCTTATATGTAGCTCTTGCCCAAGAACTAGGCTAGAGTTTAATGCCCTGCTGATCCGCCAGAAGACGCTCAAAATGAGATTTCATGCGCTCAGCATCGGCGCGGGCACCGGTAAAGAGCTCAAAAGCATCTACCGCCTGACCCACCGCCATAAAGCCACCCGGCAGTACCGCGCATCCGGCGGCACGAGCTGCGCGAATTAGCTCGGTCTCCTGGGGTAGATAAATAACATCGGCAACCCACAGCCCGGAGTGCAGCAGAGCTGGATCCAGAGGGATGCCCGGGTGTACATGCATACCAATAGGGGTGGCGTTGACCAGACCGTGCGCTGTCTTCAGCGCAGACTCAAGCTGATCGCGGCTCTCCAGAGAGCCAATCTGAGCTTGGGGGAACCGTGACCTCAGGCGTTCAATGAGCTCTGCACTCTTGGAAGCATCCGGATCAAAAATATAGAGCTGCTGTGCGCCCGCGCCTTCAGGGGTACCCAGACCCAGCTCTTCACCCTTCTTTAGGAGGGCATAAGCGGTTGCGCTACCGGCACCACCGGCTCCCAGCTGGACCGTAACACTCAGCGCCTGAGGCGATTCGGCAACCTGAGGCAGACCCCAGGAGAGTGCACGCATAAAACCAGAAAAATCTGTATTGTCACCATAGCGGCTGCCGTCTGCATGCAGAACCACGCAATTAACGGCACCCAGAGCGCGGGCATCCTCGCTGAGCTCATCCACGTAGTCCATCACCGATTGTTTGCAGGGATGGGTGATATTAAAAGCGTTATAACCCAGCAGTTGAGCTGCATCGAGTAGCGCCGGTAGGGAGTCTGCATCCAGGTTCAGGGCATCTAAGTCAATGGGGCGATAGAGGTAACGCAAGCCCAGATTGCTAGCTTCTGCCTCGTGCATGGGTGGGGTGAGGGAAGCGGTAATACCGTCGCCAATCAGGCCGACCAGGAAAGATTCATCTCTTAAGCTCATGCTCTATATATACCCGTCACACAGGGCAGAATGCGAGGATGTGCAGGGCAGGAGTTAAAACTTCCCGATGCCGGAATAAATTCCACCCTTAAAAACCCCTAAAAAGAGCGCTGTGACACGCCCGAAGGTATAAGCTAGAAGAACACGACCATTGTGTAACACAGACAGACCAGATCACAGTGCAGTGAGCCTAATTTTCGGAAGGTAGAAAAGTGGTGAACGACGAGGCTAAGACCCGCTTCGAAGACACCACCCGAGCGGAGGCTTGGGTGGAACAATACTACCGGCATAGTCCCGCCGGCGACCGGGATCGCTTTACCGAGCGCGAATTAAAGAACCTTGCCTGCTCCCACTACGCACTTGCCTCCCAGCGAGAGCTCAATATCCCCAAGATTGCGGTAGAAACCCGCGATGATCTGACTGTGCTCATGGTGGTCACCGAAGATATGGGATATCTGCTCAGCTCCATTGCTGCCGAAGTATCCTCCAATTACGGTGGAATCGCAGCAATTTTTCACCCCATCTTTACCGTAGATCGCGATGCGCAGGGCAATATTCTGCGTGCCAAGCGAATTGACTTGGAACGCCCGCTCAATAATGGCGATACCGCCTCCATGAGCATGAGCATTGTGGGTCCTGCAGCAGACGCACCCGCAGGCTCTACCACCACCGTGGAATCCTGGATCGCTATTTTGCTCAGCAATACCCAGGACGAATTCACCGGTCTGCAGCTGCGTCAGCAGGTTGAAAAGATCCTCAAGGATGTGCGCCTGAGCAACGCCGACTCCCAGGCAATGCACCAGCGAGTTAACGATATTGCCGACTCCATGAACGCTCTGCACGGCGTGGCCCTGGGCGGCAATCTGACCGACTACTACGCTAACCACGCCGGCAGCAGCGAACCGGCATCTCGCGTGAGTATCGCCCAGGATTTCCTGCGCTGGCTCACCCGCGGCAACTTCCTCTTTTTGGGCGTTAAAACCCGCGAACTGACTTCCCAGTCCGGTCGTATTGAGCTGCGCGATACGCCCGGCAGCGCCCTGGGCGTGCTGCGTGCCTCCGAAGGCACCCACACCATCGCCCTGGAGGGTGAAGAGCTTGAGCGTGCCCTTTTCCCCAGCCCCCTGTACGTGACCAAGGCAAATAGCCGCTCCACTGTGGATCGTCACGAGCACCTGGACTATGTGGGCGTGCGCCGATTCGACCCCACCGGTCGCGTAATCGGTGAATACGTCATCCTTGGTCTATTCACCCGCCAGGCATACTCTCTGCCGGCGGTAGAAACCCCGCTGGTGCGCGAACGTATCGCCACTATGCGCCGCCGCCTGGGTATTTACACCGGCTCGCACTCCGATCGCGCGCTGCTGGGTGCTGTGGAAGATTACCCCCGCCAGGAACTCTTCCAGACCGGCGTTGCCTCCCTGACTGAGACCTTCCGCGGCATTCTCGGATTGGAGGAGCGCCGCGCCACCCGACTTTTTCTCCGTCCGGACCGTTTCGGTCGCTTTATTTCGGCAGTGGTCTACCTGCCGCGCGACCGCTACAACACCTCGGTCCGGAACCGCCTCCAGCAGGTCTTCCGCGAGGAATTTGACCTGATTGCCATCGATCACGATATTTACCTATCGTCGTCATCGCTGGCGCGTATATACTTCCGTATTCACCTGGCGAACCCCAACGCCCGTGTGGACACGGATATCAACGCTCTTGAGCAGCGACTGCAAGCAGCTACCCGCTCCTGGGTAGAAGCCACCGCAGCCGCTCTTGAGGCATGGAAACCTGGTGTGGAAGGTCGCCAGCTTGCAGCCGTCTGGGCGGATGCAGCGCCGGCAACCTACCGCGCCGACTACGAAGTAGAAAATGCAATCGAGGATATTGTGATTTTTGAATCCCTTTCGGGCGAGACTACCAAGCCCGCCGCAATCAAGGTCGAGACCGGCGAAGCCACTACCCGTCTGAAGACCTATCTGTCCACTCCGCACACCCTCACTGAACTGCTGCCCGTTATGCAGAACATGGGTCTGGTTGTCGTAGACCAGAAGCCCTATGAGTTCTCCCCCGAAGACGGCGAAGAGTACAGCTACCTGTACGACTTCGGTGTAGAGTTCCCCGAGGGCGTAGACCCGCAGGAAGTTGCAGGTCTGTACGAAGACGCGCTGAACGCATACCTGCTGGGCCTGCGCGACTCCGACACCCTGGACCGCCTGATCCTGGTCGAGAAGCTCTCCTGGGAGCAGGTGCGCTTCTTCCGTGCATTCAACCACTACCTGATTCAGCTGGGCCTGGGCTACACCCCCTCCTTCATGTCCAACACCCTGCTGGCATACCCCGCTATCACCCGCGCACTGATCGAATTCTTCGACGTGAGCTTCAACCCCTCCAACGGCCTGGACGACGCTGCACGCGACGCACGCCGCGAGGAAATCCTGGAGTCCCTGCGTGAAGACCTGAACAAGATCCCCACCCTGGACGCTGACCGCTACCTGCGCTCGCTGACCAAGGTCGTCAAGGCAATTCTGCGCACCAATGCATACCTGGGTCGCGAGGCACTGGCGTTCAAGGTCGCTCCGCAGGAGATCGACTTCGCACCGTTGCCGCGCCCCAAGTTCGAAATCTTTGTCTACTCCCCGCGCGTTGAGGGTGTTCACCTGCGCTTTGGTTCCGTTGCTCGCGGTGGTCTGCGCTGGTCTGACCGTCGTGATGACTTCCGCACCGAGGTGCTGGGTCTGGTCAAGGCGCAGATGGTTAAGAACGCCGTTATTATCCCCACCGGCGCAAAGGGCGGTTTCTACCCCAAGCAGCTGCCCGACCCCTCCATCGACCGCGATGCATGGATCACCGAGGGTCGCGAGTCCTACAAGGTCTTTATCCGCTCCCTGCTGGATGTCACCGACAACCTCTCCGTAGAGGCAGACGGCACCGAGACCGTTGTACGCCCCGAGGGTATCGTGGCACGCGATGGCGACGACTACTACCTGGTGGTGGCAGCCGATAAGGGTACCGCCGCATTCTCCGACACCGCAAACGCAATCAGCCTGGAGCGCGGCTTCTGGCTGGGTGATGCCTTCGCATCCGGTGGTTCGGTTGGTTACGACCACAAGGCAATGGGTATTACCGCACGCGGTGCATGGGAATCCGTCAAGCGTCACTTCGCTGAGCTGGGTCGCGATTGCCAGGCTGAAGAGTTCACTGCTGTTGGTATTGGCGATATGTCCGGTGACGTGTTCGGTAACGGCATGCTGCGCTCGGATAAGACCCGCCTGGTGGCAGCTTTTGACCACCGCGATATCTTCCTGGATCCGAACCCGGATGCATCCGTGGCATTTGCAGAGCGTCAGCGCCTGTACAACCTGCCCCGCTCCTCCTGGCAGGACTACAACCGCGAGCTGATCTCCGCCGGCGGTGGCGTGTACTCTCGCGGTCTGAAGTCCATCGAGATTACCCCCGAGGTGCGCGAGGCACTGGGTCTGGACGCAGAGATCACCGAGCTGTCCCCGAACGAACTGCTCTCGGCAATCCTGAAGGCACCGGTCGACCTGCTGTACAACGGTGGTATCGGTACCTACGTGAAGGCCTCCACCGAGACCAACGCACAGGTGGGCGATAAGGCGAACGACGCACTGCGTGTGAACGGTAACGAACTGCGCGCCACCATCGTGGGCGAGGGCGGTAACCTGGGCTTCACCCAGCTGGGTCGTATTGAGGCTGCACGCAATGGCGTTATCCTCAACACCGACGCAATCGACAACTCCGCAGGTGTGGAAACCTCCGACCGCGAGGTGAACATTAAGATTCTGGTGGACCGCCTGGTCGCCAACGGCAAGCTCGCTGCTGAAGAGCGTGCAGCCTTCATTGAATCCCTGCAGGATGAGGTTGGCAAGAAGGTTCTGGAAACCAACGTGGAGCAGAACGTTCTGCTGCAGGGCGAGTTCCACGAGACTGTACTGGGTGCAAACCTGTACATCCGTCTGATGCACCTGCTGGAGAAGGAAGCCGGCCTGAACCGCGCCGTGGAGTTCCTGCCCACCGATGAGCAGCTGCGTGAGCGCCGCTCCAACAACGGTGAGCTGCTGACCCGCCCCGAGCTGTCGGTACTGGCTGCGTACGTGAAGATCTACCTGACTCACGCGCTGGAGCAGACCTCCTTCGCTGATGACCCCTACCTGAAGTCCGTGCTGCGCTCCTACTTCCCGGCCGCTCTGGTGGAGCGTTTCGGTGACGAGCTGGATTCGCACCCGCTGCGCAAGGAAATCATCTGCACCCGCGTTGCCAACGAAATGGTCAACCTGGGCGGTATCACCTTCGCATTCCGCGCTATGGAAGAAACTAACGCTGGCGTGGATGCTGTAGCACGCGCCTTCGTGGTTGCTCGCGAGCTCTTCGAGCTGGGCGTGGCTGCTAAGCTGCACCGCGAACTGCCCGCAACCTTCCCGGTTGAGGCATGGCACAAGATCATGCACGATAACCAGCGTGTGCTGGACCGTGCGGTGCGCTGGTTCATCGCTGAGCGCGGTGTGGTTGCCGGCATTACCATTGATCAGATGCTTGAGGACTTCGGCGCTCTGGTTCAGCTGCGCCGTAACCTGCCGCAGTACCTCTCCGAGCTCTCCCACGCACGCGTACACGCAAAGCGTATCGAGGGCGAGGCACTGGGTCTGCCCGAGGAACTGATCGTTATCTGGATTCGCGGTCTGGAGGGCTACGCCCTGCTGGATGTTGTGCGCGTGGCACAGGAGAACGGTCTGGATCCGGTCAGCCTGGCTGCAATCTACTACGCAGTCTACGACCGCTTCAGCGTGGATGAGCTGCTGGTTCACATCTCCCTGCTGAGCCGCAACGACCGCTGGGAGACCCTGGCACGTCAGTCCCTGCGCGCTTCCCTGTACGAGACCGTGGCATCCCTGGCACTGTCCGTGGCACAGGAAACCAAGGGTCAGTACGACACTGTCGAGAGTGCTCAGAAGGCACTGGATCAGTGGGTTGCAGATCACCCCACTCGCGTGGCTCGCATCGACTACATGCTCGAGCAGCTGCGTGAAGCAGATCGCGACACTCAGGCATACTCTCGCCTGGCAGTGCTCTCTGTGGTTCTGCACGCTCTGGCTAGCGCTTCCTAAACTAAGCGCTAGGGCGTATCGCCTCTAGCTGAAAGGCGGGCTGGATAGTATCCAGCCCGCCTTTGCCATGTCCGGGCTCTGCGGTAGGCACCTATAATAGATGAAACGCAATATATCAAAGATTCTTGATGAATCCTCAGAAAGGAAAAACGTGAAAGCAACTTTCTTGACCGGCCCCAAGCAGATTCGCGTGGCCGAGGTGCCCGAACCCGAACTGAACCCCGCAGGTAGCGGCAAGGACGCTATTGTGCGCGTGGTGGCTGCCTGCGTGTGTGGCTCCGATGTGTGGCCTTACCGCACCGCCCGCGAGGGTATGCAGCCCCGCCCCACCGGCCACGAGTTCGTGGGTGTTGTTGAAGCGGTAGGCCCGAATGTTAAGAACGTCAAGGTGGGCGACTTCGTCATTACCCCCTTCTATATCTGCTGCGGCGAGTGCATTAACTGCCAGCGCGGCTGGACCAACCAGTGTCTGCACCTGGGCTGGTACGGTGCGGGCGTGCCCGGCGAAGGCTACGCAGAGGGCGGTCAGAGCGCTAAGGTGCGCGTGCCTCTGGCGGATGGCACCCTGGTGGTTGTGCCCGGCGCCGATGAGCACAATGAGGAGCAGGTCAAGGATCTGCTGACTCTCTCCGACGTTATGGCAACCGGCTACCACGCGGCTATTTCCGGCGGTGTGGGCCCGGGTAAGTCCGTGGCTATTGTTGGTGACGGTGCCGTGGGTCTGTGTGCTGTGATTGCCTCCAAGATTCTGGGCGCTGAGCGTATTGTCATGATGAGCCGCCACGAGAAGAACCAGAAGCTGGCGCGTGAATTCGGCGCCACCGATATTGTGCCCCTGCGCGGTCAGGAAGCGGTGGATCACCTCAAGGAAATGTTTGACGGCATCGGCCCGGATTGCGTGCTGGAGTGCGTGGGTACCCGCGAGGCAATGGCTCAGGCTATTCAGTCTGCTCGCGGTGGCGGTCAGGTAGGCTTCGTGGGCGTACCCCATGAGGGCGGCTCCCTGGATCTGGGTCTGATGTTTGGTACCAATGTGGGCGTGCGCGGCGGTATGGCAACCGTTCGCGATTACATTGAGCCTCTGCTGGAGCGTGTGCAGGCTGGCGAGATTCACCCGGGTAAGGTCTTTGATATGGTCTTTAGCCTGGATGATGCCGCCGAGGCTTATGCCGCAATGGATGAACGCCGCGCAATTAAGTCCATGATCCGCCCCTAAAAGCGGTTTAAATCGCATTAAATATGCTGAGTTTAGGGTTATGCATAAGCCTTAGAGATTATTGAATCTTAAGCCCAGGCTTAAATAGACACTCTTACTCACTAAAACCCCCGTGACCGACTATTTATGCAGGTCACGGGGGTTTTCTATACCCTACAGACCCCTAAAAATCTGTTATTTATACCACAGGTAGCGGGTTTTATAAGGTTCGGGCAGAAGTTTAGATATAGTTATGATGTGTTCTAATCTAACTTGAAGTAGAAGTACAGTCTTAGAAATACGCTAAAATTTCAGTAGCCGTTTAACCACACGGTTACTTCCGACACTAGACATCACCGAAGAAAGAGTTTCTTTCGTTGACTAATCAACTTCAGCACGAGGAAACCCTCGCGCCCGCAGAGAGCCGCGCCCAGCTGCTGCTGAGCTTTATCCTCTACATTAGCCCGGTCGCGCTCCTGACTACTATCTTCCCGCTGGTCACCCCCGAGATGAGCCGCCAGTCCATCGGTGGTATTTCCCTGACCAGCATTATCCTCGCAGCATCCATTACCGTTCCCTGGCTCAGCCAGGCGGTCTGCCTGCCGCTCTACCGCGCCATCGAGGCAGAACACAAGGCTATTGCTGATGCTCGAGAGGCCGTGCGCATTGAAGCGGACTTCGCCCACGACCGCCGCAAATTCCAGCTGGAAAAGGAGCTGCGTGCCTCCCTGGCCGAAGCCCGCTACCAGGACATTAGCGATATTGCCGCCTTCACCCGCTCCTGGCTGTACATCTTCCTGGTGACCGCACCCCTGACCCTGCTCTTCGCCCTGCCCCTGGCGTTCATCCTGGGCTGGAGCGGCGAAGCGCTCATCACCTTCCTGATCCTGGGCGTGCTCAATGTTGCCTTCGCGCAGCTGCTGATGATCCCCAACCTTTCCAAGAACCGCTGGGTCTGGGCCATTGCCTGGGGCGGCTTTACCGCAGCCCTGTACTTCTTCCCCTTGGTGTGGTTCCTGCCGCCGACCGTGGGCTCCATTATCCTGCTCATTGCCCTGGGTAAGGATATTGCGCACCTGTTCCACTTCCGCATTGTGCCGCTGAAGAATATCGCAGGTGACGCCCTGCGCGGTTTCCTTACCGGCTCGGTACTGTGGGCTGATAAGTACGTCTTCTTTATCGCCGCCAACGGCACCATTGACGTGGTTGCTATCTACCTGAGTCTGATCCCCACCGTGATCGCCTACAACTACTTCTTTGTGGCAGAGGCCGAGAGCATTAACTCTGTGATTGCGCGCATGTGGACCCTCTTCGACTCCACCCCGCTGCCGCAGATGAAGCGCGAATCTGCTCAGATTCTGCGCACCTCCAATCGCGCCATGGCACGCACCCTGGGTCTTGCCGTGATCTGCTCGGTTATTACCGGTGTTCTCATGGCAATCTTCCTGCCGCACACCTTCCCCCTGGCATTCTCCGGCCTGATCGTGGCATTCCTCTTCCTGGTTATCACTCTGCTGAACTACCAGATCGAGTACATGACCATGTTCATTACCGTGCAGCTGATCGGCGCGGCTCACCTGGTGGCGGCGATTATTATCTTCGCCCTGAACCCGAGCGAATGGGGCTACATTCCCCTGATGGTTGCCGATGCACTCATTGCCTTTGCCGCCTACCGCATTTACCACCGCGCCTGGGCTGCCCCGGAATACTCCCTGTTCTGGAAGCGTGCCCTGGCATGGTAAACACGGACTGCTAAGCACTGGCACTCTTGATCCGGGTGTGCGGGGCTCAGAGACCGAGCGCCGCACGCCACAACATGAAAGACAACACGCAGATGACCACCTATCGCAATAGCTACGCACCGCTTCGCCTGCCGCAGCATGTGCAGCCCAACCACGACCCGGACTACCCGGACGTGGACGTAGCCATCGTCATGGAATCCACCTACCCGTACCTGAAGGGCGGCGTTTCCGCCGTGGTGCACGATATCGTCACCGAAAACCCCGATCTGAGCTACGGTATTATCCACATCGCCTGGGACTCCAACGACCCCCAGGAAGACCTCTACGGCATGCCCGAGAACGTCAAATGGGTCAAAATGGTCTACCTCTCCCTGGCGGATAACCGCGAAGGCTTTGCCCGCGAATGCGACCCCTCCCAGCTGCGCATGAACGGCCGCGGCCGCCGCGAACTGGTCGCACGCCTCATGGGTGCCATTGACGCCATGCACGCAGGTGACGTCAACCCCCTCTGGGACCTCTACGATGAGGGCATTAACCCGGCAACCCGCAGCTACTCCCTGCTGGCGCTCATGGGCACCCGCGAATTTATGGAGGCAATGGGCACCTGGGGCTTCTTCTCCCAGATTCCCCTGGGCGAGCTCTTCTGGAAGGTACGCGACTTCGTCTCCATCCTCTACGCCCTGCTCTACGAACGCATGCCCTACGCCCGCGTATACCACGCGCACACCACCGGCTACGCATCCCTGGTCGCAGCGGCGGCAGCACGAGATAACGGCACCAGCTTCCTGCTGACCGAACACAACCTCTACGTGCGCGACACCGTCAACACCAAGCTCGAACGCAATATGGCAAAGCCGGTCACCACCGACTACATCTTCTTCGACGAGCCGCGCGACAACCCCGAACTGGGCCCGGTCACCCTGGACGAGCGTGCATGGTGCCACTGGTTCGTGGAAATGGGACGCTTCTGCTACCCCAGCGCCGATATGGTCACCTACCTCTACCCCAAGGCGCTGGAAGAAGCCCGCGGTATCGGCGCACCCATCGACCAGTACAACGCCGGAGAAGAAGACCGCGCCATCGTGCTGCCCAATGGCATGCTCATTGAAAGCGTGGAACCGGCATACCGCCAGCGCATTGAATCCCGCGCTCGCCTGCTGCGCGAAGGCAAGAACCACGTATGGCGTTTCGTGTTCATTGCGCGCGTGGTGCCCATTAAGGGCTTGACCGATATGATTCGCACCCTGGCGATTCTGCGCGATAGCGGCCGCACGAACTTCCACCTGGACGTGCTGGGCCCGACCACCCACCTGCCCGAATATTACGAGCTGTGCCTGCGCACCATCGAAGAGCTGAATATGGGCGAGTACATTACCTTCCACGGCACCGTGAACGTGCGACAGATGCTGGGTGAATACGACCTGCTGGTCATGCCCAGCTACAACGAAGGTCAGCCCATTGTGGCGCTGGAAGCCATGGCTGCCTCGATCCCCCTGGTCTCCACGGATGTGGGCGGCATGTCCCAGCTGATTGGCGACACCCTCTACACCGATAGCGGTGAAGAAATCTACGGTTGCGGCACCCTGACCGTGCCCGGTGATGTTAAGGGCTTTGCTGACGCTCTGGAGCTGCTCATGGACAACCCCGAGGTGTACGAGCGCTATTGCGTGAACGCCTATGAGCGCATTGAGAAATTCTTCCAGCTGCGGCTGGTTATGGACAAGTACAACCAGATTTACCGGAAGCTGGGCGGGCTGCCGCAGCGCCTGCCCTGGGCTTCCGCGGAGGACGTATAAGCAGTGCCGACCAACGACACCCCTTGGGCGCTTGCGGGAACTCCCGCAGGCGCCCAGCGCCTTAACGCAGCCTGGATTCGCTACGGTGGAGACCCCATCACCCGGAGCCAGCTGGACTTCGCTATCAAACACTACTCAGTTGCTATTATCCAACCCTGGGAAAAGGAAGCCGCGCACTACCTCAAAACGCACGCGCCGAATATGACGGTGCTCGCCTATAAGTGCCTCTCCTCCTCCCGCAACTACGAGCCCGGCCCGATCTATAGTTCCGGAGTCTCCTACGCCCAGGCGCAGGAGCTGCTCAAAAGCCGCAATATTGACCTCTTTGCGCGCCGTAAAGACGGCTCCCTGATTGAATGGAACGGCTACGGCGGACATTTCCAGATGAAGGTCTGGAACCCCGACTACCGCTGGTTCTGGACCCAGAACGTGGTTAATGAAATGCGCAATTCGCCCTTTGACGGAGTCATGGCGGATAACGATGTGGAAAATGACTACTACAATCTGCGCCTGCCCATTAGCGAAGCCAACGACATGGTCACCATCCGCGCAGGCTTGGAGGACCTGGTGGGCTACGCCGGAAGTGAGCTGAATAAAATCGGCAAGCTGCTGGTGCCCAATATTGCCGAGGCGCGCCTGCGCGAAGGTAAGTGGAAGCGCCACAGTGCCTACGGTGGCGGCTTTGAAGAGGTGTGGATGGGCTGGGACCGCGACTCCTTCCTGAGTCGCTCCCACACCCTGCTGCAGGGCGAAAGCATCTACGCCGGTGCCAAGGAGAAAGTCACCCTCTACAAGAACGGCGTGAAGCAGGAGGTCGCCCCGGTGACCGTGCTGCGCACCCCTCAGAAGCATGAGGGCGGTACGCGCGTACCCAGCACCACCAGCAGCATTTCCGACCCGAATCTGGATTATGCGCTCGCCGCCTATTGGGTCTTCGGTGCCGGTCGATTCACCGGTGTGATTACCACCGGTCACGATAGCTATAACGGCACCCCCTTTAGCCCCGAGCTATCCATGGATTTGGGTGCGCCGCTCTCTTCTTCGGATGCGCCCACCAGCCATGAGGGCGTGTACCTGCGCGAGTTCGAGCGCGGCTTTGCGGCGCTGAACGCCGGGGAATCACCCGTGGGCATTATTGTGCCGCGCGGACTGGTGACCTGGGATGGCAAGGCAGCTCCCGAGCAGGTATACCTGCAACCGCATCAGGGTGTGGTGTACACCAAGGCATAGGCCTATGCGCTTTTAGCATCTAAAAATACCTGTGGGGCTCTCTCAACCTAGGTTGAGAGAGCCCCACAGGCGTATTACTCACCGGAAGCTAGTGCTTAGCGTGCCGGGTAGGAGGGGGTGGAATCGCCCGCCATGCGCTCCAGAACGCGCACAACCTGGCAGGAGTAGCCGAACTCATTGTCGTACCAGACGTAGAGCACAGCGCCGTCTTCGTTTACCACGGTTGCCAGGGAGTCAACCACGCCGGCATTGCGGGAACCCACAAAGTCGGTGGAGACAGCCTCGTGAGAATCGGAGTAACCGATCTGGCGGCGCAGCTCGCCATTGAGGGAGACCTGGCGGAAGAGCTCGTTCAGCTCTTCCTTGGAGCCTGCCGGGTTCTTGAACTTCAGGTTCAGCACGGCAATGGAAACATCCGGGGTGGGTACGCGGATTGCGCTACCGGTCAGCTTACCCTCCAGCTGGGGCAGAGCCTTGGAGACAGCCTTTGCCGCGCCGGTCTCGGTAATAACCATGTTCAGCACAGCGGAGCGGCCGCGACGGTCACCCTTGTGGAAGTTATCGATCAGGTTCTGATCATTGGTGAATGCGTGCACGGTCTCAACGTGGCCGTGTGCCACGCCGTACTGATCGTCCAGAACCTTCAGCACCGGGGTAATAGCGTTGGTGGTGCAGGATGCTGCCGAGAGAATCTGATCCTCATCGGTAATAATCGAGTCGTTCACGCCGAAGACAATATTCTTCATATCGCCCTTGCCGGGTGCGGTCAGCAGCACGCGGGAAATGCCGGGGCGCTCCAGGTGCTGGCTCAGACCCTCAACATCGCGCCAGCGACCGGTGTTATCCACCAGCAGGGCGTCGTTAATACCGTATTCGGTGTAGTCCACGCTCTTCGGGTCGGAGGAGTAGATGAAACGAACCGGCACGCCATTAGCAATAATGGTGTCGTTTGCCTCGTCTACCTCAATGGTGCCGCGGAAGGGACCGTGAACCGAATCGCGCTCCAGCAGGGAGGCGCGCTTGTGCAGATCGGTCTCGGAGTTCTTGCGCACAACCACGGCGCGCAGGCGCAGGCTGCCGCCCAGGGAGGAAGAACGCTCGAGCAGAATACGAGCCAGCAGACGGCCAATACGACCGAAACCGTAGAGGACAACATCCTGGGTGGGTGCCTGCTCGCCGGACTTGTCCAGGGAGCCTGCGAGCTGTTCGCGCAGCCAAGCGCCCAGCTCGGGGAAGCCGGCGTCGCGGTGTGCGTGGTGCAGTGCTGCCACATCAATGGAGCAGGGACCCAGGTTCAGCTCGGTCAGGGCGCGAATCAGTTCGTGGGAGTGTGCCGGGTTCAGGGGAGCACCGTCAATCTGGGAGGCTGCATCGTGCAGCTTCAGCAGCTGAATAACGGACTTGTTGACCAGGCTGCGGCCGTGGATGCTCAGCACCACACCGTTATCACGGTTGAGGGTACCGATCAGGGGAATCATCTGCTCTGCCTGAGCCTGACGTGCAATCCACTGTTCGTGGCTGTTTTCAGTAGTCACTCTTGACCTTCTTCCTTGATAAGGACTTCCTCGTCAACGCGGTTTCCTGGGTTCAGGAGTGAGAAGAGACCGCGTCTAAAGCACCCGGGCGGGTGCCTTCTTAGTTTTAGTCTAGCGTGTTGGGCGCCACCGAATGCCCGTTTTTCGGGTTGGAAAAGACGGTAATTTTTCCGGCTTCCAGCAATCCCACATGAACCCAAGCAAACCCAATCAAACCCTCGGAAAAACCGTCGAAAAACCCACACAAACACAGATTTACTCCCCGAACTGCCGCTTATAAAAAATGTGCTTTTGCCAACGTTCACCCCGTGACCTGCGCACACTCCGGCGAGTAGAATAGGGAGTATGTTGACTGTAATCGGTGAAGCACTGGTAGATATCGTTCGTAAGCCCGGTCAGGAGGCGCACGCCTACCCCGGCGGTTCCCCCATGAACGTGGCGGTAGGCGCCGCACGCCTGGGGCACGAAACCTCCTTTATTGGCCACTTCGGCAATGACGAGTACGGCAAGAGCATCCAGGCGCACCTGGATGCCTCCTTAGTTGCACAGCCTATCGCCCCCAGCGCCGAGCAGACCTCCACTGCCCAGGCATATATTGGTGCCGACGGTGCTGCCGAGTACGAATTCGATATTGAATGGTCCCTGGACGATATTGCCGAGCAGATGCAGCAGGTTATTGACTCCTCCACCGCCCTACACACCGGTTCCATTGCCACCATGCTTGAGCCCGGTGCGCATGTGCTCATTGACGCCCTGCGCCGCGCTCGCGAAAAGGCGCTCATTAGCTACGATCCCAATTGCCGCCCGACTATTATTAGCGACCGCAATATCGCCGCCGAGTGGGTTGAGAAGTTCATTGCTGTCTCCGCACTGGTGAAGGCAAGCGATGAGGATGTTGAATGGCTCTACCCCCAGCGTTCCCTGGCTGATACCGCTCACGCCTGGCTGCGTGAGGGTGCCGAACTGGTGGTTATTACCCGCGGTGCTGATGGTCCCATTGCCTTTAGCGAGCGTTTCCCCGAGGGTATTGAGCGCGGCGCCTTTAAGGTGGAGGTTGCCGATACTGTGGGTGCCGGTGACTCCCTGATGGCTGCACTAATTGCCGCTCTGCTTGATCGCGATATTTGCGGTGCGGATGCGCGCACCAAGCTGGCTGCCCTGGGTCGCGAGGATATTGAGCAGCTGCTGCGTTTCTCGGCAACCGCTGCCGGTATTACGGTCTCCCGTCCGGGTGCGAACCCCCCGAACCGTGATGAGCTCAATGCCGCTTTGGCTCTTTAGCCCGAAATAGCAGTTATATAGAGAGGTGTGTATATAGAAAATAATCTATATACACACCTCTTTGTGAAAAACACGTGAAGAATTAACCGCCCCGTAGTACCCGAAAGGAACCCCGTGTCCTACGCCCACACCTCCCATGCGCCCCTGCCCCGCGACCCCTATGCAGGTCTGCCCGAATTGCCGAGCTTTGAACTGACCAGCACCGATATTGTTGAGGGCGGAACCGCCCCGGAGTCCATGCTCTCGGCGCTCTTCGGTGTGCCCGGCGGCGCCGACCGTTCCCCGCAGCTTGCTTGGTCGGGCTTCCCCGAAGAAACCAGGTCCTTTGTTGTCAGCTGCTACGACCCGGACGCCCCCACCCCCAGCGGCTTCTGGCACTGGTGCCTGAGCAATGTGCCCGCCCATGTAACCGAGCTAGCGGCAGACACCAACGCAGCAGAACTGCCCGCAGGCACCCTGGTACATCGCAATGATGCCTCCGCACCCGGCTTTGTGGGCTGCGCACCCCCGGCAGGACACGGCCCTCACCGCTATATCTTTACCGTCACCGCGGTAGATGTCGACGCCCTGGATATCACCGAAGACGCAACTCCCGCCGTGGTTGCCTTTAACCTTTTTAGCCACGGTATTGCCCGCGCTACCCTGACCGTTACCTATGAGGAACCCGCCGCATAAATGAGCATTAAACTCATCGCCACCGACCTGGATGGCACGGTCATCGGTAAAGACTTTAAATTTCGACCCCGCACCCTGGCAGCCCTTGAAGCTGCAGAGCGTGCCGGGCTGACCGTGCTCTTTGTGACCGGCCGCCCCGCCCGCTGGCTCGACCCCTTGCGCGAACAAACCACTTTCGACTCTTACGCTATCTGCTCCAATGGTGCCGTGCTCTACCATCTGGGCGCCGATGACGTGGAAGAAGTCAATGGAACCAATGCCGAGGTTATTGCCCGCGTCAACTCCATTCTGCAGCCCGTTTACCCGCAGGCAACTTACACCCTGGAAACCCTGGATACCGTCTATATTCAGGGACCCTACGAGGGTGGGGACGTGCTCGAGGGTGCCCGCGTGGTTGAAACCAGTATGGATAGCGCTCTGCAAGCTATTGGGAATGCACCCATTATTAAATTCCTAATCCGCGTGGAAGGCGCCGAGCCGCACGAGCTGCAGAGTGAGATTGAAGCTCTGGTGGGCGAGTATGTCTCCGTCACGCGCGGTGTGGTGGGTGAACCCCTGGTGGAAATGGGGGATCCGCAGGTCAATAAGGGCGTGGTGCTGGCGCGCTTTGCTGCCCGACACGGCATTGAAGCCAGCGAAGTTATGGCATTTGGGGATATGCCCAATGACACTCAGATGCTGCACTGGGCGGGTACCGGTTTTGCTATGGCCAGCGGTAATCCCGAGCTCATCCGCTCCGTGGGACGCACCTGTCCGGCATTTGAACAGGACGGTGTAGCTCAGACTATTGAAGCTCTACTGAGCGGTACCCTGAAGCTATAGACACACCGCCCTCATGGCGGTACAGCACACGCGGAAGGTAGAAGAATGAGCGCACGCATTACCGTTCTGGCAGGAGACGGCATCGGCCCGGAAATTATGGATGCGGGCCTGCGCGTCCTGGCGGCCGTCGCCGAAAAAACCGGCTTCGAATACACCCTGGACCACCAGCCCTTCGGTGGTGCCGCCATTGACGCCGCCGGCCACCCCCTGCCCGAAGCAACCCTTGTATCCGCACGCGCGGCCGACGCCATTCTGCTCGCCGCCATTGGCTCCCCACGCTACGATAATGCACCCGTGCGCCCCGAGCAGGGACTGCTGGCTCTGCGATCCGAGCTGGGGCTGTACGCCAATATCCGCCCCGTGCGTATTTTTGATTCCCTGGCTCATCTCTCGCCCCTGAAGCCCGAGCGTATTGAGGGTGTCTCCTTTACAGTGGTGCGCGAGCTGACCGGCGGTATTTACTTCGGCGAGCACACCCTGAATGAAGAGAGCGCCCGCGACGTCAATGACTACACCCGCGCTGAAATTGAGCGCATTATGCACGTGGCATTCCGCCTAGCATCCGCCCGTAAGGCAGCCGGTGGGGCGGGCAAGGTTACCAGTATTGATAAGCAGAACGTGCTGGCAACCTCCAAGCTTTGGCGTGCTGTGGCGGATGATATTGCCAAGCAGTATCCGCAGGTAACCCTGGAGCACCAGCTGGTGGACTCAGCCGCCATGCTTATGATTACCAACCCTGCACGCTTTGATGTGATTGTCACCGAAAACCTCTTTGGTGATATTCTCTCCGATGAGGCCAGCGTGCTCTCCGGAACCTTGGGCGTTATGCCTTCGGCAAGCCACGGTGAGGGTCCGAGCCTGTATGAACCCATTCACGGCTCCGCACCCGATATTGCCGGTCAGGGCATTGCCAACCCGATTAGTATGATCCTTTCGGTGGCTATGATGCTGCGCGAGAGCTTTGAGCGTGAAGATGCTGCCTCGTTGATTGAATCCGCTGTGCAGGCAGCCCTGGAGTCGGGTGTGCGCACCCGCGATTTGGGTGGAGAAGCAAGCACCGAGCAGATGACCCAAGCAATCCTCGCGGCCCTCTAAAGGGCGCGAAACACCGCCGCTAAAGCGCGCGAGACAAGTTCATAATATGAGATAGGGCGTCCGCATCCTGAAAAGGAGAGTGGGCGCCTTATACTCTGAAAAAGCATCAACACGCACCCGCGCACCACGCGCACAGCACGGAAGGAGGGGACAATGAGCGGCAAATCCATCCTCGATAAACTCTGGGAACGCCACGTCATCACCGGCAACGAAGGCGAACCGCAGCTGATCTACATCGACCAGCACTATATTCACGAAGTCACCAGCCCCCAAGCGTTCCAGGGACTGCGAGACGCCGGCCGCACCGTGCGCCGCCCCGATCTGACCTACGGCACCACCGACCACAATGTGCCCACCGTGGATATCACCACCATCCGCGATATGATCTCCAAAACCCAGCTGGACACCCTCACCCGCAATGTGCAGGACTTCGGCATTGACACGGCCCTGCACGGCAGCTCCAACCAGGGCATTGTGCACATGGTCGGCCCCGAATCCGGCCGCACCCAGCCGGGTAAAACCATCGTCTGCGGAGATAGCCACACCGCAACCCACGGTGCCTTCGGCGCCATTGCTTTTGGTATTGGCACCAGCGAAGTGGAGCATGTCTTCGCCACCCAAACCCTCTGGCAGGTCAAGCCCAAGAAAATGCTCGTGCGCTTTAGTGGCACGCCCGCACCCGGCATCTACGCCAAGGACTATATTCTCGCGCTCATCGCCCGCTACGGCGTGGCGGCAGGCACCGGCTACGCCGTGGAGTATGTGGGCGAGGCGGTGGATGCGCTCAGCATGGAAGAGCGCATGACCATCTGCAATATGAGCATTGAATTCGGCGCCAAAATGGGGCTCATGAACCCGGACGAGAAGACCTACGAGTATGTGCGCGGTCGCGCCCACGCGCCCAAGGACTTCGAGGCTGCGGTCGCCGATTGGCGCACCCTGGTCTCCGATGAGGATGCTCAGTACGACCGCGTGATTGAGATTGATGTATCCACCCTCGCACCCATGGCAACCTGGGGCACCAACCCCGAAATGGGCGTGGAATACGGTCAGGTATTCCCCGACGCGCGCGATATGAACGACGAACGTGCCTATAGCTATATGGACCTGCACCCCGGCCAAAAGCTCGAAGATATTGACCTGGGCTATGTTTTTATTGGCTCCTGCACCAATGCGCGTCTGAGCGATCTGGTGCTCGCCGCCCGCTATGTGCAGGGTAAAAAGGTTAGCGATAAACTCACCGCCATTGTTGTGCCCGGCTCCCGACCGGTCAAGCGCGCTGCAGAAGCCCTGGGTCTGGACAAAATCTTTAAAGAAGCCGGCTTTGGTTGGCGCGACCCCGGCTGCTCCATGTGCCTTGGCATGAATCCCGATAAGGTACCCGCCGGAGTGCACTGTGCCTCCACCAGTAACCGTAACTTTGAGGATCGTCAGGGCTTTGGCTCCCGCACGCACCTGTGCAGCCCCGCCATGGCAGCCGCAGCCGCTATTGCCGGCCGCTTTGTGGATGTGCGCGAACTGGCTGCCGACCTGCCGGACCTGCCCGGTGTGGACGCTGCCCGCGCGGTGGACGAGACTCGAAAGGCGGTCGCCTAATGGAAAAATTCACGGTCTTTACAGCAACCACCGTGCCGCTGCTGAACGACAATATCGACACCGACCAGCTGCTTCCCAAGCAGTTTTTGAAGCTGATTGATAAAAAGGGCTTCGGCAAATACCTCATGTACGCTTGGCGCTACACCGATGATCAGTACACCGAGAACTCCGAGTTCATTTTTAACCGCCCCGAATACCGTAATGCGCGCATTCTGATTACGGGCGATAATTTCGGGTCGGGTTCCTCCCGTGAGCACGCCGCCTGGGCTCTGGAGGACTATGGTTTTCGCGTGGTTATTGCCGGTTCCTTCGGCGATATTCACTACAATAACGAGCTGAAAAACGGCATGCTGCCCATTGTGCAGCCCCTTGAGGTACGCCAGGCGCTCGCTTCCCTCTCGCCCGAGGATGAAGTGACCGTGGATTTGCCCGCGCAGAAGATTATTAGCCCGGTGGGCACCTTCGATTTTGAGATCGATGCCGAGTGGAAGAACAAACTTGTTCACGGACTGGACGATATCGGCATTACCTTGCAGTACGAAGAGCTTATCGCCGAATATGAGAGAAACCGCCCATCCTATTGGGTGCAGTAGAAGGAGATATAACCATGGCAGAGCACATTCAGTGGGACGGTCAGCTTTCTGAGGCTGGTCTGGAAATCCTGCGCGGCGACGGTGGCTGCATTGTTTGCCCCACCAAGGTCGGCTACATCATTATGACCAGCGATAAGGCGGGTCTGGAGCGTAAGTTCGAGGCGAAGGAGCGCAAGCGTTCCAAGCCCGGCGTGGTGCTGTGTGGCAGCATGGAAGAGCTGCGCGAGCTGGCTCAGCTGACCCCCGAGATTGACGCCTTCTACCAGAAGCACTGGGACGACGATGTGCTGCTGGGTTGTATCCTGCCCTGGAAGCCCGAGGCGTACGAGAAGCTCAAGGCATACGGCGACGGCCGCGAAGAGCTCATGACCGACGCGCGCGGCACCAGCTGCTTCGTAATCAAGTTTGGTGTTGCCGGTGAGCAGTTGGCAGCTCAGCTCTGGAGCGAGGGCAAGATGGTCTACGCTTCCTCCGCTAACCCCTCCGGTAAGGGTAACCGCGGCTCCTTCAAGGGTATTGGTGAGCGCATTGAGTCCCATGTTGACCTGGTGATTGAGGCTGACGACTACGTGGCATCGATCCAGCCCGATAAGACCGTTGAGACCCGCTATGAGCAGGGCGTGATGGTTTCCATGGTGGACGCCGAGGGTAAGCTGATTCCTCAGCAGAACGGTGAGCGTTCCATCTCCCCGGCACCCGTGGTAATCCGTAAGGGTCTGGATATCGACAAGATTATGATGAACCTTTCCGAGTACTTCACCTCCTGGGATTACCGCCAGGGCGAGTACTACTAAGCCGATACGCGCTTAAACGTTTAAAGGGGTGGCTGGGATGCTCATGTATCCCAGCCACCCCTTTTATTATGCGCGTGATTCTTTCGCCATATGCCCGCGATATATAGAAAGAGTTCTTTCAATAAGAAGGGATTATAGAAAGAACTCTTTCTATATGTGTCGCACAGGGGAAAGAAAAAGGGTGGGTTTCCGAAGAAACCCACCCCTATCAGCCGGTCTAAAAATTAGTGACCCAGAGCGTCATGATCCTTATCGGTAAAAGGCTTGAGCGGGTCGCCCGCCGCCTTTGTCTTCGAGGCAATGAAGCTCATCAGGTGGAAGACAATCAGAGTTGCCGCGGTACCCAGGGCAATACCGGCAAAGCTCAGCTCGCCAAAAGTCCAGGTAAAGTCAGCAATACCGACAATCAGCGCCACAGCGGCGGTGGTCAGGTTCACCTGGTTGGAGAAGTCCACGCGGTTCTCGGACCAGATACGCACACCGAGCATACCGATCATGCCGTAGAGCACGGTTGCCGCGCCGCCCAGCACACCCGCCGGAACGGTTGCAATAGCCGCACCGAAACCGGGGAAGAGGGATAGACCAATAGCAAAGAATGCAGCCACCCAGTACGCCGCGGTGGAGTACACCTTGGTTGCCGCCATCACGCCAATATTCTCAGCGTAGGTGGTGGTACCCGAGCCGCCGCCAGAACCTGCCACCACGGTCGCCAGACCATCAGCCATCAGGGCACGACCGGAGTAAGCATCCAGATCCTTGCCGGTCATTAGAGCCACAGACTTCACGTGACCAATATTCTCAGCCACCAGCACCAGAATCACGGGAATGAACAGACCCGCAAGCTCCCAATGGAACTCGGGAGTCTGGAATACGGGCAGGTTAATAAAACCGCGCTCAGCAACGGTCTTATCAATGGTAGAGAAGTCCACCTCGCCGCGAATTACCGCGGTGATATAACCAATAATTACGCCCAGCAGAATGGATAGGCGGCCAATAATACCCTTAAAGAGTACAGAAATCAGAATAATGGAGCCCAGGGTAACCAGCGCGGTAATGGGGGCAGCCATAAAGTTTGCCTTGGCGCTCGGTGCCAGGTTGAAACCAATCAGTGCCACAATAGCGCCGGTAACCACCGGAGGCATGAGCTTGGTCAGCCAGCCGGTGCCAGCGAACTGAACAATCAGACCCACCAGGAAGAGAGCGGCACCTGCCATAACGATACCGCCCAGGGCACCCGCCTGACCGTTGGATGCGGTAGCTGCTGCCAGGGGTGCAATGAAGGCGAAGGAGGAACCCAGGTAGGAGGGCACGCGGCCGCGAGTAAGCAACAGGAAGATAATGGTACCGACACCCGAGAAGAAGAGGGTGGTTGCCGGAGGGAAGCCGGTCAGCAGCGGCACCAGGAAGGTTGCGCCGAACATTGCCACCACGTGCTGGGCACCAATACCGATGGTAATGGGCCAGGCGAGACGCTCATCGGGAGCGACCACGGAGCCGGGCTGAATGCTCTTGCCATCACCGTGCAGCTTCCAGCCGAAGGCGGGGGACTTATCAGACATGAGTGTGTCCTTTGTGTGAAGTGTGTTGAATTCTTCCCAAGTGTACGCCATGAGCGGGCTGCTGCGCCCGGATAGTGCGCCAAATATGGCGAAAAGCAACCTTTTGTGGGCACCCGCAGAACAGAAATATAGCCATATAGCTATAACACTAGCTATATGGCTATATATTTATTTCTATATGTGCTCCAGAGAGCTGATACCCGGCGGGAAAATAATGCTCATCCCGCACGGGAACGCAGCATACGCTGAGCCGTAGCATCCAACACAATACCCAGCAAGCCAATCACCACAATGGACACCAGCATCTCATCATAGGCAAGACGGTCGCGGGCATTAAGAATCTCATAGCCCAGGCCGGAAGAGACACCCAGCATTTCGGCGGGCACAATAATTACCCAACCAATGCCGAGCGCCAGACGAAGACCCGCAAGAATCGAGGGCGTTAGCGCCGGTAGCAGCACTCTACGCAGAGCCTCCCACCGGCTAGCACCCAGAGTCTGAGCCAGCTGAGCGTAGAGAGGATCCATAGAATGCACCCCGCTAATTACGCTCAGTACCAGCGGCCACACGGCGGCAAGAGCCACCAGAAAAATCACGGGAGCCGAACCCACTCCAAAGAGCACCACCGCAATGGGTGCCCAGGAGAGGGGAGAGACCATTCTCAAAAATTGCACGCTGGGAGCCGCCGCAGCCTGAGCCTTCGAGGAAAAACCCAACCACAGCCCTAGAGGAATACCGATCAGTGCGGCAATACCCACTCCGGCGATCAGACGCCAGAGGCTTAGCGCAATATCCTCCAGTAGGACCCCGCGTTCAAGCATAGAGACAAAGGCGCCTGGCAGGCGGTCGGGCACAAAGGAGGACAGCATGGGGTGCCCGGAGGCGGCGGCACTAAAAATCCACCAGAGAGCCAGGGCGCAGGCGGTACCGCCAATACCCAGCAGGGCTCGGGTACGCGGTGACAGGGGAGCACGTTTAGCCAAAGGACACCTCCTCGTTTCGTTCAAAGCCGGACATATTAAAGGCCTGCAGGCCGTAGGCGCTCAGAGCCGTACGCACGGGTGCATCATGCACCAAATCACTGTGTACAGATTCAGTATTTAGGGAGGATAAAAAGCCTGTGGGCGCATCCACCAGAGTGCGTGAGAATTGCTGAACCAGCTCCCTCGTATAGGACTCATAAGGAAAGGGTGCAAAGTCTAAACGATTACCGCGCCAATCGGAGTGAGCGCAGTGCTCCCCGGCGCTACCGGCCTCATGCTCCGCCAGAGCGTAGGCAATGGAACGCGCATCCTGAGGAAGATAGGAATCGCTCAGAATCTTGGCGCTTGCCTCCCGCTCGGTGCGCGTAAAAGCACTGGCAGATACGAGAGCGGCAGCAATGTCCTGCGACAGGCTATTGGCACGCGCAATATCCCCGTGAACTACCGTGGCGCAGCAGGCATGATCACGCCACATATCGCCCAGGTACTGCTCAATACGACCGGTAGAGCGCAGGTGAGCGGCAGCATTAAAGGGATCCGCCACCGCAAAACCCGCAATGGTTTGTGCCGCCAGCGCCGGAATCATATCGGCAGGAGACATAACAATCAGACCCACCTCGGAGCGAGAGGCATCCGGTAGAGCGCGAATAACCGGGCGCAGATTCGCCGCGCGCAGTCGCTGCTGCAGGATAATATTGTGAATTGAAAACCAGGAGGGTACTGCCAGAGTACGACCGGCAAGCTCAGCTAGAGACCCAAGAGAAGGATCAAGGGTCAGCGCCGAACCATTGGTATGATTCCAGCCCAGTACCTTGGCATCCACCCGCAGCTGATAGCGCAGGTACAGGCTCATGGGCATGAGCAGGTGAATAATATCCACTCGGCGGGCAATAAAAGCCTCCACCAGGGATGACCAGGAGCGGAACAGCACCGGGGCAGCCGTATATATCCCCTGAGCCTTAAAATCACCGCGCTCGTGGGCAATAAGCAGGGGAGCGGCATCCACAATGGGGACATACCCAATTTTTAGAGGATTCTGCTCGGTACCCAGGTTCTGCACGCTAGAGTTGGAGGCGCCCAGAGTCGAGCCGGCAGCGTGCGCAACAAAAGCACCTGTTGCCAGCGCTCCGGTGGCAAGACCGGCGCCCAGCAGGTTACGGCGTGAAAACTCCATTAGCCAACCCCCGCGGCAACCTTCACCCTCGATTCGGGCAGCTCAAGAGCCTGAGCGGTTTCAGGCACGCGAGGATTAGCCGAGGCAAAAGCGCTGCGGCTGCGATAATACTCAAAAATCTCCTCTTCGCTCACCTGCGGGTCATCGGTACGCCAGATTCGGCTAAAACCAATACCGGCTTCAAAGAAACCAATACGGTCGCCGAGCACCAGGGCCTCAGAAATATCGTGAGAAATAGTCAGTGCCGAAACACCCAAATCCACGATGACCTCACGCAGCCAGTGCTGCACATCCTGACGGGTTGCCGGATCCAGCGCTGAGAGTGGCTCATCCAGCAGCAGTACCGAGGGCTTGACCGCCAGGGCGCGCGCAATGGACACGCGCTGAGCCTGACCACCCGAGAGCTCAGAGGGCAGGGAGGAAGCTAAATGAGCAATACCCAGTCGCTCCAGCAGCTCATCCACATAGGCACGCGCCGACACCCCGCGATTACGGCGGAACTTGAGCCCTAAGGTGATATTTTCACGCACGCTCAGCCAGGGAAGTAGCGCCGCCTGCTGGAATACCATTGCCAGGCGACCGCCGTGAATATCCACGCGTCCGCTATCAAGACTTTCCAAGCCGGCAATAGCGCGTAGCAGAGTGGACTTGCCGCTACCGGTGGCGCCCAGGATAACAAAAGATTCACCGCGCCCAACGCTCAGATTCACTCCATTGAGCACCGGGACGGTAGCGCCGGGATAGGTTTTGACGGCCCCGAGAACATTAAGAGCATCAGCGTTAGACACGGTGAATTCCTTTCAAATGGTGATTAGTCGCCACTGCTTAGGCGCAGCAGCTCATAGCGCAGGTGACCTTCCGTGGGCGACTGAACCGGCAGGAAGAGTGCCTCACGCACACGGCGTGCGGTCGCAGAGGACTGTGCGTAGCCGCTACCGCCGACCACCTGCAGCTCATAGTGGGTTGCTGCGGTGGCAAAGTGAGAGACGTTCAGACGCAGAGCTAGCAGGTCAATCACTTCAGCTTCTGCCGGTGCGCTTGCCAGGCGGGTCAGTTCAGCGCGCAGACGCTCGTACTCTTCCAGCAGGGCATCGTACTCGGCGCGGAAGACACCGAAGGCATCCTCTGCATGAGGTGCAGCCTGCGCCAGGGAGGCAGCGCCCAGACCCAAGCAGAAGGAGGACTGCACCAGCAAGAAGGGAGCGGTTACCGCACCCAAGAAACCGGCGAAATCGCGGGTGAGAATATCCGCCTCGGGTACAAAGACATCCTGGAACTTCAGAGTGCCCGACTGGGTGCTATTGAGAGCCAGCAGGCTGGTCTGATAGCGAACGTCCAGACCCTCAACATTGCGGTTGACGCTGACAATATAGCGATTCGACTCACCTTCGGGCGCATTATCCACAGCCACGGGCAGCACAATCACGCCATTGGGGTATAGGTTCGACGCCCACGCAATCACACCGTTCAGGCGCAGACCACCCTCCACAATCTCGGCATGAACCGGAATGGGAGCCAGACCCGAATTTTCCTTATAGGCTGCAGCCATTGCGGTGGTACCCGAGACGGTACCCTCGGCAAGACCGGCGGGCAGCTCGCGACCCACAGCATCAAAGAACGCAATAGTGGAGCGGTGAGCCCACAGGGAGAAAGCGGTGGAGGCGCACTCGGTTGCCAGATCAAAGGCAACGGCTACCTGCGGCAGCAGAGAGGAAGAGTTATGCTCGCCCTCGCGACCCAGGGTCAGCAGACCCTCCTTGCCCAGTTCGCGCAGGGTTTCAAAGGGGGAGCGCTCATTGGTATCTACTTCCGGGGCTGCCTCGCGAGCCAGCTGTAGCACGCGCTCGCGCTGCGGGTATTCAACCAGGGGTTCCAGGGTCAGTACCGGTGCTTCACGTTCGATAGTCATTGGTTTTCTCCTATGCGTGCAGCTTGAAGAGTCGGTCAATGGGGGTGCTGACTGCCTGACGGGCGCGCACAACGGCGTCCTCATCGGGTGCGTCGTAGAAGCACAGGCACTTGGCGGTATCCTCACGAACGTAGGTGCGCAGGAAGGAAACTTCGGGCACCTCGGCGTACTTGGGGGAGTTTGCCTTCTTGCGGGTCAGGTACTGTTCCATGGTGATTTCGGCGGGGATATCCCATTCGACCAGGTAGTCGGCGTCCTTCTTGAGCTTCTTAATATCCTCCAGCTCGGCACCGACCAGGCGGACTTCGTCCGGGCCGGCAACGGCTGCGCGCTCGCCCACTGCCTCAACGATAGCGGGTGCGAAATCGGTGTTTTCAGCTTCGATAATGACGAAGATGATCTTGTGGTCGGAGGCTACCTGAGTTTCGATCAGTTCCGCACCCTGCAGGGCGGTGTTGACGGTGCTGATCAGTGCTTCTGCTTCGTCCTTGGATGCAGCTGCGGGGGTGAGTTCTACCAGGTACAGTGCCATGTTCTTTTCTCCTCGGCTAAGGGTTTTCTGCAACGTCGGTTGGCGTTGCTGAGATAACCCTACGCCGAAGATTCTAGATTTCCTAGAAGATGTACTAATGAGTACTAGCACTACGTTTTATGACGTGCATACTGCCCTGACGGGGGCTTTTATGTCGTTTTATGACGTGATACGAGCTTCATAAAACGACATAAAAGCTGACGGGGTGGATACTTGAAAAAGTATCCACCCCGTCAGCTTGTAGCCGAAGAGCCCTACAGAGTAGCTTTAGCGCACGCCCTGCGTCAGCTTAGCCAGCGGCTTGTGGCAAGCAGCCAGCAGCAGACCGGTCACAATCGCCAGAGCACCCATACCGGCAAAGTAGCTCACCTCGGTCTCGTGGCTGTAGAACTGAGCAAACCAGCCCGAGAGCACGGTACCCATTGCCACGGAGGTAAAGTACAGTGCCAGCATACTCACGCGGAAGTGCGCGGGCGCAATCTTCGTAGCAAAGGAAGAGCCAATGGGGGAGAAGATAATCTCAGCCAGGGTGATCACGAAGATAATAATGACCAGCCAGTACAATGCCACCTCGCTGACGCCCTCCTGGGTAATGAAGAGCAGGAAGCCCGCACCCAGCACCACCAGACCAATAGAGAACTTGGTAGTCGAAGCCGGCTGACGGTTACCCAGGCTGGTCCACAGAGCGGTAAAGACAACACCCAGGAACACAATAAACAGCGAGTTAATGGAGTTAACCCACTCAACGGGCATTTCCCAATTACCAAGGTGGCGGTTCACGCGCTCATCAGCGTAAATTTCAAGCACGGTGAACTGCTGCTGGTACAGGCCGAAGAAGACCGCATTAGCGATCCACAGGGGCACATACGCCCACACGCGGCTACGCTCTTCACGGGTGACCTTCTTGGAGGTGAGCATCTGCGTAAAGAGAGCAATAGCTGCTAGAGCAATAAGGCACAGCACCCAGTCCTTCAGGTTGGTTGCGGTCATCAGACCGGTAATCAGCAGTGCAGCGATTGCGACAATAATGGCGGCAATAATGCCGTAGAAGGTGGTGCGCTCGCGCTGGCTAAAGGGGTTGACCACGGTATTGGCGCTTGCGGGCAGCTTGTGACGAGTCAGGGCGTACTGCGTTAGACCGATTGCCATACCCAGAGCCGCTACACCGAAGGCAATGTGGAAGCCCGCCTCAACACGCAACCAACCGGTCAGTAGCGGACCCAGGAGCGCGCCAACGTTCACGCCGATATAGAAGATGGTAAAGCCCGCATCGCGGCGAGGATCGCCGTCCTTGTACAGGGTTGCTACCAGGGCGGAGGCGTTGGTCTTGAGGATACCCGAGCCAATGGCGACGAGAACCAAACCGATGGCCACGCCGGGGATGCCCGGTACCAGAGCTAGGGACACGTGACCGGCCATAATGGTAATGGTGGAGTAGAACAGGGAGCGTTCAGGGCCCAAGAGACGGTCACCGAGAATACTACCCAGAATACTCATCAGGTAGACGGTACCGCCGTAGGCGCCAATAATGCCGGCTGCGGTAATCTTATCGATACCCAGACCGCCCTTTTCTGCGCTGTAGTACAGGTACAGCAGCATAACGACCTGCATGCCGTAGAAGGAGAAACGCTCCCACATTTCGACAAAGAACAGGTTGGCGAGCATGCTGGGGTGGCCGAAGAAGGTGCGTTCCTTCTTGGGGTTTTCCACTGTGATTGCCATGGTTCTCTTCTTTCTCACACGGTGAATGTGTTGTATTTCTATTAGTCTATCCTTAGTGTGATGTTGCTGGCTAGCACTGCGCGTGGCGGGGTTCATATGATGGATGTCTACTGTCATAGAACGTCATCTTTGTCATCAAACACCGTTAGACGACACACTTTTAGTGTTCTATGCGGATATATAGTGCGGGCTGAGCGCATAATGCGCGTATTCTAGTGCGCGGTGAGTGCCGCTCAGGATAAACTGAGAGGGATAGAATTCTACGCTCATAGGAGAGAAAAATGGCTGATGTCCCTCAGGTAAACCCGGTTGATGTTCCCGCTGACGCATACATTATTGATGTGCGCGAACCCTATGAATGGGAGGGCGGTCATGCGGCAACCGCTCACCACATTCCCCTGGGCGAGCTGGTAAAGCGCATTGCCGAGGTGCCCAAGGATCAGGACGTGTACTTTATCTGCCACGGTGGTGGTCGCTCTCAGCGCGCGGCAACCTACCTGGCGGAATCCGGGTACACGACTCGTAATATTGCCGGTGGTACCAGTGCATGGTTTGCGGCTCAGCTGCCGATGGTCAGTGAAAACGGTCAGGATCCGGCTGTTATTCACTAGTCTTTACTCCTGGCGTATGTGCCGAGTAGAAACCGTGTAGAGAGGCTCTGTGCTGTCACAGCACAGAGCCTCTCTGTCTATACCTCTCTTCATGTGAATTCATATGAATCCCCAATTTTCATATGATATATTCATATGAGGCTCTCTATGTTGCGATCTTAAACACTGTCATTCCGCTCTATTTCAGCCCATGCCTTTCATGTGAACCTCATATGAATCTTCACATCATTCATATGAAGGGCTATAATTTTCATATGAATGAATCTGTGTGGACTCCTGAACGTCTCGCTGAGACTCTGAAGCAGCTACGCGCCCACGGTGGCGATAGCTATCGTGTCGAGGTTAAAAAGGCGCTGGATGGATACCCCGCCAGCCTGGATGACACACTCTGCAGCTTCTCAAATATCCCTGCAGGCGGAACCATTATCTGCGGTGTCGCAGAAAAGGATAACTTCCGTCCTGTGGGAGTCTATGACATTGCACAGCTCGAAAAAACAATCGAGAGCAAGATGCGCAAACAGCTCTCCCCTCCCAATACATGCACCATGCACCGTGTGCACCTGGAAAAGCACGAGATCTTGGTAATTGAGGTGCCCGGTCTCCCCACATCTCAGCGTCCGGCACGTATCGGTGCTCACTACTACGTACGAGTCGGCGACGGTGATCATCGTATGGATGAGTACGAAGTGAATCTGATGCTTTCTCAGCGAGAAAAGCGCGCCTATGACGCTGAAGCTGTACCCTTCAGCTCGGTAGGGGATTTGGATACCGAATTGGCGGCATCCTATATTGCCCGCGCACGCTCTGAATCGTCACGTCTGAACTCTACGCATAGTGACCAGCAGGTACTTGAACGCAAACGTGTACTATCCCTGGGCAGTAATGAACTGACCCTGGCAGGACTGTACTCTCTGGGAGATTATCCTCAGCAATTCTTCCCCTCCCTGAAAATTACGGGAGTTGTGGTTGACCCCGGTGGTATCAGCCGAAACCTGGATAAATTTCAGGCAGACGGCCCCATTCCTTCTATGCTCGCCGAAGCTTTACGCTGGATTACACGCAATCTGCACCACCGAGTGCAAGAGGTTGGTAATGGTCATGTGCACGATGTGCCGGAGGTGCCCGCGGTAGCTCTACGCGAGCTTATTGCTAATGCCTTGGTGCACCGCAGCCTAAACCCCAATACTTATACCCATGAAGTGAAAATAACGATTTTGCCCCAGGAAATCCGGATCGAAAACCCCGGAGGTCTTTGGGGTATTACCGATGAGGATCTACAAAAATATGGCACTCATTCCCGAGTGAATCCTCTGCTCTACGATATGTGCACCATGGTGCGCGTACCCGGCACTGATTATCGTGTAATTGAGGGCGAAGGTAGCGGTATTCCTGTAGCTCAAGAGGCGGTGCAATCTGCCGGGTTGCGACCTATTCGCTTCATCAACGGCGCTACCCGTTTTACGGCTGTTATCAGTCGAGAACCGGACGAACAGAAGCCGCTTAAGCAGGATATTCACTCTCAGATTCATGAAGAAATAGCGTTGGTAATCTCTAAAAGTACTGATGAGCTGATAAGCCGTGAAGAGGCAGTATTTAATGCTATTGCACAGGCTCCACAGCCGCTCAGCGTGAATGAGATTATGGTTCGTCTTCCCCAAGCTTATATGGAGAGTAAGGCGCACCAGATTCGCTATGATTTGAGTAAATTACTCAAGGAACAGAGAATCCAACGTCAAGGTGGGCGCGGTAGCCACCATACGGTGTACTCCCTGCCGATAGAATAGAGTCAATGCAAGACACTAGCCTATATGTGCGCCCCCTGACGCCCGGAATTGACCCTGTGCAGGCATTTAGCCTCATCGCCACTGACGACCACGTCTTTTGGCTAGATTCCGCGCGCTCAGAATCCCCCATGTCACGTATATCCTATATCGGCACCGTACCCGATAGCACCCAGGTTATCCGCGTGGAGGATGCGCGCCTCACCAACCCCTGGGAGGTGCTGGAGAGAGCCCTTGCAACCGCGCCGTGCCCCGAGCCGGATGCGCAGCTACCTGAAGGACTACTGGGCGGCTATGTGGGCTTCTGGGGCTACGAGGCGCGCGCCAGCCTGCAGTCGGGCACTCCGGGCTACACTCCCGATTATGCTGCCGATACGCCCGATGCCCTGTGGATGCCCGCCGTGCGCTATATGGTGCATGAACACGCTACCGGAGCCAGCTGGCTGATGGGTGATTACGAGTGGATTGAGAGCCTGGCGCCTAGCTTGAACGCCCTTGCGGATATGCCGATACAGGAAATATCCGGCACCCTGCCCGCTGAGCTAGTTCCTGAGCTACCCGAGGACTTCCCCCTGATCTTCACAGCCCCGGATCGCGAAGAGTATCTGGCGGCCATTGAGCACTCCCAGAGGGAAATTTTTGAGGGCAATAGCTACGAGGTGTGCCTGACTGCCCGCACGGCAGCCAATGCCTCCACTATACTCAGCAGGCAGCAGCTTATTCGTATGTATTCACTGCTGCGCGAGCATAATCCGGCACCCTACGCTGCACTGCTACTCGCCCCGGATATGGCGGTGCTTTCCAGCTCCCCGGAGCGCTTTCTAAGCATAGATTCTGTCGGCAGAATCGAATCCAAGCCCATTAAAGGCACCGTGCCTCGCGGAGCCACCGAAGAGGAAGATATCCAAGCAGCCCAGTGGTTGAGCGAGGATATAAAGACTCGCGCCGAGAATCTCATGATTGTGGATTTGCTACGTAATGATCTATCCACGGTGTGCGATCCGAGCAGTGTGCGCGTACCGGTGCTTATGGGAGTGGAATCCTATCAGACGGTGCATCAGCTGGTCTCCACTATCTGCGGCCAGCTGCGCCCGAATGTATCCGCAGTGCAGGCTACGGCGGCATGTTTTCCGGGTGGTTCCATGACCGGTGCACCCAAGCCGGAGACCATGCGTATTATTGAGCGTCTGGAGCAGCGCGCTCGCGGTGTGTATTCGGGTGCTCTGGGTTTTTATTCTGCCGATGGCTCAGCAAACCTGTCCATTGTGATTCGTACTCTTGTAGTACACGGGCGCGAGTTTTCCATTTCTGCTGGTGGCGCTATTGTGGCTGATTCTTCCCCTCAGGCTGAGTATGAGGAAATGCTGACGAAACTTGGGGCTGCTCTACCTGCGAGCCTGGGTGTTCTGAAGTAGACTTAAGGGTATGACTAAGCTTTCTGAAACTCTTCCCATCGAGCAGGCTCGTGAGCGTCTGCGCGAATTGATTATGGAACTGGCCGTTGTGCGCGGCAAGGTGACCCTGGCATCCGGTAAGGAAGCGGATTACTATGTGGATCTGCGCCGCGTGACCTTGCAGCACGAGGCTTCTGCTCTGGTGGGTCAGGTTATGCTGGACCTGCTGGATCAGAACGGTATTGAATTTGAGGCTGCCGGCGGTCTGACCATGGGTGCTGACCCGGTGGGTACCGCTATTATGCGTGCGGCCGCAGCTCAGGATCGCGCAATTGACGCTTTTGTGGTGCGTAAGGCTCAGAAGTCCTACGGCATGGGTCGCCAGGTGGAAGGTCCGAGCGTTGAGGGTCGCCGCGTGGTTGCTGTGGAGGATACCTCCACTACCGGTGGTTCCGCTTTGACCGCTGTTGAGGCTCTGCGCAAGGCGGGTGCTGAGGTTGTGGCTGTTGCTGTGATTGTTGACCGTGCAACCGGTGCTAAGGAGCACGTTGAAGAGGTTGCCGGTGTTCCTTGCTTCTACGCATACTCGAAGGATGACCTGGGCCTGGACTAATCCAGTGTCTTCGATAATATTCTGAGATAGTTTGAGCGCCCGTGTACCATGAGAATGGTGCGCGGGCGTTTGTGCTGCGCCTGTATTTTTGTGTGAAAGGTGTATCTATGTCTGAATCCGCTCAGTCTGCTTCCGTTGATTCCATCGCCCAGGCTGGCTCGGAGCTTCCCCCTGCTGCTCAGGCGCAGCCTTGGGATGATACCGATATGCCCGGAACCGCTCGTTTTGAGGTGGGTGTTGGCCCCTGGGAGGGTGAATGGCCCGAGGGTGATCATTGGGATGAGCAGTTGCTGCGCGAAGGGGATCGTCGCAATGTGGTGGATAAGTACCGATATTGGAGCATGGAGGCAATTATTGCCGATTTGGATACGCGCCGCCATGATTTCCATGTGGCGATTGAGAATTGGCAGCACGACTTGAATATTGGCACCGTGGTGCGTACCGCGAATGCTTTTTTGGCGAAAGAGGTCCATATTATTGGCCGCCGCCGTTGGAATCGCCGCGGTGCGATGGTAACCGACCGCTATCAGCATGTGCGCCATCACCCCACCATTGAGGATTTTGTGCAGTGGGCTCGCTCTGAGGGGCTGGAGATTATCGGTATTGATATCTTCCCGGATTCGGTGCCCCTGGAGACCTATGACCTGCCGAAGAATTGCGTGCTGGTCTTCGGTCAGGAAGGTCCCGGTCTATCCGAGGAGATTCACCAGGCGGCTCGCGATACTCTTTCCATTGAGCAATTTGGTTCGACCCGTTCGATGAATGCGGCGTCGGCTGCGGCGGTGGCTATGCATGCCTGGGTGCGTCGCCATGTCTTTCATCAGATTCCCTAGGGTCCGCCGCAACACACCAAGATTATAGATGCTCAGTTATATAGCTAGATACATATACCCCGGTATTCCTTAATTTATCAAGGGAATACCGGGGTATATGCTGCTTAAAGGTATATGTCTAAGGACTAGTTCAGCTTAGCCAATGGGCACGCGAACATTGACCAGGGAGTAGAGATCCTTGGGATCGTCCGGGCTTGCCACCAGGTCAATAAACTGCTGCAGATCGGTGCCCTGGGTTGCCGCGCGAGCGTAGCGCAGACCCGAGAAGTCTGCGATAGCAAAGCCCACGGAGTCAAAGAGGGTAATCTGCTCGTCAGAGGTACGACCCGCCTCTTCGCCGGTGAGAACCTTCCAGAACTCGGTCACGGGGAAGTCAGGATCCTTCTGCTGAATCTCGCCTTCGATACGGGTCTGCGGCGGGAATTCCACAAAGACGGTGGAACGGTCGAGAATTTCGCTTTCCAGCTCGGTCTTGCCGGGGCAGTCGCCACCGATAGCGTTAATGTGCACGCCGGGCTTGACCTGGGAGTTCAGCAGTACCTTTGCCTGCTGCTTATCGGCGGTGCAGGTGGTAATAATATCGGCGCCTTCAACGGCTTCGTCCACGCTGGAGCAAATCTTAATGTTAAAGCCCAGGGGCTCGAGGTTGCGGCGGAACTTCTCCATAGCTGCCGGGTCAACATCGTAGACCGCCAGATCTTCAATGCCCAGTACCGAACGCATGCCCAGTGCCTGGAATTCGGACTGGGAGCCGGTGCCGATCATTGCCATCTTCTTGGAGTCCTTGCGTGCCAGGTGCTTAGCGACCATGGCGGAGACGCCGGCGGTGCGCAGTGCGGTCAGCAGGGTCATCTCTGCCAGGAAGACGGGGTAGCCATTGTCTACATCTGCCAGCAGGCCGAATGCGGTCACGGTCTGGAAGCCGCGTGCGGGGTTGGAGGGGTGGCCGTTGACGTACTTGAAGGAGTAGGTCACGTTATCGCTGGTGGGCATCAGCTCAATCACGCCGAAGGGGGTGTGGGAGGCGACGCGCGCAATCTTATCGAAGCTCTGCCACTTCTTGAAGTCTTCTTCGAGGAAGCCGACCATGCCGCCGATAATATTTTCAACGCCGTCCTTCTGGATCCACTTCGCCATGGATGAGACGTCGACGAATTCTACGAGATGTTCAGTCATGATTCTCCTTCGTGGTTGGGGGCGGGAACTCCAGTGGTAACCCAGCCCACATTTAAGTATATCTCTGTGGTGTACCTTACGGAATATAAATTTTTGCCGAATCCTGAAAGCCTATGCACGCTCTGCATAGCTCATGAATCGATAGCTTCGGCGGCACAGAGAGGGTGCGGGTGTATCCGCGGATTCCACCCGCACCCTCTCTACTCCTGCTTTTCTACTGAACAGCTCGACTGCTCAGCGCTAGCACCTGCTTGCCGGAATACCTCCGGTTGCGGCGCAGGGTGCCTAGCTGCAGCAGTTATTTGCCCTCGGCGGGGTCAATATAACCGTCACCGTTTTCGTCCAGCTCGGCGAGGTTAATATGAACCTTCGGCTCGGCAACCAGCTTATTGACCACCGGGCGCTGAGCAATAATGGGCACGGCACCGGTGTAGCCTTCACGCACACGAGCCACTTCGTTCACGCGATCGCGTACCTGGTACCAGCCGATAATCAGCAGGGGAATAACTACTAGCAGCGAAATCAGGGTCCAGCGACCAATCGGATCGTCGAAGAACATCAGCACAATCACTACACCCAAAAAGCCCATCACGGACCAGTCAGCGAAGCGACCACCGCGTGCACGGTATGCGGGGCGAGTGTATTTACCCTGCTTAACCATGGTCAGGAACTTCTGGTGAGACATAGCAATCGCAGCCCAGGATGCCATGGTTCCCACCGCGGCAATATTGAGCACAATCTCAAAAGCCTGAGCCGGAACAATGAAGTTCAGCACCACACCGAAAAGACCCACCACACCGGTCAGCAGAATACCGGCAACGGGCACACCCGACTTCGACACAATGGTCGTAAAGCGCGGTGCGGAACCTGCAACACCCATGGAGTGCAAAATACGACCGGTGGAGTACAGACCCGCATTGAGCGAGGATGCTGCGGCGGTAATAACCACCAGCTGCATAATCACATTGGTGCCGGGGATGCCGATCTTATCGAAGAAGGTCACGAAGGGTGATTCGGAGTCGGCGTAGGCGGTGTAGGGCATCAGCAGGCAGAGCAGCACGACCGAGCCAACGTAGAAGATAGCAATACGCCAAATCACATTGTTAATAGCGCGGGGAATAACCTTTTCGACATTCTGGGTTTCACCGGAGGTGGTACCCACTAGCTCAATACCGGCGTAGGCGAACACAACACCCTGCACCACAATCAGAGCGGGCAGCAGACCGTTGGGTAGCAGACCGTTATCAGAACTGGTAATCAGGGACAGGCCGGGCTGCACGCCGTCAATGGGTTGGCCGAAGATCAGGTACCAAATACCGATAAGCATAAAGGCGCTCAGTGCCAGAATCTTAATGAGCGCGAACCAGAATTCCAGCTCGCCAAAGAGCTTAACGGAGACCAGGTTCAGCGCCACGGTAATAATGACCACGATAAAGGCGGTAACCCACTGGGGCAGGTCGTAGAAGAACTGGTTGTATCGACCGAACCAGTTGATGTAGATGGCGATTGCGGTGGCGTCAGCAACGGCGGTCATTGCCCAGTTCAGCCAGTAGAGCCAACCCGAGACGAATGCGGCTTTTTCGCCGTAGAATTCGCGGGTATAGGAGACGAAGGAACCCGAGGAGGGGCGGTGCAGAATCAGCTCACCCAGGGCTCGCAGAATCAGGTATCCGAAGAAGCCGCAGACGGCGTAGATAATGGCGAGCATGGGGCCGGCATCCTGCAGGCGGCTACCGGTTCCCAGGAACAGGCCGGTACCGATGGCGGAGCCGATGGCGATCATCTGCAGCTGTCGCGCACCCAGACCTTTGTGGAAGCCTTCTTGCTCGTGTGCGAAGGGGTCGGTGCTGACTGCTGTGGGCGGTTTTTCGTGCGGGTTCGCGCTCATTGCTGACCTCGTTTCTTGTGTGTCGGGGATGCGGAAACACGCACCATGAGATGGTGTAACCTGCACCCTTTTCTACGGTAGACACCAGCTTCACTGTGGTATCTGCCACGAAATACATTTTGAACTATAGCAGGGTTGGGTGAAAATATAAGCCTCTGCGGTGATATTTTTCCGCATGTATAGTGATGCACATCCTGTATATAGTGGCTTTTGTCCCAGAAAATCAAGGATTTTGCGGGTGTGGCGTGCATCAAAGATGAAAAATATTTCAGATTATGACCCGAGGGTTATATCTATACCTGGTTGTGTGCTATGTGTCCTGATGTTCACATGGTGGATGTCAGTGCGGGGCACTTGGGTCGTGAGGGTATCTAGCGGAAAGAGCTGTGGGATTGTGTGGGGTGTGGTGTAAAAGCCAAGGGTGACCCGTGGGTTTCTGTGGCTTTGTGTGCGTTTTCATGCTGGGGTATGAGATACCCAGCGTTTAAGACAGGAAAATATCATCCTCAAGTATGACGTTTTGGTCCGCGACCCTTGAGATGATGGAAGAGTCATGGGATGAGGGGCTTGAAGAGACTGGAATGGGTAGCTGGTCGCTTCAAGCCCCTCGCGTATTTCGCTCATGAATTCATGAAAGGTGTGTGGCAATGGGACTGCCTTTAATATTCGTCTGAGTGCCAAGGAAAAAGAATGGGTGGTCTGTATGTTGGATCGTTCCTGTCGTAGTGTCTCTGGGGACGCGACTCTCTATATAGAGCTGCTTGTGGTGAAAAGTGTATCTGCATGAGCTGTACCACATTGTGTAAAATTTTCCACACTGTGTTCCTTAGCACATTATGGATTTCTGTCTAGGATGGAGACAACTTCACACCGGTAGTGAAGTTACTTCAGATAGTGCTGAAGAGTAACACTCGAACGCAAAGATAGAGGTAAGAATGATGATTTCCCGTAAGATTGCCACCGGTGCCCTGGTTTTGGCTGCCGCGCTGTCCATGGTCACTCCTGCTGGCCAGGCACGTGAAGATTGGGCGGGGCTGTGGTAAAAGGTAAGATTTTTCTTGGCTGTGCGAGCATTGTTATGCTTGCTCTCTCTGCTTGCTCTGTCCCCAATGGTGTATCGCAGGGTTCTTCCCCTGAGAGTTTTCAGATTGCCGAGAGGGAGTCGATTCATAAAGCGGATGCAGTTGATAGCCAGGCTGTGGAGAAAGTGAATGATATTATTCTTCCGCCTGAGATCGTTACGAAAGCTCTGCAAAAATCAGCGGGATCATGTATGGTGAGCCGGGGGCATTCTCTGCGTGATTGGTATTATATGCCTCGTCCTGAATCTGTCCGGGATATTGTTGTTCCGGTTCCGCTGTCTGTAGAAGCTGCTCGTGATACTGGGTATATCTCTCTTCGGTCTATTCGCACGGGTGAGCGTGAGAAGGAGTATGCTTTTTCTGAGGCTGAAGCTCGAGATTACTATGGGTACGAGAATGGCAATTCGTGCCAAGCTGAGGCATGGGATAAGGTCTTTGGTGATAAAGACCTGTCTGCTCTTTATTTCCAGACGGGGAAGTATATGTTGCCGTATGTTAATGCGGCTATTACTTCAGATGATGCGGTTGCCATTGATGGTGAGTGGTCTGTTTGTATGAAGGATAAGGGGTATGACTATTCTAGTCCGAGTAAGGCTATAGTTTCTGTTGTGAATAAGTCTGAGGCTTATGAGGTTGCTGTAGCTGATGCTACCTGCCGTGAGCAGGTGCGTTTTGAAGAGCGTACTGAAGAGATTTTGGATGCCTATATGACGACTTTCCTGAATGATAATCAGGCTCTTTTGGAGCGTGTGGCTCAGGCGAAGAAGAATGCTGAGGCTAATGCTCCGAAGATTCTAGACGGTGCCGCCTCGTAGGGTAGATGAGGTGGCACTGTTCCTAGGGTCTGGGATATAGCGACGGTGAGGGATGGATATGTACCCTTTCCCTCACTGTGGTTGTACTGTTTTGAATACAGTATAAATATTTATTCATTCTTGGATCTAGACTCCTCTGGATGCCTTTATTCTCAAGGAAGTAGAGAGTTTTACGTTGTGTAAAATTTTCCCTGTGGAGGGGGTTGACGGTCTCAGGGATAGGAGAATAAGCTTAAGCTAACTTTACTAATTCTAGTGAAGTTCTCCAGAAGACTCTGGGGTGATATCTAGTGATAGATTTGGAGGCTGCCATGAAGATTTTCCGTAAGCCTGCCGCTGGTGCTCTCGTTTTGGGTGCTGTTCTGTCGATGTCTGCACCTGCCTCGCAGGCTGAGGATAAGAAGGGCGTATGGAATTGCGATCATCAGCATGTGTGTGTTTGGGAACATGCGAACTTTAATGGGTATAAGAATCAGTTCAGTGGATTTAATCATTACTCATATATCTATACACCTCAGTTGAACCGTAAGGTATCCTCTTGGATGAACGCAAATAATTACACTGTTATGTGGCTGGGTGAATGGCGTGGTCAGAAGGCGGTCGGTGGTGCTTATATTCCTGCCGGTTACCGTGGAACTAACCTTCAGGATGATAATTTTAATGATCGAGCTCAGTTTGTTGCTCGTGATGACTGGCATTGGTAAGAATATATATGAAATCTCTTAAGTGTGCTGCTTTAGGTTTCTTATTACTGTTTTCTGCCTGTACTGCAGGTGGGAATGTTGAATCTCGTACTGTTGAATCAGCAGCACCCATTAATGCATCTCCTGCTGTTCAAATTGACCATCAGGCCATGGAAAAGTATCTATATGCTGCAGATTATCCCGAGTCTATCTCTCAGGTTTATACTCGGGAAATTCAAACCTGTTTATCTTCTCAGGGAATTAGTAATACTCCTGAAAGTGAGCTGAAGCTGCCAGAATATATTTCTCTTCGTGATTTGTTGAAGCCTAAACCTCTATCCATAGAACAGGCTCGTAACTACGGGTATATTGATAAGACCTCATCAAATCTTAAGAAAGAGCAGGAAACTCCAATTCTAGATGAAAAGGTAAAAATTGCGCTATATGGTGATGGCTCTTCTAAGGAATCTTATGATTCTGCGTGTGTAGCGCGATCTGCTGCTAATGTTTTTGGCAGTATTGAACTGCATGATTCCTTTGTAAATTTTCCTAAGCGCGCATATTCATATGTCAAAGAGGTAGCTAACGATAAGTCTCTTGATGAGTTGAATTCCTTGTGGTCTCAGTGCATGAAGGATAAGTATGGTCTAGAGTATGAATATCCACAGAATGCAGGATCTCAAGAATTAGCGATTCAAGATGCTTCATGTCGCGAAAATGTTATGTATGAGGAAAAGTATACTGCTGTTATCAACTCGTACCTTACGACTTTTTTTGAGAAAGAGCAAGGTCTTCTAGAAAATGTTGCCCAAGCTCGCAAGAATGCTGAGAATAAGGCAAATAATCTGCAGAGGAAATAGGGCATGAAGGTATTATGTCTTCTTCTTGTGCCTGTATTATTTACTTTATGTTCCTGTGGTGAAAATCCTGGGTTGAATGATAATTCATATATAGGTAAGTCATCTATTTCTCGGGTGAATGATTTAATTATATATCCAGATATGGTAAGGGATGCAGCTCTGGCTGAAGCAGAACGTTGTATGAGACTCAAAGGTCACACTCGTGAAGTCGAATATTATATACCTCAAAATATATCCGTTCGGTCTATGGTGATACCACGAGAACTATCTGTAAAAGCAGCTAGGGAAAGTGGTTATGATCGAAACTATCATTCTTCTATTCATGAACCTGTGTTAACAGACTCTGAAAAGGATGATTATTATGGGACGGGGGAAACAAGAAAGGATGGAGGTTGCTTACTAGAATCTCTAAGTAGGGTTTTTGGATCTAAGGAGCTGGCCTATGAATATACAATGGTTGTTAATAGTGTCCTACCTTATGTAAATAATGCTATTACTTCAGATGTGGCAATAGATATTGATAATGAGTGGGCTTTATGTATGAAAGGGAAAGGTTATGATTATCCTTCTCCTAGCCGTGCTATTGTATCCGTTGAGGGTAAGCATGAGGCTCATGAGGTTGCTGTAGCTGATGCTACCTGCCGTGAGCAGGTGCGTTTTGAAGAGCG
>Cebus_capucinus_imitator_PRJNA485217_SSR039__coassemble_1001_pt1 | contig 55381 bp, 44 predicted proteins | sample Cebus_capucinus_imitator_PRJNA485217_SSR039__metabat2_high_PE_009 | metagenome-assembled genome bin Cebus_capucinus_imitator_PRJNA485217_SSR039 | reverse complement strand
GCCTGCAGGGAGAGCATGAGGGTCAGCAGGGTAAAGTTCAGGCTGCGCGGGTCGAATTGCATCTCTTCGGGCGCCAGGGAGTTCCATGCCAGCCACACGCCACAGAAAATGGTCATCCACATCAAGAACTGCGGAGTACCCATATAGCGGGCAAAACCCTCGGTCATACGGCCGAAAGCATCCGGGTTGGGGTTGTAGCTAAAGAACTTGCGGGAGCGACGGTCGGACGGGGTCGCCAGCTGAGAGTCGGTACGGGAGCGGTTATCGCGTTCGCGGCGCTCGGCGTACTTCTTTTCCAGACGATCTTTGAGGATGCGCGCCTTATCGGTACGGTCGCCGCGTGCGTTTTCTTCGCCGCGCTGGGCGGGGCTGGGGCGGTTATTCTGCTCAGGCAAAGCGTCGTCCTACCTTTCGTACCGGGGTTCCGTCGTCATTTGTGCGCCAGTCTTCGGGAAGTAGCGCATCGAGCACATCGTCAATGGTCACAGCGCCCACCAGGCGGTGCGAGTCATTAACAATGGGGATAATGGTCAAGTCGTAGGTTGCCAGCACGCGCGCCAGCTCTTCCAGGCTCGCCTGGTCAGAGACCGGTTCGGTGTCGGTATCCAGAATATGACCGATGGATTCGCTGGGCGGCACGCGCAGCAGCTGCTGCATATGCACCATGCCCAGGTAGCGACCCGTGGGGGTTTCCAGGGGCGGGCGGGTGACCAGCACCGCCGCAGCCATAGCGGGGGAAATCTCCTCGGCACGAATATGCGCCAGCGCCTCGGCAACGGTCGCCTCGGGGGAGAGAATAATCGGCACGGGGTTCATGAGCGAACCGGCGGTACCCTCATCGTATTCGAGCAGTCGGCGCACATCGTCTGCCTCATCGGGCTCCATCATTTGCAGCAGCTTTTCACGCTGAGCATCGGGCAGCTCAATCAGCAGGTCGGCGGCGTCATCGGGTTCCATTTCTTCCAGAACCTGCGCCGCGCGCTCATCTTCCAGATGGGAGAGAATCTGCACCTGGTCTTCTTCGGGTAGCTCCTGCAGCACGTCCGCCAGGCGCTCGTCCTGCAGTTCGCGCGCGATTTCGAGCATGCGCTTATCGCTCATCTCGTGGATGGCATCCGCCAGGTCGGCGGGCTTGGCGTTTTCGTGGCTTGCCACGAAGGCGGTTGCTGCCTGGGGTTCCAGCTCGGTGGCGAGAACCGCTTCGTGCCAGTCGACGATCAGGGTTTCCTTGGAGCGGCGACGCCAGGAGCTGGAGGCACCATTATCGCGAGCCACGAAGAGCTCGGTGACGCCCCAGTCGCCGTTGCGGCGCTGTTCAATGGCGACGTCTTCAATAATGGCGTCGCCCGAGCCGTCGAGCAGGCGCACACGGCGGTCAAAGATTTCGGCGACAATGAGCGCCTCGGAGTTACGCTGTTCAAAACGGCGCAGGTTCACCAGGCCGGTGGAAATAATCTGTGAGGCGTCAATGCTGCGCACGCGGGTCATGGGCATAAAGACGCGTTTTTTGCCCAGCACCTCGATAATAATACCGACGACGATGGGCTCATTGCCGCGGCGGTTGGCTTCCGGGCCGCGGGTGAAACCACGTTTAAGCACAACAACATCACGCAAACGGCCTAGACGATCACCAAAGGGGTCGAAAACGTCCAGACCGAGCAGACGGGCAATATAAATTTTGCTGGGGGCACTTGACTTGGAATTACTCACCTTTAAAGAGTACGCCTCGGGGGCAAAAACCGCACTTTTTTCGCCTCAGCTCACAGCTCATAGAATAACGCCCGCGCCTACCGGGATAGCGGGGCAGGCTCCGCGTACAATAGAACACATGACAAATCAGCCGGTATACACTCCCGAAAACCCCGCACCCTCCTCGCTTTTCGCCGCGCGCCAGGCTCAGGCAGCCGGCAAGCCCCTGCCCGATGGCGAGTTGATCGCCAGCTTTGGCAGCCGCCAAAAAACCCGCGAGGCACTGGACTACCTGAACACTCAGGGCTATCCCGTTTCGGCGCTCTACGTGATTAATGAGGGTATTCAGCAGGTTGAGTACCCCGCCCCGCGACCCTATAGCCGCGTAATTATTTCTAATGTGGTTATGGGGGCCGTCATCGGCTGTATCTATACCCTGCTGGGGGATCTGAGCGGTGATATTATGCTGACCCTGATTAAGAATGTGGGTCTTGCCGTGGTGATCTTCTTTGCCTGGGCTCTGCTCTCCCTGCGCATGGCAACCCGTCGCCAGGGTGGCGATAGCATCCATATGATTGCCGAGAGCATTCCCACCCGCGTGCACCTCTACGCCCTGCGAGGCCATGCTGCTCAGGCTCGTTCTATTCTGGGGTCTTCGCCCCTGCGCTCGCATCTGGTGCATGCGGCTGCTGCCTCTACTGCTGCACCTGCTGTAGATGCACCGTCTGTTCCCGCTGCACCTGCGGCTCCCATGCCGAATGCACCTGCAGCGGATAATACGCCTGCAGCTCAGAGCGCTCCGGCACCCCAGGGTGCACCGGCAGAAGAATCTAAGCCTGCTCAGCGCTACGGTCTGCGCATTGATGACCCGGAAGAATACGCCAAGACCATTCGTCAGGCTCCCAAACGCGACTAAGTTGTAGCAAGGCTAGTATCAGCCACCCTATACCGGATAGACTAAAGCCCCCGAGACAGCTCTCGGGGGCTTTAGTCTATAGTGTCGCTAATACACTAGCGGCCTCGCTTAGGAGTTCTGCACACGCTCCATCCAGGATTCAATCTCCTCAATGGTGCGCGGCAGGGCAGCAGACATATTCACATTGCCGTCCTCGGTGCAGAGCACATCGTCTTCCAGACGAATACCAATACCGCGGTACTCCTCGGGGATAGAGGTGTCCTCTTCCTTGAAGTACAGACCCGGCTCAATGGTAAAGACCATGCCCGGCTCCAGAGTTGCGCCGGTGTACAGCTCAGCCTTTGCCTTAGCGCAGTCGTGCACATCCAGACCCAGATGGTGGCTGGTGCCATGAGGCATCCAACGGCGGTGCTGACCGCCCTCAATGCTCAGGGAAACCTCAGCGGAAACGGGCAGCAGACCCCACTCTTCCAGGCGTGCAGCCAACACCTCCATAGCGGCGGTGTGAATCTCGTGGAACTTACGACCCGGCACAGCTACCTTGAATGCAGCATCGGCAGCGTCCAGAACAGCCTGGTAGAGCTTTGCCTGAATGGGGGAGAACTTGCCGTTGACGGGCATGGTGCGGGTAACGTCTGCGGTGTAGAGAGTATCGTCCTCAACGCCTGCGTCCAGCAGCAGCAGCTTGCCCTCGTCCACGGTTCCGTTGTTACGGATCCAATGCAGCACGGTTGCGTTATTACCGCAGGCTGCAATGGTGTCGTAGCCCAGGTCATTACCCTCGGCGCGTGCCACGGTGAAGAAGGAACCCTCCACCACGCGCTCGCCGCGGCGGTGTGCCACAGCCTTGGGCAGGTTGCGCACAACCTCTTCGAAGCCCTTGACGGTCATATCTACCGAGCGCTGCAGGTTCTCGATCTCGATAGCGTCCTTAATAATGCGCGCCTCGGAGAGCGCTACCGCCAGTTCGGAGTCCAGCTTATCTGCTTCTTCCAGAGCCACACCGGTGTTGTAGCGGGAGGTGTCCACCAGGGCATCCACGGAGAGGTCAACATCGCGTACCAGGCGGATGTTCACGCCGCCCAGGGCGGTGGTGCCAGCGTTCTTGGTGATAGCTACTTCCAGCTCGGAGAGGTTCTTAGTGCGCAGACCGAAACGCTGAGCGAATTCGTTCAGGGTCGGGCGCGGGCCCACCCAGAACTCACCGTAGCGTGCATCCGCGTAGAACTGGTCGGTATCGCGACCTGCCAGGGGACGGAAGTAGAGGGTTACCTCGTGGTTGGAGCCATTGTCGCCGGTGCCGGGTTCAACGGGCTCGTAGACCAGCACGGCGTCCGGCTCGTGGTCCAGACCCAGACCGGTCTGGTGGGCGAATGCCGAGTGGGGGCGGAAGCGGTAGTCGCAGTCATTGGAGCGGACCTTCAGAGGGCCTGCGGGGATGACCAGGCGCTCGCCGGGGAAGAGCTGGGAGATCTTCGCGCGGCGTGCTGCGGCGTAGTCGGCGACAGCTTCACGCTCGTAGTGAGAGTCGTCCATGGGAGCCCAGTTTGCGCCCATGAATTCCTTGAAGGCGCTTGCCTTCGGGGTGTCTCGGTGGTCAGTATCCTTGGGAGCTTCAGTGCTCTGAGTGTTCTTTTCTTCAGTCATAGTTCCATTTTAGCTAGTGTTGTGCTTCTGCGCTTGACGGCACGTGCTCGAGCGGTGCGAGGAGTCTGAAACTTTTCTCGACACTGCCTCTGAGAAGCGGGCTCATCGGCTGTGTTACTCGAATATCGGTATATAAATGAGTGGCTATATTATGTCGGAAGGGCTAAAATGAGCCCGTTTTTCGGGTGTATAAAAGCATTAAAATGTATCAAATGACAGGATTGGATATAAAGATAAATTAAACTAATATAGACGGCACTGCATGAATCTCTAGAGCGTGATACTAGTCACTAAAATAATTCATGTAGAAAATCTAAACCTTCAATCTGGAAGTGTCTAATAAGAGGGGTGAAAAGAGTAAAATTGGCAATAAAATCCCTGGAATATCAATAGATTTCCCATTCCGATGATTTGCTTAAACCTTAAAGTTAAATCTATACTCAAACCTTTGATAACTTTAACCCTCAGCTAATACTTTAGGGTAGTGTTTTGGAGGAATTTGAAAAAATGGTATGGAACGCCTAAAACACCTGTTACTTTTGGATACAGATGTTTCTTGCCATCACCGATATCTCTTCCCGTACACCCGGTAGGTGCGGGGATATAGAAATCATCATTCACTCACTTCAAACACACTCGTTGGTAGAAACACCTCCTTATTCACATCAAAGGATTTTCACATCATGGCCACCAAGACCACTTGGCGTGCAGGCACCCTCGCAGCCCTCGCCGTACCCGCAGTTGTTGGCGGAACTTTCGTCACTCCCGCAGCACACGCATCCGTCGGTAGCGCAACCTACCAGAACTTCACCGCCCCCAATGGCTACAGCAGCCAGTACCACGTCTACGCGAACGGTATTGACTGGTCCCGCCCGGTCGGTGTTGTCTTCTACTTCGACGGCGACTACTGGTCCAACGACCAGTCCAAGATTCATTCCCCGAATGAAGGCATGCTGCCCGCTATGGGTCGTATTGCCAATGCGCGCAATATGGTCTTCGTGCCCGTCATCTCCCCGGATAAGAACGCCGGTGGCGACGGTATTACCTGGTGGGAAGATTTGGACGGCAATGGTGACTTCTTCCGCGCCTTCGCTCAGAACTTTATCCAGTCCTACGGCATTGACCCCTCCCAGGCATGGACCATGGGTTACTCCGGCGGCGCTGAGTTCATCGGCTTTGAGGTCAATGCAGATCGTCAGGGCAGCTGGCGCAGCGGCGGCGGTTCCATCCTGGTAGCCGGTGGCGAGACCAACGGCCAGCAGACCGCAGCCCCCCAGAACATTAAGCAGGCCCCCATGTACTGGTGGGTTGGCGATCAGGATGTCTCCGGAACCAACCCTCCCACCTGGAGCGCACGCGCAGCCAGTGAAAGCGGCCAGCGCCAGTACGCAGCGGCGGGCTTCAACACTCAGCTCAAGCTCATCCCGGGCCTGACCCACGCTGACTACGATCTGCCCCATATCCTGGCGCAATCCCTGGATACCGCGGGCAAGCGTTTCGCCGCAGGCTATAACGATGTTGCGGGCAACGCCTTCTACTCTGAGATCAGCTGGAACTCTGATAAGCGCGTAATGACCGGTTTTGCCGACCGCACCTTCCGCCCCCTAGCAAATGTGAACCGCGCTCAGGTTGCCTCCTACCTCTACCGTATGGCTGGTTCCCCGGCTGTGTCGCTGCCGGCGTCTTCGCCCTTTAGCGATGTGCCCACCACCCACCCGGCGTACAAGGAAATCGTGTGGATGTACCAGCAGGGTATTACCACCGGTTGGTCTGACGGATCCTTCCGCCCGCACGAGGGCGTTAGCCGCGAGGCTCTGGCAGCGTTCTTCTACCGCTTTGCCGGTTCCCCCGCGCACGCACCCACCCAGTACTTTAGCGATGTGAACGCTTCGAACCCCTTCTACAAGGAGATTTCCTGGTTCGCGCAGCAGGGTATTACCACCGGTTGGGCTGATGGTACTTTCCGCCCCGGCCAGACCACCCACCGCGATGCTATGGCGGCTTTCCTCTACCGTTTCAATACGGTTCAGGGTCTGCTCTAAATTTCTGTACGCACAGACACCTGAATCGGGGCTTCTATCGAGATGCATCGCTCGATACCCCCGAGTATTCGAGCCGTGACCTGCCAGCGCAGAGTACGGCTCGGGTACACTTTTAGACTTGGATCCCTATCCAAGAACCAATGATGTGAACGATAATGCCCCGGCAGGTTTTCCTGCCGGGGCATTATCTTATCTATAGCTCCCGTGCGGAGCTAGAGGGGATTAGGAGTTGTTCTGAGCCTTCAGAGCAGCCAGACGGGCATCTAGCTCGCTCTGGCGACCCAGCTCTTCCAAATCGTTGAACTGAGCATCGATAGAAGAAGCAGCCAGCTCCTGCTGACCCATCACGCGAGCCTCCTCGCGGCGGACCTTCTCCTCGAAACGAGCAACCTCGCTGGTGGGATCCATAACGTCGAATGCCTTCAGAGCATCCGCCACCTGAGCCTGAGCCTGAACGGTCTTCTGGCGAGCGTTGAGCTCATCGCGCTTGGTCTTGAGCTCATCGAGCTTAGCGTGCATCTTGGACAGACCGTCCTTGAGCTGAGCCACGACCTGAGTCTGAGCGGCAATCTGAGGCTCGGCTGCCTTGGCTTCCTTCTCGGACTGCATCTGCTTGCCGATGGCTATCTTTGCCAGGTTGTCGAACTTATCGGCGTTGGCAATATCGCCGGCTGCGCGGAACTCATCTGCCTTATTGGAGGCAGCCAGAGCCTTAGCGCCCCATTCAGCGGCTTCCTTCACGTCTTCGGCGTGGTCCTGCTCGAGCAGGCGCAGGTTGCCGATGGTCTGGGCGATTGCTGCCTCAGCTTCGCGAATATTGTCGGTGTAGTCGCGAACCATCTGGTCGAGCATCTTCTGGGGGTCTTCAGCGGCGTCCAGCAGAGCGTTGATATTTGCCTTTGCCAGCTGGGCGATACGACCGAAAATAGACTGCTTAGCCATTGTTATACCTTTCTTCAGAGCTAAGCGCGAACCCTGATGTTCGCGCCGTACGCTCTATACCTTTAGTATCTGATAGTTAGCTGCGTATTTGCTGGGAGCAACACGCCGCTTCGTTGTGAAAATAATATATGACCTTCTTCTGACACTCTAGAGGAAAAACGCAAAGATCCGTCGAAAAATTTAGAACGATCCTCCGTCGCCGGAGCCACGGCTAGATGAGCTCCACCCTGAGCTGGATGAACTGGAAGAACGCGATGACGACCCTCCAGGAACGCTCAGGACACTAGCAGCCACGGATCCAACGGCCAGTAACACATTAGCGGCTGAGAGCGAGGAATCTTCCTCAGCCAGCCCGAGTTTTTCGGCGTCCTCTTCGGCTAGCTCTTGAGCCCGAAGAGCCTGCGCGAGGGCACTCTCGGCAGAGGACAGCGCGAGTATCGGATCAGTAGAGGCCTGAGCCTTGGCTTCCGCTATCTCTTGCTCCGCCGATAAGAGCGCTTGATAGGTAGAGAAACTCAACCAGCGGTTTATCTGCGCGAAAGTAGTCGCCAGCTGAATCTGCTTCGTGGCTTTGGAGATTGTCGGCCCCACCTGAGCTTTTGCCTCACGCACACGTTCTACCTGCCGTATTACTTCACCTAATTCTTCGCTGAGCGTCTCGACGCGCTTGTTCAGAGTTACCGGGTCATTGGGTCGCGCCTGAGCCTGAGAACGAATCTGCTTAAGCTCAGAATCGGTGCTATGGGCAAGGAGAAGTAGCTCCGAATCACCGTACTCTATTGCCTGAGCGATATCACGACGCAGAGCTAATATTGCTGTCTCTAGGCTCTGCTGAGCTTGCTCTTGGGTACCTTTGAACTCATCCAGCCGATCCAAAAGAGCAGCAATTTCCTGCGCTGCATTCTGCGCTGCGCGGACGCGGGGCAGCGCTGTTGCGGAAGAGCGCGGTAGGAACATCTGGGCGCTCTTGAGCTCTTCATGCAGCAAAGCGTTTTGAACATCCAGCTGTTCAGGAATCTGCGCAACGCTCTCCAGTACGGAGGGACTATAATGTGCGCTCAGCTGAGCGTAAAGATCACGAGCTGTGGCGCTCTGAGCCTCTATCTGCGGCAACATAGAGGAAATACGCTCAATAATGGAGGGAGCATCCTGAGCTAGAGCCTGTATCCGCTCAAGTTCCCCTTCCATATCCCTGGATATGGCGGTAATGCGTAGAGCATTATCAATGATTTCGCTGCCGAATCGGTGTACTTCCGATTTATTGTTGTACTTTGTTTCTTTGAGCAGACCCTGATGGTGATGGGCAGTCTTAGCAAGCTCCCGAGCGACGCTCAAAAGCTCGTCAATCTCTGGTATTGTTTCATCCCCGTACTGGGCACGCGCATAATCCGCCTGCTGGGTCATGCGCTCCATATCGTCATCAATTGTCAGCAGAGCCTGCGTAGAATACTTTTTGATCTCCCGGGCGGAGAGCGCCTCCACAGAATAATCCGGGTTGGGTGCACCCTGCGGGGTAAAGGGAGCTTTCGCCTCGCTCCTCTCCTTAGAGCGGCGATAATAGAGATAACCCGAAGCCGCCAGAGCAACGGCAAGACTACCCTTCAACCCCGCATCGAGGAGTGCATCCGTGGGATCAGAGTCAGCTGAGTTATCGGAAGGCGCCGTCTTGGCGTGAACTCGCGCTCCCTCAATGGCGCCTTGAACCGCACCGTCCCAATTCTTTGTCCATATTTGAGGTCGGATCCTCTCCCGAGTAATACTCTCTAGATCTGCGGGAGATAGATACTTATCGCTGGGCGAATAGAAATATACTTCGCGACTATCAGAAGCAATGGCCAGCAGGACATCATCGGCGCCCCAATTGTTTTTCTTCGCAACCGCCATAGCCCAGGCCGCACTATCGGAAGGGAATTGGAAGATACTGACAATGACCACGTGCAGCTTAATACCCTTATCCCGTGCCAGTGCCTCTATAGCAGTGCGTAGCTCGGAAGGCTTAGTAAGCACCCCGCTTTGATCCACCAGGCTATTGGTGTACGTGTAGGGGATTTCCGCATGAGCCGGGCTCATAGCTACGGGAACAAAGGTAGCGGGCAGAGCAGTCGGTGCCAGAGCCACGGCACAAGCCAGGGAGCCCGCTCTAAGGGCACGAGTGGGAAGGAAACGGACAATACAAGAGCTACGCGTTTGAGACATATAAACCTTTCTGACCCTGTCTATATACCGGTGGTAGTGTGCGTTTTATCTAGCTCAAGTGTCTAATAGCCAGCTGCGTATCAGCTGGGAATATGCGGCAGCACAGCTGGGAAAATGCTCTAAATCTGTGCTCATATAGTGAAGGTCTCCTCTATGCCACAGACATAGAAGAGACCTTCATACAATCAGCTATTAGAAGGAACCGCCGTCGCCGGAGCCGCCGGAGTCACCACTCCAGCCGCCGCCTCCACCGCTCCAATCACTGCCGCCGCTCCACCCGGAATCCGAAGAACCCCAACCGGAGGAACCAGAATGACCCGAACCCCAGGCATTGGAGGAAGAACCCCAGCTAAGCAGAGTACCCAGCAGCATACCCTTGGCGAAATTATCCCCACCAAAGACACCGCCACCGCCGGAATTATTCGAGTACTGCTGATAGTAGCCGGTCACATCCTCAGAGGCGGAATTCTGAGCCTCAATCGCCATATTAATCGCGCGCTGAGCGGACTCGTGAGCACCCAGGGGATTCGAAGAAGCCTGACGCTGAGCGCTGGCAAGATGCTGCTCCGCCTCAGAGAGAGCCGTGCGGGCACGAGCACCCACCGAACCGCGACGATTATTAATAAAAGTGCGGGCGCTCTCCACCTGAATACGCGCCTGCTGCAGCACCCTATCAACATCGGCAGCCGCAGCGCGCTCGCGATCCTGGTGGCTACGCTGAGCCGCCAGTGACTCGTTCAAATCGGCGCTTAGCTTGGTCAGCTGCGCAATCAGAGTCACCGGGTCATTGGGGCGCTCAGCCGCCTGCTGCTGAATCTGATCCACCACAGCGCCCATACCTGCAGCACGCGCCGCCAGCTGACGATCCGTGCTGCCCAGAGACTGAGCCTGAGCAATATCACGACGCAGAGCCAAAATAGCGGTGTCAAGATTCTGCTGAGCTTCCTCAGTGGTGCGTGCAAAATCGTTCAGGCTCTGAGCCAGAGAACGCACCTGCTGGCTGGCCTCTTCCGCCGTGCGCAAATGGGTCACAGCTTCAGAACGGGAGGAAGGCAGAAGGGCACGAGCGGAGCGGATCTCTTCCTGCACCAGGGAATAATTGGATTGAAGAAGCTCCGGAGTTTTCGCCACCGGTTCCATAGCGGAGGCAGTATAGCGTGCAGAGAGCTGCTCATAGTTGGTCGTGGTACCACTAACTAGGGCGCTCAACTCGGGCAACTGAGACTCTAAACGATCCAGCAGAGCAGGGGCGTCCTGCTCCAGATTACGCAGCTGAGCGAGCTTCTGATCCTGCTCGGCAGAAATCTCGGCAATCTTCTGCGAGTTTTCAATAATTTCGGTGTACCAGGCGCGCTGCTCCGCCTCGGTATCGGGCACATCGTCTTCAAGCAGACGCTGGAGGTGGAAGGATGCGTTCATCAGCTCCTGGGCGTGCTGCAGCTGGGTGGAGAACTCAGCAACCGCCGCATCCCCGTACATGGCGCGCGCAAATTCCAGCTCCTGCTGGGCTCGTAGCATGGTGTTATCGGCGGTCACCAGCGCCGAACCCGCCTGAGTTTTCAGCTGAGCGATGGGCACCTGGGGCACACGGTAGCCGGGGTTAGCGTAACCGTACTGGTTATAGGGACTATTCTGTGCCTTTTCCTTACGGCGGCGAGAATACAGATAATAGCCCGCGCCGCCGGCAACACCCAAAGCGCCCACAGCCAGTACACCGGCAACCACACCGCCGGAACCGCTCTTGGCCGAACGTACACCGTCAATAGCGGCCTTGACCGCGCCGTCCCAATCATTGGAGGCAAGCTTAGGGCGAATCTTCTCCTGGGTAATGCTCTGCACCTGCGAGGAGGACAGATGCTTGGAGCTGAGGGCATAGAAGTAGAATTGGCGGCTCTTAGAAGCGATAGCCAGCACCACATCGGCAGAGCCCCAACCATTTTTCTTGGCTACTTCTTTGGTCCACTCGGCATTATTGGAGGGGGATTCAAAGGTATCCACAATAATGACGTGCAGATAAACTCCCTGATCTTTGGCGAGGGCAGATATATCCGAACGCAGGGAGGACTCCTTGGAGAGCACGCCGCTTTGATCCACCAGAGAATTCGTGAATGCTGCGGGAGTCGCCGCGTAGGATGCGGGTAGAGTCGCAGGAATAACGGCGGGGGCTGCGCTCAAACCCAGAGCGAGCGCACCCGCAGAAAAAGCTCGTACCGGCAGTGTACGGCTGAGAGAAAAACGGCGTGGCTGGGACATTCAAAGACCTTTCCGTATATGCATTGCGTATATCTCTCAGGCTTGTGTCCGGGCAGGAGAGAGTCAAGAAATATACTTCTACCCTTCATTGTACGTGTCAGGCTCTGACAGCCTAAGAGAAAAGGGCATATGAGGGGCACAAGAGGGTTATTCTCTCGGTGAGCTTACGTACAAAGTTGATTAGTACAAAGTTGCTTAGGATAGGGTAGAACCGATATAAGTCCCATGCAGAGTTTGAGCAGAGGGCATAAAAGGGGGCAAATCTTTGACTCTGGAATGCAAGCGCAGAGTGCAGGAGAGAGTCCGCGCAATGCCGGAATTCTCTCGCACATCCAGTCTCCAGGGCTCGGCTATAGAGATACGCTCTGAGTGCAGGCGAGCCTCTTCGTTCCTCTCAGCGTCATAGACCCAATAGCGGGGTAGGGAAGGATCATTGTACGCTCGGTATGCTGCAATATCCGCGTTCAGAGCAGCTAGAGCCGCTGCCGCATCTTTGCGTATATTATCCCAGCTGAGGGAAGCTCGGGTGATAAGATCCTGAGCTATTGAGCTGCTGCACGCATGTAGAACCTCTGGATTGTCAGCGAGCTGGCTATAGTCCACCTGCAGTTTATCGCAAGCCTTAGAAAAGGAACGAGCCCAGTCCATGCCGTGACTGGGCAGGACGGGGGAGGCTATCTGCCCCTCTTTGACAACAGAGAACCACTCTTGAATCGACTGCAATCCCTGAAGGAGCAGAGTATGCGCGCAGAAACGAATATCCGGGGATAAAGACTCAAGATGCTCTCGCATGATCTTAAAAGCCTGGTATGCGCTCATCACCTGTATAAGAGGTAGATCATTACTGGCACGGCTGAGCGTTGACATCGTAGATTCTAAGCGTGCCCCCACCCGAACCAGGCACACATCCAGCTTCTTCATCTGAGAAGCAACGCTAGAAGGCAGCGGAGAAGCAATACCGAAACGATAAAAATCCGAGCTGATTTCAATTCGTGATGCATAGAGCAGCACCATGAGACAACGCCCCAGAACCAGCTGCGAAAGCTCTTCTTTCTGCCGCTGATCCGCAGACATAAGGAGAGAAACATAGCTATTACGGGCAGAATCTACCAAGGGAACAATCAGAGCGTGCACATCCTGAGGAACCCCCTTGAAGGGCGAGCGAGAGGCACCCAGACGATGCGCCCCGGTACGCCAGAGAACCACCAAATCGCAGGATTGCTGAGCCAGAGCCAGATAGCGCTCGCAGATTTCTTCCCTCTTATCGTCGGAGGCGCTCCACCAATTGGTGAACACCGGTTCCAGAGCGTGCTCAGACATCGTACCCGGCACCATATCAATCACCAGGGCATCGCCCTCACACTCCCAGCGAGCGCCGAAAGAAGTGGGGGAGAAAAGAGAAGAGAAGAACGACCGGGGAGAAAAGGAAGCCATATATTCAGTGTATAGATTCGCGCTCTTGCAGGAAACACTCAGGAAATTCTGGGTAAACTCACCGGCGTAATCTGCACTAAAACGGGTTTAAACACACCAAAGATTGCGTAGAGTAGTAGGGGTAAGAAGCACCCGTACGAATATCACCGATAGAGCCTCGTGCACGAAGGAGAATCATGAGTCAGCCCAATTGGTCCAACCAGCAGTCCAACCCCAATATTATTTCGGGACAATCCTCCCAGCCCTATCCCGGTCAGAGCGCGCCCCGCCAGAGCGTCCCTGGCTATCAGCAGCAGGCACGCCCAGGATACGGCCCTCAGCCCGGTTATAACGCGCCTCGCCCCGCATCCCCCGCACAGGCAGCCCCGCAGAAGAAGTACGGCGCAGGTATTGTCGCCACCAGCGCTCTGCTGGCTGCCCTGGTTGGTGCAGGAGTTGGTGCCGGTACCGGCGCCCTGGTTTCTCACGGCAGCACTAATTCCTCTTCAAACTCCGTTGTCGTGTCCAATAACTCCAATCTGCCCACCTCACAGAACCCCACTCAGCTGACCGAAACCGCTAAGAATGTTCTGCCCTCCACCGTAACCGTGATGGCAAAGGTCGGTAGCACCTCCGTATCCACCGGCTCTGGATCCGTACTGGATAAAGAAGGGCACATTATGACGAACGCCCACGTGGTCTTGGACGATTCACGACGCGAACTTTCTGAATTTGAGGTGCGTTTTAGCGACGGAACCGTGCGTACCGCCAAGCTCGTCGGTCAAGATGCTACTGCTGATATTGCGGTTCTTAAAGTGGATAGCACGGGTGTTGAACTCAAGCCCATTACCTTCGGTAACTCAGACGCCATGGTCTCGGGCGATCAGGTGATTGCCCTGGGATCGCCCCTGCGCCTGGAAAACACCGTGACCACCGGTATTATCTCCAATACCTGGCGTATCGGTCAGCCCATTGATGGTAAGAGCTATATCCCCATGCTGCAGACCGACGCCACGATCGACCACGGTAATTCCGGTGGACCGCTGGTCAATATTAAGGGCGAGCAGATTGGCGTCAATGCCCAAGGTACCCCGTCGCAGTACAGCTCTACCTCTGCCGCCCCCGGCCTGAACCTTGCCATCCCCGGTAACTACGCCAAGCGCATTGCTGACGAAATTATCAAGAACGGTAAAGCAACCCACGGCAAATTGGGTGCACGCGCATCCGTTACCTACGCGCAGACCGAAAAGGGCAACGCACGCCTTGCTGAAGGCGGCGCGAAGCTCAGCGATATTGCCAGCGGCTCTCCCGCAGCAAATGCCGGCCTGCAGAACGATGATGTGGTGGTGGAAGTAGACGGACACCGCATTAATAACGACGAATACCTCAACGCTGCTGTGCGCGCTTCCGCAGCAAATCAGCAGATGAAGTTCAAGATTCGCCGCGGTAACGACATTAAGGAAGTAACCGTTACGACCGCAGCCGCTGACTCCTAATATGTGCTCTGCGGGCTGAATCAATGAGGCTGAGCGTATAACTCATTGAGCGCATACATCAAGGGCTGAGCGCGGTGTGAACCGCACTCAGCCCTTGAACCATGTCTTAGCTAGTACCGGGCTATGCCAACGCACTGGCTACACGCTGGCGCAACACCGGAATGACCTGCTCCTCAAACCAGGGGTTCGCCTTCTGCCAACGGAAATTCAGGGGAGAAGGATGCACCAGCGGCATAAACTCCGGGCCATAGTCAGCATAGGCGCGCACGGTCTCGGTCAGATTCTTCTGGGCGCTCTTGCCCAAATAATACTTCTGAGCGTACTGGCCAATTAGCAGAGTCAGCTGAATATTGGGCATCTGCTCCAGAATGCGCGGATGCCAGGTGGGCGCAAAATCCTTACGCGGGGGCTTATCGCCACTTTTGCCCTTACCCGGGAAATAGAAATCCATGGGCAGCAGAGCAACCTGAGCGGGGTCGTAGAAAACACTCTCGTCAATGCCCAACCAGGAGCGCAGATTCTTACCGCTGGCATCATTCCACGCCACCTGCGACTCTTGAGCTTTAATACCCGGAGCCTGACCGATAATTACCAGCTTGGCGCTGGGGGACGCAGTATAAATAGGCTCCCAGCCCTGCGCGGTAAACTCTGCATTGGCGGGGTCGGCTTTAATCTCGTCCCAGCAGGGCGGGGTGGGAAGCTGAGTAACCGTGGGCGGAATGAAAAGATCGCTCACTAAATCACACCGCCCTCAAAACCGTTCTGACGCCACGCCTCGTAGGTGGCAAGAGCGGCAGCATTGGCAAGATTGAGGGAACGGCGGCCGGGCTTCATAGGAATCTTCACGCGCTGGGTAATATGCGGATCGTCCTGTACCTCTTGAGGCAGACCCACAGATTCGGGACCGAACATGAGCACATCCCCCGGACGATACTCAATATCAGCGTAGGAAGTCTCAGCCGTAGTCGTAAACGCAAAGACACGAGCCGGGGAGAGAGCCTCCCAAGCATCCTCTAGACTCTTATGAACGGTTACCACCGCCAGATCGTGGTAATCCAGACCCGCACGGCGCAGATGCGCATTATCAAAGTTAAAGCCCAGAGGCTCCACCAGGTGCAGCTCGGCGCCGGTCACGGCAGCTAAACGAATAGCATTGCCGGTATTACCCGGAATTTCAGGGGTATAGAACAAAATCTTAAACACCCTTTTAGTGTACTCCCTGCACCCTGTGCGCTAGGGGCATAGCACCTGGGCGTGCGCTAGCGGGCGCGATACAATGAAGCTATGAGCCGTGTATACCTAGACCATGCCGCAACCACCGATATTCTGCCCGCCGCCCTGGAAACCATGGTGGAACAGATGCGCGCCGGTGGTAACCCCTCCTCCCTGCATAGCGCGGGGCGAGACGCACGCGCCACGGTCGAGTATGCACGCGAACGCATTGCCCGAGCCATTGGCTGCGATGCCGCCGAGGTAATCTTTACCTCCGGAGGCACCGAAGCCGATAACCAAGCCATTAAGGGCATGTACTTCAAACGCCGCGCCGCAGACCCAGCGCGTACCCGCCTGATTGTTTCCTCTATTGAACACCACGCGGTAGAAGAAACCGCCGAATGGCTACACAAGGAACAGGGCGCACAGCTGGACTGGATCCCCGTGGATAGCACCGGCACGGTCAACTCCGAGACGGTGCGCGAGCTGATTGAACGCAACCCGGCAGATGTCGCCCTGGTAACCGTCATGTGGGCTAATAATGAGGTGGGTTCCATTCAGCCCGTGGCACAGATTGCCGCCATTGCAGCCGAATACGGTATCCCCGTGCACACCGACGCAGTTCAGGCATTCGGTGCCGTACCCATTAATTTCCGTGAATCCGGTGTTGCCACCATGGCCATTTCTGCCCACAAGATCGGTGGACCCATGGGTGTGGGCGCGCTCATTGCCACCCGCAGCGCCGATATGACCCCCGTGCTGCACGGCGGCGGTCAGGAACGAGCCGTGCGCTCGGGCACCATTGACGCCCCCGCCATTGCAGGTTTTGGCGAGGCAGCAGAACATGTTGTATCCCGCTTGGAGGAAGAATCTCAGCGTATTGCCGCCCTGCGTAATGAGCTGGTGGCAGCCGTGCAGGCAATGATTCCTCAGGCTCATCTCTCCGGCCCGAACCCGCTGGAGGAGGAATACCCCGGTCAGAAGCGTCTGCCTTCCAACGCGCACTTTACCTTTGAAAACGCCGAGGGCGACACTCTGCTTTTCCTGCTGGATATGCAGGGTATTGCGACCTCCACCGGCTCGGCATGCAATGCTGGCGTTACCCGCCCCTCCCATGTGCTCATTGCCATGGGTATGGATGAAGACACCGCACGCAGCGCCCAGCGCTTCACCCTGGGACATAGCAGTACCGCTGAAGATATTGCGACCCTGCTGGCTGCCCTCCCCGGCGCCTACACCCAGGCGGCAAAAGCGGGACTTTCCTCCCAGCTGCCGGATGCCTCACGCTGGTACGGCTAATAGCCCCGAGCGAAACAGCGGCTTCTAGGCACCGCCTAACTATTGCCCCGCGCGCCGCGCACGTACAATAGAAAGCCGAACGCTCGCAGATAGCCGACAGGCGGGCACATAGACAAAGGACACTCCATGAAGATTCTTGCTGCAATGAGCGGCGGCGTAGACTCCGCCGTGGCGGCAGCCCGCGCAGTAGACGCCGGCCACGAAGTGGTGGGCGTACACCTGGCGCTCTCACGCATGCCCGGAACCCTGCGTACCGGATCCCGCGGCTGCTGCACCCTGGAAGACTCCATGGACGCTCGCCGCGTATGCTCCCAGCTGGGCATTCCCTTCTTCGTCTGGGACTTCTCCGAGCGCTTCAAAGAAGACGTGGTGGACGACTTCATTAGCGAGTACGAAGCCGGCCGCACCCCCAACCCCTGCATGCGCTGCAATGAAAAGATTAAGTTCGCCGCGCTGCTCGAACGCGCCGTGCAGCTGGGCTTTGACGCGGTGGTCACCGGCCACTACGCCCGCGTAATCACCAATGAAGACGGCAACCGCGAATTGCACCGCGCCGCCACCTGGGCCAAGGATCAATCCTATGTGCTCGGCGTGCTCACCCATGAGCAGCTCAAGCACGCCTGGTTCCCCCTGGCGGATACCCCCTCCAAGGACGAGGTGCGTGCCGAAGCGGCAGAGCGCGGTTTCTCCGTAGCGAAGAAGCCCGACTCCTACGATATTTGCTTTATCCCCGAGGGCGATACCCGCGCCTGGCTGGGCGACCATATTCAGCTGCGCCCGGGTCTGATTAAGGACACCGCCGGCAATGTACTCGGCGAGCACCCCGGCTCCCAGGCATACACGGTCGGTCAGCGTAAGGGTCTGGCTCTGGGACGCCCCGCACCGGATGGTAAGCCCCGTTTCGTGCTGGAAGTACGCCCCAAGGAAAACGAAGTGATCGTTGGCTCCCGCGAGCTGCTGGCTGTGGACGAAATCCGTGGTATTCGCGCCACCTGGGCCGGTGTTCCGGTAGCTGAAGCCGCCGAATTTTTGGCTCGTGAACCCGAGCTGGGCGCTCACAGCGCCGAGTTTGAGGTGACCGCTCAGGTGCGCGCTCACGCTGACCCGGTGCCCGGTATTGCCCATATGGAGTGGGCTGAGAACCAGGACGCCGGTCAGGAAGGACAGCTGCGTCTGGAAACCGTGGTACGCCTGCAGGGACCGCTCTCGGGCGTGGCACCCGGCCAGACCATGGTGCTCTACCAGGGCACTCGCGTGCTGGGCCAGTCCACCATTTCCCGCGCATATTCTCTAGCACGCGAGGATATTAACGCTTAAAATCGCTCCTACCTAAGACCGCGTGCTGAGATATACGCGCACCGAAGACACATTTGCGCTGTGATGTTTTAGGCTAGAACTAAAGACCCCGATCAAGGAGAACGCTATGACTTTCGACCCGCACGCCACCTCCATGGGAGATGAAGTCGCACCGGAAGTGTACGAAGAGCTCTTTGCGATGCGCGCCTCCATTGATAATTTCGACGCGGCGCTGGTGCATATTCTCGCCGAGCGTTTCCGCGCCACTCAGCGCGTGGGCGTGCTCAAAGCACTGCACAATTTGCCCGCGGGCGATCCCGGGCGTGAAGAGGCGCAGATTGCGCGTCTGCGTTCCATGGCAAAAGCCGCGAACCTCGACCCGGAATTTGCGGAGAAGTTCCTGAACTTCATTATTTCCGAGGTGATTCGCCACCACGAACGTATTGCCGCAGATCACCACTCGGAGGCTCAGGACCAGGCAGATAGCGCTCTAGAGAGCACCGAAACAAGCGCACAGAACTAATGCCCGCTGCCTTTTCAACCCGTAATCTATCCGGGAACCCCAATAATCCCGCAGGGAACGGCGAAACCCCGGCACGGCTGAGCCTGCCGGGGGAATATCGTGCACCCGAGGAAGAAGAGATTCTCTCCCGCATTATCCACGGTGCTCCCACGGTACACGCCACCACCAGCGGCTTCTTTCCCGGAGACTCTCAAGCCGACGCCCAATATCGCCTCCTGGGTGAGCTGGGCGCCCCGAATATTCCGGCCCTGGCTCTGCTACCCGCGCGCGGCTGGCGCTATAGCCTGCTAACCCGTACCGTGGCTCAGCTGGAGGGCATGGATTACGATATTGGCGAATCCGGCTGGCGACTGAGTTTCGGCGGTTCTTCCGTGCGCTCAAAGGATGCGCATCTGGCGTGTTTGAGCTGGGAATCGGATATTAATATACTTGCCGATGCCGCCGGTTCTCTCTCCCAACGAGTGGGCGCCCCCTGGCACGGGTCTATGAACCTGGCTCTGCTGGGACCGGTGAGTTTAGGTACACGGATGCACCTGCCCCGCGGCGAAGCTGTGCTGAGCGATCGCGGCGCCTGGCGCGATATGAGTGAGTCCATGCTCTACTCCCTGCCGAGTATTTTTGCCCGGTTGCGCGAGGCTCTGGATGCTGCTGACGCACCCCTGAATCTGGAACTTATTGAGCCTGATGTGCTGGCTGCTCATCTGGGCTCTGTACGTACGTCCAGCGGATACGGTCGGGTGCGCTCTGTGCCCATGCCTGAGCTTGAGGAACTCTACGCACGCTACGCTTCTGCCGCAGCAGAATACGGGGTTTCGCTGAGCCTGAGCCTCGAGGGGAACGCTATTACCGGCCCCTCCGATAGCGCCCTGGCAAAGCCCGGGCTGGACGCTCTTGCTCTCTACCGGGCCATGAACCGCGCTGTGGCCTCTAGCGCGCCGGAACAGGGCGAGCGCGGGGCAGTAGAAGCCCCCGAGCTGATTTTCTCCCCGGATTGCGCCTCTACCAGTAGGCTGCGTGCCGCACCCCTAACGGACGCGCGCCGTTGGGAATCCGCCGTGGCACTGCTGGAAGCCGGGGCACGACTGCGTCTACCCGTGGTAGATAGCCCCGTAGAGACCCTTCGCGCCGCCTCCATTCCGCAGCGCGCTCGCGCCCTCTATTCCATGCTTAGTGCTGTGGGCGCCGATCCCGCGCTGCTCTCACAGATCAGGGTGAGTGAAGCCGACTCGGAAGGCATGACCGACCTGAGTATTCACCAAGCAACCGCAACACTGGCGCGCTCAGTGGAGTTTGCCCGGGTGCTTACCGAGATTGCGGCAGAAGCTTAAACAATCACCAGGCATAAACAATCGCGCCCCGCTGCGCGCCGAAAGTGTCGAATTAGCTCAAGACACGCTAGGATTATGAGAGGAACGCTTGCCCGCGCGAGCCTGAAGAAAGGGATACCCTATGTCCTCCACCCACGAAAGCCCCACGATCCTGCTCGTGGAAGATAACGACGAGCTCTCGGAAATGTTGAGCATCCTGCTGGCGCAGGAAGGCTATAACACCGTGACCTGTGAAAATGGCGGTCGTGCATTTGGCGAGTTCATGAGGCATACCCCCGATCTGGTGCTGCTGGACATTATGCTGCCCGATAAAGACGGCATTGAAGTCTGCCAGGAGATCCGCTCGGCATCCGACGTTCCGATTATTATGCTCACCGCCAAGACCGAAACCAAAGATGTTGTGCGCGGTCTTGAAGTGGGCGCCGATGACTATATGGCAAAGCCCTTCAAATTTGAGGAGCTTTTTGCGCGTATCCGCACCCGTCTGCGCCCGCGCGAAAGCCGCCAGCTGGTGGTGCGCGTGGGAGACGCCGTGGTGGATATGGACGGTCGTACCGTGCACTATGGCGATACCGAAATTATGATGACCCCCACCGAGTTTGACCTGCTGGTTGCCCTGCTGCGCCGCCCCGGTCAGGCTATTAGCCGTTCCGAGCTGCTGCACAGCGTGTGGGGTTATGATGAGCCCAATGACCCGCTGGTCAGTGTTCATATGCAGCGTTTGCGCGCTAAGTTTGACGAGGTGGGCGCCCCCGCTGTGATCCAGACCGTGCGCGGTATTGGCTATAAGATTCCCAGTGAGGCAATTGGTGCCGCGGGCGGAGCGGAACGCTAGGCGTGAGCTCCCAGCAGCTGCCCCCAGCCCAGCCCGAGCCACAGCGCGCCTCCTCCCCGGTGGATTCTCCGCTGGTGGAGGCCCAAACCATACCCGCGCCCGCCACTGACGCCCCGGAGGATAAGAAGAAACGTCCCCGTTTCTTCCGTTGGAGCTCCGTACTGCGCCGTGCCTGGTCCCAGTCTCTGCAGTTTCGTGCCCTGACTTCCTCGGGTGCGCTGATGATTCTCGCCTTTATGATGGTGGGCACCTCGATTTCTAATCAGATTGCTACGGGCCTATTTGAGAATCAGCGCGACCAGGCGCTGAGCGAAGCCAGCGGTGGTTTTAGCAATGTGCAGAGCGTGATTGATTCGCGTACCTCCCGCAGCGATAATGAGCTAACTCGAGATGTGGGTCGCGCGCTGACTGTGCTTAAACCCGATACGAATAGTAAGAGCCGCAACTGGGCGCTGACTCAGCTGGACGGTCAGGGTGCTCGAGGCTTTATCCCAGAGCAACAGAGTAACCGCACCCTGGACGGCTCGATTATTCCCGAAAGCCTGAAAAAGCAGTTGCTGGTGGATGATGGCGTGTATTACCAGACCGTTCAGGTGGAAGTGCGCAATGATAATGGCCGCTACGAAACCAAGCCGATGATGATTGTCGGTAAGCGTCTGAGTATTCCGCAGAACCCCTACTACGGTGCGTTCGTTATCTACGATATGAGCGAAACCTCCACGACTATTACCCGCATTAACTATGTGCTGGTTACGGGCTTTTCCGTGCTGTTGGTGGTCGTGTTGACCATTGTGTGGCTGGTGACCCGTATGGTGGTGCGCCCGATTACGGTCACGGCAATTACCGCCGAGCGCCTGTCCGAGGGCGATCTGAGTCAGCGTGTGCGTGTGCGCGGTAAGCATCAGGCGGCGCGTTTGGGTATTTCCTTTAACAAGATGGCAGATAGCCTGCAGGAGCAGATCGAGCAGCTGGAGCAGCTCTCGACCCTGCAGCAGCGTTTCGTCTCCGATGTCTCCCATGAGCTGCGCACTCCCTTGACCACCATTCAGCTTAGTTCCGAGATGCTCTACCGTCGCCGTGATTCCCTGCCGGCTGCTCAGGTGCGCGGTGTGGAGCTGCTCTATAAGCAGGTGGATCGTTTTGACTCCATGCTCAAGGATTTGCTGGAAATCTCCCGTTTTGACGCCGGTAGTGCGACCCTAAACCCGCATTCTGAGGATGTGCTGCAGATTCTGCAGGATGTTATGCAGCAGGCTCTGCCGCATCTGGAGCGCACCAATACTAAGGTGCGTATTCACGCTAGTGCACCGCGCATTATGGCGGATGTGGACCGCGTGCGCATGGAGCGTGTGCTGCGCAACCTGCTCTTTAACGCTATTGAGCACAGCGAATCCCGTCCCATTGACGTGTACATTGCGACCAACCGTAATACCCTGGGTATTGCGGTGCGTGACCATGGTGTGGGTCTGACTGAGGAGCAGGCCGCTCAGGTCTTTAACCGTTTCTGGCGTGCCGATACTTCGCGTAAGCGCACTCTGGGTGGTACCGGTTTGGGCTTGTCTATTACCGCTGAGGATGTGCGCCTGCACAATGGTACGGTTACCGCCTGGGGTCAGCCCGATCGCGGTGCCTGCTTTACTGTGAATGTGCCGCTGCATCAGGATCAGCCCATGGGTGCTTCGCCGGTGCTGATTACCGGTGATGTGGAGCCGGGCATGCCTGTGGACGGTACCGGTATTGCCGGTGCTGCCAAGGCGGCAACCGGTGCTCGCGCGACCCGTCAGGTGCCTCGTAGCGCCGCGCAGGACTCGGGGGAAGGTACCTCCCAGGCAGCTACCTCCTATGGAATCAACGATTCCGCGGGTAGAAAGTAGGGCAGGGAGATGAGTATGCGATGCTCTCGCCGTGAATTTTTGGCGCTTTCCTCCCTGATTGCCGGCGGTCTGTCTCTGAGTGCCTGCGCGGGTATTCCACTCTCTAAAGGCGTGGAGCGTTATCAGCGTTCGGATCCTTCTAATGGCGACTCCAGTATTGCCCGAGCGGTGGGTCCGCAGACGGATGCTAAGCCCGCCGATATTATTGAGGGTTTTATTCGTGCCGGTGCCGACCCGGTGGGTAATTTTGAGATTGCCCGCGAGTTTCTGACCGCCGAGTGCGCCGCTCGCTGGCGCCCGGAAGAGATTACGCGCCTCTACGATAAGACCGCCACGGTGGTGGGGCAGGAGAACACCCCGAATTATCGTATGAGCGTGATTCAAAACGCGACCCTGGACGCGCGCGGCATTATTCAGTCCGTGCCCTCACCCGTGCCCGAGCACTATGAAATGACCCTGGTACAGGTGGAGGGACAGTGGCGTATTAGCGCCTGCCCGAACGGCCTGTGGCTGGACGCTCAGGAATTCAACACCCTGGTGAGCCCCTACCGCCTGTACTTCTACGACTCCGCCTATAAAACCGTGGTGCCCGATATCCGCTGGTTTGTACGCCGCGAAGATGTACCCAGCATTGTCCAGGCACTTTTCACCACCCTGTGCGCAGGCCCGGCAAAGTATCTGGAGGGTGCGGTGATCAATACCGCCCAGACGGATATGAACCTGTCCAGCATTGACTATAATCCGGACAATAGCGCGGAAATTACCCTGTGGATTCAGGGCACTGAACTCAATACCATCACCCAGGCACGCCTGCGCCAGCAGGTACAATTCGTCATGCGCAATTTCAGCCATCTACGCGATGTGCAGGTGCGCTATAACGAGCGTACCGTGCAGGTTCCGGGAGATTTTATGCCCGCCCAAATGAATTTAACGCCCAATAATCGGGTGATCGCTCTCAATAATGGCACCCTGGTACTGCGCGATAGCCCCGAGGACGAGAGCAGCGAGTACGAGATTAAAGCTTCTGTGCCTCGGGCGCTCATGCCCGCTTTTAGCAAGGATGACGCGCCGGTGCTGACCATTGCGACCCTAGCTCAGCAGCGTACCCAGCTGTACACGGTGGTGGATGATCGTGCCCAGCTGGTGCGCGAGGGCCAGAACCTTGCCGCACCCTGCGTGGATAGTTATGGCTGGGTGTGGAGTGCCGCCGGTACGGATGCTCTGCGCGCCTATAAGCCCTCTTCGAGCAATGAGGAGGAACGTACCAAGGGTGTTGAAATTGCGGTGTCCTGGCGTCGTTCCCTGAGCTTTAGCAGTATTTCTGTTGCCTGCGATAGCGCGCGTATTGCCCTGGTGGGCGCTCGCGACGGTGTGCAGGCTGCGCTGATTTCCGGTATTGTGCGCGATGCCGCCGGTAAGCCCCTGCGCCTGACCGACTCAGTACGTGTTAGTAGCTCCATTACTCCCTCTACCGTGCACTGGGCGGGGGAGCAGACTCTGGTGGTCTCCAATGCCGAAAGCGGTGAAGTTGTGGTCACTACCCTCAGCGGTGATGAGACCAAGCTGGATCGTCTGCCCCAGGTAGTGCATTGTTCTGCCGCCGATGAGCAGCGTATTTATGCGCAGACCTCCGACGGTACCTCGTACCGCTTGACGGAGCGTTCCTGGGAGCCGGTGGACGCTACCCTGCGCTATGTTAGCTACGCCACCTAGGAGAGCTGCCTGTGCGTGCCGCCGCTGAGCTTTTCTCACCCGCGCAGTGTATTATCTGCGCTCGCGCCCTGGTATCCAGCGCTTCTGAGGGTGGATTGTGCCCGGTGTGCCTGGATTATGCGCGGGTACAGCTGACGGCTTTTCCGTGTCACTGGGTGCACGGCAGTCAATCCTTTCCGCTGAATGTTCCGGTGGATTCTGCTGCTTGGTATGCCGGTATTGTGCCCGCCCTACTGCTTGGCTTTAAAAATGGCGGGCGTACCGATGCTCTGTCTCTGCTCTCGAGCGCCTGCGCCGATGCCCTGCTCATATCTATCGGTCGTGCTCTCTCTGCAGGGGAGAGCGGGAGTTTGTCTATGATCCACCCGGGGCAGAAGATCGCGGTGCTGTATCCTCCCTCGCGCTCTGCCGCATTGCGCGCTCGCGGCTATAATCCCGCGCAGCTGCTCATTGAACAGGCATGTGACCGCCTGAACTCCGGCCAGCACCCGGGGAGCGCCCTGCTGAGGGAATTTCAGATAGAGTTGCAGCCTGCGCCCGCTCTTTCTTATGTTTCTGGGAATTTTAGTGCGCGGCTCATGGGTGCTCTGGGGCTTTCTTCACCCGTAAGTTCAAGCTCTGAGGCTGGTGCAGGAGGGGAACAGAAATCTCTGAATAGGGCTCAGCGCTATAGGAATGCCCCTCGTTTTGTTCTAGCCCATGGTTGGGCTTCGCGGCTCTATCAGCAGCCCTGCCTAGTTTTTGATGATGTGCTCACCTCGGGTGCGACCATGCAGGCAGCTTTAGAGTGCGTGCATGCTGCCGGGGCGGTACCGGTGGGTGCGGTGACTTTGGCGCGTGTGCCCGATAAACACCGGGCGCTGGATGCGCGCTATGTTCGGGTTCCTGAATAAGGGGAATGTAGAAAGAGGAGCATATATCAGCACATCTTTATGCATAAATGCTCACAAAATATCAGTGTATCCCTCTTTCAACCCGAGAATCAAGGGTTTTGGCTCAGGAAGAAAGGCTTTGTCATAATCTGTAATATTCAGTGATATAGACCATATTCACGCTAGAATGGTGACAAGGAGACGCACAAGGAAGGCGCTCCCGGTATCCCCGTCAACCGGCAGGGGTACAAACCCACCACCACTGGAGGGAAATCGTGGAAGTCAACATCTACGGCCGCAATATCAAGATCTCTGAACGCCTGCAGGAGCACGTGGAAGAGAAGGTCCAGAAGTTCGAACAGCTCGGTGACCGTGTGGAAACCATTGACGTGAAGTTCACCAAGGAAGGTCATCTGGGCGGCGAGTCCATTCGCGTTGAAATTACCGTCGGCGGTCGCGGTCCTGTACTGCGCGCCGAAGGTCAGGGGCACGATAAGTTCTCCGTCTTCGATGAAACCTACGTTAAGCTGCTCGAGCGCCTGCGCCGCGCACGCGACCGTCGTAAGCTGCAAAAGCACGGCGGCAAGCACCCCGTCTCTGTAGCCGATGCAACCGGCTCCATCCCCGTGGTGGGTGATAGCGGTATCGCCCTGACCGAGATTCTGCTCTCGGATGTTCCCGCTGAAGAAGCCGCTTTTGACACCGAAGTCTCCCTGGAAGACGAGGCAGCATCCCCGATCGAGATTCGCCGTAAGAGCTTCGCCGGTGAGCGCCTGACCCCCGCCGAGGCTGTGGACCGCATGGAGCTGGTCGGTCACGACTTCTACCTGTATATTGATGCAGAAACCGGCGCCCCCGCCGCGGCATACCGCCGTAAGGGCTGGAGCTACGGCATTATCACTCTGGATGAGCAGTCCTAAGCCCATCCCGCTCTAGTCTCTAGAGCCCCCGCACGTGTACTGTAAAGCATCGGTACATTCCTGTGTAACCCCCGCTGTATATATCTATCGGATATATACAGCGGGGGTTATTGTTGTATACGGTAGTGCTTGCAATAAAGCGGTAGGCGGACTGCGGATACCGTTCCTATAGCCTGAGAGAGGCGAAAAGTAAAATATTCTCCCGCTCTTGGCGTAGAACTTAGGTAGAAACAGGCTCCCTAACATACAATGGGTTAGGAAAGCCTCAAAACGGCGCGCGCCCTTCCTCGCCCGCCGTGAAGGAACGTACAGAAAAAGGAGCACAGGGTAACGTGGCATCTCTGCTTGAGAAAATCCTCCGTACCGGTGATAAGAAGGTTCTAAACCAGCTGAAGAAGTACACTGAGCTGGTGAATTCTCTGGAAGACACCTTCGCCGAGATGAGCGATGAAGAGCTGCGCTCGCAAACCGACGAATTCCGCAAGCGCGTGGAAGACGGCGAGTCCCTGGACGTTCTGCTGCCCGAAGCCTTCGCCGTGGTGCGCGAAGCCTCCAAGCGAACCCTGGGCAAGCGCCACTACGATGTGCAGATTATGGGCGGCGCAGCCCTGCACCTGGGCAATATTGCCGAAATGAAGACCGGTGAGGGCAAGACCCTGGTGGCAACCCTGCCCGCATATCTGAATGCCCTGACCGGCAAGGGTGTGCACATTGTGACTGTTAACGACTACTTGGCTGAATACCAGGCGAATCTGATGGGTCGCGTATTCCGCTTCCTGGGTATGGAATGCGGCGTGATTCTGTCCAATATGGAACCCAGTGAGCGCCGTAAGCAGTACGAAGCCGATATTACCTACGGCACCAATAATGAGTTTGGCTTCGACTACCTGCGCGATAATATGGCATGGACTGTCGAAGAGCAGGTGCAGCGCGGCCACAACTTCGCCATTATTGACGAGGTCGACTCCATTCTGATTGATGAGGCTCGTACCCCTCTGATTATTTCCGGTCCCGCAGCGGGCGAAGCAAATCGCTGGTACGCCGAGTTCGCGCGCATTGCACGCGAGCAGCTCAAGCTGGGCGAGGACTATGAGGCGGACGAGAAGAAGCGCACTGTGGGCATCCTCGAACCTGGTATTGATAAGGTCGAGGATCACCTGGGTGTTAAGAACCTCTACGAATCCAAGAACACCCCGCTGATTGGTTTCCTGAACAACGCAATTAAGGCAAAGGAACTCTTCACCAATAACAAGGACTATGTGGTTCTCAACGGTGAGGTGCTGATTGTTGACGAGCACACCGGTCGTATTCTGCCCGGTCGCCGCTACAATGACGGTATCCACCAGGCTATCGAGGCGAAGGAAGGCGTCGAGATTAAGCCCGAGAACCAGACCATGGCAACCGTGACCCTGCAGAACTACTTCCGCATGTACGATAAGCTCTCGGGCATGACCGGTACCGCGGAAACCGAGGCAGCAGAGTTCATGAACACCTACGAACTGGGTGTTGTGGCTATCCCCACCAATAAGGGTGTGCACCGTAAGGACCAACCCGATAAGGTCTACCGCGATGAGATCGCCAAGTTCAAGGCAGTCGTTGAGGATATTAAGGAACGCCACGAAAAGGGTCAGCCCGTGCTCGTGGGTACTGCCAGCGTGCAGAACTCCGAATACCTTTCCAAGCAGCTGACCGCTGCCGGTATCCGCCACGAGGTGCTCAACGCGAAGAACAATGCGCGTGAGGCGCATATTGTGGCGCAGGCGGGTCATAAGGGCGCCGTGACCGTGGCAACCAATATGGCGGGCCGCGGTACCGATATTATGCTCGGTGGCAACCCCGAATTCGAGGCTGTCGAGAAGATGAGCCAGCTGGGTCTGGATCCGAATACCAACCCGGAAGAGTACGAGAAGCGCTGGCCGGATGTCCTTGCCGAATGCGAAGAAGCCGCTAAGGCTGAGCATGAGGAAGTCAAGGAACTGGGTGGCCTGTACGTGCTGGGTACCGAGCGTCATGAATCGCGCCGTATCGATAACCAGCTGCGCGGTCGTTCCGGTCGTCAGGGTGACCCGGGGGAGTCCCGTTTCTACCTCTCCCTGGCTGATGATTTGATGCGTCTGTTTAACACCGGCATGGCAACCCGTCTGATGGCTGTTGCCCCCGAAGACGCGCCCATTGAATCCAAGATGGTCTCCCGCGCCATTGCCAACGCCCAGGCAAATGTTGAAGGTCGTAACGCTGAGCAGCGTAAGAACGTGCTCAAGTATGACGATGTGCTCAACCGCCAGCGCGAAGCAATCTACAAGGACCGCACCGCGATCCTGCAGGGTGATGACCTCAAGGATCAGATTCAGGACTTTATCGACGAGACCCTGACCAGCACCATTGATGCTCGCGTTGCCGAAGGCCACGCGGAAGACTGGGACTTTGATGAGCTCTGGGAAGCTCTGAAGACCGTCTACCCGATCAACCTGACCGTGGATGACCTGGCGGAAGAAGCCGGCTCCAAGGCAAAGATCGACCGTGAGCTGCTGGTCAAGGAAATCCTGGCGGATGCGCATATCGTCTACGAAGAGCGCGAAGAGTCCGTAGGTGAAGAGGCTATGCGCGAGATTGAACGTCGCGTGATGCTCTCGGTCATCGGTCAGCGCTGGCCCGAGCACCTCTACGAGATGGACTACCTGAAGGAAGGTATCGGCCTGCGCGCTATGGCACAGCGTGACCCGCTGGTTGAATATCAGCGTGAGGGCTACACCATGTACCAGGATATGATTGGTGCAATCCGCGAGGAAACCGTGACCTACCTGTTCAACTTGGATCTGTCCAAGCAGCGTACTCAGGCATCCAGCGTGCAGCTGGCGGCACCTTCTCGCCCGAAGTTCCTGCAGTACTCCGCTCCCAATGAGGACGGCGATGTTGAGGTCACCAGCCGCGAATCCTAAGGCGCTCTCATAGTTACTGAGCGTGAGAAAGGGAGGTACCCCGCAGAGGGTACCTCCCTTTGTCGTATAGTGTGCTGCGTATAGTGACAGTTTAGGCGTATTCAAAAGCGCTGATGACCAGACGGTGATTCTGCCGGGTCATTTGCATAGCCACCATAATAGCCCGGGTGCCCACGGTGACCCAGAGCAGCACCTCAAAACGGGCTCCTGCGGCGCGGCAGGCGTGAACGCGGTGCACGCGTACAGCTCCTCGAGTCTCAACGGTGCGCTCGCAGGCGGCGCGGTAACGGCGCAGCTGCTCGCTGCACTCGGGTGTACACCAGGAAGCAAGGTGCGTAAAGGCGCGCGAGCCCTGAAAGTACTCAAAGAGAGCCACGCTCAAACCCGAGCAGAGGGTTTGTACCTGCCGGATCTGTTGCCCCTGAATATCTGGCGCTGAGGAGGAAAAATGCGGGGTTGCCGGTGCTGTCTGAGCTGCGGGCTGTGCCGTTGCCGCCTGTGCCGCTTTGGCATGGCTGGCATGTAGAGAAGCCAGCTTTTTCGCCGCCGAAGCGCTGGGGCGCAGATGCTCACGAGGGGCACGCAAACCAATAGGAGCGGGGATAAGCTTCGGCGTGGCGCGCGCTGCTATGCTATCGGTGTTCTGCTGACTCTGAAGTGTAGCGCTGTCCTGGAGCTGCTGAGCCTGCTGCTCGGCGCGCTGGCTGCGGTAGCGGTGCAGGGGAGTAAGGGTTACTCCCGTCTCGGTGTGCGCCTGCTGACCGCTATGGGCACTGGGCATGCGCTTTCGGGCGTAGTAGGGGTTCTGCTGCGGTGCCTGATTGCTGGGCATAAAGGACGTCATCATAACTCCTTGAATGGATCGTTATCATCGGTGATATAGGTGGTTGGGAAGTGCATTGAGCCATTGCGGGCTCTAATGCGCCGGAAGAATCAGCCGGGTTCCGGGGTAAATCAGATGCGGATTAGAGCTCAGTGGAGGCTGATTTTCCCGGTGAATCTGCAGAGTGTATTCCATAATCTGCGCATTACTTGCACCCGGACCCAGAGTCTTACGGGCAATATCCCAGAGATTATCCCCGCAGACCACAGTGTATTCCTGCGCCGGATGCTGAGCCTGGCTCTCCGGGGAAGCGTGCGGATCCGGTGCCGCCGGGAAGAACGGAGATGCGGAGCTGGAGTTCAGCATGAGAGCCGGGGTTTGCTCGGGTGTCTGCCAGAGCTCTTGAACTGTGACCATTTGAGCTCCCGCTTCCTGAGCTTGGGCAGCTGGAATAGCACTAATCGTGCCTAAAGCCCCCAAGCTCAGGCCGCTCATACTCAGAGCCAGCTGGCGCATCCAACGGGGCAGGAAAATTGAACCATTCTCGAGCTGCTCTAGAGCTGAGGCGAGCTGACGGGTGCGGTAGAGTTCGCGCACACGGTGAGTATAACGCTGGAAACTTACGCAGCTGAGAACCCACCACAGGATACTCAGCGCGCAGAAGATCATGGCGCCCAGGAGCAGCGACTGTTCCAAGGGCTGGCCGTAGCGGCTGCTGCGCATATAGAGCTGCAGAAGCTGGTGGAGCATAATGCTCAGTGCTACCGGGAAGATCAGACTGAGCGTCAATGCTCCGAGAGTACTTTTAGTATTCATCGGTGACTCCTCAAAGCGTTCAACTATGTCGTTTGAGATAATTTGATACTCATATACTGTCGTATGCATCACTGTCTTGTAAAGTCAACACGCCAAAATCGCTAAATATTACGAAAATTCACTATCAAACACTACTAAAATGTATGATTCAGGTCAGACTGTGCGTAACATTCGGAAAACTTGGGGTTCAGTTATACCCTCAAACTATGAACCTGGAACACTACTTACGCGATCTTGAAGTGCGTTTCGACGCCGAACAACGCCTGGCTCTTGAAGCCGAAACGCGCGACGCAGCGCGCGCCGAATACTCCCGCATTAGCGTCCAAGAGCGCCTGGTGCCCCTACTGGGGGAGCAGATGTTAGTCTGCGCCGCCGATGGACAGCACTACCACGGGCGTCTTGCTGCCTTGGGAAATGGGTGGCTGCAGGTACTGGGGGAAACCTATAGTGCGGTCGTGCCCGTGCGCTCCATCCTCTGGTGGGAAAGTAGTGGGGATACCGGCCGTAGCGATGTGACTCCCGGGCGATATCGTATGGGTTTTTCCGTGATGCTGCGTGCCTATAGCGCAAGTCGGCAGGTAGTGACCCTAAACCTTGGCGGTGCTGCGGGTGCTCATGCAGTAGAGATGAGCGGATATATTGCGCGCGTAGGTGCCGATTTTCTGGAGTTGCTACCCGTGCAGCCTGCCGGTGCTGAACTTTATGGTCCTTCCCGTACCTCACGCAGGGCGGTGCGCATTATTCCCCTGAATAGTATCGCCGCCATTGTGAGTTCGAGTGCTCTCTAAGGGCTAGTCTGCTCTCTTATGTCCCGCCGAAGCGGTCGATGCAGGCTATAGATATAGGTAGAGCCGGGATTGAGTAATTCAATCCCGGCTCTACCTATATGGAGATATGTTTAGGCTTCTGCCTTTGCCTTGTCCTTGGAACGCTTAGAGCTCTTCTGAGCGGAAATAGCCTGGCGGGTCTGGGAGTGACGATCCTCGATGTACTCCTCAAAGCGGGTGCGCTCAATGCGCCACTGGTTGCGACCGCCAATCTGAATTGCGGGCAGTTCGCCGCTGCGCACCAAAGCACGAACCTGGCTCAGCGACACCTGCAGCTCTTCTGCGACGTCATTCAAAGTCAAGAAACGAGGTGCATTCATACTTAAACTCCTGACTATGGGTGCTCCGGAAGGGAACAAACTCGTTGATTCTTGCTGAGAGGGTAATGCCCCTCTGTACTATCAGTATACACCTTAAGTGAAGCTTCACGCCGGAAGATGAAGAGTTTTGCTTAAAATATTCCAAAACTTCCAGTTCATGGAGTGAAACCCGGTCAATCGCTATCAAAAGAGAACCAAACGGCATCAAATGCATGATTTGCGTCTAGAAAAGCCCTCTAGAAGTGAATGACCTTGACCATCATACACCCCTGGTGACTCAGACCGCACATTCTGACCAATAGAATCTACAGAATTATCGCATTTGGTGTTTGTAACAATTGCTTCATATATCGTATTCTCCACAGACGCATGCTAGCCTATGAACGGAATTGAGCACACCGATACATCAATTCCGACACACCAACCACCGCTCGCACCCCAGCGAGCTCTTCCGAAAGGTCACCGCGTGACACTCCCAACCACCGTGTACCGCGCACCCGAGATTAAACCGTCCACCGCAGGACGGAAAAACTCCCGCATGCGCGACCCCCGCCTGCTGCTGGGCCTGCTACTGTGCGCCGCCTCCTTTATTGGCGTGCAGAACTACGCTCAAGGCAGCAACACCACTCAGAACTACTATGTCGCCACACGAGAAATACACATTGGCGAAAAACTGGACGACAGTGCATTCCAAACCCGCCCCATGAACCTGGGCGATAGCGCCGACTCCTACTACCTTGCCGACCACAAGCCCACAGGCTACGCCAACCGTCATATGGCAGCGGGCAATTTGATATCCAAAGACTCCGTGAGCGCCGAATACTCCCAGAATCGACGCGCTGTCAGCGTTACCATGGATAAAAACACGATCGCTCACCTGCACGCGGGAGATAGCGTGGATATCTGGATGATCGGTGAAAACGCCCCCAAAACAGGCAGCGACGGACAGCCGCAGGGCGCCGTGACCATCGCCCATAGCGCCGAAATAGTCTCCATTAATAGCGAAGAAAGCGTGCTGGGATCCACCGGTAAAGCCAGCGTGCAGGTACTGGTATCACCGGATGAGCTGAGCAAGGTAGTCGCTGCCACCAATGGCAAAGATATTGTGCGTATGGTTCCGGCAGGACCCGTCGGTTCCTCACCGAGTGCGAAAGGGGAATAAGAATGCGTAATACGGCGGTTATTCTCTACCGGGACGACGGCACCCTGCTCAATGCTATTGAGCGCAAGCACGGCGCTCTGAGCGTGGCTCGACATGCCGAAGAACTCTCCGAGGCTCTGGGCGCCGCGCACACCGGTATTGCCCGTGCCCTAATTCTTTGCGCCGACGATCAGGCTATGAGCGCTACTATCTGTTCTTCACTGGCGGCCTCCGGAGTGAAAACTATTGCTGTCAGCGGGGGATACGCGGCAATTCCGGGACTCTGGCGTATTGAGCCGGGTGCCGATATGGCGCGTGTTCTGGAAGAGATTGACGCTATTATCGCTCAGCCGGAAGTACTTGCACCTGCCGGGCACGGGGCGCGAGTCCTTGCGTCCTCTGCGGCTTCTGCTCCTGGAGTTACTCACTCGGTTGAACCGACTATGCCTGTGCCGGCTCAGAGTTCCAGCGAGCCCACGGCAGCTCATGTGCCCCTCGGCGGGGGATATGCTCCCGCTGCCGGAGGCTATGGTTTTGATATTGCTGCCACTGCCCAGACACCTGTACAGAATCAGGCTACCGCTCAGCAGGCTACCGCTCAGCAGAAAGCGAGCGCTTCGAGTACTCCTAGGGTGGGTCGACCTGCAGTGAATCGCGCTGTACTGACCTACAATGCGCCGAATCAGCCTGTGCCGGTTCAGACTATAGTGCCCCAGCCTGCGGTCACCCAGCCTGCACCAGCCCAGCGTGCGCAGAATACTCCCAAGCCCCAGGCTGCAGGAGTGGCTACAGACGCGCCGGGTTCAAAGGCACAAAGCGCCCCGCTGCTCATGACTGCGCCCATTAAACTACCCGCCGAAGCGCCCGCTGCGAGCCTGAGCCCGAAAATTACCGTTCAGAGCGCCACCGGGATTCCCAATCTGCCTCCGCCCGCGCGTGCCTCTCAGATTCCCGCGGTGCAGGTGCCTGTTCATGCTCCTGGTGCGGTGCAGAATGCTACTGGGTCGGCACCTTCTGCAGCGCTTTCCCCGCAGGGGACAACTCAGGAACCCGCGCCTCAAGCGGTGACTGGTGGCGCCCCGAATAGTGCGAGTGCAGTACCTCTGAGCACCGCGTCCGACAAGAGCAAACGCTCGAAGCGTGCTTCTAAAGCTCCAAAATCGAGCCGCAAGCACAAGACTCACAATATGGGTCTGGACATTCTGCGACCGGCAGCCCCCAGCCCCGAGGACTACCGTGAGCAGAACCCCTCCAAAGGCTCGGTCATCACCATCTGGGGTACCGAGGGCGCACCCGGCAGATCCACCGTCGCCATTAATCTCGCCGCGCACGCCGCCAAATGCGGGCACCGCGTGTGCGTGATTGACGCTGATACCTACGCTCCTTCCCTGAGCGCCCTGCTCTATATGGAGCATGAGCACGCAGGGCTCTCTCAGCTTTGTCGTGCTGCAGAACGCGGCCTGCTGGATGAGCACGCACTTGCCCGCGCAGCTCAACGTATCCCCGTGAGCACCTTCCATTTTGATTTAATCAGTGGGGTGGTGCAGGCTGAGCGCTGGCATGAGGTGCGTGAGAGCGCATTCCGCGCGGTGCTTGAATACCTGCGCCTGTACTACGAGGTGATTATTGTGGATATCGCCCCGAGTATTGAACATGAAGACAACGGCTTTGATATGCCCGCACCGCGCAGAAACGGTGCCGCCATTGTTGCGCTGGAAGAAGCCGCTCAGGTGCTGTTGCTGGGAGTTGCCAACCCCATCGGTGTACCTCGTGCGGTGCGTGCCTGGCAGAGGCTGCATTCCTCGGGCCATAATATTTCTCCCACCGTGGACTGCTCGGTGTGGTTGACCAAAATGCACGCCGATATTTCGCGTTTTTCCGCCAAGGATGAGATTCGCCGAGCCTGGTCCGCCTTTAGCGGTGAGGACGCGCCCGAACCGCAATTTATTGGGTATGACCACCGTGCGCTCTCCAAGGCTATTGAACGCGGGCAGCTGGTTATGCAGGCAGCTCCGCGCAGTCGCTTTGCGCGCGATATGGAAGCAATGTATAAGTCGCTCTCCCTGGTGCATTATTCCTAGACAGCGCCCTTTTATGCTTAGAATAAGCCCCTCGCGCTCGCCAGAATGCGCAGCGCGAGGGGTGCCGTCATAAAAGGAGAAAAATCCGCCCAGCGGGTAGAATAGTTGTAAGTGACTCTAACCCCGAGGGAGTAGCGTGTCTTTTACCGACATTATTCTGCAGACCGGCGATTTCGGCCCGGGAGACGCCGAATGGATTCACCTGATCGTGAGCGAATGGCAGATTATTGCCGATGTTGCCCATAGCGATTTGGTGCTCTGGTTCCCCGAACACTATGTAGTGGCTGATGGCGTGAATGCCCCGGTCTCCGGTCCGGCTCCCGATAGTGCCTTTACCGCCATTGCGCATGTGCGCCCCTCCAATGTGCACACTCTCTTCCGCCACGACCCGGTCGGTAGCACCATGAGCGAAACCATGCGTGAGGCCGCCAGCCTGCTTTGGGCGGACCAGCACATTCACACCTTTAGCGTGGAAAACACCTTTGAAGGTCTGAATGTGCAGATTAAGCTGGTGCCCATTGTGCGCAATAGCCGCACCGTGGCTCTGCTGAGCGTACACACCTTGCCCTTTGCCAGCCGTAAGCCCGCGCGCAGCGAGAATATCTACTATGAGGTGGGCAAGAGCCTACTGGATATGGTGCATACCGGTCTATGGCCCGACTCCCTGGCGCAGGATAGTAATACCCACGGCAACCCGCGCGTTACCGACGGCACCATTATTCTCAATGCTGAGGGCACCGTCATGTTTGCTTCCCCCAATGCGACCTCCATGTACGGTCGTATGGGCCGCGAAGGGTACCTAGAAGATTTGAATCTGGCGGATGCCACCCGCGCCATGCTGCCCGCCGGAGAAGAAGCCGATGAGATTTTGCAGCTGGTGCTGGGCGGCCGTGAGGATACCCGCGCTGAGCTGCACATTGGTAAGACCCGCGTGGTTGTGCGCTCCATTCCGCTGCGCCGTCTGACCCCCACCGGCATTGAGCGTCACGGTGCTCTGCTGCTGCTGCGTGATGTGACCGAGTTGCGCCGTCGTGAGCTGGAGCTGATGACCAAGGATGCAACCATTCGTGAAATTCACCACCGCGTGAAGAATAATCTGCAGACCGTCTCGGCTCTGCTGCGCCTGCAATCGCGCCGTATGACCACCGATGAGGCGCGTCAGGGCCTGGAGCAGGCAATGCGTCGCGTGGCAACTATTGCCACCGTGCATGAGGCTCTCTCCCAGGGGCTGACCCAGAATGTGGAGTTTGATGAGCTGATTGAGCGTCAATTCCACCTGGCGGCTGAGCTTGCTTCGCCGGGTCAGCGTATTGATACGAAGATTCTGGGTTCCTTTGGCTCTCTGCCCAGCCAGTTCGCAACGCCCCTGGCGCTGGTTATTAACGAGATTGCCGCCAATGCCGTTGAGCACGGTCTGGAGGGCGGCGCCGGTACCGTGACCCTGGAGGGCGTGCGCGAACGCAATGAGCACGGCCAGGACACTCTGACCGTGATCATTACCGATAATGGTAAGGGCATGGGGGATAAGGTCATTGAAGAATCCGGTGTGAGTGCTTTCCGCCCCGGCAATGAGCGTGAGGGCCTGGGCATGCAGATTGTGCGCACCCTGGTCGCGAGCGAGCTGAACGGTTCGATCCGTTGGGAACCCAATGAGCCCACCGGTACGCGAGTGATTATTAGCGCTCAGCTCTCCTAAAGAGCGATAGCACACTATAAGCTAGTGCCGGGCTCCCGTCATATGCGGGAGCCCGGCATTAGGCTTAGGGGGGGCAGCATGGCGCGCCACCTAGAGAGTGTATTTATAGAGAAAAACTCAGCGCGGGATTCCTATCAGAGGAACCCCGCGCTGAGCTAAGAGCTTATATGCTGCGCAGCTTAGGATGCGCGGCGGGCGCGAGCTGCACGGCGCTTCAGAGCGCGGCGCTCGTCTTCGCTGGTGCCACCCCACACGCCGGAGTCCTGACCGGTGTCGATGGCCCACTTCAGGCAAATGTCGATGACCTCGCAGGAGCGGCATACGGTCTTTGCTTCTTCAATCTGCAACAGGGCAGGTCCGGTGTTTCCAACGGGGAAGAACAGTTCAGGGTCCTTATCCAAGCAAGCAGCACGGCTACGCCAATCCACAGCTGGACCTCCTTTAATATCGGTTGGGTGCATCTCGGTACGGGCAAGATACACACTGAAAAATTGTGTGATGCGAATAAAGTAACCCCCGTTTTTCTCGGGGGCATTTGCGACTTATCTACTTTCGCATGATTGCAAGCTCATTACAAGGGCTTTAGGTGAATTCAACCCTAAAATATGCATGGTTTCCATCACTTAGGAACCCCTGTGATTCAAGGAAAGCCTAACTTTATCAACAGTGTGTGTCTATAAATATTCCCGTATTTTCCGCGAGATTCCGGGCTTTTTCTCCAGGCGTACGCCCTGCCTGTCCGAGGTCTGTGGGTAGAGGTGTGTGAGCGTGAGACGCCAGTCATAATTCAGATAGGCAGTACAATAGGCGCACCCAGCGTGTACACAGCCAACGCACAGGGCAGAGAGTACAATAAAACCGGGTGCTCTTCTCAGGCTCCCTAACTATCGCACAAGCTAAAGGTAGAGCATGACCATCACTCCCGAAGAAGACCTTCCCTCCGTTCCTCTGAGCGTGAGCATCTCCGCAGCGTCCGTTGCTCTCATCGGCATTGCGCTGATTTTGCACGGTATTCTGGTTCCCATTTTTACCGTAGCCTCGGGAGATCAGAACCTGGTAGCAACCGGCATTATTAACGTAGTGATCGGCTCCCTGGTCGCGCTCACCGCCTACCGCTTCTATAGGGGAAAGAGCCGCGCCCGCCTCTACTCCATCTTTATCGCTCTTATTGCCGCAGTGAACTTTGGCGCCCAAATCTACAGCATGTACTTTGCTAATGTTCTCTTCCAGCTGCCCGTGCTGACCCACGTGCAGGTGTGGATTGGTCTGGTTGCTGCGGTGGTGAGCCTGGGCGGTATTTTCTGGCCCACCACCGGCGACTATATTGACGCTATGACCGAGATTGAGGAGCGCGAGAAAGCACGCCGTAGGGAATCTGGCATGCGATAGACTTCGCCCCATCAACCACCACTGAACGGCCCGGCGGCTGACTACCGGCACTCATGCGATCCTCCGGAAGAGGAGCCATAGCGCAAATATCGGTATCCGCCGGGCTTTTTGGTGCCATAAAAATAGCGCGCGAACAGCCCGAAAGCGCCATGAGCAGGGGAGAAGACATCCAACGCTGCCAGGGTGCATACCCTACAATAGTTGCCCTAAAATCTTTCACACGTCCCTGCAGCATGCGCTGAACATCGGCGGGCATGTACTGCAGATCATCGATGAGCAGCAGAGTATTCTGCGGATCCTTAACGGTATCCAGATGCTGCTGCAAGCTCTCGAGGGTACACTCGGCACCGGCACAGTGCACCGCAGCATAGCCGGGGTTGAGCCGTGTGAGCATAGTTAGCAAATGGCTCACACCACTACCGGGAGCACCCGAACAGGGCACGCAGCCACCGGCAGGAATAGATAGCGACACGGGCGAACCCATGCGATCCAGACCCAACAGTAGGCTTGAGTCACCCTGAGCTGGCTGGGAGGCAGACGAAAGAGTCAGAGCTCGGTGCAGGACGAACTCTTCGGAAAGAACCAGAGGTTCAGCGCTAAATTGGCGTATGCTATCCAGTACCGCGCGGTCGCGGGAGGACAGATAGCGCTGTGCAGAACCTTGCTCTGATTCCAAAGAGGCAATAAGCTCAGTAAATTCTTCAAGAGGCAGATGCACCGGAGCCATTAGCGCCGCTTCCAGAGGAACATCACCCACCAGGGACGTGAGAATAGCGCCCTCCACCGTCATATGCGTGGGTGCAGGCAGGGGATAGGACTTCGTATTCTTGCGCAGCATATCCGCCTCCACCGCGCGGCGCGTGAGCAGCATAGAGTGCGTCAAAGCCGCCGCCTTGGAGCGCAGAGCCTGAGAACTTGTTACCACGCAGCGGTAGCCGCTACGCTGCACGGCATCCAGTACCGTATACAGACGCGACTCCACCGCCTGTTCACGCAGCATAGCCTCCAACCAGCTATCCAGCCCGTCCAGAATGACCAGGGGTGGCACATCCGATTCAAAGCCTGTCTCCAGAGCGGAGAGCACAAAGGAGAAATGGCGGATTTCTGCCGGTCCCACCAGCACCCAGGGTGCAGAATCAATCGCTGCAAGTTGACGATAATAGCCGGTGTCGGCGGTCATAATAATTACCGGAGCACCCGCACGAATTCCCTGCGCGATCAGAGAATTTAGGAAGGCCGCACGTTCAGCGGTAGAAGCCACCACGGAGAGCACACCGGGCGCCGCGGAGTCCCGCTCGGCGCTAGAGCTGGCCAGAGAAGAGGTACTCCAAGCACCCCAGATATAGGAGGAACGAATACCGTAACGCGCAATCTCAAGAGAGCCCAGATGATAACCGTGTGAGGGGTACTCGCAGGGCACATAATCCTGCAGCTCCTCAGGAATTGGGCAATAAGCATCCCCCGCAATACCGAGCTTGGGCACATGCACCAGTGGATGAGAAGAGCAAGAGATTAGCGGCTCAATAGCTCGCAGGACCTGCGCATCCTCACCCTCAAAACCGCCGTTTGCAGACGCCGGAAGCTCAGGAGTGGTATCCGCAAGCAGTTTCTCGCCCGAGGGCGTCACCAGACTAAGACGCAGCACCGGCTCCGATTCAGAAGCCGGAAGAGCATCCACCAGCGGTGCACGGAAGGGCAGATTCCGACCATCGGGAAGAGAAACAAAACCCGCGCCCGGGCAGGACGCCGGAATAGTAGCCGCCTGATAATGACCCAGAAGATTATAAGAATCCTGCTCGCTAGCAACACGCAAACAAATATTCGCCGCAATATTCGCCCGAATATCCTGACTAATAGCACCCTGCGGGCGCTGAGTCGCCAAAATCAGGTGAATACCCAGAGAACGACCGATGGTCGCAATACGCATAAGCTCCGTCATGGCCTCGGGCATACTCTCAATGAGCATACGGAACTCATCGACCACAATCACGATCTCCGGATACGTGGGCACAATCTGATCGCGCTCGCACAGGCGCAAATAATCCTTATAGGAGTTGACCGTCATCGCCTGCAAATCGCGCTCACGACGGCTAATATCAGCCCTCAAGAAGTCCAGAGCGCGCTGAACCGCCGAGAGATCAAAATTACTGAGCATACTCAGGGTATGCGGCAGCTGAGCTAAAGGTCCCAGACCGGCAGAACCCTTAAAATCCACCAGAATAAAGCCCAAACGCTCCGGGCCGTATCGCAGAGCCGCAGAAAGAATCAGGGAGCGTAGCAGCTGAGATTTACCGGCACCGGTGGTACCACCCACCAGCCAATGCGGACCGTCACTATTCAACCCCATATTCAAAGGCCCCGCGGTAGAAGCACCCACATAAAAGAGAAGATCGGTAGTGTAGCGCTGCGCCGCCCAGCGTTCGGGCGCATCCTGCACGCTAAAGCCCAAGGAAGCATCTCCCATCTGGGACATACGCTGAGCTGCAGAATGTACGCTGGAGGCATCCTGCGCCTGCGACTCGGCGCGTTTACGCTCTGCCCGCGCGCAGTGTTCCAGAGCCTGCAGCAGGGACCCCACGCTCAGCCCATCGGTGCGGGCGCACTCACCGCGGGCATTGAGCGGATGGTTACCCTTCACATTTTCTCGCAGCGCTACCGGCGGAATATGACGGGTACTATAGCTAAGCGAACTGCCGTGAGGCCCGCTAGAGATCAGACGATAATGCGCAATGGGCAAATCCCCGAGGGGCTGCTCCGCGCGGCTTTTATAATCGCTGCAGAGCACCAGCGCAGCCTCTATTGCGCAACGACTCAGTAGGGTACGCAGTAGGGGAGTATCGGCAGCCAGCACAATATCCTCAATCCTCTGGGCGCTACGCAATAAACCATTAGTTTTTTCGCGCTGGCGGGATAGAGATTCGCACAGCTCTTCACAGGCGGCAGTTCCCCGATAGATCTGCACGCGGGGGTGCACACTGAGTACGAGAAAAAGCTCACTCAGAGAATCGGGAGTATCCTCGGGGCAGAGGATATGAACCCGCTGATCTGCCGCCACGATCTGAAGTAGATAAGCGCGCAGCTGGGGTGGTTCCAGACTGACCCAATGGGCGCGCTCAGCGCTCGGACGCGGAATATAGTGAGGCGCGCTCTCATGCGCAGCCAGAACCTTATGGGGCAGGCTCATACCGCTGATAAATGCCTCTCGCTGACCGGTGCCGAGCACCATGACCTCGGAAGACGCCGCAGTGCCCAGAGCAATGGTGCCCGCTGAACTCAATGCTCGGGCACGCAGCACATCCTGTGTACGAAGAGCGCGAATATATTCTTTCGTACTGGATCCTCCGGAGCTGAGCTGGTGTACAGCCATCATGGCGGAAGAGGCTACCGCCATGATCATAAAAAACCACATACCGGTCATCAGAGCAATAGCGACACCCATTATGAGCGGCATAAAGATCATGAGTAGAGTCTGCACCAGCGGGCGTTGGGTGGGCATAGAAGCAGTCAGCGGCTCACAGGGAGAAATAGATACGGGACTTTCGCTAAGCAGAGGCTGAGCGCTATGTGACGTAGAGGAATCAGCCATCGGCGGGGAGAGAATAAATTCGCTACCGCCCACGCTAAAAGGCACACCCCAGGGTAGAGGAATAGCTTGTGAGCTCCCGGAGGATGATAAAAGAGACATTGAAGTGCTCGAAGCCTTGAAAAGAGAAGCGGGTGCAGGGTTCCCTCGAGCTTTAAAACTAATCCCCGCACTCTGCACGCTGAGACAGAATGCCTCGGGCGCTAGCAGAGGATCATCAATGCTGAACTCGGCGTGGCGACCCACGCTATTATCCCCGCGGTGTAGGGCAAAGGAGCGCCCTGCATCGGGACCTCGAATAATACTAAGCACACTAATACTCTGCGGTTGATCGGGTACAGGGGATAGAGTCGAAATAATGGGCAGATGCTCACCCGAGCAGCTCAGCGGCTTATGCGTGCCGCTCACGCGCTGAAAACTAGCGCGCAGTATTGGGTGCATGAGCGCCTGTACGGGTGTGCCTCCCTCAAGTCGGCACAGGGCAGGGTATTCGCTCTCGGGGCGAGGACAGAGAATATCAATAGTCATGGCATATATCTATCCTTTTGAGATAGTCCACTTCAACGACCGAGCTCAAAATCTGTGGATAACCGCGCTCAAAACTATCAAAGCCAAAGTTATCCACAGTTCCAGCGCCCTGTCACAGGCTTGCGCGCTGTCATATTTTGGGAAATTAGTACTTTTATGACAGACACATAACGGCCTTCTATCGGCTTATCTCGGATGCATCCCGTAGAAGATGCCTTACCCTGGGGTTTAAGATAGAGCCCGCCGCACATCCTAGAAACCGGGGAATATAGCGGGCGCACGAGCATAGAAAATCTAGGACACGCACGAGCACGCCCGGCGCTCGCATCCTGCGATACATGAGCTGTTCGCAGAGCGGAACATAGCTCCTCTAGATGCTGACCAGCTAGGCTATAGCCTGCTTATCCGGTATCTTTATATATGACTATATCTATTGTCCGTGGCGTATTTTTCGCTCTAGTTCCTCACGGAGCAAGCGTGCACTATCGCCAGTACATCACGGTGAAACCTTACCGAGTTAACCGATACCTCGGAGGGGATTCCCCCGACATACAGGAGTAAAACATGACTGCTGATCTCGTCGTTGTTGGCGCGGGTCTTTTCGGCCTGACCATCGCTGAGCAGGCTGCAACCGAGCTGGGCCTGAAGGTGGCTCTGCTGGACCGCCGCCACCACATCGGTGGTAACGCCTACAGCAAGAATGAAGAGCAGACCGGCATTGAGGTTCACCAGTACGGTGCGCACCTCTTCCACACTTCCAATGAGCGTGTCTGGGAATACGTGAACCGCTTCACCGATTTCACTAACTACGTGCACCGCGTGTACACCACCCACAATGGTGTTGTATACCCCATGCCCATTAACCTGGGTACCATTAACCAGTTCTTCAACGCCGCCTACACCCCCGCAGAAGCAAAGGCACTGATTGCTGAGCAGGCTGGCGAGCTGGCGGGTACCGACCCCCAGAACCTGAACGATAAGGGTATCTCCCTGATCGGTCGCCCCCTGTACGAGGCATTCATTAAGCACTACACCGCTAAGCAGTGGCAGACCGACCCGGCTGATCTGCCCGCGTCCATTATTTCCCGCCTGCCCGTGCGCTACACCTACGATAACCGCTACTTCAACGATAAGTACGAGGGTCTGCCGGTGGACGGCTACACCGCATGGCTCGAGCGCATGGCGGCACACCCGAACATTGAGGTGCACCTGAACACCGATTTCTTCGAAGACGGTCACGAGTACTCCCGCTCCAAGGTTATCGGCCAGATTCCCGTAGTCTACACCGGCCCGGTGGACCGCTACTTCGACTACGCCGAGGGTGACCTCTCCTGGCGCACCATTGATCTGGAAGAGGAAGTCCTACCCATTGAGGATTACCAGGGCTGCTCCGTGATGAACTACCCGGATGCGTCCTTCCCCTTTACTCGTATTCACGAGTTCCGTCACTTCCACCCCGAACGTGACTACACCAAGGAAGCAACCGTGATTCACCGCGAGTACTCCCGCTTCGCTGAGAAGGGTGACGAGCCCTACTACCCGGTGAACACCGCAGCTGACCGCGAGATGCTGCTCAAGTACCGCGATCTGGCAGCTGGTGAGAACCAGGTGCTCTTCGGCGGTCGTCTGGGTACCTATAAGTACCTGGATATGCACATGGCTATTGCTGCTGCTCTGTCCATGTTCGATAACAAGATCCGCCCGCACTTTGCTGACGGTGCCAAGATTATTTCCGGTGGTGTTGAAGCTTAATGAGCGATTTTAAGACTCTGCAGAAGGTTCTTCTGCCTCGACCCGACCAGCTCGATATTCAAGCTCTATACGTTGACGGTGGCGAATTCTACGGAATTCATACTCCCGAAAAGAGCCTGAAGCAGGACACTAAGCAGGCAACTGAGAGCGAAAGCCACGCTGTAGCTGCTACCGAACGTGTCGACAACTCTAACTTCATTAGCAATCGTTCTACCCATGTTCCTCAGGGTAAGCGTATTTCCTTTGCTACCTACTTCAATGCTTTCCCCGCATCCTATTGGAAGCGCTGGACGAATCTGAGCTCGGTGCGTCTGCACATTGAGACCGAGGGCGAAGGTATTGTGAGCCTGCACAAGTCCACCGGTCGCGGCACCCTCCAGCAGCTGGAGATGCACACCGTATCCGGTGCATCTACCCTGGATATTGACCTGCCGCTCAAGCCCTTTGGTGACGGTGGCTGGTACTGGTTCGATCTGATTAGCGGCAAGGGTGACTTTACCCTGGTCAGCGCTGAATGGCAGAGTGACGCACCGGTAGTCAACCCTGAACAGCAGGGTATTACCCTGGAAATCACCACGATGAACAAGGTTGACTACTGCCTGAACAACCTGCGTAGCCTGGGTACCAACCCCGAGGCTCTTGACCTCTTTGATGAAATTCTTCTGGTGGACCAGGGCACCCAGAAAGTCCAGGAACACCCGGATTTTGAAGAGGCTGTTGCTCCCCTGAAGGGTAAGTTCCGCATTATCAACCAGAGCAATCTGGGTGGTTCCGGCGGCTTTGCACGCGGTATGTACGAGGCTGTTGAGAATGGCAGCAAGTATGCGCTGCTACTTGATGATGACGTGGTTCTTGACCCCGATTCGATCGTACGTATGCACACCTTTGCCGAGCATACCCGCAAGCCGACCCTGGTGGGCGGTCACATGTTTGACGTACAGAACCGTGCTGCTTTGCACACCATGGGCGAGAAGATTGACCCCTACCGTTTCTTCTGGGGTCAGGCGGATGAGAATATCGAACCCGGTCATAACTTCGCCCTCTCTAATTTGCGTGCTACCCCCTGGATGCACCGTCGCGTAGACGTTGACTACAACGGTTGGTGGATGGACCTTATCCCCACGGATGTTATCCGTGAAATTGGTCTGCCTCTGCCCGTATTCATTAAATGGGATGACGCTGAATATGGCTACCGTGCAACCCTGCGAGGCTACCCGACCGTTACCTTCCCCGGCGCTGCCGTATGGCATATGTCCTGGTTGGATAAGGATGATACCGTCGGTTGGCAGGCATACTTCCACGCACGTAACCGTTTTATTGCGGCGCTCTCCCATTCGCCCTATAAGCGCGGCGGTCGCCTGCTGAAGGAATCTGTCTTCAATAGCGTCAAGCACTTGCTGTCCATGCAGTACTCCACTGAGTCTATTCGTATTCTGGCTCTCAAGGATGTGCTCGCCGGTCCCGATAAGCTGCATGAGCACCTGGCAACCCGTCTGCCTGTTATCCGTCAGATGCTGCAGGAGTTCTCGGATGCTCAGTTTAATGAGGATATTGATTCCTTCCCGCAGCCCCGTGCTGTCAAGCCTCTGCGCCCGGGTCTGCGCCCGCCGACCTATGCTCAGCTTCCTCTGTGGACTGTAAAGACTGCTGCCAAGCAGCTTCTCAAGCCGGTTTCGGATGAGGCGAAGCAGGCACCTCAGGCTCAGATTCCGCATCAGGATAACCGTTGGTGGCGTACCGCAAAGTATGACTCGGTCCTGGTATCCAATGCTGAGGGTAGCGCTGTGTCCTGGTACAAGCGCCGCCCCGAGGTGTTGCGTGCTCATCTGAGCGAGGGTACCCAGTTGACCGCTCAGATTATGCGTCAGTGGCCCGAGCTGAGCAAGCAGTATCGTGCGGCTTTTGGCAAGATTACCTCTTTCGATGAATGGGGCAAGACCTTCGAGAAGCACACTGAATCTGAGCTGAAGCGTTAGGAGCGCCTATGACAGATCTGAGTAAGATGCCGCTTAAAGCCCCCGGTAGGGGACGCGGTATTCTGGATGCAATACGTAACTGGTATCTACTCCGCCTGCTGGTGGATAAGGAAATCCAGGTGCGCTATCGTGGCTCGGTCCTGGGTATTTTCTGGTCCTATATTAAGCCCGCAATTCAGTTCCTCGTGTTCTATATTGCAATGGGTCTATTCCTGGGTCTGGAGCGCGGTCTGCAGAACTATTCCGTGTACCTCTTCGCGGGCATGATCGTGATCAATTTCTTCTCTGAAGGTTTTGGTAACGGCGCTCGCAGTATGGTGGTCAATAGCGCGTTGATCCGCAAAATTTACCTACCGCGTGAGCTGTTCTCAATATCCACGGTTTGGGTTGCTCTGGTTCACTTCATACCGCAGATTGCCATTATGGTTATTGCCTGCCTCTTTGTGGGCTGGCATCCGAGTCTGCTGGGTATTGCTGCGATTGTGGCGGGCATGCTGATTGTTATGCTCCTATCCTATGGTTTGGGCCTGATCTTTGGTGTTGCCAATGTATTCTTCCGTGACTCGGAGAATATTGTGGATATGCTGCTGATGGTGGCTACATGGAGCGCCCCGGTACTCTACTCCTGGACTATGGTGCGCGATACCCTCTACCCCTGGGTATTGAATATCTACCTGTATAATCCGCTGACTATCGCGGTGGAGCTTTTCCACTACGGTTTCTGGTGGGCTACTCTTTCCCCGGAGCAGCAGGCTCTTCCCACGGCTGAGGTGGTTCCGCATCTCTTTAGCTTCTGGACTCCTATGGCTCTGTTGATTTCTCTGGTGACGATTTTTATTGGCGATGCGCTCTTCCGTAAGTTTGAGGGCAACTTCGCTCAGGAGCTCTGATCCGGATGAAATTAGAGGCAATGAATCTACCCGCGATTCCCGAGGACGCACCCGTGGTTATCCGTGTGGAGAACCTGGTCAAGAGCTTTGTTCTGCGCCATACCCGTTCCATGAAGGAAGCCTTCGTCTGGCTGATTAAGGGACGTAAGGGAGATTTGAGCGAAAAATTCAATGCTCTGAACGGTATTAGCCTGGATATTAAACAGGGCGAGCGTGTGGCTCTACTTGGTCTGAACGGCTCGGGTAAGTCAACTCTGCTCAAGCTGATTTCCGGCGTGATGCGACCCGATGGTGGCCATGTGCTCAACCGCGGTAAGATCGCGGGTCTGATTGAGGTCGGTGCGGGTTTCCACCCGGATCTGACCGGTCGAGACAATGTGTACCTCAATGGCGCAATCCTGGGTATGACCAAATCCGAGATTGAAGAGAAGTTCGACGAGATTGTTGAGTTCTCCGAAATCGGCGACTTTATTGACACCGAGGTAAAGTTCTACTCTTCGGGTATGTACCTGCGCCTGGCGTTCTCTGTGGCTGTACACACCGACCCGGATATATTCCTGGTGGATGAGATTCTGGCGGTGGGTGATGAGCCCTTCCAGAAGAAGTGTATTGCTAAGATTCAGGAGCTGTGCGAGCAGGGAAAGACCCTGGTTGTGGTCAGCCATGAACTGGATATGGTCTCGAAGATCTGTGATCGCGGCGTGGTTCTCTCCCGCGGCACTATGGAATTCGATGGCGATATTGACGAAGCCGTGAAGATTATTCGCGGCTAAGTAACTCAGTAAAGCTCCTTAGTACAAGCCCCCTGTCTACAGACAGGGGGCTTGTACTATGCCCGCATATGGGTATCTGGCTAGCGGGTGGAGGATAACGGGCATTATCAGAGGGATAGCTTGAGAACTATAAGAAAAGCAGGTGACTAGGAGAGAAAAGTGTATATTCGCAAATGTTACAGAGTATTTTTATTACAATTTGATAACGTTCGATAGTCACTGTTAGATTGAGACTGTAGCCACACACTACGCTACACACCACCGATAAACTAACCGTATTCACCCCTTCCGGGAGTCATAGTGGACAACGATGCTCCAACAGTACTAAAGAGTAGCTTCAGTGATATAAACACAGAAGACTATCTGAAACTTCTAGAAAACCTTAGGGAGTCGATTCGCGAGCAGGGTATTAACCCAGCAGACCCAGTTCAGCTCAAGCCCCTCATTAGCGCAGCTATCAGCGACTATGAACAGATGCGCCTGCTCACCGGAGCACCAGAGCTGGCAGATAGCGCCTTAGTGCACACCCGCTTGCTCAATGAGCTCAGCGGCTACGGGGACATTCAGATGTACCTGGACGACCCCGAGGTAGAAGAAATCTGGATCAACTCGCCCAGCGAAGTCTACATTTCCCGCAGGGGAGTAAGCGAACTAACCCCCTTGCGCTATAGCCGCGAGGGAGTAGAAACCCTGCTGGAGAAAATGCTCAAACCCTCGGGGCGCCGCATCGATATTTCCTCGCCCTTTGTGGACGCATCCCTGCCGGATGGATCCCGCCTGCACGCGGTGATCCCCGATATTACCCGCAAAAACATCAGCATTAATATCCGTAAATTCATTGTGCGCGCCCGCGCCCTGAACGATCTGGTAGCAATGGGTTCCCTGAGTCGAGCAGCCGCCCAGATTCTGCAGGCGGCGGTTGCCTCCGGCATGAATATTCTGGTTTCGGGAGCCACCCAAGCGGGCAAAACCACCATGCTCAATTGTTTGGCGGCAGCCATTCCGCCCCGCGAGCGCGTGATTACCTGTGAGGAAATCTTTGAGCTTTCGGTGCCCCTGCGCGATGTGGTGGGTATGCAATGTCGTCAGCAGAATCTAGAGGGTACCGGCGAGATTAGCCTGCGCCGTCTGGTCAAAGAATCCCTGCGTATGCGACCGGACCGTATTTTGATCGGTGAGGTGCGCGAGGCTGAATCTCTGGATATGCTGATCGCTCTCAACGCCGGTCTGCCCGGCATGTGTACCATTCACGCCAATTCCGCGCGCGATGCCATTACCAAGCTGTGCACCCTGCCGCTGCTGGCGGGCGAGAATATTACCAGCCAATTTGTGGTGCCCGCTGTGGCTCATTGTATTGACCTGGTGGTGCATTGCGAGCGCGCTGCTGACGGTACGCGCCGCGTGGCTGAGATTTACGCCCTGGGTGGTCGAGTTGAGGAGGGAACTATTGAAATGGCTCCTCTCTTTACCCGGCAGAATAATCAGCTGGTGTGTACCGGTATGGAGTTGCCTCGCCCCGCAGCCTGGGAGCGTGCTGGCTACTCTGTGGAGCATTTGATTCAGAGTGCTCGTGCCGAACAAAGCAACAGAAACGGATATAGCGCCGACTACGGTATCTACGATTCGCATAACGGCAGCAACTCTCTGGCGGGGGTGGGCGCAGCATGATAAGTGTTTACGCCCTGCTGCTATCGTGCGGTGAAGCTCTGATCATCAGTGTTTTTCTGGTGCCGCGCGAGAAGAGCACTGCCGAGTCTAAAGAACCGGCGATGGCCCTGTGGTTGCGCACCGCCGGTCTACACGGACTAAGCCTGACTCGCTTTAATATGTATCGTGCTTTGGCCGCTATGCTGCTTGGACTATTTGTTGCGGCAAGCACCGGGCTGTGGAACTTCGCTCTGCTCAGTGCCGCCGCGGTCTATATTGCACCGCGCATGTGGTTGCGCCAGCGAGCCCGTGCCCGCACAGAGAAGACCCTGCACGCCTGGCCGGATGCTGTGGATCATCTACGCTCGGCTATTCGCGCCGGTCTGGCTCTTCCCGAGGCGCTGGCTCAGCTTGCCGAACGCGGTCCGCAGGTGCTGCGCCCCGGCTTTGAGAGCTTCGCCAGGGATTACCGCGCCAGCGGCTCCTTTAGCCTGAGCATTGAGCGACTCAAAGATTATTTGAGCGACCCGGTGGCTGACACCATTATTGAATCCCTGAAGATTGCCCGTGAGGTGGGCGGTACTGACCTGGGTCGTTTGCTCGGATCCCTGAGCGAGTTCTTGAGGGATAATGCGCGCACTCGCTCCGAGCTTAAAGCCCGCCAATCCTGGACTATTAATGCGGCGCGTCTGGCGTGTTTTGCGCCCTGGTTTGTGCTCTTTCTCTTGGCTCTGCAACCGGCAACGCGCACGGTTTATAACTCTTTTGCCGGTGCCTGCGTGATGGCTGCCGGTGCGGGAATATCCGTGGTTGCCTACCGCATGATGCTGCGTATTGGTCAGCTGCCCGAGCAGAAACGAGTGTTCGCATGATGAGTTTTCTTCTCGCGGCTCTGGCAGCCACGGGCGTGGGGCTATGCTATTGGTCACTGACTGCCAGCGCTTACCGTAGTTTTAGCGATCGCATTGCTCCGCAGCTGCACGCCGCTTATATGGCATCCGCCCCGAAGCAAGAACGAACTCAAGCGCAGGGGAGTAAAGCTCTGCTGTATAGTCTGCTGGAACCTCTGGTTCAACGCTGGGAGAACCTTTCCAATGCGAGCGGTCCGAGCGAAGCAAAAATCGCTGAGCGTATGCGCCGGGCGGGAGTGCCGGTCAATGTTCGCGCCTACCGTACCGAGCAGATTCTCTGGGCTCTTGGGGCTATTGTCTGCACCGCGGCTCTGAGCACCCTGGGGTATATCCAATCCCGGATGAGCCTGCCCCTGGCGGGCATTCTAATGGTGCTAAGCGCCCTGAGCGGTTTTCTGGGGCGCGATTGGGCGCTGGATCGAGCTGTAAAAAAGCGTGAGGCGCAGCTGCTGGCGGAGTTCCCGCCTCTGGCTGAAATGATGGCGCTATCGGTCACCGCCGGCGAATCCGCCATTGGTGCCCTGGAGCGTATCTGCCGTATTTCTCGCGGGGAGCTCGCTCAAGAGTTTGAGCAGATTCTGGATTCGATTCGCACCGGTTCCAGTGTGCAGCGCGCCTGCCGGGATTACGCTCACAATAGCCACGTGCCCGCTCTCTCCCGCTTTGTGGAGGGTATTGCAGTGGCTATTGAACGAGGTACGCCCCTGGCGGAGGTACTGCGCGCTCAGGCTCAGGATGTACGCGATGCCTCCCAGAGGGAGCTGGTGGAAAGCGCCGCGAAAAAGGAAATCGGCATGATGGTTCCGGTGGTTTTTATGATTCTGCCGCTAACTGTACTTTTTGCGATTTTCCCCGGTATTGCCCTGCTACGTCTGGACTTTTAGAGTCTCTGCAGCTTCTTCTAACCCCAAAGATTTGGGCGGGTTATCCCGCTCTGTGCTGCGCGCGCGCCCGGTTAGCGCACACGGCATAGTATCGGTTCACAACCGACACACCATCACCGATAGACAAAGGAGTAAATCATGTTCCGCACCCTTCGTGCCCTTGCTCTCTGTGCCCTGGGCGCAGTAACCCTGTGGATTCTGGGCATGAGTCTGCGCTCGCAGAAAACAGCCGAGGTATCCGAGAAGCAGCACCCCGAGAGGGGAGATGTGCCCGGTTGGGTCATGATCACCATGATGAGCGCTATTCTGGTCGCCGCAATCCTGGCGGTGGCTCAGCCGGCCCTGCTGAAAATGTTCAATGACGCTATGGCGCGCATTCGCCCCATTCAATAGGGGTTTATAATCCTCGTTCAAAAGTGCCCGGTGTGCCTCAAGCTCTAGGTCTGTACCGGCACTATCCGGTACCTGCCCCGCACACCGGGTGCTTTTGAGCTGTCTAACTCCATTCACCGCATGTTCCCCTCTATACCCCAACCCATGTTTGCTCAATCCCTCATGCCTAAGCCTCAGCCGACCGCCTGCTCACTAGAAGAGAGCGAGAGGGGCGACGCCAGCACCGACTTTGTCATGGTCAGCGTGCTGTTGATCGCCCTGGTCGCTATTATTCTGCAGCTTAGCTACGCCCTGTACACCCGCAATATTGTGCTGGATGCCGCTAACGCCGGGGCACGCTACGGCGCCCTCTACGATAGAAGCCCCGACGAAGGGGTAGAACGCACCCGCGCCATTATTACCGGTGCTCTGCCCGCCTCCTACGCCGAAAATATTAGCTATAGCGTTCAATACCGCCAGGGTACGCGTGTGCTTGCCATGGAAGTCCGTGCGCCCCTGCCCGTGCTCGGCCCGCTGGGACTACCCGATAGCACCACGGTGCACGCCTACGCCATTTACCCCGAATACTCAAAGGCCAAGAACAGCAAGAACGCGAGCGAGACAAACGCCCCCTCAGCTACCACTCAGCCTGATAGCAGCATGCCTGAAGAAGGGGAGAAATAATGCGCCCGGTTCATGCACGTATGGCGCTCGCACGGTGTGCCGCCGCCCTCTGGAAAGACAGCGAATCAATAGAGAACCCCGAGCATGAAGAAGGCAGCGCCATTGTCGAATTCCTTGCCCTGGGGCTCACCCTGCTGATCCCCGTACTCTACGCCCTGCTCACCTTCTTCTCCCTGCAAAACAGCGTGATGGCGGCGCACGCATCCAGTGCCCAGGTCACCCAATACGTACAGTCCCAAGAAGAAGGCGCCAGCATAGACGCTACCCAAGCCCAAAATATCGGGGCATTCGCCGCCCAAAACTACGGTGTGGCTCCCGAGAATATACGGGTACAGATCAGCTGTCCCCAAAGCTGCACCAAAGGAGCACCGGTGAGCGTGACCACCACCATTAACGCCGGGCTGCCGCTTTTACCCACAGCCCTGGGTGGAGTTATTCCCGTCAGCTCCCACGCTGAATCCTACTAACCTGAATTCTACTAAGCCGCCTCAATACTAGACCGACTCTAAGGACACACTATGCCTTGCACCAATCCACCCAAAGACAGCACACACCCGGAAGAAGGCAGCATAAGCCCCCTTATCATCGGCTGCGTGCTGCTCGTGATCATTATTGGTGCAACTCTGACCGCCATCACCAGCGTGCACCTGCACACCCAACGCCTAACCGACTACGCCGACGCGCAACTAAGCTACGCCAAAGCCAAAGACAAAGGGGAAAGCAACCTTAAAGACCCCGCCGCAGCCTATAGCCGCGCCCAAAACCGAGTCAACACCTACAGCGCCCAACACCCCATCGGGGCGGGATACGATTCCTACACCGTACAGAACCTGAGCCTCGAGGGTGATACCCTACGCCTGCACGTCAGCGCCAGAGTGCACCCACCCATTATTAGCCTCTTTATCCCCGAAGGAATCGACATCACAGCCCAAAGCTCCGTACGCCTGGAAGAAAACCAATAAAGCCTCACGAGGCACGGTACGCAGTATTAAGCCCAACACAACAAAACGCCCCCAATATTGGCATTGCGCACCCGTACACGGTAGGGTTAAATACTATGGCTGCACTAGACTTTAACGCTGAAATCAAAAAGCTACGCACAACCTACTCCGCCATCGAAGAGGTCAGTGACGTAGCCGCTCTTGAGCGCGCCGTTAAAGAACTCTCCGAAGCAGCCGCAGCACCCAGCCTCTGGGACAACCCCGACCAGGCGCAACGCGTCACCAGCGCCCTCTCGCACAAGCAGGCAGAACTCAACCGCCTGCGCGCGCTCGCTTCCCGTATCGACGACGTCGAGGTCATGATCGAACTCGCCGATGCAGAAGACGACGCAACCCGTGCAGAACTCTACGCAGACGCCGAAGCAGAAATCGCCTCCATCGGGGCAAAACTCCAAGAACTCGAAGTGCTCGTCCTCCTCTCCGGAGAATACGACGAACGCTCCGCCGTTGTCACCATCCGCTCCGGCGCCGGCGGCGTAGATGCAGCAGACTTCGCCGAAATGCTCCTGCGCATGTACCTGCGCTGGGCAGAGAAAAACGGCTACCCCACCAAAGTTCTCGATACTTCCTGGGCTGAAGAAGCCGGACTTAAATCCGCCACCTTCGAAGTCACCGCACCCTACGCTTACGGACGCCTCTCCGTCGAAGCCGGCACCCACCGCCTCGTGCGCATTTCCCCCTTCGACAACCAAGGACGCCGACAAACCTCCTTCGCTGCCGTTGAAGTCATCCCGCTCATCGAGCAAACCGACTCCATCGACATCCCCGACAGCGAACTGAAAGTCGACGTCTTCCGCTCCTCCGGCCCCGGAGGACAAAGCGTGAACACCACCGACTCCGCCGTGCGTCTAACCCACATCCCCACCGGAATCGTGGTCTCCATGCAAAACGAAAAATCCCAGCTGCAAAACCGCGCCGCAGCACTCCGCGTGCTCCAATCACGCCTGCTGCTGCTACGCAAAGAACAAGAAGACGCCAAAAAGAAAGAACTCGCAGGCGACATTAAAGCCAGCTGGGGCGACCAAATGCGCTCCTACGTGCTGCACCCCTACCAGATGGTCAAAGACCTCCGCACCGGCTACGAAGAAGGCAACACCGCCAACGTACTCGACGGTGGACTCAACGCCTTCATTGACGCCGGAATCCGCTGGCGTGCAGCCGCCGCACGCGCCGAATAGAAACGAAAGAACATGGCACAGAAGAAAAAGAAAGCCGTCAAAGACCCCAATAACTCCATCATCGCGCAAAATAAAAAAGCGCGACACAACTACAATATCGTCGACACCTACGAAGCCGGTATTGTGCTGCTCGGCACCGAAGTGAAATCTCTTCGTGACGGCGGAGCCTCCATCACCGAAGGCTTCTGCCAAGTCACCAATGGCGAAATGTGGCTCGAAAATATTAATATCGCCGAATACGGCTACGGTACCTGGACCAACCACGCCGCACGCCGACGCCGCAAACTACTGCTACACCGCAGCGAAATCGCTAAACTCGACCAGAAGCTGCGCGAAAGCGGATACACCGTGGTTCCCCTGAAGCTCTACTTCTCCAAGGGACGCGCCAAGGTTGAGATCGCGCTGGCGACCGGTAAGCGCGAATACGATAAGCGTCAGGCACTGCGCGAACGTCAAGACAATCTTGAAGCAACGCGTGCAATGCGTTATCGCCAGATGCGCTAGTGTCTGATAGCTGATGCATTATTAGAGTCAGCTGAGCTTTGGGATTCGGTGCCGCTGCGGAGATTGAAACTTCGCGGGTGCTCAAACATTGCTCAGCTTGCTCGTTTTTGAGGGTCGCTTGAGTTTTGAGGTCGGGCAAGCTTCGCAAAACTGCGCGCCGACGCTCGTTTCTTCTCCTTGCGGCTTCGGCTTGTATCTCA
>Cebus_capucinus_imitator_PRJNA485217_SSR039__coassemble_1000_pt1 | contig 56441 bp, 47 predicted proteins | sample Cebus_capucinus_imitator_PRJNA485217_SSR039__metabat2_high_PE_009 | metagenome-assembled genome bin Cebus_capucinus_imitator_PRJNA485217_SSR039 | reverse complement strand
TGGTTTTGTGTTGGTGGGGTGTGATCCTGTGGGTTTGGTTGACCCGTGGGGTTTGCGGCCTTTGACTGTGGATGAGCTTCATAAGATCCGTGATTTAGAAGTAGAGGCTGGAAAAATGCGGGGTGCAGCTGTTCTAGCAACTATTGCTTCCTTCGCAGTTCCGGGACCGGCTGGTTCTATCTTCCTTGGAGCCGTAGCTGGTGGTCTATGGTCAGCCGCGGATGAAATGGATCGTCAGCTCAATGAAGACTTTACGAAACGAGACTACAACATTAATGATGGATTTACTCAGGATAAAATCTGGCAAGCTGGGTTCATTGGTGCAGCTACTGGTGCGGCTACCGCAGGCATAAGTGCAGTAGGTGCTAAGGGTATTCAAGCCGCCGGTAAATCTTTTGCAAAAGAGATGGTGAATGTTCATAAGTTAGGAGAGCGCTTACAGATGCGTTATTTTAACAGTGAACAACTATCTAAAAGTATAACTAATTTTGGAAACCGTTGGGGAGCTCGTTTTAAAAGCATTGAAATACCACTGGATAACAATATTACTCGCAGCATAGATGCAGCAATTAGGACTAAAATTTCAGAAAAAAGTTTTTTCCCTGCCATATATGCTAAATTTTTGGATGATTCTTATGAAATATGGGCTGCCAAGCATCCTATACTTAAGGATATTTCTTTATCGGCAACTTCAGGGGCTGTTAATAACATAATAACTTCTGCCTATCGGGGGAAAACATCTCGAGAGGATCTTTATAAAGCAAGTGTAACTGGTGCAGTAAATAGTGGCATATCTGCTATTCCTCTTGCACCTATGCAGAATCTTCCTGTTGCTGGATTTAGGAAAAATATTAAAGAAAGCGATAACACACTAAAAAGATTCCCAACACTACCCAAGAAATCTGTGACATATCAAGAGAGTAGCAAAAGTAAAGCAGAAAATACATATTTTGAGAAGATGACTTATAACACGGTAGGTCTTATAGGGTCTGGCATTAAGTCGAGTGCGTATGTTGCTTCTGATTATTATATTGCTGGCACTGATTATGACCAGGATAAATTTTTGGAAAAGTTACGTGTAGGCCTTATAAAGGACTCACTGAAGTACGCAGGTAAAGGAATAGCTGTTTCCAGAGAGCGTGAATCAACGTTGAAGTCCATATAAGGTTAGAAGAAAAATACGATAGGGCTACTATTTATGACCCCCAAATCTCAAGACCTGCTTAAAGAAGCAGTACGCGTTTCGAAGCTAGGTGTCAGTCAGCATGTGCGATCCTGGAGGATTCCTGCCTTTATGCCCGTAATTGCAGCATACTATGGCACCGTTATTATTGATATTAATAAATCACTATACGATCATCGATATAGCCACTCGCTTGATATTACATTTATGTTAAGCGGCGCCGTATTTAGTATATACTTTTTCATGGTTATGGCTCCGCTTCACAGAAGCATTACATTTACCAGCCAGGAAATACATTATCGGAATTTTCTAAGCAAGAAAACCATGCGATATGAAAATATCCTTAAGGTTACCACGGGCGTAGATTCTATTGGGAAATATATAATTCTATCGGATGGGAGTCAGAATATTAAAATCCACATACGATGGTATAATCTCTCTTGGTATGCAGCTATAAAACAGTGCCCCAGAGAATATAAGCAATGGCTCAAGAATCCCAATAATACTGCTTTCCTTAAAAGGGTTATCGATAAGTATAATAAAGATCACCAGGGACGGAGTCTATTCGCATGAGAATACCTTATAAATGGAAAATTACATTCCATGCAACATTTGCCTTAGCGATTATCTCTATCGCATATGTGTTCACGCAGCCGCTATATTTTATAGTAAGAGGCAATAACGGTCAAGAGAAACTCTCCTTCTATTGGAATACTATTGAAGTAACTGGTAATGATGGGAAAGTGTTTAACCTTGAAAGAATGTCCCGATACGATCAGGTATTTCAAGTGGGCGGCATGTACTATCTGACCGCATGGATTATTATTGCAATTCTTGTGATTTTGTATATTCTACAAGCATCTATTCGTAGTTTCCCAATACGTGTATATAGTGCAACATTTATATGTATTGGTGCGTGTGCCTTGGGAGGCTTTGTTGAAGCAGCCCGAAAATTTGGTTATTCTAGAGATGAATCTGCAAAATATGTCACAAAACATTGGGATAGATATGCTGATGGATGGGATGCTGTCGAACCTAACATGGTTTTTCAAACAACACCCCTTCTAGGACTTATTTTGTTTGCTGTTTGCCTTCTATTTATATGCGGTTTTTCTTTACTCTTCCCATTGTCTGAACGTCGCAAGGATCCACTAGTTGAGAATATATTAGCTGAAGATCCTTCAGCTCTCACTAATACTTAAATTTATCATAGTCAAGAAAGATGAGAGGTATACAGTTAAAGCTGTATACCTCTCATATCTATTTCTGCCGTTCATTTAAGAGTAATGATAAGTTTCGTCATCTAAGATTCAGGTTATTGTATCTTTTAAAGGTAAGTCCAGACCTTCATAATATGTGGCATGGCCTCTAACGCTTATTGTTTATTGAGATAAGTTTGCATGGGAGATAGACCAGTGCTGAGGTGATGACATGACTGATTATCGAACCATAATATCCCCGGGTTCAGATCCACCATGAGGTGAGTAGAACCAAGGATTTTATTCTACCCAGCGAGTGTTGCCCTCAAACATTCCATTGCACGATGCTTCCTACAACAAATATGACTGTGGGGTATACGGTACAAATACACCGTATACCCCACAGCCATATCTATATGAGAATCTGCGAGCGTCGCACCAGCCAGATCTAAAGAGCCTAGCTCTTCTTCCTCTTGAGCGTAGAGAACATAATGCCCAGCATGATCAGGCTCAGCAGCAGCAGAGCCCCGGAGCTCAGCAGCAGCGCCGTAGTACCCACACCGATCTCAGTTGTTGATGCAGGAATAATCGTATTACTCCTCGATTTCTCATATTCCACATACCAGGTGTAATAATCATTCTCACGCTGCACATTAGCAATCGTCAATACGCAAAACGCCACAATCACTGCTGAACTCACAGCTGTCACACTCGCCGCAATGGGGCGTAGCGGTCGCATCGAACGCACACACGATAGCAGCAACAAAATACCGCAGAGCACCAGCAAGCCCAGCAGCACATACCCATGATAGGAATAGCTCGCCTGAGCCTGCCTAATCCCCTGCTCTACCTTATCTTCAAAGACCCCGCTGCGCGTATGCTCAATCAGCCCCAACCACGAATAACGGGTATCCCGTATATTCTTAACAGCGTCTCCACCCACCAATTGATAATGATCACGTAGCCGCTCCTGAAAAAGAGCCCACAGGCTCACCGCAATCGCAACCAGGCTCAGCAGGGCAGACCATAGATATGCACGACGGCGCCAGCTCGTCTCCCTCTTTGGCAAAGGATCCAGCAAAGGCATAGAGACGCTCGGCCCCAGAGCAGCTGAAGGTGCCGCCCCCGTAGAATGCGGTATACGCTGCGGTAGAGGGCCAGACATATAGGCGCTAGAGCCCGTAGGGGCGGTTCTGCCGGTCATAGACCCCGTAGGCGCACCCATTACCGCATTGGAACCCCCAAGTTCCACAGAGGCGCGCTGAGGGTTACTAATATGACCACGCTGGCTCGCAGCCCTATACTCCTCAGCGGTAGGCAGGCGGTGATTGAGCGTATGGAATTGTTCCATCCACTGATCCGAGGTCATCGGCCCCAGCGGCCAGGAAGGATACTGGCTCATCGCAATCCTTATCGTCCGGAAGCTAAAACTATCTACGGTTAACAATATATCCCGCCTCGTAGTAACGAGACGGGATATACAAGGCTAAGTGCCCTTAGTGGGTGCTAAAGCACAATACCTATGCGCTAGAGCCTATGCCTGGGGAAACTGGCCGGGCTGCTGGTACTGAGGCTGAGCCGCGGGAGCAGCACCCTCAGCAGCAGGCGCGAAAGCCACCGGAGCAGCCGGAGCCTGCGGAGCAACCGGGGCAGCAGGAGCTGCCACACCAGCCGAAACCGGGCGAGCACCCTTGAACAGGGGCAGCAGAACCAGCACAGCGGCAGCAATGAACAGCAGAGCCACGAAAATCATCAGGAATGCGCCAGCACCGGCACCGCCGTTGATCAGTTCGCTTACCTTGCTGGGCAGACCGCCCTCCTCGCCAAGGTAGGTGTATGCCTTCTTCACATCACCAGCGTGACCAATAGCAGAGAAGCTCAGGAACAGAACCAGAAGACCGCTAAAGCCCAGCGCCTCACCCAGTACCAGGCGAGCATTCTTAAAGTCCTTGAACCATGCCAAAACCGACAGGGCAATCAGCACCAGGAAAATCAGCAGCAGGGGCAGGCCCAGGGAGAAAGTCGTGGGTGCAAACATATTACGGATTGCTTCCTCTACACGGCTACTGCCCTTCAGCGCGGACTCAAAAGCAGAGCTAAAGTTCAGGGAACCGAACCAGTTCGAGCTCATCAGGCCCTCACCGCTAGCGCTCACGGTCCATACGGGCAGGAAAAGAGCAATAAAGCCCAGCAGAGAAGCAACCACGGAACCAATCAGGGAACCCATGTACAGCTTATCCTTGGCAATGTGCTCCTTGAGCAGCTGGCTGGGAGCCTTGGGAGCAGCAGGAGCGAAAGCGGGCTGGCCGGGCTGTGCAGGTGCAAAGCCGGGCTGAGCAGCCGCCTGGGGAGCAAACTGCTGCTGAGAGTAATCAGCCTGCGGTGCTGCCTGAGGTGCGAACTCCTGAGCCGGAGCAGCGAAAGCCTGCTGCTCGGGAGCGGCGAAAGCTGCGGGCTGAGCCGCAAAAGCGCTCTCCTGTACGGGAGCTTCCTGCGCCGGTGCCTGAGCCTCGGGAGCTTCAAAGGCAACGGGAGCCTCAAAAGCCTCGGGTGCAATAGCGGGCTCGGGGTCTACCGGGTTCTGCAGCTGAGCTGCCAAATCGCTCTGGGGGTTCAGAATTTCGGTCGGTGCGTATGCGTCGACCTCGTCTGCAGCGACGTCGTTCTGAGCGGGTGCAGCGTTTTCCTGGGGAACCTCCAGTGCCACGAATTCAATAATATGGCCGATTTCACCGGCTGCATTGTACTCTGCTGCGGTTGCTTCGCGGCCGTTCATCAGCACAAACTGGGTGTTCCAGTCGGCGGCGGACATCGGGCCGATCGGCCACTGAATATTAGCGCTCATAAATGAGGACTCCTCGTATTGTATGTGCCCGCACGAAACTACCGGAAGGGATACATGCGGGTTTTCTCCATCTACTAGGGTATCGAATGATAGCCCAGGTATCACATTTTCAGGGCGGACTTAGAGCAAATTCCCAGGAAAGAGCACCATAAGCCCTACTTTTGGGCGTTACGCCGCGCGGATAGACGCTCCCGCAGACGAGAAAGCAGCACACTGAGAGCCACAATAATCACCAGTGCCAGCGGCAGTGCCCAGGGTTCCAGACCCAGTGCGGCAAGAATAGCGAAACCAATGGAGGCGTAAATGAGCGCCCAGATAAAGGTACCCAGCAACATTGCAGGAATCCAACGGCGCAGAGGCATGCGCGTAAAGCCGGTCGCAAGAATCACCACGGTTTGAAAACCCACGGTCAAAAAGCAGAGCGGCACGGCGAACACACCCCAGCGGTTCACAAAATCCTGCGCTTTGAGGTAGTTCGGGGTGGACATGAGTTTATGTACGCTCTGCAGGCGGTGGCCGCCGGCGGATGCCAGGTAACCGAGCATGAAAACCATGGTGGTGCGCACGATACCCACCACCCATAGGAATGCCACCGCCACTTCGGGCGAGAGGGACTCTACTAGTTCTCTCATGATTTTATTCTCTCATGGGCATGAGGAGCTGACCGAGAGATACACGGGTTTATGTCATACTATGGTCAATCTGAGGTACACCTTAGATTGAGAGTGAATGTTACGGGGCATGTCAAAAAATTTTTAACTTTTTTTCAAAGCAGCGACAGGGTGTTCTTCCGCGAGATTCCGGGGTTTTTACTTAGGGTTACCTATGTTTGAAAACAGGGTGTCACTATCTACCCCTTGGCATAGCCTTGGAATTAGGTTATATTTTTATTACCAAATGGCGAGCGATTCTGTGGGAAGGTCGCCGCCGGACGGTTACGAAGACTTTTCTTCCTGTGTGTGATGCAAGCGGGGGTTGAGCGAAACAGATTCGCTCAACCCCCGCTTTTCTTTTGCTCTCCCCTAGCCTTTTGGGATGACGCGCAGAAACTGAGAACAGATAAGGGCGGGTAGATCACTCTACCCGCCCTTATCTCCAGGCTTTAGTCCTTCTTCGGAAGGTTATAAATAGGAGTCGGCAGCTTGATCGGATCCCACGTATTAGACACAGCCTCAAAGCTGGCGCCGGTACCCGGAACACGCGGCAACTTCTGCACCGGAGCGCTAGAAGACGCCGGGATATTCGAGAGTTCCTGGGAGGAGTCAAAACCAGCCAGATCCAAATCGGCGAAATCATCCTCAATATCCACCGGCACGGGCATATCGGCGCTGAACTTCTGCACCTGCTCAGGGGTCGGAGTGACAGCCACCGCCGCAGAAATCGGGCGGGAGGGGCTCGGAGCCGGTACCGGGCGAGAGCTCTCATACTCGGATTCCAGCACGGCAACACCATCGCGAATTGCTACGCGCGGGCTCGGCTCGCTCTCAAAGAATGTATCAATAACCTCTGCAGGCAGCTCAGGCACAAGAGGCTCAGGCTGAATAGATTCGGGCTGAGCCGATACAGGCTGAGCAGGCTCAATGAGAGCAGGAGCAGAAAGCTCGGGATTAGAAGGCGCAGGCTGTTCGAAAACAATGGGCTCAAAAGCCTCTGGCTCAGAGATAGCGAGCTCGGGTGCTAGCGGAGCACTTTCCACTACGGGATCGGCAGCTTCAATGACAACAGCTTCAGAGGGAGCCACAATATCCACCGGAGCAGAGGCGGGCAGCTCAAACTGATCAAAGAGCACCGGTTCACGGTGAGCCTCAAAACGCACGCTCTCCCGCACAGGCTGAGCGGGCTGAGCGGGTGCTACAGGTTCAGCATGGGAGGCAACAGGCTCAGATAGTGCGCTTTCCTCATGTACCGCTTCCGGCACGGGGGTAGGCTCGTGACCGCTCGGAGCAGGTTTACCAGCAGCGGGCTCAGAGAGCACACGAACCTGACGGCGAGGAGCAGCATGCCCCGAAGCTGCCGCATCCTGTACAGCAGATTCCGTAGGAGCATCGGAGACAGACTTCTTCTGCTCCTGCTGAGCCATATAGTGCAGACCGCCGCCCACAGTAGCAGCAACCAGCGCACCGGCAATAGGCCAGAACCAGCTGCCTCCAGCAAAGAGCACAATCAGAGCACCAATCACAGCCACCAGAGCACCCAGCAGACCAACAGCCAAAATAACCAGGCGGTCCAGGCGCCAGCTCTGCCCCTGCGGCAGATAAGTGGTCGAGAAATCACGATGGGCAGGCTCACGAGAGTCGCTCACAGGCACAGTCTCCAGAGTGCCGGTCATGGGGCTATTAACCTCGGAGGTGCCGCGCACACTCGCCAGGTTCAGCGGAGAAGAACTATCGCTCTCGGGTAGAGCGTGCTCATTCTGGGCGGGGGAAGACACCTCACGCAGCACAATAGCCGAGGTGGTCAAAATATCCTCGGCGGTGCGCTCGGCACTAAAAATCGCGGTTTCATTCTCGGTCACGGGGGCACGACGCAGCGAGCGCGGAATAAACCACAGCAGCAAAACGACAGCAAGAGCTACCAAAATGCCGGATGTACTCAGCCAGGTCATGCTTTATCCTCTCAATGAACCTTAAAAACCTATCTTATAAATATAACCCGATATATAGTGTCTGGTCATCTCAAAAACACCATATCTAGGAAATAGGACTAAAAATTTTTACACGCGTGTAATTCACCTGCCCTCGGGTGTGCATATCCGAGTACAGCATTGGGGAGGGAACCCATAGGATCCCCTCCCCAACACATAGCGTATAAGCCCTTACGGACTGCGATTAGCAGGAAGTCTGTGCGAATTCCTTGAGCCACTCGCGCAGATCCGGACCGAGGTCCTCACGCTCAGAGGCAAGAATAATATTAGCCTTCAGATAGGAGAGCTTATCGCCGGTGTCGAAACGACGACCGGTAAAGACCACACCGTACACGCCTTCGCCCTCGCCATCTCCCTGAGCCAGGGTCTGCAGAGCGTCAGTCAGCTGAATCTCATTGCCTCGACCGGGAGCGGTATTCTCCAGGGTCTCGAAAACCTTGGGGCTTAGAACATAGCGGCCGATTACCGCGTAGTTCGAGGGTGCTTCGTCAGCGGCGGGCTTTTCAACCAGGCCGGTGACCTTGACAAAGCCATCTTCGCCCTCAACAGCTTCAATAGCTGCTGCACCGTAGGCAGAAATAGCCTCGCGGGGAACCTCCATAAGAGCCACGACGGAACCGCCGGTGCGCTCCTGAACCTCTACCATACGGGAGAGCAGGTCGTCCTTCTCATCGATCAGGTCGTCGCCCAGCAGCACAGCGAAGGGTGCATCGCCCACGTGGGTCTTAGCGCAGAGTACTGCGTGACCCAGACCCTTGGGGTCGCCCTGGCGGACATAGTGGATACCGGCGAGGAAGTTGGATTCTTCCACAGCCGCCAGCAGTGCATCCTTACCCTGCTCAGCCAGCTGGCTTTCCAGAACGGGAACACGGTCAAAGTGGTCTTCCAGAGCGCGCTTATTACGACCGGTAATCATCAAAACATCGTTGAGGCCTGCGCGCTTGGCCTCCTCTACCACGTACTGAATTGCCGGGCGATCCACCACGGGAAGCATTTCCTTAGGGGTTGCCTTGGTCGCGGGCAGGAAGCGGGTACCCAGACCAGCAGCCGGAATAACAGCCTTGGTAACAGACTTAATTTCAATAGCCATGTTCTTAGCATACCGCATAAATCCTTCAAGGATTGCTTGAACGGTAAAAAATCTATTCTTAGAGTCTTTTCTACCCGTTTTATGACTTTCCGGGACATAATCAGCACGGAATATGCTAGATATAGAAGAAGATAATAATCGTCTAAAGGATACATTATGAGCACCTACCCTCCCGGAGCAAGCGCCGAAGATATCGCCCTGGATAAGCAGGTTCTGCGCTCGAAGATTCGACCCCAGCGCCTGATTGCCCGCAGCCAGCGCGGCCCCGCCGGTAATGCCGCTATGGCGCAGGCTTTTAGCACTCATCTGGCGAATCTTTTTGCGCGCTACTCCCCCACCGCTTCCGCCGAGGATTTGCAGGGCGTGACCATTGCAGCCTATCTGCCTACCCCCGCCGAGCCGCCCATTACCCCGGCTCTAGCGGCAGCGCACCGTGCCGGTGCGCGCATTCTGGTGCCCGTGGTCAAGCCCGGTCGTAAGCTCGCCTGGGTTGTGTGGGATCCGGAGGTTGATCATCCCCTCAACGGTATGGGTATTGCTGAGCCCGAGGGTGAGCAATACGGCTCGGAGGTTTTTTGCGCCGCTGATCTGCGACTGGTTCCTGCTCTTGCTTATTCGCGTGCCGGTCGTCGTCTGGGTCAGGGCGGCGGCTACTATGACCGTCTGCTGCCGCAGCTGAGCGAATCGGCGCTGACTGAGCATAGCGTGGGTATTATTTTTGCTGAAGAGATCCTGGAGGCAATTCCCTACGATAGCTGGGATGCGCGCCTGGAGCGTGTGCTCAGCCAAGAAGGTATTCATATCAGCGGATCCTAGGCAGCCGAGCGGGCTTGAGCATTCAAGTCTGGGCACGGGCAGGGAGTACAATACTTAGGTTAGGCAGTATCGACAGAAAGAAATACCATGCCGGTCTATGTGTACCAGTGCAAAAATTGCGGTCATGTTTTTGAGCAGCACCAGTCCTTTAGCGAGGATGCACTGAAAACCTGCCCCTCCTGCGGTGAAGATACCCTGCGTAAGAAGTTCAATAGCGTGGGCGTTGTGTTCAAGGGCTCCGGTTTCTACAGCAACGATAAGAATAGCTAACGCCTGTTATACGGTGCTCAAAAGCCCGGGTACTCTATGAGTACCCGGGCTTTTCTCTGCACTTTTACAGTGAATTCTCTAAACCAAGTTATTACCCCAGTGCGGAGGGCGCTCCTGCTTCATCTGCTCTAAACGTGCTGCCTCTTCAGCGCTGAGCTTCTGAGAGCCGGCAGAGGCCGAAGGGGCAGCGCGGCGTGAGCTAGCGAGCGCGCTGAGCCCCGGAACATTAAGACCGGGCACACGAGGTTCAGCTTCAGCGGGAACATGCCCACCCGAGGCGCGACGATTGCCCTTCCGTGGCTTAGGGACCGAAGAGTAGGCCATTAGTCCATCCCCAAATACTTACGAATACGAGCCTGCACGCTCTGAGGATCAGAGAAGACCTCCAGAGTGCCCAGGGTCAGGTAATTCCAGCCGGTACGGCTCAAACGCTCCGGCAGCAGACGGGTACGCTCACGCACACTCGCCGCCGCGTAATTCTCCTCGGCATCCGAGCACGCCACCAGGGGCATAGTTTCAGCCGGGTTCTCGCTCTGAACCGAGGCGGGGGCATGAGCAATCAGTGCGATGTCGCCGCTGCCCAGGGAAACCTCAATGCTGTCGGATGCCAGACGCGCCGCCAAATCGTTCAGCAGCCAGTTACCCAGATCCGGCACGCTCTGCTCAACAGTGTTCAAGAAGGCGTTCGGAGGCAAAGTTGCCGGGGTGAGCGCATCCAGGTTCTCGGCTTCCTTTGCTCGCTGCAGCTGCTCAAAAGCGGTCAACAGACGATAGAAATCCACCGCGCCATAGTGCAGCTTAGACTCATCCAAATCCGCCGGATTAATGCAGCTGACCACATGGGTCGCGCGGCGAGCACGAGTCATCGCGCGCACAAAGCCCTCACGGCCGCGCTCCTCCGAAAGCTGACCCAGCTCATAGGACGCCTGCCCCCAACGAGAACCGGCAACACCCAGGGAGAAAATCACGGTATCGCGCTCCACGCTATCGGCACGGCTCAAATCCACCACGCGGAAAGGCTCATCCCCGGGCTGGAAGAAGCCCGCCAGCTGCGGATACTGCGCCAGAGAACGACGAATAGACTCCGCCACGCGCTGGGCGTGCTTGGCGCTAGCGGTGACCACAGCCAAAGAACGCTCCGGGTGACGATAGGCGTGCTCAAGTACCAGGCGGGTCACGCGCTCAACCTCCACACCGGGAGAATCAAGGTTCGCATTATCCGAGAGCTTACCGCGTGTATCAATATACTCAACGCTCAAGCTCGGCTCCGGCAGAGCCGAAGCGGCAGAGACCGGGCTGGAATGCAGACTCGAATTATAGAACTCGCGGTTCACATACTCAAAGACATTACGATCCATACCGCGATGCAACAGCACCAATTCGGTGCCCGGCAATACCTGAGATAGCGCCTCAAACGTGCTCTCCAGACGTTGAGCCGAAGGATTCGGCGCGCCCACCGTCGGAGCAGAAACTACAAAGGGAGCCGGGTAACCCGAATGCGGGTCGCCCAATGCAATCACCTGATCAACACGAGTAATTGCGGTCAGGCTCGCCGCCAGCGGAGTAGACTCGCTATCGAGCAGAATCGCCGTATCAAAACGAACACCCTTCGGCAGCTTGCGCGCCAGAGCAAAGGGCGAGGCGGTCCACAGGGGCAACAGAGTGGTTGCCAAATCCCCGGCGTGAGTGAGCAAATCCTCGAGTACGAACTCGTGACCGCGCAGCTGGCTCTTCACATAGGCAGCCTGCTCGGGGTACTGCGTAACCGCTTCATCCCAGCGGGCACGCACTGCAGCCAGCACGCGGGAAGAGGCAGATGCCATATGCGCGTAATCGGCACGGCGGAAACGAGACTCGGCATCGCGCAGGGCGGTACCCTCCAGCAGCTTACCGGAGTGAACAGTGAGCAAATAATCCAGAGCGGACTGCCACCACGCCAAATCAAACTCGGCGGTCACCAGGCTTGCGGGTACCTCGCGGGCATAGAAATCGTCCAGCAGCTCACCCAGACCGTAGGAGCGCATCTCTTGTTGCAGAGCCTCACGCTCGGGCAGGCTCATCAGCAGCACGCGATCAGCCAACAGAGCGTCCAGGCGCGCCTCCAACTGGTCAATATCGGTGTGCACAAAATCGGTACCCGCCGGGCTATTGGCAAGCACAATACCCAGACCGGCAAACTCGGTCACCAAGACATTCAGAGTATTGACCAGGCTATCGAGATTATCCGGGATGGCGGGGGTGCGGGGTGCCTCAATATGGCGGATCCACTCGGCGCGCTCTGCCTGAACAATTTTCAACTGCTCGTGTACATCACCAATATTCACACCGGGCAGGATGTACTCCTTAGCGGCGCGACGCAGGCGCGAACGCTGCATGGTGCTCATATCAATACCGTGCTCACGGCGCCACGCACCCGAAGCGGTCGCCGCAATCAAATCGGTAACCGGGCGATCGTACACGTCAGCGCGGAAACGCTTGAGGGTCTCGCGAATACGCTGCAGAATCAGCAGTTGAGACTCCCACTGAGCGATAGTGCGCCCCTGACGCAGACCCAGGGCGGCATTCATACGAGCCATGGACTCGCGGAAGGATAGCAGCGAGGATTTGAGAGTTAGCGCCAGTGCGTAGGCATCGGCGGTCTCTTCATCATTGTGCAGATTCGCACCAAACCAGGGGGAATTGCCCGCTGCACGGGTAAAAGCGCCCAGCTCGGCAAGACGCACAATCTTGGTTGCCTTCTGCTCACGGTAGAGCAGAGCATCCAACTGAGTGCGATCAAAACGCACGCGCGTGGTCGGTGCCGGGTTCGCCGCGGTCAGAGCCGCCAGGGTCTGCAACGCCTGAGCAATGGAAATACGCCAAATGCTGTCCTTAGCGGCAAGGGCGGCGGTGTGCTCGGCAAGAGCAGCACGGGTCACGCCCAGCTCGGCGCTGAGGGCATCGGCAATAGCATCGGGGGTGTTTTCATTGCGAATAATCGCACGAATAAACTCGGTACGAGCCCCCTCAGAGTCACGCTCAGCCAGCAGGTCATAGCGCAGCTCGGATACCCCGGTGCGCTCAAGCAGATTCGAGAACTCCGCCAGGGTGGTGCGCTTCTCCCCCACCACCAGCACGGACTTACCCTGCCCAATCAGGGTGGAGGCAATATTCACCGCGGTGCGCAGGGGCTCGGTACCGGGAGCTGCGGTCACGGTAAAGGACTCACCGCTGGCAGCGTAGTCGATGATTTCCTGGGCGCGGGCATCGGCATCCAGCAGTAGCATTTCTTCGCTGAGCTCACGCTCATCCAGAGGCGGCTGAGTATTGGTCAACGGCTGGATTTCGGGCGTAACACCGGGGGTCTTCAGAGCCGCAATATCGCGCACCAGGGCAGTGTAGGAGCTATCGGGCAGCTCGCCCAGGCTCTCCTTCACATCAGCAAAAGTGGAGATAAAGTAGGTGGACTCAATCATCATGCCCGGCACCTTAGATGCCGAGGCACGCATACGCTCAATAACCGGCTCCGGGTCCAAGCGAGACATGGAATTTGCCAGCTGAGCCACGTCCATAGTGGATAGGTCAATGCCGTATTCCTGCTTGAGCTGGCGAACCATTGCCGGATTCAGACGTGCCGCACCGGCAAGACGCAGCTCAAAATCGTCCCCCTTCGGGTGCGGGGTAATCGCTAAAGGCGCCATCAAAATAGGCGCAATAAAACGCTTCTCCGCCTGGGGCGAATCGATTACGGCGCGCGAAAGCCATGAGGCGGTACCGGCAACAAAATAGCCCGAATCCAGGCCGTGGTCGCTTGCCAGCTCGTAAATCTTAGTGCGCAGGGTGCGGGCGGCGCGCATGCCGCTCTCCAGCTGCGCCTTATCGCGCAGAATGGTGGAGAGTCGGGTTTTACGACCGGCTAGCAGCTGCGCCAGGCCGGAGGGGTTCGCATCGGCAAGGTCAATATGCACATAGTCGACGTGGTTGAAGTCGAGCATGGCGTCCGGGCCGGTGTAGATGTCCATTTGGGCTGCCCAGCGTGCCAGACCCGGCGCCGGGTTGAAGGCGGGGTGGGCAGGGTTGAGCTCATCCGCGAGCGGCTCAGCGGTGCTTTCTGCCGAAGTATGGGGTTCAGTCACTTAACGCGTTCCTTGGGTGAGTAATTGTGCTGGGTGTATGCCCGGGGTACATGCCAAAGCCGGGGAGCATCAGTATGCTCCCCGTGGCTTGATCGTCGGTATCACGCCGTTGATAGAGTACTTAATTCTATCTTAGGCGAAAAGGCTAATATTTGCTGTCAGAATCATGGCGGCAACCAGAGCCATAAAGACCATGGCGGCAATCAGAATCCAACGGTACTTCGGCGCGAACTCTTCACGTTCGGTAAAGCGTAGGCTGCGGAAGAGGAAGAAGCTCAGCGAAGCACCAATAATATTACCGGTCACCAATTCCATAATCAGGGCGTAGAGGGCAAAGGTACGCTCGGTGCTTTCATTCTCGATTCCGGCAAGCTTGAGCAAACCCGCCATGAGCAGAGTCCAGCAAGCGTGTAGGAATGCCACCGCGAAGAAGGGATTATTGAGGGTTCCGCGCAGATCGGTCCCGGCATTACCCGCGCCCAGCATAATCCAGGCGAAAATAGCGGCGGGTGTAATAATCCAGTACCAGAAGAGGTACTTGCGCATTTTCTCGGTATCGTCGATCAGCTGCAACAGGGAGATGAGCATTATGCGTCCTTGATTCGGCGGGTTCCGGGAATTTGTGTGCGGGCTCGGGCAAGCACTTCGCCCAAATCGCCCTCAGCCTCGGGAATATATCCGCTGTCGTAGGCGGCCTCTGCCACCACGGCGTCCAGTCCGGCACGCTGTTGGGTCTCAATGTAGTCAATATAGCGGCGCACAATATAGTCCAGAAGCACCGACAGAGCCACGAAGGAGTTGAAGGGCTTGCGCTGGGTGCTCAGCTGGGTGGGGGTGGACTGGTAGTGCAGGGAGAAATCCGCGTGAGAGGACATATAGTTCACGCCGATTGCGGTAATGGCAATCATGGGGATCTTGCGCAGCTGCAGCATTTTAATGTGCTCGCGCATATTCTCGGTCTGACCCGAGAAGGACACGATCACCACAATATCGTCCTGGCTCATGATGTTCATGGCGCTTTCGAACTCATTGCGCGCGGGAATAATATGGCAGAACTTTCCGCAGATCTGCATGGATTTTGCGAACTCCTGCACGGCGTTGCGCTGGGCGTAGCCGGTTCCGTAGCAGTAGACGGTGCGGGCGGTAAAGATGCGCTTGAGCATGGAACCCAGATCCATGTGCTCCAGGTAGTCGTAGGTGCGCAGAATATCTTCCCGGCCGCTTTCAATAAAGCGCGGGTTGTAGGGTTCGGTGTTGGAGAGGGAAGACTTAATAAAGTACTTGAGCTCTGCGAATCCGGAGAAGTTTAGCTTCTTCGTCAATCGGATAATGGAGCTAGTTGAGGTGTAGGTTTTGTGGGCGAGCGAGTTGATAGTTGCTTCCGCCACGAATTCTTCGTTTTCGAGCATGAACGCCAAAATTTCGCGCTCGGTTTCACTAAACCGGTGCTGATTAGCATTCACTACATCTTGTAAATCCACTCAGGGCTCCTGAATCAAAGACGGCAATACTGTCAATTGTATCTTGTCTTTGGCTCAGGAGCCCTGTTGAACTAGTCCGTGTCAGTTATGGCACACGGTTATAGTTAGTGGTTTTACTTCTCGTTAACCATGGTTTCGAAGCGCTCACGCACCTGCGGAACGTCCATACCCACGATCACCTGGAAAGCGGTGCCCTTACGGACAATGCCCAGTGCGCCAGCTTCCTTGAACGCTGCGTCAGAGGTATCAACCTTGTCAGCATCAGCCACGGAGACGCGCAGACGGGTTGCGCAGTTGTTCACGGTAGTGATGTTCTCTGCGCCGCCCAGCAGCTCCAGGAATGCGGTTGCACGCGGAGCGTACAGGTCGCCATCTTCGGAATCAGCAGCAGCTGCAGCGCCACCGTTCTTCTCAGCAGCCTTAGCAGCCTTGTACTCAGCCTTGGAGTAGAGCTTGGTCTCGCCGCCATCTTCTTCACGACCGGGGGTCTTGAAGTCGAACTTCAGAATCAGAGCGCGGAATAGTACGAAGTAGATAACGGTGAAGGCAAGACCGATACCGATCTGTGCCATGTAGGTGCCGCCCTGGTACTTCCACAGGGGGATCCAGTTCTGGAAGAGGAAGTTATCCAGCAGACCGCCGCCCATGTTACCGCGCACGCCCACCATGTACATTAGAGCTGCCATGGTAGCTGCCAGCACTGCGTGTACTGCGAACAGCGGGGGTGCAACGAACAGGAAGGTGAATTCCAGAGGCTCGGTAATACCGATCAGCATTGCAGTCAGTGCCACGGGCAGCAGCAGAGCCACAACTTCCTTACGCTTTTCGGGGCGTGCGGTGGACCAGAATGCCAGAGCGATACCAGCGGGCGCGAAGACCTTGGAGTTACCGTGCAGTGCGAAGCCACCGCCGGGGAACAGCTCGGAGAGGGGCTTGTCGGACTTGGAGAATTCAGCCAGACCCGCTGCCCAGTCCTTGGTAATACCGTTGGGGGTGACCACGTTACCGAACATGAACGGGGAGTAGATGAAGTGGTGCAGACCGGTGGGGATCAGGAAACGCTCCAGGAAGGTGTAAACCCACACGCCCAGTGCACCGGATGCAATGAAGAAGCCCTGCAGGCTGGAGATACCCTGCTGAGCGAAGGGCCACAGCCATGCAAAGAGGAAGCCGATGGGCATCATAATAAAGAAGCCCAGGGCGTAGACGAACTGAGTACCTTGGAAGATACCGAGGATATCCGGCAGCTTCTTGTCGAAGTACTTATTGTGCAGCCACACCACGATTGCCGAGATGATGATTGCACCGAAAATACCGGTATCCAGAGTCTTAATACCGGCGATAGTCTTCAGACCGGTACCTGCAGCACTCTCAGAGATATCGGTGCTGAAGTCGATCTGGAAGAAGTCGGCACCTGCGGTACCGTTCTTACCCCAGATTTCCAGCATCTTACCCACGAAGTACAGGAAGGTCAGGTAGACCATACCTGCCTCGAGCACTGCGCGAGCGTTAGCAGTCTTTGCCAGTGCAATGGGCAGACCCAGTGCAAAGAGCAGTTCCATCTGGGTAAAGACGGTCCACGAACCGGCTTCCCATACGGACCAGAAGTTATTCCATGCCGAACCCTTAACTGCGAAGGGCAGCAGCTGATCGTTCTGAGCGATAATCGCCAGACCAACAGCCAGACCGGCAAAAGCGAAGAGCAGCACGGGGGCGAGCATCGCCGAACCGAAGCGCTGTACCTTTTCCATCATGAGGCGCTGGAGCCTTTCAATTCATACAAAAAGCGCCCGCACATTCATCAAACATCTGTGTCGAGTGAGTCAACGATTGATGACCGCGAAGGCGAATGTCATGTGTTTACGCCCCTTATCATGCCATTAGTTCAGCCAAAACACCCCATAGTTTTCAACAACTGGAAGAGTTTTCACAACCCGGCAGGACTATCAGAACCCGGCAAAACTATTGGGTGCCTGTGGGCTTCTTTTCATAGAATGTGGGCTTTGGGAAGCGTAGGATTAGCTTAGAGCCCCGTGTTCGCCCAACATGCATCCTTCTACACCTCATCCCGGGAGGAACTTTCCCGGTATATCGGGCTTGTACGCGAAGAAAGACGGCAATCTTAGCTTCCGCACACCGAATGTGTGTTTTGCGAACAGGGGGCACTCTAAGGCGTGGGTTTAGTGCGCCTTCCTGTGGGTTTTTAAAATCCATTGGGATAATGAACATTATTTTAGTATTGCGAAGAATCCATGAAATTTTTGAGCCTGAACACACATAGCTGGATGGAAGAGTCTCAGCGCAAGAAAATCTCCGCCCTGGCGCGTTTCATTCACGAACATTCCGTGGATATTGTTGCCCTGCAAGAAGTCAGCCAGGATCGCTCCGCGGCGGTTATGTCGTCTCCTCTAAATTTCGATTCTCGCTCCACCTCTTTTCCTGTGCGCGCCGATAATTACGCGCTACTTCTAGTTCAGGATTTGCAGGCTTTGGGTGAGCACTACACCTGGGTATTTGCCGAGGCACATATTGGCTGGGATCGCTACGACGAGGGCGTGGCAATTCTCAGCAAACACCCGATTCAGCAAGTGCAGGCTCTGGAACTCTCCCCCGAGTACAGCTATGAGCAGGTTCAGCGTCGCCGAGCCATTGCTGCGCTGATTGACACGCCCGAAGGTCCCGTCTGGGCTGCCAGCACCCATATGTCCTGGTGGAATCGCGATGACCTGCCGCTTTTTGCCGAAGAATACACTCAGCTGTATCGAGGCTTGAGTGAATGCGCCGCGAGCGCCCCGGCACCGGTGCTGCTAGCTGGCGATTTCAACTCCCCCGCCCATATTCGCTCCGAGGGTTACGATATGGTGCTTAGCTCCGGCATGTATGACACCCGCGAGCTGGCTCTTGCTGCCGCACACAGTAATCCGCAGGTAGTTGTTGAGGGCGAACATACAGTTCATCACGAGATTGCCGGATGGGAGGGACATTCCGGCGGGCACCGCATTGACTTTATTTTCGCCTCCGAGCCTCTGCCGATTCTCAGCCACCGCGTGATGCTGGGCGATAATACCCCGCAGGCTCTCTCCGATCATTCCGCCCTGCTGATTGACTATCAGCGCCCTCAGCTCTAATGCTCTAGTCCTTGTATCTACCCGTATTTCTAGGAGGTTCCCATGAGCTCAGCCGATACTCCCACCACTATCCAGCCCTATCAGCAGTCTGTGGTGTACCAGATTTACCCCCGCTCTTTCGCCGATTCCAATGGTGACGGCGTGGGAGATCTGCCGGGTATTACCTCCCGCCTGCCCTATGTGGCGAAGCTGGGTGTGGATACTATCTGGCTCTCCCCTATTTTCGCCTCTCCCAATGACGATAATGGCTACGATATTAGCGACTACCGCGCGATTATGCCAGAGTTTGGCACCATGGAGGATTTTGAGCAGCTGCTGGATACCGCTCATTCCCTGGGTCTGAAGATTATGCTGGATTTGGTGGTGAACCATTCTTCGGACGAGCACGAGTGGTTTAAGCAGGCTCGTTCCTCCCGCGAGAACCCCTACCGTGACTACTATATTTGGCGTGACCCCGCGGGTTTTGCCGAGGATGGTACTCCCCTGCCTCCCAATAATTGGATCTCTTTCTTCTCCCCCTCCGTGTGGGAGTGGGATGAGCACACCGGCCAGTTCTATCTACACTATTTCTCCATCAAGCAGCCGGATTTGAATTGGGAGAATCCTCGTGTGCGCCAAGAAGTCTACGATATTATGCGCTTCTGGTTGGATAAGGGCGTGGACGGCTTCCGCATGGATGTTATTAACCTAATTTCCAAGCCGCAAGATTTTGGGGATGACCCCGCCATTGCCGCGGGCTCCACCACCGTGCCCCTGGAGCGTATTGCCAATGGCCCGCGCATTCACGAGTTCCTCCAGGAGATGAATCGTGAGGTGCTCTCCCACTACCCCGGTGTGATGACCGTGGGTGAGACCCCGGGCGTGAGCACCGCGGATGCTGCGCTCTACACCGGTTTTGACCGTTCCGAAGTACAGATGGTCTTCCAGTTCGAGCATATGGATGTGGATGCTTCGAAGAAAGGTCACGGCCGCTGGAGTGAGGATCGTTTCTCCCTGGTGGAGCTAAAGTCCATTCTCTCCCGCTGGCAGCATGATTTGCAGGGCCGCGGCTGGAATTCGCTGTACTGGAATAATCACGATCAGCCGCGCGCGGTTTCACGTTTCGGCAATGACTCGGCGCAGTATCGCGTTAAGAGCGCCAAGCTGCTGGCGAGCGTGCTACACGGCATGCAGGGCACTCCCTATATTTATCAGGGTGAAGAGCTGGGTATGACCAATGTCTTCTTTGACGATGTTGCCCGCTATAACGATCTGGAGATTCACGACGCCTGGCGTAAGTATGTTGGCTCCGGTCAAATCGATCCGGAGACTATGCTGCGTTATATTAGCGCCTCGGGTCGCGATAACGCCCGTACCCCGGTGCAATGGGATGCGAGCGCTCACGCTGGTTTCACCACCGGTAAGCCCTGGCTTGAGGTCAATCCGCGCTATAGTGAGATTAATGCGCAGGATGCTCTGGATGATAGCGATTCGGTGTTCTATTTCTACCGTGATGTTATTGCTGCACGTAAGGCTCACCCGATTTTTGCTACCGGTGCCTACGCACAGCTGCCGGGTACCGAGCAGGATCCCACTCTCTTCGCCTACATTCGTCTCAATTCTGATGCCGATGCTTCTTCCAGCGGCGAGCGCGCCCTGCTGGTGCTGGCGAATTTCAGCGATGAGCCCTATGAGTTTGCGGCGGCTAATGGCAATCTGAACTCCTATGAGCAGTATGCGGGTTTGAAGGATCCGCAGCTGCTGCTGGCGAATTACCCGCAGACTGAGCGTGCCAAGCATGTTTTGGCTCCCTGGGAGTCTCGCGTGTACCTGTACAGTCTGTAATTTTCTGGTTATTCTCTACTAGACGTTTTCACTATGAAAGGCTTTTATGTCTGAGTTTTCTACTCCCTCCTACTCTGGCAAGCAGTGGTGGAAGGAAGCCGTGGTGTATCAGGTGTACCCGCGTTCTTTTGCCGATGCTAATGGTGATGGTATTGGTGATCTAAAGGGTATTACCGCTAAGCTGCCGTACCTGCAGAAGCTGGGTATTAATGTTATTTGGCTTTCCCCGGTCTTTGATTCGCCGAATGTGGATAATGGCTACGATATTAGCGATTATTTTGCGATTATGGGCGATTTTGGCACCATGGAAGATTTCGATGAGCTGCTTGAAACCGCTCATAGCTACGGCATTAAGATTCTGATGGATTTGGTGGCGAACCATACCTCCGATCAGCACCCGTGGTTTGTACAGTCTAAGTCTTCCCGCGAGAATCCCTACCGCGATTACTATATCTGGAAGGATCCCAAGGGCTTTGAGGAGGATGGCACCCCGATTCCTCCCAATAACTGGGCGTCTGAGTTTGGCGGCTCTGCATGGGAGTGGGATGAGAACACTCAGCAGTTCTACCTGCATATTTTCTTCAAGGAGCAGCCGGATCTGAATTGGGAGAACCCGCGCGTGCGTGAGGACCTCTACTCCATGGTGCGCTGGTGGTTGGATAAGGGCGTGGACGGTTTCCGTCTGGACGCGATTAATATTATTTCCAAGCCTGAGGGTTTCCCGGATGACCCGGATACCGATTTTGAGAAGCACACCTCCTCTATTCCCTTTGTGATTGCCAATGGCACCATGGTGCACCCGTGGATGAAGGAGCTGAACGCTCAGAGTTTCGGTCGTTATGATGTGATGACTGTAGGCGAGACCTCTCAGACCTCCCCCGAGGATGCTAAGCTCTGGGCTGGTTATGATGCGGGTGAGCTGCAGATGATCTTCCACTTTGATCATATGGGTGTGGATACCGACCCGAACGGTAATTTGGGCGGTAAGTGGTCTTATGCTCCCTTTAAGCTCAGCGAGCTGAAGCGTATTTTGAATGCCTGGCAGACTGAGCTTGAGGGCAACGCCTGGGGTTCGCTCTACTGGAATAACCACGATCAGCCGCGCGTGGTGTCTCGTTTTGGTGATGATAGCCCGCAGTGGCGTGTAAAGAGCGCTAAGCAGCTGGCGACCACTCTGCACTTTATGCAGGGTACTCCCTATATTTATCAGGGTGAAGAGTTGGGCATGACTAATGTTCGTTTTGAGTCGATTGAGGATTACCGTGATGGTGATTCGCTTCGCTTCTACGAGGATATGCATGTTGAGCGCGGCAATCTCTCGCGTGAGGAGGCTCTGCGCGCGATTTATATTAAGGGTCGCGATAATGCGCGTACCCCCATGCACTGGGATGCGAGCGCTCACGCCGGTTTCTCCTTCGGTCAGGATGTTCAGCCGTGGATTTCGGTGAACCCGAATTATGCTGAGATTAATGCTGAGGCTGCCCTGGCTGATGAGGATTCGATTTTCTATCATTATCAGCAGTTGGCGTCTTTGCGTCGCGATGAGCTGAAGGATTTGATGGTCTACGGTTCCTTTAAGCCGCTGGATATTGAGGATGAGCAGGTCTACGCTTATGAGCGTGTGGGCGGTCCTGAGGGTACGGATGCTTCGCAGTCTCTGCTGGTGGTGTCGAACTTTACGGATCAGGAGCTTGAGCGCCGCTATGATGTGCTGGAGCAGGCTCGTGCGGCGGGTGCTTCGGTTGAGCTGGTTCATTCGAATTATGCTGATGATCAGGGGGACACTTTGCGCCCCTATGAGGCGAAGGTTTACCGCATTTCGCGCTAATACTCGCACTCTATAGCACGGTGGGGAGGGCTTTTCGCCCTCCCCACTCCTGTATTTTTGAGGTAGTTCCGCACAAAGCAGCTATCTACTCAGATGCTAAGTCTAAAGTATGGCCTTCGCAGCGACAGCTTCTTGAGCGATACGTGTTGTTTCACGATCTACCCACGGGTCATGCAGGATCTGTCGAACGTGTTCTGCGAATGCCGGGCATCCAGCTTTTATCAGAGGGCGGACAATATCCACTTCATACTCGCTGGAGTTTGCATCTCGAGTCCAGAGAACAGAACGATATTTAAACTCGCTCAGTACAAGTGTTTGCACGAGTACCGGGTTAAGTTTAGCAATGCTGATAAGCGCGCTGTCCGAGCTGGCAATAGTATAGGAAAAACCATCGGTGTTCACCTTATCTTCATAGGCCAACATCGCTTTATCATCAGTTACCAGGTAGTCAATTCCTACTTCTCCAGCTGCGATATCAGCTGCGGCTATGACATGGTAATCATGGATATCTGGAAATTCAGGGTGTAGTTGAGCGATTGCTGCAACGTCATAATCTGTGACAACGGTACAGGTATCCTGAATTTTCTGTCGGTGCCTTTCTATTTCCCGACCGTGTGCAAGTGGATACATATTCCGGTAGTGATTTCCCCACTCGTCAAGGACGTCTTGCGATGTGTAGAGCCGTACATCGCGTGGAGCAAGCATAGCTGCTTTGAGAATCCAATCTCGAATAACTCGGGATAGTAAAGGATTTGTATCCAGAAAAAAGCGCAGCATATTAGTAACCGTCAGTCAGGTTGTGCAGTTTGTCCATTTCCATCTCCCACTCGCGGAGCTCGTCCAGTGCGCGCATCTGCTCCTGGATACGCTTCTGCAGTTCTGCCTCTACATCTCGAGAATGCAGTCGGAAATGAGTTCCAACCTTGTGGGCAGAAATCTCTCCAGCACGAATCATTTTCATAAGGGTCGGGCGAGAAATACCAAGGTACTTAGCTGCTTCCACTGTAGTCATCTCAGACGGGGAAAGGACAATACGGATTTCCTGCCCCTTAGCAAAAGCGGCACTTGCCTGCTGAATAAGAGGCTCCAGCATTTCGCTAAGCTGTTGAGCCTTAGGACCAGTGACCTTTAACTCAACGGTAGTTTCTTCCTGCTGCCTTTCAGCTACATCCTGAGTCATAGGCGATTGAAGGAGTCGCAGACTCTCAAGAGTAATCGTAGTCATTGTTTCTTCCCTTTCGTTTCCCCTCACCCTACCACTAAGTGTTCTAAGTGTAAATAGCTTCAGATAGCACACTTGCAGCATAGCCTGTCAATAGATGCAGATTCACAGGGTTCTTTCAGGGTTTATGCAGGATTCTTTACGCTTGGCTTTTTAGGCTGAAGGTACCCCAGCAGTCCAGTGCGGGGGTCGCCGCTTCGACGAACGAAGCAGATTGACAGGAGCTTGCGATGACGCACCCTATTATTACTCGCCACCCCGACCCCGGCGGCGCAGCCCACACTCGGGCACCGCACGGCACAGCCTACCTCGTGGGCTACTCCTCATTCCTGCTACTAAGCGCTGGAGGTTTCTCCCTCATCGCTTTGGTTGCTGCCGAGTACGCTCGCCAGGGCGCTCGAATGCTTGAAGGCATTAGCGTCATTGCCGTCCCCTTTGTTCTGGGTCTCGGCCTTTTCTTCCTGGTTTTGGGAGCCGAATGTTTTAGGCTCTTTACCGCCCAGTACGGTAAGCGCTACACGCTGCTGCGGCTCATGGGTTTTTCCAAGGCGTATATTGCGACCGGCATGTTTGCTCGTGCATGGGCGGCTTCTTTGATTCCTTGGGCTATTCCTCTCTATCTTTTCGCTCACCAGGGATTCACCTCGGAGGATGCATTCAAGGATTGTATGGTTCCCTGCGCTGTGATTCTGTCATTGATGGGTCTCAGCCTGCTCATGGTTCGCCATTTTAGGATTAGCACCCGCTAGAACCTGCACAGCTATGCAGCTTATGAATACAGCGGTGCCCGGCGGTTACTCAGCTACCAAGTAACCACCGGGCACCGCTTATTGCCTCCTCATATTTCTCAGTACTTAGCGGAAGAGCAGGGCATAAGATTGACGCAGATAGCCCCTATAATCCTCGCGCGAGAAATTACCCAGCACTCCACCTCGACCCAGTACCGTAATACCATGCACCAGCGACCACAGGGTTCGAGTCAGCACTTCCGGATCCATGTCGGGAGCCAAGCGCTGATTATGCGAAGCTAAATATTCAAAAAACTCCCGCGCAATAGCCGCGTTTTCTTCGCTCGCAGTACAGTCATGATGTCCCATCAGCTCGAAAAGCTGAGGGTTATTCTGCGCGAAATGCACATAGCATACACCGTACTCCAAAGCCTGCTCAACAGGATCATCATGCACGGGCAGTGCACGAAATTCCTCGAGCAGAAGGCGATAACCGCGAGCGCTAATGGCATTGATCAGTGCCGTTTTATCAGAGAAATGACGATACACAGCGGTGGGAGAGACCCCCACATACTTTGCCAGAGCACGCAGGGAGAAGCTTGAATCTTCCGCCAAAAGCTCCAGTGCGCCATCAATGAGCGCATGCCTTAAATTCCCGTGGTGATAGGTGTCATTTTTCACAAATTCAGAAGTTGACACTGTAAACTTACCTCCCATACACTGAATGTTATCAACGTAAACATAGCACGAAAGGTGAAGCAATGACCACTATCTTCGATTCCTACACCACCGCCAGTGGTGTAACCCTACCCAACCGCTTGGTCAAGGCAGCCATGGCAGAGGATATGGCGGGCGGCCGCATGCTCCCCACCCAGCGCGTTATTAACCTCTACCGTGCATGGGCTCAGGGCGGCACCGGCCTGCTGATTACCGGTCATATTATGGTTGACCCAGAGTATCTTTCCGACCCTTCCGATATCGCTGTTATTGGGCACAGCGATCTGAGTCCTTTCCGTGCCTGGGCGGATGCGGTTCATGCAGGTGGCTCGAAGCTCATGGCACAGATCAACCACCCGGGTCGCCAGGTGCAGTCCAATATGCCCGGCGAGCCTATTGCCCCCTCCGCCATTGCGGTCAAGCTGGGTAGCCGCCGCGGAATGTTCTCCACCCCTCGACCCATGACCGAAGAAGATATTGAACGCACCATTGAACACTTTGCACAGACCGCTTCCCTGCTGGCCCAGAGCGGTTTTGATGGTGTAGAGATTCACGCAGCCCACGGTTACCTCTTCTCCCAGTTCCTCTCTCCCCTGACCAATCAGCGTACCGACCGCTGGGGCGGTTCCCTGGAGAATCGCGCGCGCATTCTGATTGAGACCGTGCGCCGTGTGCGCGAGCGCGTACCCGAGAAGTTTATGGTGGCGGTCAAACTCAATTCCGCGGATTTCCAGCGCGGCGGCTTTGAACCCGAAGACGCGAAGAAGGTTATTGCTATGCTCGCACCCCTGGGTGTGGATTTTGTGGAGCTTTCGGGCGGCAGCTATGAGAGCCCGGCAACCACCGGTCGTTCTGCCGATGAGCGCACCCTGGCTCGCGAGGCGTATTTCCTGGAGATGGTTGCCGATATGGTACAGACTTCTCCCCTGCCGCTCATGCTCACCGGTGGCGTGCGTCGCATGCCCGTGGCGCAGCAGGTGATTGATAGCGATATTACTCTGGTGGGTATGGGTACTGCTCTGGGCGCCGTGCCCGATCTGCCCAAGCGCTGGGCTGCCGGTGATACCGATGCAGTGGCAAGTATGCCTGAGATTAAGATGAAGTCCAAGCTGATTGCTTCTTTGGCCTCCCTGGCACGTGTACGTTTCCAGATGCTGCGTATTGCTCAGGGTAAGGAGACCTGGGCTGCTGTTCCACCTCTGCTGGCTGTGGCTCGTGAGCAGGCGCTTTATGCTCTGGCTCTGCGCCGTTACTCTGCCTGGTACCGCAAGAATGTGCGTTAATTACAGCTAATACCTATATACACCCGTGCCCCGGTGAAAGATCACCGGGTCACGGGTGTATACACTCGCTATGCAATGCTGTACTGAAGCATGCTGCGGGGAGAGCCAAGACTCTCAGCTTTTATTCAGGGTTTATGCATGAAACTCCCAGGTAGCATTTCTAGGCTGAAAGTAGTCCGACACACAGGGTGCCGGATTTATCGACCAAGGAGTCAACGATGACCAACTCAGTACATACGCGCATCCCCGTATCCGGAGTCCCCGACCCGGATGCCTCGCCCAGCGTTCCCGTAGGCTACGCCGGCCTTGCCCTGGCAATCCTTCCCGCATCCTTCTGGCTCTGGAACTTCGGTGCCGAGATTGCACCCGCTCTCGTTTCCAACACCCCGCAGATTATTCCCCTGAGCTATCCGCTGATTTCCGGGGTTGCCTGGGCTATTGCGTTCTTCGGTGTGGGCGTATACTTCTTCTTCGCACACCACCGCGGAGCACGCTACACAGCGCTTAAAGAGGAAAAGGTGACGGCAGGTCATATTGTCACCGGTCTCTTCTTCCGCGCGGCCCTGGTTTTCTGGCTCTGGGCATGCGTTTACGCCTCTTTCTTCGCGGTGGATGCTTACCAAGCGATCACCTCCCATATTTACGGCAGTGCTTCCTACGCTCACGCTGCTTTTGGCGCTCTCACCACCGTGATTGCTCTATCCGGTGTGCTCATGAGCTGGTACCTGGCACGTAAATTCCCGCTAAAGGTATAGACTCCCACAGCACAATATCTACTCAAGCATTACACACAAAGAATCCCCGCACCGAACACGGTGCGGGGATTCTTTATCGCTGAGCAGCAGCGAACCCTATGGGATTACTCCCACTCAATGGTTCCCGGCGGCTTGGACGTAACATCCAGAACCACTCGGTTAACATCCTTAACCTCATTGGTAATGCGGTTGGAGATCTTAGCCAGCAGATCATAGGGCAGACGCGACCAGTCAGCAGTCATAGCGTCTTCCGAAGAGACCGGGCGCAGAACAATCGGGTGGCCATAGGTACGGCCATCGCCCTGAACACCCACGGAACGAACGCCAGCCAGCAGAACCACGGGGCACTGCCAGATGTGCTCGTCCTGACCTGCAGCAGTCAGCTCTTCACGCACAATGGCGTCGGCTGCACGCAGGGTTTCCAGGTTCTCGAAGGTCACTTCACCCACAATGCGAATACCCAGACCCGGGCCGGGGAAGGGCTGACGTGCCACGATCTTCTCGGGAACGCCCAGCTCACGACCAATAGCGCGAACCTCATCCTTGAACAGGGTGCGCAGGGGCTCCACCAGTTCGAAGGTCAGATCCTCGGGCAGGCCGCCCACATTGTGGTGGCTCTTAATATTTGCGGTACCTTCGCCGCCACCGGACTCAACAACGTCCGGGTACAGGGTGCCCTGCACCAGGAACTTAATGTCTGCACCCTCTTCGCCCGCTTCAGCAATCAGCTGACGCTGTGCTTCTTCGAAGGAACGAATGAACTCGCGGCCGATGATCTTACGCTTGGTCTCGGGGTCGGTCACACCCTCCAGAGCCGAGAGGAAACGCTCGGACTCATCAATGGTGATGACCTTAATGCCCATGGTGGAGGCATAGTCCTTCTCCACCTGCTCACGCTCGCCGGCACGCAGCAGACCGTGGTCGATGAAGAAGCAGGTCAGCTGATCGCCAACAGCCTTGTGCACCAGAGCCGCTGCCACGGAGGAATCAACGCCGCCGGAGAGTGCGCAGATGACGCGGTCGCTTCCGACCTGCTCGCGGATCTTTGCAACCTGGTCTTCAATAATATTGCCGGTGGACCAGGTGGGAGTCAGACCGGCGACATTGTAGAGGAAGTTCTCCAATGCCTTCTGTCCGTAGCTGGAGTGCTTGACCTCGGGGTGCCACTGCACGCCGCCGAGCTTACGCTCGCGGTCGACGAATGCAGCCACGGATGCGCCGGGGGTCTGTGCCAGTACCTCGAAGCCTTCGGGGGCTTCGGTCACGGAGTCACCGTGAGACATCCACACGTTCTGCACCTCGGGGGTACCCGCGAGGAAGGAGGGGTCGTCAACAACGCACAGGGTTGCGTCGGTTGCGCCGTACTCGCGCAGACCGGTCTGAGCAACAGTACCGCCCAGGGTCTGCGCCATAACCTGGAAGCCGTAGCAGATGCCGAAGGTGGGCACGCCAGCTTCGAAGAGCGCACGCTCACCCTTGGGGGCACCATCAGCATATACGGAGGAGGGGCCACCGGAGAGGATGATTGCTGCGGGGTTCTTTGCGAGCATCTTTTCAGCGCTCATGGAGTGGGGGACGATTTCGGAGTAGAAACCGGCTTCACGCACGCGGCGGGCGATGAGCTGCGCGTACTGAGCACCGTAATCTACGACCAGAACCGGGCGCTCTTCCAAAGCGCCAGTTTGAGTATCAGTCACGGATTTACCTTAACTCTTGGACGGGCGCGCACGGGGTGCGCGTTCTTGCTTCTATTCTACCGTGTTCAGTTCCCCAGGAACACCTAGAAATTTGAGGAGGTACTACTCAGCACGTCAGGTGCTTCCACACTCCTTGTTTCAGACCTTGGAAAAAATTTCGTTTCAGCGGTATTGCAGAGCCAGAAATTTAAGAGCTAGGATATCCTTAGTACATCAAACGATGTACGAAATGATCCACTATAAGGCCTTGATAATACAGGGAGTTCTTATGAAGAATCTTAAGATTATTGCAGCAAGCGTATTGCTTGCAACCTCATTGGGAGCAGCAGCCGCTTCCGCTTCACTGAATACTCGCCATGTTGATGGCGGCACTTGGGAATATGGTGTGGCAGGCAACAAGGTGCACTCCAACTATTTCCATCCACGCCACTGCCACTACACCACAGCAGAAGGCTCATACATCCACCGTTCGCCTAATCGTTATGCTAACCAATGGTCATGGGCTGAAGCACCTGCCCGCTGGTGGTGGGCAGATAAGGCCTACTACAGCTTCTGCTAACACTACATAAAATATTGCATGGCGGGTGAGTATTACTTACCCGCCATGCAATATAGAAAGATAATAATGCACTACCGCAAAATATCCTTACTTTATACTCTCATTATCCCATTTTCGTTCCTTTTTTCTTTTCTGTTTATCAATAGTGTAAGTAGCATAGTTCCCTTAGGAACAGATAGCACTACACGAATTAACAATATTCCAGAATCAGATACTGCACAATCCCTTGCCCACTATCTTATTGAACAGGCAGACATCCATCATATTGGAATTGCTCAATATTCCAACGATATTAGCAATGCATCGCAAACAGTCGTCCTTCTGCGCGCCTATACTTCTAATACAGAACTTCCGGTGAGCAGATGGATCAACAATGAATACCCGAATTTTAACCCTGGCTACCCCGTCATTATCGAGAAGCTAGATACATCTGCTGATTTTTACAATAACCCCCGTGGAAATTATTTACTCTACGGAGAAACCGAGAATATACGAGGGTTTATTAGCGATGTGTCGGGCCGCCTTGGTACCCCCATCGTTAACCATAATATATTTTCTATTCAAAATATTCTAGGAAATCTATCAACTATTCCTAGCATTCCAGCATTTATTGCAACCCTTTTCCTACATGCCTCTCTACTCTTTAGTGAGGTAATTGGAAGCTCTAAACTCTACGCCCAGCAACGGCTTGCCGGGGCTTCCACAGCCCTCTCTCTACGTAAGGATTTATCCCTATTTCCTGCCTATAGCCTCTTCAGCACCGGTGCTTCACTTCTGCTCTCCTGGATAGCATTGACCACATATAATTCGGGAGCTTTCTATTCCCTCTACCTTTCGCTAGCCCTTCTCCTAGCGCTCGGCTCCTGCCTGCTACTCTTAGCAATTCACAGCATTACTCTGACTGCCCAAAGTAAGCTTAGCATTTCTCTCGCCCTCAAGGGCAAGAAACCGGTGCGTTTTACCTACTGGGGTACTCAGTGCGCTCGCTTAGGTTGTGGAGTGTTGGCTATTCTATCCATTAACTCCATTATCTCCTCAACTCATTATATTAATTCAAATAATCCATCTATTATTAACAACATTAGAGAAAACGGTGGCTACTACACACTATTTAGAGCCTCCAGAACGACGGAACAGGACAGCCAGAATATAAATTCATGGATTCAGGACGAGCTTATAAACCATAACGTTATTCTAGCTTTTCGAGATAAGTCTCTAGCATATACATATTCACCCGATAATCCTCTTCCATCGACCGGGGAAGATATTATATATATCAATAAAGAGTATATTGAAACCCACCCAGAAGTACCCGAGATAATTCGAGAAAGAATTTTAGAGGATCCCACTAAAGCCCAGGTGCACATGCCCGCCAGCTCACAATTATCGGAGAAGGATATTCACCGTATTGCCATATCACAGATTTTTCAAGGTCAAGACTCTAAGGCTGTAGCTATAGTACGCTATGAGGGCACAGCAAGCCTTAATACCTACGGGTCATGGGGAAGCAGAGAGACCCTCCCCACCCATAATCCCATTATTGTATACATACCTCAGGAGGAATTACTTCAAGCACCGGATAATGTATTAAGCTATTTAAGCGGAGGAAATGCAGTTCTTAAGGATAATCACGGTGCACTCCAAAGACTCGACAACACCAAAGCAGCTCTTTATATTGACGGCATTGTATCCGTGGCAGCAGAACAGGCACGATACATACAGGACGCACAATCCGAAAGAACCATTAATATTTATTCCCTGATGATTCTCATATTTCTTATTTTTATATCAACCACTGAATATATGAGAACCTATATTGCAACAAATACTCAACGCATATTCCGAAACCATATTCATGGCAAGTCAGGATATAGGGATTTTATCTACCCCGGAATTATTGAACTTAGTTTAATTATTTTGCTCTTTGCGTATACTATGAAGGAGACAGAGCGTTATACAGGATTCTCTGGACTATTCTCTCTCACAGAAAGCGAACGGCTAGATTCCATCCTCTTCATCTGGCTTAGTTTCGCGATTCTAGCTCTTCTCATGCTCTCAACCGCAACTCTGACCGCTGTGCGCGGCTACCGCGCCGATATTGCCCGCAATTCAAGGAGTGACTATGTCTAAAGCACCCGATATTACCCTCGCATCCATCAGCACCAGTATTGCCGGCAGAACCATCTTCAGCGGAGTTGATCTTGAGCTACACGCAGGGCAGATGCTCGCCCTCACCGGTGCCTCAGGTAGCGGTAAAACCACACTGCTCAACGGCCTGGGCACCATCGCCCCCTTTAGCTCCGGCAGCTACACCGCCTGGGGCAAAGAGATTATGGGTGCCTCTGCCCGACAGCTCCGAGTCTTCCGTCGCGATAAGCTAGGCTACCTCTTCCAAAACTACGCCCTGGTGGAGAGCGAGAATGTGCAAAATAATATCCTCTCGCCCCTGAGCGTACTCCCCAAATCCCAGCGCCCCACTCAGGAAGACCTGCGCGCTGCGCTCCGGGAAGTGGGTCTAGAAGGCCGTGAGAAATCTAAGGTCTATCAGCTCTCCGGCGGTGAGCAACAGCGTGTAGCGCTTGCTGGTCTGCTGCTCAAAAAGCCCGCTCTGATTCTGGCGGATGAGCCCACCGGAGCCCTGGACTCAGAAAATGCTCGTATGGTCATGGATCAGCTGCGGGCTATGACAGATCGTGGCGCCATTGCCGTTATTGCAACCCACAGTGACTATATTGCCTCCCTGTGCGATAGGCGTTGCGATATGAGCGAATACACCAATTCCTAAAGCTCATACACATAGTAGAGGGGCGTTTCCTATACCCAGGAAACGCCCCTCGCTATATCTCGCAGAAATTATTAGCCGCGGTGCTCGGGCACCAGGGTAATCTCAGCCTTCTGGAACTTCTTCAGATCCAGGTATCCGCAGGTAGCCATAGCGCGCTTAAGAGCACCCACAATATTGCTGGTACCATCCACATGATGCGAGGGACCGTAGAGAACCTCTTCCAGGGTACCCACAGTGCCCAGGTGAGTGCGTACACCGCGCGGGAAGTCCAGAGAATGCGCCTCATTACCCCAGTACAGACCCTTGCCCGGAGCCTCGGTAGCGCGAGCCAGAGGAGCGCCCACCATCACAGCATCAGCGCCCAAAGCCAGCGCCTTAACCATATCGCCGGAACGACCCAGGGAGCCGTCGGCAATCACGTGCACGTAGCGACCGCCGGACTCATCCAGGTAATCCGAACGAGCAGCAGCCACATCGGCAATAGCAGTAGCCATCGGGGCAGAAATACCCAGACCCTGGCGGGTGGTCTGAGCCGAACCGCCACCAAAGCCAACCAGCACGCCGGCAGCACCGGTACGCATCAGGTGCTTAGCCTGAGAGTAACCGGCAACGCCACCAACCATGACCGGAACATCCAGCTCATAAATAAACTTCTTGAGGTTCAGTGGCTCATGGGAGGAAGAAATATGCTCAGCAGAGACAGAAGCACCGCGAATCACAAAGAGATCCACACCCGCCTTCACCACGGTCTCGTAGTGTTCCTGAGTATTCTGCGGGGTCAGCGCACCGGCGACAATCACACCGGCGTCACGAATCTGCTCCAGACGAGCGGTAATCAGCTCGGGCTTAATGGGCTCGGAGTAAATCTGCTGCATGCGGGTGGTTGCCGAGGCGGGGTCAGCCTCAGGCAGCTCCACGATCTCTTCCAGCAGGGGCTGAGGATCCTCGTAGCGGGTCCACAGGCCCTCCAGGTTCAGCACGCCCAGGCCACCCAGCTTACCCAGGGCAATAGCAGTCTCCGGGGACATCACCGAGTCCATGGGAGCACCAATAATGGGGGTGTCGAATTTAAAAGCGTCAATCTGCCAGGAAGTATCTACATCGCGGCGATCGCGGGTACGGCGAGTGGGCACCAGCGCCACATCGTCCAGGGAGTAGGTGGGACGTGCCCGCTTGGACAGGCCAATCTGAATCTCGGACATCTTTAGATTCCTTATCGTTCGAATGCTGAAGGTACACAGCAGCAATGGGCGGAATAACCCGCTCTATCTAGCATACCGCCCCAAGAAAACAAAGGACAGTAAACGCACCAAATCCGGCGCTCCCATTATCCCCTGTGTTAGAGAATAGGGAGCACCGGAATACGGTGTCTATAGGGTCTTAGCCGCGGTAGTTCGGCGCCTCAACGGTCATCATAATGTCGTGAGGGTGAGACTCGCGCAGACCAGCCGGAGTAATACGCACGAACTGGCCCTTGAGCTTGAGCTCCTCAATAGTGTGAGCACCCACGTAGAACATGGTCTGACGCAGACCGCCCTCGAGCTGGTGAATCACAGCGGAGAGAGGACCGCGGAAGGGCACCTGACCCTCAATACCCTCGGGAATCAGCTTCTCCTCGGAGGAGACATCAGCCTGGAAGTAACGGTCCTTGGAGTAGGACTTGTTCTTCCCGCGAGTCTGCATAGCACCCAGGGAACCCATACCGCGGTATGCCTTGAACTGCTTACCGTCCATGAAGATCAGCTCACCGGGGGACTCGGTGGTACCTGCCAGCAGGGAGCCGAGCATAACGGAGTCAGCGCCGGCAACCAGTGCCTTACCAATCTCGCCGGAGTGCTGCATACCGCCGTCAGCGATCAGGGGCACGCCCGCCGGGATTGCTGCCTTTGCGGACTCATTAATAGCGCTAATCTGGGGCACGCCCACACCGGCGATAATACGGGTGGTGCAGATGGAGCCCGGGCCAACGCCAACCTTCACGCCGTCGGCGCCCGCGTCAATAATAGCCTGAGCACCCAGACGGGTTGCTGCCTGGCCACCAATAACATCTACGTGAGCTGCTGCGGGATCCTTCTTCAGGCGAGCAATAATATCCAGCACGCCCTGGGAGTGGCCGTTTGCGGTGTCCACGAAGAGAGCGTCAACGCCAGCCTCAACCAGGCTCATTGCGCGCTCGTAGCCGTCGCCGAAGAAGCCAACAGCAGCACCTACGCGCAGACGACCGTCTTCGTCCTTGGTGGAGCGGGGGTACTGCTCGGTCTTGACAAAGTCCTTGAGGGTGATCAGGCCGACCAGCTTGCCGGAGTCGTCTACCAGGGGCAGGCGCTCAATGCGGTTCTCGCTCATCAGGCGGAAGGCCTCGTCCTTGGAGACGCCTTCCTTAGCGGTCACCAGGGGCATTGCGGTCATAATATCGCGCACCTTGGTTGCGGGGAAGTCCACGCGTGCCAGGTAACGGATATCGCGGTTGGTAATAATACCTTCCAGCACGCCCTCTTCAGAGACCACGGGCAGACCGGAAACGCGGTAGTAACCGCAAATCTGGTCGTATTCTGCGATGGTTGCGTCGGCATTAATGGTCACGGGGTTGGTGATCATGCCGGACTCGCTGCGCTTGACGCGATCAACGTGTGCAGCCTGGTCCTCGATGGAGAGGTTGCGGTGAATAACGCCCAGACCGCCCAGACGAGCCATAGCGATTGCCATCTCGGAATCGGTCACGGTGTCCATTGCAGCCGAGATAATCGGAGAGTTAAGGGTAATACGCTTGGAAAGCTTGGTGGAGGTGTCAGCCTCGCTGGGGATGACGTCGGTGTTGCCGGGCAGCAGCAGCACATCGTCGTAGGTCAGGCCGGTAAAGCCGAAGGGATCTTCCTGCAGGGCGGTGGGGAGGGTCATTGCCGCGTACCTTTCAGAGCCGTATTTTCGCGAGATTCGATGAGCACCCGCGAAGGATATATTTGTTAGTTCTAGTGTAACCCTTTTTGCCGAACTCTAATATCTCGAGCTATCGGGTTAATCTGATGTATTAACAATAAACCCAAATGCTTTACATGTAAAGTTCTTGGGTTATCTAGTATTTCTCCCCCGCACCCCGCTACCAAGAACAGAGTACAGAGGAAAGAGCCAAAGAGAACACGGCGCGGGAAACACACGCCCAAGCGTGCGCCTCCCGCGCCGTATTATCACATATTAGTCCTGTTCCTCATCTTCAGGCTTCTCAACAACCAAAGCCTCAGTGGTCAGAACCAGAGCAGCAATAGAAGCCGCGTTCTCCAAAGCCGAACGAGTCACCTTCACCGGGTCAATCACACCGGCAGCAACCAGATCCTCGTACTCGCCAGTCTTCGCATTGAAACCGTGACCGACGGGCATCTCGGCAACCTTAGAAGCCACCACGTAGCCGTCCTGACCGGCATTCTCAGCAATCCAACGCAGAGGCTGAACCAGAGCACGGCGCACAATCTGCACGCCCACAGCAGCCTCACCCTCAAGTTCAAGGGAATCCAGAGCCTTCAGGGCGTGAACCAGCGCCGAACCGCCACCGGAAACAATACCCTCTTCCAGAGCCGCACGGGTGGAGGAAACAGCGTCCTCAATGCGGTGCTTGCGCTCCTTAGCCTCAACCTCGGTAGCAGCACCCACCTTGATAACGCCCACGCCACCGGCAAGCTTAGCCAGGCGCTCCTTGAGCTTCTCGCGATCCCACTCAGAATCCACGCGCTCAATCTCGGCACGCAGCTGCTGCACGCGATCCTCAATAGCGGCAGGGTCGCCACCGCCATCCACAATGGTGGTATGAGACTTAGTCACGCTCACGCGACGAGCAGAACCCAGGTGCTCCAGGGTCACCTGAGGCAGATCCAGACCCAGCTCACCGGTAATGACGGTACCGCCGGTCAGAATTGCCAGATCCTGCATAATCGCCTTGCGACGATCGCCAAAGCCGGGAGCCTTCAGAGCCACGGCGCTAATGGTGCCGCGCAGCTTGTTCACGACCAAGGCGGAGAGAGCCTCGCCGTCAACATCCTCAGCAATAATGGTTAGCGGGCGCTTAGCCTGAACAACCTTCTCCAGCAGGGGCATGGTCTCGGCCAGAGTGGAAACCTTGCCCTGGTAGAGCAGAATCAGGCTATTATCCAGCACAGCCTCGCCGCGCTCGGGATCGGTCACGAAGGAGGGCGAGAGGTAGCCCTTATCGAATTGCATACCCTCGGTAATATCCAGCTCAATCTCGGTGGAAGAGCCGTCTTCAATGGTGATGACACCATCCTGGCCGACCTTCTCAAAAGCCGAAGCCAGCAGCTGACCGATCTGCTCAGACTGAGCAGAAATAGCGGCAACATGAGCCACCTCAGCGCCCTCAACCGGGCGAGCATTCTCCAGCAGGCGCGCAGACACAGCCTCAACAGCTGCCTGAATACCGCGCTTAATCTCCGAAGGAGCAGCACCGCTGGTCACATTGCGCAGACCCTCATTCACCAGAGCCTGAGCCAGCACGGTCGCGGTAGTGGTACCATCACCGGCAACATCATTAGTCTTAGTGGCAACTTCCTTAGCCAGCTGTGCGCCCAGGTTCTCATAGGGGTCATCCAGCTCAATCTCGCGAGCAATAGAGACACCATCATTGGTAATAATGGGTGCACCCCAGCTCTTATCCAGCACGACATTGCGGCCGCGCGGGCCCAGAGTCACCTTAACAGCATTAGCCAGCTTATCCACGCCAGCCTGCAGGGAGGCGCGAGCTGCATCATTAAATTCCAGCTGCTTAGCCATAAATTTTTCTCCTGAAATCTATCAAATGCGCACTGAATGCACAGGCAATAAATGCGCGCAATGCGCCGGAACGTTTCTCAACGCCCGGCGCATTAACAGCCGTTATTAGTCAACAATCGCAAGGATATCGCGAGCCGAGAGAATCAGGTACTCCTCGCCCTGGTACTTCACCTCGGTGCCGCCGTAGCGGGAGAAGACCACAACATCGCCCTCAGCAATATCAACGGGGATGCGGTTGCCCTTATCGTCCACGCGACCCGGGCCCACAGCTACAACGCGAGCCTCCTGCGGCTTTTCCTTAGCGGTCTCGGGGATAACCAGACCGGAAGCGGTGGTCTGCTCAACCTGCTCGATCTTAATGACAACGCGGTCTTCCAGGGGCTTAATAGCCATGGTGCTTTTCTCCTTGAAATAGCGATAAATATTCTGTGCTTAACTTTAGAGAGCTGCGGGCATTCGGTCAAGAAAAACACCGCCGCCACGCGCCCGTTTCGCACTCAGGGGAACTGCTCTTTAGCGCAGAGGCGCTGTGCGAGTTTGAGCCGCACAATCCAGAGCAATCTCAGCCAGGGATGCACCGGATTCAGCCAGCTGACGAGCGCGATGCGCCGCATTGCCGCGCTCAAGAATGCTCAGCACATGCTTTAGCTCCATCTCGCAGTCCAGATCACGCGCGGTGGGCGCTAGCTGCTCAACCAGCTCTCGCAGATTCTCACGCAACGATACCTGCTGAGGCGCCGTGCCATTAGAAACAATAATCTGCGCATCCAAGCCAAAACGGGCAGCACGCCACTTATTCTCCTGAGCGTGCCAGGGCGCCAGAGGCTCAAAATTCTCCCCGCTCTTCAGACGCTGCACTCGCTCGTGCACCAGGCACTGGGTCAGAGCCACAATAGCGGAAATATCCGCCAGGGACGCCATGCCATCGCAATAGCGCATCTCAATGGTTCCATAACGCGGCACGGGGCGCACATCCCAACGGTCCTCACTAGAATCAGAAATCACGCCGGTAGCCACCAGAGAATCCAAATAATCGCTGTACTCATCCCAGTTGCCAAAGTGGAAGGGCAGGCCGTTGGTGGGCAGCTGCTGGTAAATCATGGTGCGCTGGGAATCGTAGCCGGTGTCCACGCCCTCCCAGAAGGGAGAGGAGGCCGACAGGGCAATAAAATGCGGGCAATAATTCGTAAAAATATCAATCAGAGGCAGCACATGCTCACGCGCAGCCACACCCACATGCACGTGCACACCGTAAATAACCATCTGCTGACCCCAATATTGGGAGCGATCGAGCACGCGATAGTAGCGTTCCTTATCGGTCAGCGGCTGGTCCTTCGCCAGGGAGAAGGGGTGGGTGCCGGCGGCGTACAGCTCAACACCCATATCCTCAATGATGGGTTCGAGTACGGTAACAATATCGCGCAGCTGAGCCATTGCCTGGGCGACCGTGGTGCACACACCGGTCACCACTTCCAGAGTGTTCTGCAGGTACTCGCCAGTAATATGGGCTCGTTCGGAGGATGCCTGGAGCAGATCCGGATGCTCGGCTTCAAGGCGCGCGAGTACCTCGGGCGCTCGCTGAACCAGCTCACCGGTTGTTGCATCAATGAGCGCTAGTTCCCATTCCACGCCGAGCGTGGACTGGGCGGAGGCGGCAAAAGAAACCACGATCTACTCCTCGTTCTTGTGTGTGCTCTTATATTTTACGCGGTGAACCTCACACCTTATGTATTGTCTGCCTAACTATGTCCACGATGTGTACACGACTGTATTGCCAGACGGACAAACCGGGCGGGCTCTATAAGCTGGTCCCACGGTTGGGAGCATTGCTCGTCACAAGCCGGGCGCTAGTCCAGGGGTTCAACCCACCAGCCATAGCGCTGAGCGGCAGAGCCCTGCCCCACGCGAGTAAAGATCAGGGTGGCATGGCTATGCTCTTTCTTCTTTTTGGATCCTGCAAGCAGCTGAGCGCGCAACTTCTCGGGCACGATATCCACACCGCGCTTCTTAATAGTTAGCGCGGTAAAGCCCTGAGCCTTTACCCATTTTTTGAGTGCCTTATCGTGAACGGGAATCTGCTCGAGCACACGGTACCCCTTAGCAAATAGGGTCGGAGTGTAGCTATCGGCACACAGGTAGGCAATATGGGGGTCAATAAACTCTGCATTAATCTGCTCGGCGAGGGTTGTCACCAGATGCGAGCGCACTGCCGCTGCTCCAGGTTCATACATGATATCGCCGGGCTCGGGGAGGGAATACTCTATATCTTCTGCGTTCCTGTCTTCGGCGGTGGGTTTATCTGGAATACCGGAAAGTCGCTGAATCTCAAGCTCTGTATCGGCAGCCGTATCGCCGGAAATAATCAGGGCGCTATACTCTGCACCCTCCTGCGGGCTATCGCTGGCGGCAGGCGGGCAATTGAACCAGAGCACCAGCTCCACCAAATCTCCCCCGTGCTGCACCCACTGAGCCTGCACACTCGGATGCGGGTTACGCTCGGAGACCAGCTCTTCAATACTAGGAATCGCCTCGTGCGGGGCACCGGGGCCCATTTTCACACCCATGGACAAGCCCAAACGAGCCAGCTTGAGCACAAAAGAAAAGGGCGGTGAATAGGCTTCCGGGTCAAAAATACGCTCAGTACGCGCGCCCTTGGAGCCACCCAGTTCGCGACGCGCCGGATCCAGCCAGAGAGCATTCACTGCTTCTCCGGCCGCATTGCTAAGCTCACCATCAGCCAGCAGATCATAGGCAGCGGTACCGTCACCCACCAGCACCTGCGATTCGGGCGAAAAGCGAAGATTCTTTGCGGTATAGCTGGCGGTTTCAGGGTCCATTTCAATAGAGACGGTACTCAGACCATTGTGAGCAAATCCCATAGAATCCGCGCCAATTCCACAACCAATATCGGCAACTACGCTCGCCCCGGCTGCCTTGAGAATCTCCGCATGGTAGCGGGCAATTACAGGGCGACTCGCCTGCTCCACACCGTGCTCAGTAAGCATCAGCTCCCGCGCATAGTCCCCAAATTTCGCCTCACCCTTCGTGCGCGCCTGAACAAGATTCAGGATGCGTGCACTCTCTTCCTGGCTAAAACGCTCGCGCAGGTCGCTGACCGCTTTGAGCGCGCTATCGGAGGTGTAGGGGTAAAGCTCATCAGCTGCCTGCAGCATGTCATCGCTCAGGCTTAGGGTAGGTGCGGGCTCAAAGGGAGCGGGAATAGTCATAGTGCTAGTCTATCGAGCCGGCTGAGAAAAAGCCCGTTTAAGCACGTTTAGCCCAGTTATAACTGGGCTAAACGTGCTTAAACGGGCTAAACTCTCTAGAAGCACACGGTTGTCACCGGCAGCGAAGAATCCGTGGTGAAGTCAATACCCGAAGGTTCACGCCCCGCCTGCACCAAACGCGCGCCCAGAGCCGCCACCATAGCGCCATTATCAGTGCACAGAGTGAACTTCGGAATAATCAAACGGATACCCGCCGAAGCGCAACGCGAGGTCAGCAGCTGACGCAAACGCGAATTAGCCGCCACGCCGCCGCCGAGCAGCAGAGTATTCATGCCCTGCTCGCGGCACGCCAGCACTGCCTTCTTGGTGATCACGTCAACCACAGCTTCTTGGAAGGAAGCGGCAATATCGGCAATGGGCAGCTCCTCGCCGCGGGCATTATAGCCCTCCACCACGCGAGCCACCGCGGTCTTTAGACCCGAGAAGGAGAAATCATAGCGGTGAGCACCCGGCTCTTCAGCAGTGCCCATAAATTTACGATTGGACAAACCGCGCGGGAAAGCAAAAGCCTTCGGGTCGCCATCTGCTGCGGCGCGGTCAATAGCCGGGCCTCCCGGGTAATCCAGACCCAGCAGACGAGCCACCTTATCATAAGCTTCACCCGCGGCATCATCCAGGGTGGCGCCGAGCAGACGCACATCAGAGCTAATATCGCGCACCTGCAGAATCTCTGTGTGGCCACCGGAAACCAGCAGAGCTCCCAGACCACCCTCACGCGCATTTTCCAGCAGGGAAGAGCCCTCATCGGTGCCGTTATCATCCAGAAGACCCACGCCCACATGAGCCACCAGGTGGTTAATGCCGTAGAGCGGCTTGGAGGTGGCAATTGCCAGAGCCTTAGCTGCGGATACACCGACCATCAGGGCACCGGCAAGACCGGGGCCCGCGGTGACGGCAATGGCGTCAATATCATCCAGACTCACCTGTGCCTCATCCAGGGCAGCCTGTAGAGCGGGAATCATAGCGTCCAGGTGCGCGCGAGAAGCGATCTCAGGGATCACACCGCCGAAACGCACATGTTCCTGCATGGAGGAAGAAACCGTATTGGTCAGCAGGGTTGAGCCGCGCACAATACCGATACCGGTCTCATCGCAGGAGGACTCAATGCCCAGAATCAGGGGGGCGGTGCTCTTAGTAGACATGGGATTCTCCTCGGTGCAGATATTCTGCGGCGTAGGGGTTCGTTTCGTAGCTATCCTGCGTGCTATCGGGCTCGGCGGGGGTGAATTCGTGCATCATAATCAGCGCGTCTTGACCGTCCTCATAGTAGCCTCGGCGCAGATGAATCTGCGTGTAGCCATTGCGCAGGTACAGCTGCTGGGCGCGCGGATTATCGGCACGCACCTCCAGCAGGATGCGCTCGGCACCCCGGCTCTGCGCCAGCTGGTGCAGGGTGTTCAGCAGCAGGCGGCCGTAGCCCCTGCCTTCGCGTTCGGGGATAACGGCAATGGTCTGCACATCGGCGGTATCGGCAACGACCATGACTCCGGCGTAGCCAATAATGCTATCCCCCTCGCGCAGTACGCAATAGGTGCGGGTTTCGTGCTGAATCTCTTCCAGGAACATATCAATGCTCCAGGGTTCTTCGGGGAAGAGCGCCAATTCCAGCTCGTGGATGGCTTGAAGATCGTGCAGGGTAGCGTAGTCCAGAATGACCGCGGTGTCGCCCTCTGTACCAATCTGTCGAGGGATAACGAGCTCTGCGTTATTCACTCTAAGCGCCTGCCTTCTGGGTGCCTGCTGCCTGGGCCCTTGCGAGCATAGAGGCGGGCACCTTTGCATCGGATTCACGCAGGTACAGGGCACTGGTATTTGTGCTCAGGGCGCTCAGGCTCTCATCAAAACCGTTAGCGAAGGCAATACGTGCGGCAGCATGCAGCAAATCGCTGGCGTTGGGGTGCAGGGCGTTATAGGTGCCATTTTCTCCCGGCTGCACACGAGCGCCAATCTCGGTCAGTGTCTGCTCGTAGAGTCCCGCGCCGTAGCCGTAAATATCCGCGGCGGGTGCTTGAGCTGCGGGGTGCACGCTCGGGCCAGAAATACAAGAATAACCGTTCTCGGTCAGGCTAAAGAGAGCGGTATAAATTTCGCGGCGACGAGCATCGCTGGCGACCATAAATTCATGCCCCGCTACCTGCTGGCTCAGCTCAGAATCGTTGTAGACGTGCTCAGCCAAGGCGTAGAGACTCATCAGTCCAAACACCGGCTTTGACCAGGCAAAGCTGAGGGTACGGGCGGTCATAATACCCGCGCGCAAACCGGTAAAGGGACCCGGACCCGTGCCGGTAAGAATTGCATCCAGCTCTTCCGGGCGCACCTGTGCCTCATCGAGCACTTCGCTCACAAAGGGAGCCATGAGCTCGGCGTGGGAGCGGGTGTCTTCGCTTTCGCGGCTGGCAAGGATCTCAACCCGGTACCCGGTGTGTTCATCGGGGCTCAGACGTGCCAGGGCGACGGAGGCGGTAGAGGAAGAATCTAGAGCAAGAAGAAGCATTCTTTTATTCTAGCGCGCCCGTGCTAACTATAGAGCTACAGCCATCTCTGAGGGTGAACGGTAAGCACCCGCACGCGGGGTTCTAGCTCTGAACCTCGCTCAAACTCTGATCCAGCTGTTCAAAGCTCTTCTGCCAGCGCGGGCCAAAAGCCTGAATGCGCAGCAGGCGTGGTTCGGGCACATCGGTTAAATCCGAGTCGCTCTCATTCTCTTCCTCATCATCCCAGCTGAATTCTTCTCCCCCGGCGTAGAGGCTATCGGCGTCTTCTCCGCTCAGGCGGGTAAAGTCCAACTCCAGGCGAGAGTCGCTCAGATGTTCAGCTTTGCCGTGACCCCATTCAATGACGGTCACCGAGGAATCCATGGAAAATTCCAAATCTAAATCGTCCAGCTCTTCGGCGCTGGAGAGGCGGTAGGCGTCCACATGCACCAAATCGGGGCCGCCCGGGCGCAGGCCATCCGGCAGGTTCGGGTGCACACGCGAGAGTACGAAGGTCGGTGAGATAACGCCTTCGCGCACGCCCAGCCCCTCACCCAGGGAGCGGGTGAAGGTGGTTTTGCCCGCGCCGAGTTCACCCGATAGCAGCAGCAGATCCCCTGCGTGCAGTGCCGGGGCGAGGGCGAGCGCCAGGGCACGGGTGTGCTCGGGTCCGCTAATATCCAGGGAGAGGACAGGAGAAATATAGCTCATGGTAATCCTTGAGTCAGGGCTAGGCGTTCGGAGTGGATTCGGTGTCGCTATCGGAAGTATTGTCTTCCTGATGCCGTTCCGACCACGCGGCGAGGAATTCTTCATCATGCCATTCCGACCACGCGGCGAGGAATTCTTCATCAATGGGAGACTCATCCTGGATGGGGTCATAGAGAAGCTCTTCGGAGTGTTCAGAGCCACCGGTATAGATACGCTCAACGCGGGAAGAAATACGAGTCACAATTTCGTAGTTAATGGTGCCGGCGGCATCCGCCCATTCTTCCACCGCGGGGTCTTCCCCGGCACCAAAAAGCACCGCACGAGCACCCAGGTAACCATAGGACGGGTCACTCAAACCGGGCTCGCCCAAATCAACCACCATCTGGTCCATAGCAATACGACCCACCACGCGCACAGTACGCGCGGGAGCGCCGGCAGGGTACAGACGCACGGGTGCGTTTTCCGCCACGCGCGGCACACCGTCGGCATAACCCATGGGAATTAGTGCCAGGGTGGTCGGCTTCTCAGTCTGATAGCGCAGGCCGTAGGAGACGCCCTGACCGGCGGGCACCTCTTTAACGGCGCTGACAAAAGTACCCACGGTCATGGCGGGTTTGAGTCCCAGTTCCTCGGCGCTGTGATGCGGGTAGAAGGGAGAGAGACCGTAGAGCGCCAGGCCGCAACGCACAGCATCCTCCAGAGCTAGTTCCCCATAGTGAGAGGGAATGGAGGCGGCAAGGGTCGCCGGGGAATTCGCCAGGTGTACCGTGAGCTTTTCCCTGTCCAGGCCGAGCTCCTCGGCATCACGTACCGCTTCGAGCAGGCGCGCAATCTGCACGGTGGTTTCGGCATTCCAGGGCTCGTCGGCAACCGCCAGGTGGCTAAAAATACCCTCCACGCTAATCAGCCCAGCTTCCTGATATTTCAGGGCGCGCTGAACCAGCTTGGGCCAGTCTTCCAGGGTGGATCCGTTGCGTCCCAGACCGGTGTCGAGTTTTAGGTGTACGCGCGCTCGCATTCCGACGCTGTGAGCGGCGCGGGCAATAGCGTCCAGATCCCAGCCGGAGGCGCCCAAAGCAATATCCCTGAGGATAGCTCGCATAAAATCGGTGTGCGGGGTGTGCAGCCAGGCAATTATGGGTGCATCAATACCCCAGTCGCGCAGTTCAATTGCCTCTGCCACGTGCACCAGCCCGAGCATGTCGGCACCCGCGGCCAGAGCGGCTCGCGCAATCTGGGGCGCGCCGTGGCCGTAGGCATCCGCTTTAATAATTGCAATCAGGCTGCGGTCGCCGATCAGGCTTTTAATATGGCGCACATTGGATTCCACGGCGTCCAAATCAATGAGGGCATAGCGTTCGGGCTCAAAGGGGTTAAGCTCGGGCAGGTAGATTTCGTCAATGCCGGTCATGGTGCGCCTTTCTCGGGATTTCTACCCCTATTGTACGCTCTTAGGATTCGGCTCACAGGGTGGGCGTTGTTGCTCTGAGCGGGTTCTGGCCAGATGAGAAACGGTAGAGTGTATATATGACTTCTGATCTCACCCTGCACATTATCTCTATGCATACCGATCCCTTCGCACAGCCGGGTAATGGTAGCGCGGGCGGTATGAATGTGTATATTGCGCGTTCCTTGGCGGCAATGATGGCGCTGGATAATTCCCTGCGCGTAGAGGTTTTTACCCTTGAGCACGGTGCCGCTTCTCCCCTGCCATCGGCTCTCGAACCCTACGCTGAGCGTATTGTAAGCCACCGTATTATATGCCCCGGCTTTGAGCAGGCAAGCCGGGATGAGCAGCCTGCTTTTACAATCGAGTTTGCCCGCCGGTGCCTGCAGGCGGCGCAGTGGAGACCCGATATTATTCACGCCCACTATTGGCTCTCAGCACTAGCGGCTCTGGAGATGAGCTCTCACTATGCTGCTGATTCTCACGACGTGCCGGTGTTTTTTACCCCGCACACCACCGCAGCAACCAAGGATGCACGCCGCGGAGAGCATGAACCGGCAGAGCCCGCCTACCGTTATGAGGCCGAAGAGAAAATTCTCCGCTTAGTAGCCCTAAGTATTGTGAATACTCCCCTGGAGGCATCAGATATTAGCCGCTACTACGGGGCGTCCGAAGAGAGCCTGGTTGTTATTGCACCGGGCGTGGATACATCGATTTTCCGCCCCAATCCTGCAATTCAGCGAGATCACGCAGGCAGCTCTACCTCAGCCAGCCTGTATTTTGCTGGTCGCGCCGCGCCGCTGAAGGGTGCGCATCTGCTGGTTGAGGCTCTTGCCTACCTGCCGACAGATATTAGCGTGGATCTGCATCTGATTAGCGATATAAACTCTGAATATATGCGCTCGCTAATGCTACGAGCCGCAGAGCTGGGCTGTGGTCAGCGCGTACATCTGCACCCTTCCGCACCGCCGCAGGAACTTGCAGCATATTTTCAGCGCGCCGATATTGTGGCCTGCCCTTCCTCCTCTGAGACCTTCGGTCTGGTGGCTTTGGAATCCCAGGCGTGCGGGGCTGCGGTACTTGCCAGCGATGCGGACGGCCTGCGCTATGCGGTAGAGAACGGGTACAGCGGCATGCTGGTGGCTGAACGTACCGCCTCTGCCTGGGCGGCGGCTATTGAGTCTCTGGTGCGAGACCCGAAGCTGCGCGCTGTGCTGGGAGCGCAGGCGGCTGAGCGCGCTCGCGGCTTTTCCTGGGAGGCAACTGCATCCTCTTTGGTGGAGGCCTACCGAGCTGCCGCTGCCGAAGCGGAAAGCGAGCGCTAAGATTTAAGCTATGAGTTTTTCAATGAGCGATCAGGAATTCGCGCAGTACCTTGATTCGGCGCGAATTACCGGTAATGTGGCGACCCCGCGTGAGAATAACCTGGATCATATTCAGGGCTTCCTAGACCACAATGAGCACCTGGAATTCGGCGTGCAGTACAAGCGTGACTACACCTGGGATGAGGTCTTTGAGATTATGGTGCGCCGCGCCGGCTTGAATCCCGACCGCAACCATACTCACGGCCAGGACACCATTGGCGCCACCCAGTGCATCCAGCAGCTGCGCGAATACGCCCGTATTTTTGGTCAGGCTGTGCGTGAGCGCAAGCGCATCCTCTTTGCTACCGGCCACCCGGCGGGTCTGTTCCCGATCTATGCTCAGATGGCTCGCGTGGCGCGCGCTGCCGGTGCCACGGTGCTTGAGATTGAGCAGGGCGAGCGTTTCTTGGACGGAGATATTCGGCAGATTTTCTCCGTGGTCATGTTTGAGCAATACGGCAATCTGCAGCATACTCATTTCCCCGGTCCGATGCAGATTGCTTTGAATCAGCTGCGTGAGCGTGATGAGCTGCCGGAGCTGGTGGTTTCCGATCACGGTATGGCGGGTTACGCCTCTTCTACTGCCGGGTTGCTGACTATCGGTATTGCCGATTGTAATGATCCGGGTCTTTTTGTGGCTGCTGAGCAGGGCGATCTGCCGGTGTGCGTACCTATGGACGATAATGTGCCGCCGAACCGTTACGAGCCGGTGATTGATTTTATTCTCTCCGAGGCAGGGCTAGAGCAGTACCGCTAGATTCCGCTCCAATCTCGCGGTTCTGGAGGCTAAGAAGCGGGTGGGATGGCTGCATCCTACCCGCTTTTATGCACCCTCGACTGCTCTCTGCACGGGCTGTCTCTAAGCTTTCTTCAAGTGCCGCTTGAGTGTTCTCAGAGTCATACTCGCCTTTTTAAATTTTTTGACCGAATATCGCGCTCATCTGCATAAACACGGTTTAGAATAGGTGATACAGAGTGTACTTTTATGCTCTCAACAGTCATTGAACTCTGCTCAGTCATTGTCCTGACCATTCCGGCGGGCGGCGCTCAATGAATCACTCATAACACAACACGACATAGAACGTATTCCTCGTCATGCACGGCGCTTTCACCGAGGCGCCCGATGCATACGGTTCGTACTTTCGGATTCCATATGTGCAGGAGATTGAACCTTTGAAGGCTCAAGAAAGACTTCAAAACATGTGGGGTGCCAACTATACGCCTAAGCGTAGCTGGCATCCTAAAATTTTGCGTGCCCTCTACCTGGGTGATTTCGCGGTTATTACTCTCACCATGGTCATCTCGCACCTCATTCGCTTCGGTAATGAGAGCGCTGACCTACCCCCGGTGAATATTTGGCCCCTAAACGTGCTCGGCCACGCCTACGCGACCCTGGACTACTTCTTTGTGGGTCTGGGCATTACCATCGGCTGGTGGTTTGTCCTCCAGTTCAACGGATCGCGTAATATTCGTGTGCTGGGTCTGGGCTTGGAAGAGTATCGCCTGGTTACTCGCGGCAGCACCTATTTCTTCTGCATGCTGATTATTTTCGCTTTCTTTACCCAGATCAGCATTACCCGCATGTACATGCTGATCTCCTATCCTCTGGGCATTAGCCTGCTGTTGCTCTGGCGCTGGCTGCTGCGTCAGCAGCTGGTGCGTCAGCGTATGCGCGGCCGCGGCCTGACTCGCGTGCTGCTTATTGCCGATCTGCCTACCGGTGAGCACCTCTATAAGACTCTTAAGGGCGCGATTTCTTCGGGTCTGTCCCCGGAGGCTCTCTACCTGCCCGGCATTAAGTACGGTTCCACGGTGGATAATGCCCCGATTCCGGTGTTGGGTTATAGCACCGACCCGGCTGAGATTATGCGCGTAATTGCCGAGAATAATATTCATATGGTGGCTGTTTCGAACGGCCATAAGCTCTCCCCCGAGCAGCTGCGTCTGCTGGGTTGGAAGCTCGCCGATGCGCATATTTCCCTGATTATGGCTCCGGCGACCACCGATATTGCCGGCCCGCGCATGCACATTCAGCCGCTCAACGGTGTGCCCCTGGTGCATGTGTCCACCCCGCGTATTACCGGCCTGTCGGCGTTTATGAAGCGCGCCCTGGACGTGGTAGCTTCTGGTCTGGGTCTGCTGCTGCTCTCTCCGCTCTTCCTGGTGGTTGGTCTGCTCATTAAGCGCGATGGCGGCCCGGCGTTCTTCTTCCAGGAGCGCGTGGGTCTGAACGGCTCTTCCTTCCGCATGGTCAAGTTCCGTTCTATGCGCACCGACGCTGAAGAGGTCAAGAAGCAGCTCATGAGCCAGAATGAGGGCAATGGTGTGCTCTTCAAGATGGCCAATGACCCGCGTATTACACCCATCGGTCGTTTTATCCGCAAGTACTCCATTGATGAGCTACCCCAGCTGTGGAATGTGTTCGTGGGCGATATGTCTCTGGTGGGTCCGCGCCCGCCGCTGCCCGAAGAGGTGGATCAGTACGAGGATATTGTCTACCGCCGTCTGCTGGTCAAGCCCGGTATTACGGGTCTGTGGCAGGTCTCCGGCCGTAGCGATCTGTCGTGGGAAGAGTCCGTGCGTTTGGATCTGTACTATGTGGAGAACTGGTCGCTGACCGGCGATATTGTGATTCTTCTGCGTACTGTTCGTGCAGTCTTCGCTAAGGACGGCGCATACTAAAATAGCGCTATGCGCGCATAAACGCATACATAAAGCCTGTGGGGTGGATCTGAGTATTTCAGAGCCACCCCACAGGCTTATCCGCTATCTTAAGGAGCAGATTTTAGAGCTCAGTTATTAGCTGAGCAATAGCACGGGGCAGATATTCAGCTACGCGCGTTGCCGGCACAGGGCCCTGCGCACCCTGCAAAGACTCCAGAGCCGCCTGACCGTGCAGGTACACCGCAAGAGCAGCAATACGCGAGGGCAGGGAGGGTGAATAGTTCAGCGTGCGGGAGAAGGACTCCACCTCGGCGGCAACCTGTGCCAGCAGAGCGCCTAGAATACCCGAGAGAGTATCCCCGCTACCGGCGGTGGCCAGCCAGGGGGTCGCACCGGGTACGCTGACCACCGGCAGAATGGTTAGCTCCTGCACGCGTGCAGGGTCGTAAATATTGGCCTGCGAGCCGGTAGCAATCAGAGTTGTACCGCCCTTGAGCATGACGGTGGCACCGCTGATCCATGCGGCGGCGCGCACCCAATAGTAGGGTTCGGCCTCAATATCTTCCCTACTGGGTACGGTGGCGCCGGTGCGCAGGGGGTTGTGCATCAGACTGCTTGCGTGCAGGGCGTTCCAGCGCGTGGGGTTTTCGGAGGCGAAAATATTCAAAAAGCGCGCCATCTCACCGGCGTGCGGGGTCAGGATTTTCTCAATGCCCAGGGGACTGCTGCTATGCGCCAAATAGGCAGCCACCAGGTCCAGAGCGCCGGCATCCAGTACCGCCGGGGTGTCGGATTCGAGCACATCCTGCAGCATGCGCAGGGTCGCATTACTGAAGTTCACTCCGCTACCAATAGTGCAGGCGTCCACATGCTGCACGGGAATATGACCGCGGCTCTCGGAGGCATCAAAGGTGACCGCTTCGGGGCAGGAGGAAAGCACCAGGGAGCGCACTTCGCGGCTGGGGTAGCCATAGCGCACCATGCCCACACCGGTATTGATTGCCGCGCGAGTGGTCAGCACACCAGCCCCCGGATATTCATCGCTTCCGGCGAGTACTCCCAGCACTCCTCGAGTGTATTTATGGGACTTCTCATTGGGCAAGCTGAGCACCTGGGCATGATCCTCCCGCTCGGGCACAATCAGCGCGGGGAAGAAGTCATTCAGGGCTTCGGGAATGCCCAAATCGTGGAGTTTAATCTCGCCGCAGGCTGCCTCCAGGGCGGTTCCGGCGGGTAGTATACGCCCGATGAAGGTGACGGTGCGTTCTGCGCGCAGGCAGGGCTCGTGCAGGGTGCCGCTGTGCGCGTCAATACCGGTGGGCATATCGCAGGCGATGACCGGGGGCAGCATGCCCTGAATCTGCAGGGCGCGTAGCTTCTCCAGCAGACGGCCAGCAACCCCTCGGGCTGCTCCCCTGGCACCGGTGCCCAGCACACCGTCAATAATCAGCTGATAGTGTTGCAGCGCCTCGCAGCTAAAGGCTTGCTCCCATTCGGCACCAATAATGCGCGTGCCGTCCATACTTTCAGCCGCCGCCAGGGTCAGATTCTGCCCCTCCGGGTCGGTCAGCAGCAAGTCAATGCGGTAGCCTTTCTTCGCCAGGCGCTTACCCGCCCAGATAGTGTCAGCGCCGTTATTTCCGGGACCGACCAGCAGCAGCAGGTGAGTATTTTCGGGTGCGCGGTGCTTATAACGCTTTTTAAGGAAGGCGTGAGTTTCTTTGGCGAGCGCTTTGGCGGCGCGCGCCATCAGGTAGCCGTTATAGCCCGGGGCGTTAATATAGGGGGCTTCGGCGGTGCGAATATCTTCGGCGGTGTAAATATCCAGCATTCGTTTCTCCTGTGAATTATGCGGGGTGCGGGCTAGAAGCGTGCCCTTAGAGACTAAAGACCGGTTCGTCCTCTTCGTCCGGTAGCACGGTCAGCTCATAGGATTCGGGGTTAAAGGTGCGCAGATGCTCCAACTCGCTATCGCTCAAATATTCTGCAGTGGCAATAGCAATAGCCATGGGTTCATCGTGGGTCAGGCTCAGGTGGATGCGGTTAATCCCCAGAGCGCGAGCGCGGGCTGCAATGGTGCCGCGTACGCGCACATAGGGGGCTCCGGCGTCGGTGCTTGCCACTTCGCAATCCTGCCAGTTCAGTCCGGCGGGTGCGCCCAGTACCTTGGCGATGGCTTCTTTGGCGGCGAATCGTACCGCTAGGGAGCGGGTGTTACGGGTGCGTTCTGAGGGGGTGAAGACCCGGCGGACAAAGGCGGGGGTTTCTTCGGTAATGCGCGCGAAGCGTTCGATATTGACGGTATCTACGCCGACTCCGATAATCATGGGGCTCCTTGGGGTACTGCGCCCGGCTCTCTCCGGACGGTATTGAGCTTATATTTTTAGTGTACCCTTATCTGTTCTCTCTATCTAGGATTTTGTACTTCTGTTCCCCTTTATGACATAGAAAAGCACCCCGCCACACTCGCTCTAGTGAGCGAACACAGCGGGGTGCTTTTCTACGATTCAACCGAAAGGATTACTCCACGGTCACAGACTTTGCCAGGTTACGCGGCTGGTCAACGTCCAGGCCCTTAGCTTCTGCCAGTGCGCATGCGAAGATCTGCAGCGGCACGGTTGCCAGCAGGGGCTGCAGCAGCGAGGGAGCTGCCGGAACGGTGATCAGGCGGTCTGCGTAGTCCTTGACTGCTTCGTCGCCTTCTTCTGCAATCACGATGGTGTAGGCACCGCGTGCGCGCACTTCCTGAATATTGGAAACGACCTTGCCGTGCAGCGAGTCGCGACCGTTCGGGGAGGGAACCACGATAATTACGGGCTGACCCTCGTCGATCAGAGCGATCGGGCCGTGCTTGAGCTCGCCTGCTGCGAAGCCTTCAGCGTGGATGTAGGTGATTTCCTTCAGCTTCAGGGCGCCTTCCATAGCTACGGGGTAGCCAACGTGGCGACCCAGGAAGATCACGGAGGAAGCGTCCTTCATCTCTGCGCCCAGTGCCTTCACAGCTTCGTCATTGTCGATAACGCGCTGGATCTTTTCGGGCATCTTCTGCAGCTCGGAGAGAATTGCAGAGATTTCGTCCTTGTACTTGTTACCGCGCAGCTGTGCCAGATACAGACCCAGCAGGTATGCTGCGGTGATCTGTGCCAGGAATGCCTTGGTGGATGCCACTGCGATTTCCGGGCCTGCGTGGGTGTACAGCGCTGCGTCGGATTCGCGGGGCAGGGTCGAGCCATTGGTGTTGCAGATGGAGATAACCTTTGCGCCCTGTTCGCGTGCGTGGCGCACAGCCATCAGGGTGTCCATGGTCTCGCCGGACTGGGAGAGAGCCACGATCAGGGTCTTCTCGTTCACGATCGGGTCGCGGTAACGGAACTCGTGTGCCAACTCAACCTCGGTGGGGATACGGCACCAGTGCTCGATAGCGTAGCGTGCGACCTGGCCAGCGTATGCTGCGGTACCGCAGGCAACCACGATGATCTTGTCGATGGAGCGCAGCACCGAGTCGTCGATGTTCAGCTCGTCCAGGGTCAGGTTGCCGTTTTCGTCCATGCGGCCCATGAGGGTCTGCTCGACGGCTGCGGGCTGCTCGTGGATTTCCTTTTCCATGAAGGAGTTGTAGCCGCCCTTTTCAGCTGCTGCCGCGTCCCACTCAATGTGGAAGGGCTTGCCCTCGGCGGGGTTGCCGTCGAAGTCAATAATCTCGTAGCCATTGGAGGTAATGGTCACGATCTGGTCCTGACCCATCTCCACTGCTTCCTTGGTGTAGTCAATGAAAGCGGAGACGTCAGAGCCCAGGAAGTTTTCGTTCTCGCCCAGGCCGATGACCAGGGGGGAGTTACGGCGGGTTGCTACCACGCGGTCGGGGCAATCGCGGTGGATTGCCAGGATGGTGAAGGCACCTTCCATACGGTTGGATGCCTGGCGAACAGCCTCGGTCAGGTCCTTGGTCTCAAGCTTGTCGTAGATGCTTGCGATCAGGGCGCCGGCAACCTCGGTGTCGGTCTGAGAGAGGAATTCGAAGCCTTCAGCCTGCAGCTCTGCGCGCAGTTCTGCGAAGTTTTCGACGATACCGTTGTGCACAACAGCGAGCTTGCCGCCGTCAACAACGTGGGGGTGAGCGTTAGCGTCGGTGGGGCCACCGTGGGTAGCCCAGCGGGTGTGGCCGATACCAATAAAGGATTCGTCCAGGGGGCGTGCTTCGACCTCGTTTTCGAGCTCGATCAGCTTACCCTTCTTCTTACGAAATTCGATTCCGTCGGGGCAGATGAGTGCAACACCTGCAGAGTCGTAGCCGCGGTATTCCTGGCGGCGCAGACCTTCAATCACAACGTCGTATGCGTTGTGGTCGAACTTCTTATCGTCCGGGGTGGTACCCAGACCTACATATCCAACAATTCCACACATAGTGCTAATTTTATCCTATTCTGGCTCTGACTCGGGTGTTTTCCACTCCAAGCTGCGGTGTTTCTGCTAACTGTCGAATACAACCAGCTAAAGGCTCTATCTATTCCCCCGGCACTATTGCGGCTCCCGATAGCGATAGAATCCATCATTTTTCGGCATGTTTCGCACAGCGTGTCATATGCCGGGGGTAAAAGCGGTGCGGGATAGAAAACGCTACACTTGGATAAATGAGCTCCCATTCTTCTGCCGCTGCCGCCTCGCGCTTTACCACCATTGACCGCGAGCGCTGGGCACATCTGGGCACCGAAATTCAAATGCCTCTTTCGGAGGCTGAGCTACAGGCCCTGCGCGGCCTGGGCGAGACCACGGATTTGGCGGAGGTTCAGCAGATTTACCTGCCGATTTCCCGTCTGCTCAATCTTTACGTTAATGCGGCGTCTTCTCTGAACCATATGACCAATGATTTTTTGGGTACCTCTCAGCGTAAGGTTCCTTTTATTATTGGTGTTGCCGGCTCGGTGGCAGTGGGTAAGTCCACTACCGCACGTCTGCTGCAGGCTCTACTGCAGCGTTGGCCCTCCACCCCGAAGGTTCAGTTGGTGACCACCGATGGTTTCCTCTACCCCAATGAGGAGCTCAAGCGCCGCGGTATTATGCACCGCAAGGGTTTCCCCGAGTCCTATAATCGTCGCGCCCTGTTGGAGTTTGTTTCGGCGATTAAGTCCGGTCAGCAGCAGGTATTCGCACCGAAGTACTCGCATTTGTACTACGATATTTTGCCCGATGAGCGTATTGAGGTTACCGCCCCGGATGTGCTGATCCTTGAGGGCCTGAATGTGCTGGCTCCGGCGGGTTCCGAGGGTCCGGAGACCTCGGATCTAACCCTGAGTGATTTTTTTGATTTCTCTATTTATGTGGATGCGCGCACCGAAGATATTCAGTCCTGGTATGTGAATCGTTTCCTATCCCTGCGCTCTTCTGCCTTTACAAACCCCGATTCTCATTTCCGCCGCTATGCCGAGCTAACCGATGACCAGGCTATTGAGGTGGCTACCGGTATTTGGAAGAGCGTGAATGAGGTCAACCTGGTAGAGAATGTTCTACCCACGCGTGCCCGTGCCCATCTGATTTTGGAAAAGGGCGCCGATCATAGCGTACAGCGCGTGTTCCTTCGTAAAAACTAAGCGTGTGTATACCGTTTCCAATCACCGAATCTACTAAGGAGTTTAGATGTCTTCTTTTAGTCGTCGTTCCGCCGTTTCTGCCGGTATTATGCTCTCGGGCGCAGCACTGCTCTCTGCCTGCTCTTCTACGAGCGAGTCTTCTCCCGCATCTGCTGGCGCAGCTTCGGGATCCGCAGATTCTTCTGCGCAGGCTTCCGGCACCTCTAGCGCCTCCGCGGCAAGCTCTGTATCTATTCCTTCTGCTTCGGCAAGTACGGAGTCTAATCCCTCTTCCCTGCTGATGATTGTTAATAAGCGCCGCCCCTTTGCAACCAAGACCTGGGCGCCGAGCGATCTGGTGCCTTTTGCAGGACACCAGCTGCGTAAGGAGGCGGCTGCAGCGGCAACCGCGATGATGCAGGCGGCGCAGAGCGCGGGTGTGGCCGTAACTGTGACCAGCGCTTACCGTTCCTATGATGATCAAGTAACCACCTATAACCATTGGGTGTCTCAGAATGGCAAGGCGGGTGCTGATGATGTTTCGGCGCGTCCGGGCTATTCGGAGCATCAGAGCGGCTTGGCGGTGGATTTCGCGTCTCCCGAGGGCTGCCTGCTGCAGGAATGCTATGAGGACACCTCTGCCGGTGCCTGGCTGGCGAAGAATGCTCATACCTACGGCTTTATTCTGCGTTTCCCCAAGGATTTGAAGCCTGTGACCGGCTATGCCTATGAGCCCTGGCATTTCCGCTATATTGGTCGCGAGAACGCCGCAAAGTATGTGTCGAGCGGCGCGAAGACCTTTGAGGAGTTCACCCAGACCGGCGCAGCTCCCAGCTATCTGGGTGAGGAATAAGCCCGGTTCGCACGCTCTAATCGCTTCGCTCTGATATAGCTAAAGCCCCCGCGACTATTCACGGGGGCTTTAGCTATTGCAGGTTTCAAAGTTCACGATTCGCACCTCGAGAGGATAGCGAGATTGAGAATGATAGCTTATGCATTCGCTTCTAACCCAGATTCCCACTTTTCTTCTGAGTTCTTCAAGAATAAGAGGGAATATTTTACAAACTAACGTAAAGACATGCACCGCCACACACTCCATCGGCACATCAAAAAATTGACACTCGCACCCGGGGTATAACCGCACCACATACGCCCCATATACCACCGACAAAACCCCGTCATTACGGGAAACATCCGACACTTCAGGTATGGATAACCTTATTTTACTGATGTTCAAAAGCCCTGAACAATCCCTCAACGTTACCTGAAAGTTTCATGTGAATAAAAACACATGGTTTACGGGTAAAATTTTGGCGATTTTTGACGCACAAACACCCCCAAAGGCGCTATTCTTGATTTCATGCTTAAAGGTTTTAAAGATTTCTTGATGCGCGGCAACGTCATTGACCTTGCTGTCGGTATGATCATGGGTACCGCGTTCACCGCCGTTGTGACCGCACTGGTCAGCTCCGTGCTGATGCCCGCAATCTCCTCCCTGATCGGTTCCCCCAACTTCGACTCCTTCCTGGCAGTCGGCCCCGGTGAGCAGATCAAGATTGGCGTCTTCCTGACCGCCGTTGTTAACTTCCTGCTGATTGCTGCAGCAGTCTACTTCTGCATCGTTATCCCGATCCAGAAGCTGACCGAGATTGCAACCCGCAACAAGCTCGAAGAAGAAGAGGAAGAGGAAGAGACCGAGCTGCAGCTCCTGAAGGAGATCCGCGACTCCCTCGCTAAGAAGTAATCTTTCTATTACTCCTTAAAGACTTCTCAGAGCATACCTCTCCTATAATTCTCATTTGCTCTGAAATTCTTTCTCACATCTACACAAGAACCCCGATACTCATCGGGGTTCTTTTTCATGTTCCAAACCATATACGCTATCCGGCAAGGCTACGGCTGGCTATCCGGCAAGGCTACGGCTGAATTCCTGAGGCTTGGTACTGTACGAGGAAAAGGCATTCGTGCACGACCCTTCACAT
>Cebus_capucinus_imitator_PRJNA485217_SSR039__coassemble_997_pt1 | contig 63223 bp, 57 predicted proteins | sample Cebus_capucinus_imitator_PRJNA485217_SSR039__metabat2_high_PE_009 | metagenome-assembled genome bin Cebus_capucinus_imitator_PRJNA485217_SSR039 | reverse complement strand
GTTATTGCGGCAACTAACCGCCCCGATGTGCTTGATCCCGCGCTGCTGCGCCCGGGTCGTTTCGACCGTCAGATTGGCGTGGAGGCACCCGATATGAAGGGTCGCGCGCGCATTCTGGAAGTACATGCAGCGGGCAAGCCGATCGCTCAGCAGGTTGATTTGGGTCAGGTTGCTAAGCGCACCCCCGGCTTTACCGGTGCTGACCTGGCGAACGTGATGAACGAGGCGGCTCTGCTGACCGCCCGCGATAACGGCAATGTAATTGATGACCGCGCCATTGATGAGGCTATTGACCGTGTCATGGCAGGCCCGCAGCTCTCCTCGCGTATTATGAGTGAGCACGAGCGTAAGGTCACCGCATACCACGAGGGTGGTCATGCTCTGGTGGCTGCAGCTCTGCGCAATTCTGCACCGGTTACGAAGATTACGATTCTGCCGCGCGGTCGCGCCCTGGGTTACACCATGGTTATGCCCAAGGACGATAAGTACTCCACCACCCGCAATGAGCTGCTGGATCAGATGGCGTACGCTATGGGTGGTCGCGCCGCCGAAGAGATTGTCTTCCACGATCCTTCCACCGGTGCCGCGAACGATATTCAGAAGGCAACCGATACCGCTCGTAAGATGGTCACCGATTACGGTATGAGCGCCGCAATTGGTTCCGTCAAGCTCTCGGGCGATGACACCGAACCCTTCCTGGGTGGTGGCAGTGCCGGTTCCTCGCGTAGCTACTCCGATGAGACCGCCTACACGGTGGATACCGAGGTGCGCGCTCTGCTGGAGCAGGCTCACGATGAAGCCTATGAGATTCTGGTGGAGAACCGCGATGTGCTCGACCGCCTGGCGTACGCCCTGCTGGAGCGTGAGACCCTGCTGGAGAACGAAATCGCTGAGATTTTCAAGGATGTGCGTAAGCGCCCCGAGCGTTCTCACTGGTACTCGAAAAAGACCCGCGAGGTCACCAATATTCCTCCGGTAAAGGCTCCCAGCGAGCTGGCTGCTGAGCGTGAAGCTGCTGAGGCACCTGCGGAGCAGACTCCCGCGACCGCCGCGCAGCCTGTACAGCCCGCTCCGGTTCAGCCCGCGCAGCCCAGCCAGCCCTACGGTGTGCAGCCGGTTCAGCCGATTGCGCCCGCCCGCCCGGCACAGGTGCCTCCGGCTGCTCCCGCAGCTCCTGTAACCTCTGAGGATGAGCCGACCGTGGTCATGCCCGAGAACGGCGCACCTTACCAGAACGGAGAGAATAATGACCGAGCATAAGGTGGATCAGCCGCGTATTGCTGCAGCGGTACGTGAGATTCTGCTGGCTATTGGTGAGGATCCGGATCGTGATGGTCTGGTGGATACTCCGGCTCGTGTGGCTCGCGCCTATGAGGAGTTTTTCTCCGGTCTGCACATGGATCCGGCTGAGGTTCTGGGTACGACCTTTGATATTGAGCATTCTGAGCTGGTGCTGGTGAAGGACATTCCGTTCTATTCGACCTGTGAGCACCACCTGGTGCCTTTCCATGGCGTGGCTCATGTGGGGTATATCCCGGGCCCGGATGGTAAGGTGACCGGTTTGAGCAAGCTGGCTCGCGTGGTGGATGTGTATGCTCGCCGTCCGCAGGTGCAGGAGCGTTTGACCACTCAGGTGGTTGAGGCTCTGGAGGAGCATCTCTCTCCGCGCGGTGCGATCGTGGTGATTGAGGCTGAGCATATGTGCATGTCCATGCGCGGTGTGCGTAAGCCCGGTGCTAAGACGGTCACCAGCGCGGTACGCGGTCAGCTGATGAACCCGGCAACCCGTGCCGAGGCAATGAGCCTGATTCTGTCGAATCACTAGCCCGCGTCCCGGTGCTCTTTAGCCCGGTTAAGCACGTTTAGCCCAGTTCTACCTGGGCTAAACGTGCTTAACTGGGCTTTTCTGTCGATGTTTTAAAAACCGCAGCCCCCGGTGTGTTCGAAGCCGGGGGCTGCGGTGAGCGAAAAGGCTCTGTTAGTGAGCGGTCTCTTCGGTATCCCACCCAAAAGCAATCGCACATACCAGGGCAACACCGGTAGCAGCGCAAATCAGTGCGCTACCAAAAGTTACCCAACGCAGCGGGCCGTCAATGAGCACCAGAGCGATCAGGCTGGCAATAGCAATCAGCGAAGAAACCCAAGCACCGGTCTTCAGATTCACGTGAATCTCCTCTAACAATTCAAAAAGTGGCGTGCGGGCACGCCGGTACGTATGTGATATCTCAAGAATACGCCACAAAACCTTAAAATACGCATTCGACATGCAATATTAAGGGGAGTTTTTCAACCCGAGACGCGCATATCACCCCGGGATGAAAAACGGTAGCATTAAAGCATGACAGAACACGCCAACCAGCCCGGAACCGAGCACAGCCGCACACAGGTCATGGGCATCCTCAACGTCACCCCCGATTCCTTTAGCGACGGAGGCAAGCACTTCAGCCCCGAAGCCGCCATTGCGCACGCAAAAGCCATGCTCTCTGAGGGTGCGGATATTATCGATGTGGGTGGCGAATCTACCCGCCCGGGAGCCACGCGCATTAGCCCCGAGGAGGAGCAGGAGCGCATCCTGCCGGTGATTGAGGCAATCTCAACCCTGGGCGCGACCATTAGTGTGGACACCATGAACCCCTCCACCGCTCGCGCCGCTATTGCCGCCGGAGCACACATTATTAATGATGTTTCCGGTATGAACCTGAGCGATGAGATGCTCGAAACCGCAGCGCAGCTGCAGGTACCCTATATCCTCATGCACGCGCGCGGCACCTCCACCACCATGAATGATTTGGCGGTGTACCCGCGCGGAACCCTTACCGAGGTGCTGGAAGAACTAATGGGCCTACGCGAGCGCGCCATTACCGCCGGTATCGCAGCGCAGAATCTGATTCTTGACCCGGGTCTGGGCTTTGCCAAAACAGGAGATCAGGATTGGGAGCTGCTGGGTGCCGTGCAGGATTTCCAGGCTTTGGGTCATCGTCTGCTCATTGCCGGTTCGCGTAAACGCTCGGTTGCTAATGCCTTGGCTGCCGCAGATCGTGAGCACGCTGCTCGCTATAGCCTGCCAGAGCCGGCACCTCGCACACCCGAGCAGCGAGATGCAGCCAGTGCTGCGGTTGCTGCTCTGATGGCGCGCTCGGGCGTGTGGGCTGTGCGCGTGCACGATGTCCGCGCCGCCGTTGATGCCATTACTATTGTTGAAACCATGCGAAAGTTTGAGAAGAATGCACGATAAGATTACGCTGACCGGCGTGCGCGCCCACGGTTATCATGGTGTGCTGGATTTTGAGAAGCGCGATGGCCAGGAGTTCATCGTGGATGCGGTGCTGCACGGTGATTTTACCGCCGCGGCTGCCAGTGATGACCTGTCCCTGACCACTAATTACGCCGAGGTGGCTCAGCTGATTCACGACCGTATTACCGGTGAGGGTTTTGATTTAATTGAGACCTTGGCGGTGCGTATTGCTGAGGAAATTTTGGGTTCTCAGCCGCTGGTAGCTGCTGTTGAGGTGACGGTTCATAAGCCGCATGCGCCAATTCAGGTGCCTTTTGGTTCGGTTTCGGTGAGCGTGGCGCGCTCTCGTACTGTCCCGGGTGCCGGTACAGATAAGGTGTGCGCCCATGACTAATACGCCGATTGATGAAAAGTATTGTGCGGTTTTAGCTTTGGGTTCTAATCTGGGTGAGAGCGAAGAGACCCTTGAATACGCTGTGGCTCAGTTGCAACTCGAGGGTATGCGCCTGATTGCTCACTCGAGTCTGTATGTGACGGCTCCTGTGGGTGGCCCCGACCAGCCGGATTATATTAACGCCGTGATTGAAGTCGCTACCGACCTGGAGCCCTATGAGCTGCTGGCTGCCTGCCATCGCGTGGAGCAGGTTCATCATCGTACGCGCGAGGTGCGCTGGGGTCCGCGCACTCTGGATATTGACATTATTGCCATCGAACAGCGTCCGGCAGAAGCAGCAGATGGAGCAGAAAATCCGTGGGAGCCGGTCCTGTCCACCGACCCGGTGCTGACTCTGCCGCATCCCCGTGCCCGCGAGCGCGCCTTTGTGCTGGTGCCCTGGGCGGAGGCAAACCCTCAGGCACTGCTACCCATTTCGCCTGAGCGTAAGGTTGCGGTAATCCACCAGGCTTATGTGGTTTCTCGCGCCGATGAGGCCGCCGGTCAAAACGCCGTGAACCCTCTGCGAGCTATGCGTGCCGAGTTGATATCGCCCAGTGACCACAAAGTAGCGGGGGAGTAGGGCATGAAGGAAATCCGTATCTCCACCGTTCTTGTAACGACTGCCGTCACGGCTGCACTTATATTTGCTCTGGATGTCCTACTGGCTAATTCCGGTTCGGAACTGGCGCCTTCTGTGGTGCTTGCTCTGGTGTGTGCGCTGATTGGTGGCACGGCATTATATTTGGGCTGGCAGGTATCGCGCTTTAGGAACCCTTCAACGCGCTCGCAGGTGCGTAATATGACGGCTCTATCGGCGGCGCGTGTGCTTGCTTTTGCGCAAGGTTCCATTGTGACCGGTGCGGTGCTGGCCGGCGCTATGCTCGGCATTCTGGCTTTTCACCTGACTCTGCTGGCTGAGCGTGGTGCTCTGGGTGGGTTGTGGATCACCGTGCTTAATGCTCTTGCGGCGCTGGGGCTAACGGTGGCTGGCCTGCTGGCTCAGCGCTGGTGCAAGCTGCCTCCTGAGGAGGAGGAGTCGTCCACCGGCCCTTCGACGGGTACCGTTAATATGGCATCATAAATAGTGTGACTCTTCACAGGTGGGGTGCGAGCTGTATACACTGGGTATACAGATCGTGCCCCGCCCGTTGTGTCGTGCGGGTGCATATGAAATTCAAAGGAGAAAATACTATGTCTGAATATTCTCAGCCTGCCGGTATACAGGACAGCGAGTGGATTCCGCCCCATTCTACCTATCTTGCGGTGCGCTATACCCGCGATACTATTGCCCTGCTCATTGTTATGTTTGTGCAGGCAGCGCTCATTGTGGGCTTTAAGTTTTTCCCTTCCCTGCTGTCCGTCTCTGAATCTGTTCAAAACGCTATCTACGCGGTGATTATTGCGATTCTACTCTGGTCTGCATGGTGGATGCTGACCCTGGCTCGTCGCACCCGTGCCCTGGGCTATTGCGTGCAGCCGGATTATCTCTCCTCCCGTAAGGGGCTTTTGTTCCGCCAGGAGGTCTCGATTCCTTATGGTCGCCTGCAATATATGGACATTAAATCCGGGCCCCTGGAACGCAAGGCTGGCCTGTGCCGTCTGCAGATTCGCACGGCGGGCGTGGCGGAGTCCTATATTACGATCTACGGCCTGAAATTTGAGGAAGCACATCATTTGCGCGCCCTATTGCTTGAGCGCGCCGAAGAGCGAATGGCGGAACTCTAATGGCTCACTTTTCAGATCATCAGTCCTCGCACTCCCCAGACGCTTCGCTGTTAACCGATGAGCTGCAGCAGGCGCAGTGGTGGCGTGCCGATTGGCGCTCGGCTATAGCCCATGTGGGTGTTATTGGTTGGGCGCTTATTGCTTTTGCCCTGGTTCAAGTGCGTGATGCTCTCATTACCGGCAATTTGGAGGAAAACGCGCAAGTTGCCGGGAATATTTTTGAGAGCTTCGCTCAGCTGTCGCGGAACCACCTGGGTAGAATCGGCTGGCTGCCTTTTGCTGCTGTGGCTCTATTGGTCATTGCCCTGATTCGCTGGTGGACGACCCGCTATTGGGTGGGTGAGGATATGCTCTACCGCCGCACGGGTGTGCTTACTCGCCAGCTGCGTCAGGTGCGCTATGAGAGCATTCAGAGCGTGGAGCTGGATCGCCCGGTGATTGCCCGTCTGCTGGGTTTGGCGGCGGTGCGCTGCGAGGTTGCTGACGGTTCTGAGACAACTCTGCGCATTGAATATGTGTCAAAGGCGCGTGCTCAGCAGCTGCGTAAGCAGATTTTCTCTTTGATTGCTACTTCTCGTGCTGAGCGAGGGTGGGAGGCGCTCCCCGGCACTGAATCTACTGTGTCTGAATTCCCGGCGCCGGGTGTTCCGGGCTCCGAGGAACAGCAGGTTTCCGTACCTCCTTTGTCAGATCATAGTTTTCAAAACCAGAATAACTATTCTCTATCTACTGCTCCTGCCCCGATTTTTAGGGTATCTACCGCCCGTTATATAGGTGCTCTTCTACTGGATGATATTTCCTGGATTATCCCCGCTCTGATCTTCTGGTCGGTTCCTTTTGTTATTGTCTCTACAATACTCACCATCACGGGAGTAGAGGATGTAGAGGTTCACGAGGTCTTCGGGGCTTATGGTGCCTCCCTGATTTTCCCGGCTTTAGGTTATGCGGGTCATTTCTGGCACCAATTCGATCAGGGCGCCCGCTTTAGCCTGAGCGAGCTCTCGAGTGCCCGGGGGCAGGGAGTGCAGATTAGCTACGGTTTGACCGGCACGCACACTCAAAGCGTTCTGCTCTCGCGCATTCAGTCCTTTAGCCTGGAGCAGCCTCTGCTATGGCGCCTAACCGGCTGGTACCGCATGAAGCTCACCATTGCCGGTGTGGGTCTTGGGGATAAAGAAAATGATGTTCTCACCCGCTCCACGGTGCTGCCGGTGGGTAGCGCGCAGGATGTAGTCCGCGTACTGGATTATATTTACCCACAGCTGAGCCCTGCACAGCGTGCGGCTCTACTGAGTACCCTGCATGCCGGAGCCTCCAATACTCAAGCCTCGCAGCTCGCTACCCAACCCTGGCAGGCGCGTTTGCACACAGTGCCCGCGGCTCGTTTCTTCGCACCCTTGACCGCGCGCTATCGGGCTATGGGCTGGGAGCGTATTGATGAAATGCCCCAAGCCCCCACTGACCACAGTCACAGGAGTGAATACCTCTACTGGTCTCGTACCGGCTGGCGTGTGCGCGTGCTCGCATGTATTCCCTCTACCCGCGTGCTGGCGCTACGTATTAGTTCAGGACCAATAGCACGAGCCAGCGGCGCTCGCACTGTGCATTGCGCTTCGGTGGCAGGGCCGGTGCGTGTGCGTAACCGCTGGATGGTCTCTGACCAGGTACCGCCTTATGAGGCTCATGTGCTCTCCTATGCGGGTGGTCTGAACATCAGGCGCACTCAGCGCTAGAGCCTTAGGGTAGATTGTTAAGCTCGCGGGTGCTTGTATACCCTCATATGGGGGTATACAAGCACCCGCGTTCTATACTTAATAGGGTGATGAATCTAAAACCTGCCCGCCTGAAGATTGGCATTATTAGCGCCGGAAAAGTTGGCGCTGTCCTCGGTGCTGCCCTGCGCGGGGCGGGACACGAGATCGTGGGCGTGCACGCGGTGTCCGAGGCTTCCCGCGATCGCGCCGAAACCCTGCTGGCTGGCGTGCCGATTATGGACGCCGCCTCCATTGCACAGGCTGCTGAGCTTCTGCTACTGGCGGTGCCCGATGATGAGCTTCCCGGGGTCATCTCGGGTCTTGCTGCTACCGCAAGCCTGAAAGCCGGGCAGCTGCTCATTCACACGTCGGGTCGTCACGGCACCGATATTTTCGCCCCCGCAACCGCTCTGGGCGCTATCGGTCTGGCAATTCACCCCGCTATGACATTCACCGGCCTCTCCCTGGATCTTGACCGTCTCAACGGTACCTCCTTTGCCGTTACCGGTCCCTCCCTCTACCTGCCCATTGCTCAGGCACTGGTGGTAGAAATGGGCGGAGAGCCCGTCTTTATTGCAGAAGCCGACCGTGCGATTTACCACACGGCTCTAGCTCACGCCGCCAACCACCTGGTGACCATCCTGGGACAATCCCAGCAGATGCTTGCCTCCATTGGCATTGAAAACCCCAGTGGATATATGGAACCCCTAGTCAAAGCCGCTTTGGATAACGCTTTACGCCAGGGAGAGAATGCTCTGACCGGGCCCGTAGCACGCGCAGATGTGAACACTCTGGCAGCTCACCTCAAAGCCCTGAATGAGTATGCTGAGCATGAAAATGCGGTGGATATTGTGGAGTCCTACCGCACACTGGCTGAATCTACAGCAAAAAGAGCGCATAATAGAAGTTTGTTAAGCGATGAACAATTGGGACGGATTCTCAAGCAGCTTGGCAGCTAGCTTGCCCGGAGCACACACCGATCCCGCCCCGAACGACAAGGAGTTCTCGTCATGACTGAGAATCAGCCGACGATTGCAACCACGATTGCCGACTTCATCACCGCAATCGCAAAAGCACTGGCCGCAGCACAGCTGCAGGCTGATGAGCAGGCGCGCGCCCTGGCAGCCCAAGAGGGCACCGAGGTTATCTACCGCGATGTGACCCTGGGCTTCGTGCCGACCATGGGTGCACTGCACAATGGCCACGCGACCCTCATGCGCCGCGCCGCGGAGCAGAACGACGTGGTGGTCTCCTCTATCTTCGTCAACCCCCTGCAATTTGGTCCCGGCGAGGACTACGAACGCTACCCCCGCACCCTGGAAGCAGACGCCGCTCTGGCGGGCGAGGCAGGCGTACAGGTTATCTTCGCACCCTCCGTTGAGGAAATGTACCCCGACGGCGACCCCCTAATTCGCATTACCAGCGGCGAGCTGGGCACCAAGTTTGAGGGCAAGACCCGCCCCGGCCACTTTGACGGTGTGCTGACCGTAGTGAACAAGCTGTTCAATATTGTGCGTGCCGGTGCAGGAGAGCACGAGGTTAATGCCTACTTCGGTCAGAAGGACGCCCAGCAGTTCGTGCTGATTCAGCGCATGGTGCACGATTTCAACCACAGCGTAAACCTGCGCCCGGTTGCCATTGTGCGTGATGATGACGGTCTGGCGCTCTCTTCCCGCAATGAATTCCTCTCCCCGGTTGAGCGCGAGGCAGCCCTGGTGCTTTCCCGCACCCTGGCGCTGCTGCGTGAGAACTCCCTGAACCGCGGTTTTGAGGGTATTGATCTTCAGAGCGCTCGCGAGCGTATTAATGCGACCGAAGGCGTACGCCTGGATTACCTGGAGCTGGTGGATCCCCATACTTTTGGTGAGCCCACCGAAGAATCCGAGCGTGTTTTGGCTCTGGCGGCGATTTTTGTGGGTTCCACTCGCCTGATTGACAATATGGACCTGCGCTAAAGTAGATAGAGTTTGGTACTCGGTGGCAACACCCAAAGCTGATAAGGAAATGATGACGAAGGAAACCGCCGCACCGGCGATTGCAGATATGTCTGAGCAGATGTCCATCCGCTTGGAGAAGCGTGCGAAGCTGATTGAATCGGGTCGTGAAGCGTACCCGGTGGGCTTCTTCAACGCTGAGGGTCAGCGTATTGAACCCGACCATATTTCCGCTATTCGCGCCGAGTACGAACCGAAACTGGCTTCTGAAGAACTGGTTGCCGGCGACGAAACCGAGCACGTGGTTAACGTGATTGGTCGCGTGGTCTTTGGCCGCAATACCGGTAAGCTCTGCTTTGCAACCCTGCAGTCCGGTACCTCCGGCAGCCGCATTCAGGCGATGCTCTCCCTGGCTGAGGTGGGCGAGGAGTCCCTGGCTGAGTGGAAGTCTCTGGTGGATCTGGGCGACCACGTTTTTGTCTCCGGTCGTGTGATTGTTTCCCGCCGTGGCGAGCTGTCCATTATGGTTACTCGCTGGGAGATGGCGTCCAAGGCTCTGCGCCCCCTGCCGGTCCTGCATAAGGATCTGAACGAAGAGACCCGCGTGCGTCAGCGCTACCTGGATCTGATGGTGCGCGATGAGGCTCGCGAGCTGGTGGTTAACCGTGCGAAGATCACCGCTACCGTGCGCCGCGTGCTGGAGAACCACGGTTATATTGAGGTTGAGACTCCGATCCTGCAGCTCATCCACGGTGGTGCGGCTGCTCGCCCCTTCGAGACTCACCTGAACGCTTTCGACCAGGATATGACCCTGCGTATTGCAACCGAGCTGTACCTGAAGCGTGCAGTGGTCGGTGGCATTGACCGCGTCTACGAAATCGGTCGCGTATTCCGTAACGAGGGTGTGGACTCCACCCACAGCCCCGAGTTCACCACCCTGGAATGCTACGAGGCTTTTGCTGATCAGTTCATTATGGCTGAGCGTATGAAGGAAATTATTCAGTCCTGCGCTCGCGCTGTGGGTACCGAGAAGATTGAGACCGAGGCTGGCACCATTGACCTCTTCGGTGAATGGGCATGGGTTGGCGTGTACCCGGGTCTGTCCGCCGCTGTGGGTGTTGAGATTACCCCCGAGACCACCGCTGAGCAGCTGCGCGAGATTGCTGCTAAGCATGAGGTGGCTGTGGATCCCAAGTGGGATGCTGAGAAGCTGGTGGTTGAGCTCTTCGGTGAGATTGTTGAGCCGACCCTGATTAACCCGACCTTTGTGTATGATTACCCGCCGAGCGCTCAGCCGCTGGCTCGCCCGCATCGTTCCGATAGCCACCTGATTGAGGCGTGGGATTTGATTATTGGCGGTATGGAGCGCGGTACCGCGTTCTCCGAGCTGATTGACCCGGTAATTCAGCGTGAGCGTCTGACCGAGCAGTCCCTGAAGGCTGCTGCCGGTGATGATGAGGCTATGCAGCTGGATGAGGACTTCCTGCGCGCCCTGGAGCACGGTGCACCGCCCATGGGTGGTATTGGTCTGGGTATTGACCGTCTGATTATGCTGTTGGCGGGCGATAAGGATCCCGAGCGTGAGGGCGTTGTGGTTCGTCAGCCCGGTATTCGCGAGACTATCCTGTTCCCGCTGATGAAGCCCGAGGCGTAAATAACGCGTTGACTTCGGCCTATAGTCGTATATATTGACAGAGTGTCAGCTACACCATATCGCTATTATTAGGCTGAGAATCGGCATATAGACCGCTAAAAGCCGGGGATTGGTTTGCTCCAATCCCCGGCTTTGTCGTATCTATTAGACTTTATATTTCTAAAATTTTTAGTTTTATGACGGTCATAGGGATACATTTCTTTATTTTTCTGTTACTATATGTACAAATACAAATACAGCTATCCTAACCCCGATGATAACTTTCGGCGGGGTGGATAATCCTATTACCTCTAAGGAGTTGAGAATCATGGCACAGAAGGTGCGCATTATTCTGGAAGATGACCTCGACGGCGGTCCCGCAGACGAAACCGTACGCTTTGGTCTCGACGGTGCTCTGTACGAAATCGACCTCTCCAGCGCTAACGCAGCACGCCTGCGCGACGCTATCCGTCCCTTCGTAGCAAAGGCTCGTCGCTCTCAGGGCGGCACCAACCGCCGTGGCGCTGGCCGTGCAGCAAACGGTACCGCTCCCAAGCGTAACCCCGAGATCGCTGCAATCCGCGAGTGGGCACAGAAGAACGGTCACCCCGTTTCTTCCCGCGGCCGCATTCACCAGCACATTCAGGATGCATACTACGCAGCTCTGAAGGCTGAGGGCGAGAACTAATCTTTATCGATTCATCTCTGTGAGTCGCTAGAGTGAACGGGTAGGGTATCCCCTGCCCGTTTTCTTTTTAATAGTTTATGGGCAAGCTGCCCGATTTAGCCCGTGGAGCCTGTAGATATCGAGGGTGAGAAAGAACCCGTATAGGCTCTGAGAGCATGGCCTATACCCTAACACCAAAAGGCTATATATAGTCCAAGGATGCGGCTGTATCCGGGTAGCTATTAGGCATCGTGAATGTTCACTGCAGGCTCTGCTTGAAAAGTTATTATCCGGCGGGCAATTCATGAACCATAAACTATTGCAGGGTGAAGTATGTGGACAGGGTAGAGAGCTAACTTTCTTACTCCTGTCCACATCTCCCCGCGCTCATCTTCTAGAACCGTACAAAGAGCGGCGCAGAAAGAACTGTAGACTCACGTTCTACCGGCGAAAACACGGTGTTTAAGTACGCCCACAGCTATATAGCGGGCTATATTTCTCTTGATGGCGAACAGGGCGCGCTTTAGCCGGTAACCCGCGGATTTTTTGCGTACTCTTGTATCAAGTCATTATTCCAAGGAGTGCGCAATGTTTGAACGCTTTACCGACCGTGCTCGGCGCGTCGTGGTGCTTGCCCAAGAGGAAGCACGCATGCTCAACCACAATTACATTGGTACCGAGCACCTTCTGCTCGGTCTCGTTCACGAGGGTGAGGGTATTGGTGCCCGCGCACTCGAATCTCAGGGTGTCACCCTGAACGCTGTCCGCGAGCAGGTGCAGGATATTGTGGGCCAGGGTCCGCAGGCACCGACCGGTCACATTCCCTTTACCCCGCGCGCCAAGAAGGTTCTTGAGCTGTCCATGCGCGAGGCTATTCAGCTCAACCACGGCTACATCGGCACCGAGCACATTCTGCTGGGTATGCTGCGCGCTAATGAGGGCGTAGCAATCCAGGTGCTGGCAAAGCTGGGCGCTGAGCCCGCTGCCGTGCGCCAGTCCGTTATGGATTTGGTCTCCGGCTACCCCGGCAATAACGAATCCAAGGAAACCGCCGGTGTTGGCGCGGGCAACTCCCGCGAGGGCACCCCGGCAGGTTCGACCATTCTGGATCAGTTCGGCACCAACCTGACCGCCTCCGCGCGTGAAGGTAAGCTGGACCCGGTGATTGGTCGCCACCAGGAGATGGAGCGCGTTATGCAGATCCTCTCCCGCCGTACTAAGAACAACCCCGTACTGATCGGTGAGCCCGGTGTGGGTAAGACCGCCGTGGTGGAGGGTCTGGCTCAGGCTATTGTTCACGGCGATGTTCCCGAGACCCTAAAGGATAAGCACCTGTACTCCCTGGATATGGGTTCCATGGTTGCTGGTTCTCGCTACCGCGGTGATTTCGAGGAGCGCCTGAAGAAGGTGCTGAAGGAGATCCGCCAGCGCGGCGATATTATCCTCTTCATCGATGAGATTCACACCCTGGTGGGTGCTGGTGCAGCTGAGGGCGCTATTGACGCTGCCTCTATCCTCAAGCCCATGCTGGCTCGTGGCGAGCTGCAGACCATCGGTGCAACCACCCTGGATGAGTACCGTAAGCACATTGAGAAGGACGCCGCTTTGGAGCGCCGCTTCCAGCCCGTGCAGGTGGATGAGCCCTCCCCCGAGCTGGCTATCCAGATCCTCAAGGGCGTGCGCGATAAGTACGAGGCTCACCACCGCGTGACCATTACCGATGAGGCCATCGAGACCGCGGTTAACCTCTCTCACCGTTACATTTCCGATCGTTTCCTGCCCGATAAGGCAGTGGACCTGGTTGACGAGGCTGGTGCCCGCTTGCGCATTAAGCGCATGACCGCACCGGCTGAGCTGAAGGTTCTGCAGGAGCAGGTCGCTAAGCTTGCCGACCAGAAGGCACAGGCTGTTGCAGCCAATGACTTCGAGAAGGCTTCTGAGCTGCGCGAGAAGGAAGAAGCAGCTATTGCTGAGCGCGATGCTGTAGAGAAGAACTGGCGCGAGAATGGTGGCGATGCATTCGGCACCGTGACCCCCGAGGTTATCTCCGATGTTCTCTCCGTCTCCACCGGTGTGCCCGTATACCGTATTACCGAAGAAGAGTCTTCGCGTCTTATTAAGATGGAAGATGAGCTGCACAAGCGCGTTATCGGTCAGGACCACGCTATTAAGGCACTGGCTCGTTCGATCCGCCGTACCCGCGCGGGTCTGAAGGATCCGAACCGTCCGGGTGGCTCCTTCATCTTCGCCGGTCCCACCGGTGTGGGTAAGACTGAGCTGGCAAAGGCTCTGGCTGAGTTCCTCTTTGGCGATGAGAAGTCCCTGATTACTCTGGACATGTCCGAGTACCAGGAGAAGCACACCGTCTCCCGCCTGTTCGGTGCGCCTCCCGGCTATGTCGGTTATGAAGAGGGCGGCCAGCTGACTGAGAAGGTTCGCCGCAAGCCCTTCTCCGTGGTGCTCTTCGACGAGGTTGAAAAGGCTCACGCTGATCTGTTCAACTCTCTGCTGCAGATCCTTGAAGATGGTCGTCTGACTGATTCTCAGGGTCGTGTGGTGGACTTCAAGAACACCGTGATTATTATGACCACTAACCTTGGTTCCCGCGATGTGAACCGCCGCGTGCCGGTCGGTTTCCAGGCAATGGACGATTCGGATGCAAGCTATGAGCGTATGCAGTCTCGCGTGATGGAGAACCTCAAGGAGCACTTCCGCCCCGAGTTCCTCAACCGTGTGGATGACATTATTGTCTTCCCGCAGCTGAGCGAGTCTGAGATTCTGCAGATTGTGGACCTGTTCGTGGGTCGTTTGGCTAAGCGCCTGGCGGATCAGGATATGTCTATTGAGCTGACCAATGCTGCTAAGGTTCTGATGGCCGCTAAGGGTTATGATCCTTCGATGGGTGCTCGTCCTCTGCGTCGCGAAATGCAGCGCAATATTGAGGATGTTCTCTCCGAGAAGATTCTGTTCGGCGAGATCAAGCCCGGCGAGAAGATCATTGTGGACGCCGAGGGTGAAGGCGATAACGCTAAGTTCACTTTCTCCTCTATCCCGATGAAGGAGCTCTCCCTGGACTCGGTTGCTGCTTTGGAGGCGGAGGCTGTTGCTGACGCTGAGCAGATCACCGAAGAAGCTGCTGAGTAAGACTGAATAGATAAGTGCCCCGGTACGTGCTGTACCGGGGCACTTTTCTATGCTCTGTATTCTCTGTGCCCTAGTCCCACACCTATGTACCCGCTGTGAGTGTTTACGTTTTGTAAACGTTTACAAATCGTAAACACTCAGGCTCGTTTTAGAGACTGACCAGGGTATTGGTTTCTCGAATGAGGGAGTCAGCAAGTAGGGAGGCATAGCAGCGGTCTATTTGCTCCTGAGCAGAGCCCAGAGCACGCAGCTGCGCAATAGAACGACGAAGCTGCCCACCCGCATCCGAATCAAGCAGCTGAACCACGTCGGAGTCCAGCACAATAGTGGCGGGCAGGTGCGCAATATCAACACTCATATCCGTAAGTAGCACCCGCGGAATGGGGGAGTGCGCCGCCCGCACCACCGCCATCATTGCCCCGCGCAGCTGCCTATCGGTACCGGCCCAGCTCTGACCCACGGGCGTGTACTCCGCCTCGGGGCAGCCGGTGGCACGCCAGGCACACATATCGCGCACCGGGCATAAATCGCACTCGGGGTTTTTAGCGGTGCAGATGAGAGCCCCCAACTCCATAGCGGATTCGTTCCAGAGTACCGATTCCCCCAGATCATTAGGCATGAGCGCCTCGGCAAGCCGGGTTTCTGCCGCGGTGAGGGATTTAGAGGGTAGCGCTTTCGCGCTAAAGAGCCTGGCGTGCACGCGGCGGATATTCGTATCAATCACGGTGGCGCGGCGGCCAAAGGCAAAAACACTAATAGCGGCGGCAGTGTAGGAGCCAACACCGGGTAGAGCCAGCAGCTGGTCATAGTCTGCGGGTACTTTACCTGCGTGTTCTTCAACAATGGCTCGCGCTGCATTGTGCAGGCGTTGGGCTCGGCGCGGGTAGCCTAGACGCCCCCAGGCGCGCACTGCTTCTCCGGGCTCTTCACTGGCGAGATCGGCGGGGCTAGGCCAGCGGCGCATCCATTCTTCCCAGACGGGTAGTACTCGCTTAACGGGGGTTTGTTGCAGCATAAATTCGCTGACCATAACTCCCCAGGGGCTGCAGTCTGCGCGTCGCCAGGGTAGGTCTCGTGCGTTGGCAATGAACCAGTTATTGATCAGATGGTGGGCGCGTTCAATAGTGTTGTGGTTCGGGAGAGTCTCTGGGGCGTTTTTTCGCATTGCTTTAGGGTACGGGATATGTATGCTTTTGCCCAATTAGGTGGACCCAAGAGTTGAGCTGTAGTGTAACTAGGTATAAAGAATGGATAGGGAATGCTCGTTCTCTTATTGTGCTATGCGGGCTGTCATAGTAGCTCTCTGTAGAGAAGTAAAAAGGCTAGTGACGAGAGAATATAGAGCGCGCGTAGTGCAGACCCTTGAGGGGGGAGTATGGTTTCAAAGAGTGTATAAAAACAGTTATCCTTAAGAGTATGAGTGAATTCCGTCCTGAGACCGATTCTGTGTACGTAAAGCGCCGCTGGACTGTTCTTATAGTGGTACTGATTCCTGCATTGGCCTTTGTCGTTGGCACCTTTGTGCTGGGTCGACAGGCTAATTCGGGCAGCTCTCAGGCGGAGGCAACGGTCACTCCTTCTATTTCCAGTGCACCCTTTGCGAACTTTAGCGCCCGTCCTACTCCCAGTACTGATTCTTCAATCTCTGCGAGTGTTAGTGTTGCACCCAGTCAGTCAGCGACAGTGAGTGTACCCGCAACCCCGAGTGCTGCTACCGTTAGTGCTGCGGCGACTGCGAGTGTGGCGCCTACTCCGAGTGCAACGGCTACCAGCGCTAAGCCGAGCTCTACGGCTCTTGAGGCATGCGTTGCTTCTGATTTGCAGGTGATGGTGGCTCCTTCTAAGACGGTATATGCTGCCGGCGAGCAGCCGAGTTTCCGCGTGACCTATACGAATACAGGATCCACCCCCTGTACTATTGCTGCGGAGAGTGCTCCGGTAGATATCCAGGTGACGTCGGGTAGCGCTCGCGTGTATACGAAGAGTATTTGCGCTCCTTCGAGTGTTCCGAAGGGTCAGTTGCAGCCGGGTGCTGCTCAGGTAGGTGACTATGCCTGGGATCGCAATATTAATGTGTTGGGGTGTAATGCTCTCAAGCCCGCTCAGAAGGGTTCATATTGGGTGGTTGCCAGTGTGCAGGGCGTTAGCTCTCAGCGTGTAAACTTTGTGCTTCAATAGCGCTGTATAGGACTATAGCTAAGCCCCGGTATACCTTATGCCGGGGCTTAGCTATAGTCGAGGCACTTTAGGAGTTAATGATTTGCACGGCGCGTTCTTTCGCCGCCTTTTCAATATCACGGATTTCCATGATCAACGCTTCGTGGTCTTTGAGCCATTGTGCTGCTTTGGAGTAGAAGATATCCTCTGCTTTGCGTAATAGGCATATTTATGTGAAAAAGTCACCATAAATCATTGATTTTCATCACAAAATCCATCGTAATAATGGGTAATATTTACGTGAATCACACATAACACTACAGAATACAACATAAACCCATAGTGAATATTCATGCATCGCGGCAGTCCGAGAGTATGTCCTGAACATTTTCTCCCTATCTATCGATAGCCTCTCGAATGCAGCGAGAAGAGTACACTTAGTAGAGTGCAGACAAGATATAGTGAACTTCTTCTCAAGACCATCGCTCGTATAGCCCCCGGTACAGAACTTCGTGAAGGACTAGAACGAATCCTTCGAGGTCGTACCGGCGCTCTCATTGTGCTTGGATCAGACAAGACTGTTACTTCTATATCTTCAGGCGGTTTCAGTATTGATACTGAGTTCTCGGCAACCCGCCTACGTGAACTTGCCAAGATGGACGGTGCAATTATCTGCAACCGTGAGGGTACCCGACTGCTTCACGCAGCGGTTCAACTATCACCCGATACGAGCATCGACACTAACGAGTCTGGTACTCGACATCGCACAGCAGAACGTGTAGCGCTTCAAACAGGATTCCCCGTTATATCAGTGAGTGCCTCCATGTCGGTTATTTCTGTCTATGTGGATGGTACGCGCTATACCGTTGAAAGCACCCAGTACCTGATGAGCCGAGCAAATCAGGCCATTCAAACCCTGGAAAGCTACACTCGCCGCCTTTCAACGGTGCTTACAGATCTCTCCTCCATGGAGATTGAATCGACTGTAACTATTACCAATGTTGCATTGACATTACAGCGCATGGAGATGGTTCGCCGAATTATTGCTGAGGTCAGCCACTATGTTCTTGAACTGGGTGTTAATGGTCGTTTGGTTTCTCTGCAGCTTGAAGAGCTTCGTAACCCGGAAAGCTCGAGTAGTGATATTATCCTGCGTGATTATTTGCCGGATGCCAGTGAGCAGACAATAGCTGCGGCACAGCAGGCACTGGAAAACCTCGATGATATGGATATTGTCGACCTTAAAACTGTCGCTCGTGTTGTGGGTTTTGACGATATAGATATGGAAGCCCCCCTTCATCCGCGAGGATATCGCCTGCTCGATGGTATTCCCACGATGCCTAGAGCTATTACTGAACGTATGGTGGAGCGTTTCGGTAGTTTGCAGGCACTCATGGCGGCTTCCCTGGAAGATCTACGAGCCGTTGAGGGCGTGGGTGAGCAGCGAGCCCGCACCATTCGAGAATCTCTTTCCCGTATGGCAGAAAGCAGTCTGGAGAAGTTCCTATACTAGAGCCCGGTAGATGTGCTCCAGACAAAAGTCCCGATGGTGAAGTCGGGGCTTTTTGTCTGTGTATGGGTGGCTCCAGATAGTGCGAGGCCACAATAATATGCGCTGTGGTTTCATGTGAGAATCCGTGGGTTTATGTGGGTTTTAGTGAAATGTTAAGCCTGCATATAGAAAAAGTTGTGATGAAAATCAATGCTTTTTGTCTACTTTTTCACAACAATCTGTTGGGTAATTTAGGCATTTACTACTATAAAATATAGGATTCTTATAATTTGATAACATTTGCTGTAGTGAATGTGGCTTTCTGTGTGGTTGCCTTTCTGCGATCTTGCTGTCTAGCATGGTTGGTACATGGTGTTACTCGCCATGTCATAAAATTTCGGGCATGAAGCACAGGTGCTTGACCGAAGAATAAGCCAAGGTGCTTATGCCCCTAAGATCAAGGAGGAAGGCCAATGTTCCCTCTTGCAATCATGAAGAAGACCGGTGCGGCTCTTGCGGTATCGGCGGCAGTTCTGGCTGGGTCTGTGGCTCCTGCTGGTGCGGATTTCCACGCTTACGATCACGTTAATTTCCAGGGGGAACTGACTCGTTCGGGACCTGCATGGTATATCGATGTACCGGATAATATGATGTCTTCAGTTAAGAATGAAACGAATATCTGCCTATTGGGCATCAGTACCCATACGTGGGTGACGGAAGAGCATCTCTTTAAGCTCAATGCAGGCCAGATTATGTGGTACGTTGGCGACCATGCTAATGACAAGGTCGACCATATGTATCGGACTGTCTGTTTCTAAAACTTTTTGTAGCGGGAGCTTCAAGGCTCCCGCTACCTTAATACAGAGGATGATAATATGAAAAAGTTCAGTCTTGCATTAGCAATGCTATTATTTTCGTGCGCTTCTTGCGCCCAGAATGATGTTACTATCTCTCCTGATGTACGCGACATACTTCAGTCCTATGCATCTCCGAACCCGGATATACAGTCGGCATATTCGCTGAGAATTAAGGAATGCATGAATAAAAAAGGTTATGCATATAATCCTGTAGAATATTCAAGTGGTTCACGTAGTGTTGCGATATCTATTAATGGAGATGCAATTCTTGCGAATAAGAATAGCGCTATGTATGGCTATAATCGAACATACTCATACAATGAAAATAGCGGCTATAATGATCCAGGATATAATATTGCACTTAATGGTGATACTTCAGATCAAGAAAAATCTGTCACCTATAAACTACAAAGTGGGGCAATTGTTGGAATAGTCTCAGATTCATGTGTAAGTTATGCCACGGAACAGGTATATGGATCAATTGATAATGGTCTAAAGTACACCAATCTAACTAATGAACTATTGGACGTGGGGAGCACTTCTGGAGCTAACCAAGAAATAGGTATACTCTATCAAAGCAATAAAGAGTATCCCCAATGCATGAGCCAAGCAGGATACCCCGACGTTAAAACCTTCGGCGACGCGCCCAAAGTAGCTGAACAAAAATTCGGGCACTACCGCGCACCCGGCACCCAAGCCAACGCCGAAGAACGAGCCATGGCACAAGCAGACTATACCTGCCAAGAATCCTCAGGCATCGTGCGCAAAGCAGAGGATATCTTCTACTCCAAAGCAGCACAATGGCTCAAAGACCACGAAGCGTTGATCATGGAAATCCGTGATATTGAAAAGGCGGCGAAAGAACGCGCCGTGCAGATTGTTGATGGGCGACGGTAGTGTAGTGCAATATTGAGAGAGGAAGGCATGTATTAGGTAGACCTTACTATCTAGTAAGTGTATACTTATTCAAATATATCAAGGTTTTTAGATTTTTTATTCATGGATAAGCTGATGTAGCAGTTTCTGTTACGGATATATATCCATACAATTCCTTTACATGACTCAAGTCACTATTGATATATATTGGTGGTGTGTGTATGCTGTAGATGCAAGGCACATGATAGTGTCTTGAATTACATGGAAGCCCTGACGTTTCCAAAAGTAACATCTCATAAGGAGGACCAGAAATGGCTATCTCATCATTCACTAAGGCATTGGCTTTGGTTGGTGCCGCTATCTCTGTTGCTGCTGGTTCGGCGACTCCGGCAAGCGCAGATTTCCATGCATACGATCATGCCCATCTGCAGGGTCAGCTTACGCAGTCTCGGGCGTATGACTTCATTGACGTGCCGGATAACATGCTTTCGTCAGCTGCAAACTGGACCCATCGCACTTATTGCGGCAAGAACGGTGAATGGTGGGGCGAAGAAACTACCTTCCGCCTCAATCCCAACCAGGTGGTCTGGTATGTGGGTGACCACTGGAACGACAAAACTGATCACGTTCGCGCCTGCTAAATAGAAATACAATGTGTGCTGGATACGGAAATATTCGTATCCAGCACACATACTTACCTATAAACTACTCAAGAATATAGAAAATCATGCGTATTTCAAAAATTATTATCCCTATTTTGAGCACTATCCTCATGGCTGGATGTGGAGGGCAAACAGTAGAGGTCTCTGCAGACATTAAGTCTGTTATTAACTCATATAAAGAAGTTCCGGCTGATATAAAAACAGCCTTAGCTACTGTAACACGAGAATGCATGAAAGATAACGGGCACTCATACTCTGACGGAGGCGAATATTTGGGATACACCCCATCCCAAGCTGTCAATGGTGATGCTACTTTGCACCAACAGGACAGTTCATATATCACAACAGAAAAGCATGAGGATCTATCATCTGGTCAATCGCAAGAATATCTTAAAGCACTTACCGGATCAGATAGTCAGAATCCGGATGACCATATAACATATATTCTTACAAGTGGGATGGCGGTCGCTATTGGTAAAAACTCATGTACTGCAAAGGCATACGAGCAAGTATTTGGCAGCGTTGAAAATGGCCTTAAATATACTAATTTTTCTAATGACCTGTTAACTGCCAGCAACTCAAGCGAAGCCAACCAAGAAATTGGAAAACTGTATAAGGATAATAAAGAATATCCCCAATGCATGAGCCAAGCAGGATACCCCGACGTTAAAACCTTCGGCGACGCGCCCAAAGTAGCTGAACAAAAATTCGGGCACTACCGCGCACCCGGCACCCAAGCCAACGCCGAAGAACGAGCCATGGCACAAGCAGACTATACCTGCCAAGAATCCTCAGGCATCGTGCGCAAAGCAGAGGATATCTTCTACTCCAAAGCAGCACAATGGCTCAAAGACCACGAAGCGTTGATCATGGAAATCCGTGATATTGAAAAGGCGGCGAAAGAACGCGCCGTACAGATCATTAACAATCAGAGCTAAAAAGAGTATAGTGAGATGTGGAACACGAAGGGTGCGCCTCCCATGACGTTTAGGCGCACCCTTCCTACAGCTCTACCCGGGTACAAGAGTACCCACGCGGATCGAAGGAGAGAGCCGTGAACAATGGAACGAAAAAAATAGCCCCGGAGACTACCGGAACAGCTTCGGCTCGTAGAACCCAAGGCTGGCTGGTACCTATCCTCGTTATTCTGCTTATTATCACCGGAGGTTTCTCCGTCTATGCCCTCGTAAGCGGAATGAACACCCATATACAATCCACCCGTGAGCCCGAACGCGCCCAAAAACTAACGGTGCCCCTTCGAACCCAGACCCTCATTCGTTCCTATAGCTCCGAAGTGCAGATAACACCCGCCCACACTCAGGACATTACCCTGACAATACCCGGTGTGGTGACCCGCCCCGGAGCGGCAGCTGGCACGATACTGCACAATGGCGATATAGTCAGCACCATTAATGAACGACCCCTCTTTATCTTCAGCAGCGATACCCCGGCATACCGCGACCTGGTACCCGGAAGCGTCGGTCGAGATGTACGCGCCCTGCAAATAGCCCTCGAAAACATGGGGTACAGTATTTGGGATACTGAAGGGCACTACGGCGAAGCCACCGCTAACGCCATCTACTCTCTGTACATTGACCGTGGATACGCTCCCCCCGCAGATACAGACGCTGAGAACCGGTACTCCACACCCCTACCTCGTGCCGAATACACCCTTATGGAAGGCAACGGCTACAGCGTGATGAATAGCTGCGGAGTTAAGGGCGCCCAGGTGAGCGGCAGCCTCTGCACCCTGCACGATGGTAATTACACTCTGACCCTGAGTGCCGATAATAGCGATACCGCACGTGAACTGGCACCCGGCCAACAGGTGCGGATTACCGGTGCGGGCGAAACCATCCAGGGCACTCTGGGGGAGCAGACGAGTAGTGCCCAGGCTGCCCCCTCTACTAACTCTGCTCCCGGGCAGGCTGCTCCTGCCGCCCAGCAAGCACCGGCTGCTACCCGTCCGAGCTTTAGAATTAACGCTGCTCTGCCCCAGGGCATTAACCCCCAGGCAAAGCTACGCGCAAACGTTATTATTCAGCAGAGCCCCGATAACGCTCTCACCGTTATGGAATCGGCGATAGTCGATCGCAATGGTGCGCGTGAACTCGTGCTTGAAAATAATGAACGTGTAGCCATTAGCACCGGTGTGTGTGCCCAAGGAGAATGCGAAATTACGAACCCCCCGGCGTCGCTGCGCGCAGGTCTGAATGTAAAGCTGCGCGAGGACAGGAATGAGATCGGGAAGGAACCGCGTGCATGAGCCTCCGCCCCGATACTGCCCATTATGCTGTGGAATGTGAGAATATTTCCCGATATTTTCCACCCGCAACCTGGGCTCTTAAAGACGCCAGTTTACGCATTGCCCCCGGAGAATCCGTTGCCATTACCGGGGCATCCGGTAGCGGAAAATCCACCCTGCTATCCATTATCGGTTTATTGGATCAGCCCACCGAGGGGCAGCTGCATATTCTCGGTGAGAATATGAGCCGCGCAAATGACCGCACACGTACGCGCGCCCGCAAAGAACATATTGCCTTCGTATTTCAGGCGTACCATTTGATTCAGCATTTAACCGCTCTAGAAAATATTGTGCACACGCTGACCATGCGCGGCATTTCAACGCACGATGCGCAGGAACGAGCGCTACAAGCTCTAAGCCAGGTTGGTTTGGACCATCGCCTGCACGAGTACCCGAAAAATATGTCTGGTGGTGAGCAACAGCGTGTAGCGGTTGCCCGCGCTTTGGCGTGCCGACCGGCTATTCTACTCTGCGATGAGCCGACGGGTAATTTGGACACTGAGAATTCCCATAGGGTTTTAGATTTGCTGCTCTCCGGTTCTACGGATCGGCAGTCTTTGGTGATTATTACCCATGAGCCGGATATTGCTCAGCGTTGCGATCGTCAGATTTATATTTGTGATGGCCGGATTATGAGCGATAGTGCCGCACAGATAACTACGCACAACGACCGGAGAGAGGAAAGGGATCATGGCTAAGATACTTTCCTACGCTCTGCTGAGCGTTATGCGACGGTATAAGCGTAATATGCTGACCATTATTGCCATGCTTATTGGTACCACCACTATTATTGGGCTGGTCGGTATTTCTGAGTCCTCTGCTTTGCACCGCATTAAGCATTTGGACGCATATAGCGCTCAGGTGATTGGTGTGCGTCTGCAGGTTGCCACCTGGGATATCCCTGAGGAGACTTTGCAAGAGCGCATAGCTCAAATTCCCGAGATTAACGGTGCCGGTACGCTCACCATTGATACGCACAATACGAGCTATACGGTGAAGAATCTAAGTGGAACTATGACCGAGAACCCGCCCTTTGCAGTGGTTTCCGCGGAGGGCTTGCGCGCCCGAGAAGCCTATCTGACGGAGGGTACTTTCGCTGAGCCAGCACCTGGTCGTGAAGACCAGGCTGTGGTATATGTGGGGGCTGCCCTGGCGAAGAATATTGGTGTGAGTGCGGAGCCCGGGCGTAACCATATGATGGTCAATGGTTCCGAGGTGACCGTGGCGGGTATTGTGCGCGACGGCCCGAAGAATAGTGCCCTGTCCACTGCGCTGATTGTACCCACACGCAGTACCTATTTTGAGAAGGCGCACCAGCAGATGCGTGCTCTGGAGGTTCATGTGAACCCGGGCAGTGCGGATGTGGTGGCTGCGCAATTGCGCACTGTACTAGATCCGCAGCGCCGACCGGAGGATACGAACCTGGATATTCCTCCTTCCCCGGTTGCTTTGCGTGAGTCCTATACGAGGGATTCTCGTACATTGACGACTATTATTTTGGCGGTAATGATCGCGTCAACCAGTTTCGGTATTGTGATGACCATGCAGATTTCTGTGTGGGAGCGCCGCCGTGAGATCGGTATTAATCGTGCTCTGGGTATGAGCCGCGCGGATATTGCCGGTGAATTTTTGGCGGAGTCTGCTGTACTCGGTGCACTGGGCGCTGTGGGTGGTTTTATTGCCGGTATTTTGCTGTGCTTTGGTGTGTGTTTTGCCAATGGGTGGGAGCTGTCTTTACCGCCCATTATTCTGGGTATCCCCGTGTTGGGTGCGCTGGTTGGTATGTTCGCCGGTAGTCTTCCGGCTTATGCAGCAACAAAGGTTGAGCCTTTGGAACTGCTCGCCTAGATATATTATTTTATGCGGTGTCCGGTAGGGTTTGCTCTACCGGACACCGCCATCTTATACATATCTTAGACAACGTAAAACACTATAGACGCACTATAAATTTGTCTAGGCTTGAGGGAAGAGCAAATTAAGCGCTTCACCAATGCTTGTCACCTCACGGACGGTAACCCCTTCGGGAACTTCTCCCACGCCCTGAAGAGAATTTTAAATCGTAAAAAGAATAGCGAATTAATTATATAAAATCTTAATAATTGTATTATAAAGTGCTAGTATAACACGGTGGTAAGTGTAACTTAAAAATCTCTTGACGCGTAATAACATGATTGGTAGTATTGTTTTATGAGAATATATTCCACTATATGTTCTCAGTAAAATTTAGTACACGAGGAGGAATCGAAAATATATAAAGCAAAAGCATAACGACAATTCTACAAATAAGATAGGGTATAAAATGAAGAATATTGAAATTATCACTCTTGTTTCTGTCGAAGAGAATATCGAAGAATTTGCGATTATGTCGCAGTCGCCTAACAACTGCGCGTCATGCAATGGTGCACCTACTCCTACGCCACCGCAGCAATAAAATGAATGAGTAGTTGTTGCTCTGCAAACTAGCAGAGCAACAACTACTCTTATATGAAGAAGGGTAATATGGAAAAAATTAAGATTGAGTTTTCAAAAAAATATGAGTTCATGAAACAGGGCAAGGAATATTATATATTGGATAACTCAAAATTATTAAAGCTTGTATCTGATTATAATATCAAAAAAAATGAAATAGAGGATGCGGTATATAACAATAAATTCCATGATTACAAGCCTGTAATTATAATATATACTAATCACAATATAGTTGACTATGTAGATTTAGAGTCAATTAAATACAAATATTTAATAAATCCACAAGAAAAAGATTTGTGTGATATTCCAAAAAAATCAATCTTATTTATATTCCAAGGAAAAGGAGCTTTAGATAGCAGTATAGATAGAGTATTTTGTAAGGATTATATACAGATTAATTATTTTTATACCATATCACACATATACAGGACATCTGTTTATTGGGAAAAGAGCGGAAGACCCTGTCCTCGGTGTGTATTGTTAAATCATAGATATTCATTAGGCAATCGGAGCTTAGATTCATCAAACTTAAGAGAGATGGGTATCTATATTGATAATTCTAATTTAGTAAATCCATCATTGGGTGAATCGCTATATATAATATATGAGATTCTTAAATTTGCTGATACAATGTTGCTAGATAATTATATATTTCAGGAAAATATAGTAAATGCCGAGATTATATCTAGATCTAGTTTACAGAGGCAATATATGTCGTATCCTGTATACCCAAAATGTAATCATAATTAAGAAAGAATTTCCTATGTATATTGATAATTCTGTTATGTATCAGATTATGTATGAAGTACCTGATGATAGAATTCTTGAATGCTTAAAAATCAGGAATCAAATGTGTGGTAGCAACGGTGTAGGAGATGGCAAAAAACTTGTAATTAGTGACGGCAAAAAAATTAGTAGATACCTCCTGGAATCTTTAAGAGGTGATGTAGTCTTTTCAGGGGGCATAGAGCATAAAGGTGTTGTGTTCTCACGAACGGAAAGATCAGAATGGAACAATGGATTAAATAATAAAATCAATAAGGAAAGAATATTTAATTTTATTTACACGGTATTTGGTGTAAATTGTGATGATAAGAGAAGGGGATATCCTAGCGCAGGAGGAAATTATCCGGTTAATATTATATTTATTTGCAGATCTGAGGAGATGGATAATTATTGGAACATGTATCATTTACTACCAACTATAAATTCTATAGAGGCTGTAGGAAATATTCCAGAAGAAGAACTTAGAAAGGTTATATCTTCATCTGATCAAGTAGATGTCTTCTCATCTGATTTTATAGTTTTTTATGGTGTTATTCCTTATTTAACAATTGCAAAGTATGGATTGAGAGGGTACAAATTTTCTTTAATTGAGGTAGGTTTAGCTGCTGAATGTGGAACCTTATTGGCAGCAGAAAATAATATATATGAAAAATTATATGGGTATTACGATGAACGAGGGATATCTGAAGTACTAGGATTCAATGAGAATACTATATTTATTGAATTAATGCATTTATTTAAGTTTAAAGGGGATGCTGATGAAGGCTAGAAAACTGGTTCCGTTTTTGTCTAAAGATAAGTCACTCTTTGCTGCTTATGCTCTGGATAATGCAGCTGTTGGAATAGGATATAACTGTAGCTCAGGGTCAAATATCCGTGCGTTAGGTGAATCTTTAGAAAGATATTGGAGTATTTGCGGTCCTAGTGAGAAGGCGGAGATTTTTTCGCTCAATAAATTTAAAAAAGAGTCATCAATAATTTGTGTAGGAGGAGAAGAAAATATAGATGGTTACGACACTTCGGGAACAGCAATTCATCCTAATTTAAGTAGATCTATATTGAACGGTATCTATGAATTCTGTGAGCGTCAGTCTTTAAAATTATATTGGCACTATGGTACTAGTAGTCGAATTATAGATAAAACATTTCTAGATATACCTCAGAATATTTTAAATGGACGTATAGAGCTTCGAGAAATATCAGTATTCCCCGGTGTATATGTTGTTATATGTATCTACCAGGGATCAGGGAAAGTTAAGTATTCTGTTGGTGCTTCTGCAGCTGGGAATATTTGGAAGGCCGCGCAGAAGTCTATATATGAGTGCTCACAAGCATTTCTTCTTATGGAAGATAACATTTCTAGAATACTCATGGGCAAGCCACTCATGGACTCAATCCAAGAAAACTATATTAATAATAATATTCCCTCTACTTTCGAAAAATGGATTTCTAATAAACCTGAAAAAGATATTTGCAGCATATATATTGACTATGGATTGGAAGATATATTAGAATTTTTTGCTTATTTAGACGATGCGCCTTATATCATGTTAGATAGAATATATTTTGAAGGAAAAGAATATTATGTGACTAGAGTGTTTTCGGACTTGTGGTTTTCCGGAATATTGGATAGGGACTATAGTATATCTGAAAGAAATAGATATATTAATTCTCTATCTAAAACTTGTAATAATTATATTGATATGCCTTTTGGGTAGGTGAGTACTTTGTTTAAGTTTATGATATCAATGTTTATAGAATCATATCGTGTCTCTTGGTGGAGATCCATTGTATTAATCTCCATTTTGATTATTAGCTCCATTTTAGGACTTGTACCATCAATTATCCTCGGATTCATTGTATCTATGGAAAATATATCTGTAGAAACATTATTTATTTTATTTATAGTGTATGTTTCTATACTTGTTGGATCTAGATCTTCTCAATATTTGTTTTATAATCTATACGGGTTTTTAGAGCAAAGGGGACAGTCCAATATTATGGTCAGTTCATATATCTCGAGTGTAAAAACTGCTGATTTAAATAGGAATTTAAAAAATAAATCTGAAATATCTTTTGCAATTGACTCATTGGCGGGTGTGTATAGGGATACTATCTCAATACTCTACCTAACGATTATTCCGGCATTTATATCATTTATTGCAGGTTTTCTAACCCTATATACTCTCGGCGGAATTACCCCATCTTTTATATTTATAATTTCTTCAACTCTTCTATTTTTTGTAAGCTATCCAATAATTAAGAAACATCAAAAATCTATAAGTATATTTTTCTCGGCGAATATGGAAAGTTTTGGCATTCTGGAGAATTTGGTTTCTCTTTGGCGTGAGATTAGAGTTGCAAGGTCGTTTGATAATGTTGAGAAACGCTATACTAAGAATCGTAGGTACGTTGAAACGCTAGGTATGCGAACCTATCGATGGACCATCTGTTTGCATGGGATTCAGGGAATTGTAATCATAGGATGTATATTAATAATAATCTCTACGTATATTTGGGGAAAGGAATCTATAGCTCGTAGCGATATTGGAATATTGGTAAGCATCCTTGGAGTTGTTATAGGTAGTATATATCCTCTGACATCTCTCGGTTTCTCAATTTCTTCAATAGCTGTTAACTATGCAACATTCAATGAGGCAAATATAAAAATTAATAGTTCAAAAAAAATACTTACTATCGATAATAGTTTACAAAATGTGGAAGAAATTTATCTTGAGTCTAAGGTATATACAAGCTGTATCGATGAGAACATTAATCTTAGACAGGGAAGGCCAATCTGGATTCTTGGTGATAGTGGATCAGGAAAGACGGTTTTTATAGAGCGAATTTTGGGTTTGCAGGCAAGTGAGAAAGGCAATATTGATCCCTTAATTTCTTCTCCCATGCGTTATATGACTCAAGAAGGATCAATGTTAATCGGCAATATTCGAGAAAATATTTCTCTTGAAAAATATATAGACTTAGGTAGTCTTGATGATTCTTTATCTTATTTGAATCTTGATCAGTTTTCATCTTCTGGAAGTCGGTATAATATGAATCTTGCTGGTGAAGGTAGTAAAGTATCAGGCGGTGAAGCCAGAAGGATTGCGCTCATTAGAGCTCTTCATAATTCTAAGGGGCAGGTAGTCGTCCTTGACGAGCCGACAACTGGTTTGGATATTGAGTCTGCTAAGAAAGCGTGGAAGTATATCGAAAAACAGTCTAAAGACGCTATTGTATTAGTTGTCACTCATGATAGTAATGCACCAATATTGCAGGATGATATAATCATTAGACTTAAAAAATAATGTAAATTAATTTTTAATGAGACTTTTTATATCGATCGGTATATATCGGTGTCCGGTAGGGTTTGCTCTACCGGACACCGCCATCTTATACATATCTTAGACAACGTAAAACACTATAGACGCACTATAAATTTGTCTAGGCTTGAGGGAAGAGCAAATTAAGCGCTTCACCAATGCTTGTCACCTCACGGACGGTAACCCCTTCGGGAACTTCTCCCACGCCCTGAGGAGAAGCGGGGACAACCACATGCGTAAAACCAAGACGAGCCACCTCCGCAATACGCTGACGAATACCCGGAACAGCACGCACCTCACCAGCAAGACCTACCTCACCAAAAACAGCCAACTTACGCGGAAGAGGCTTATTCTGCGCAGCAGAAGCCAAAGCCATCACACACGCCAAATCAGCAGCAGGTTCAGCAATCTTAGCCCCACCCACCGTCGACACATAACAATCCAAGGAACCAACATTCAACCCAGCACGGCGCTGCAAAACAGCCAACAACATCTGAATACGCGGAGAATCCAAACCACTCACCGTACGACGAGGAGAAGGCGCAACAGCCTTATCCAGCAGCGCCTGAACCTCCGCCAGCAGAGGGCGACGGCCCTCCATCGTCACTGTAATACAGGTACCCGCCACCGGATGAGGAGTACGAGAAACAAACATGCCCGAAGGATCCAGTACCGGGGCAATACCGTCCTCGTGCATATCGAAACAACCCACCTCATCCGTAGGGCCGAAACGATTCTTCACCGCACGCAACATACGCACATTCGTGTGCTTATCGCCCTCAAATTGGCAGACAACATCCACCAGATGCTCCAGCAGACGAGGACCGGCAATAGTGCCTTCCTTCGTCACATGACCCACCAGCAGAGTGCACATATTGCGCGCCTTTGCCTGCGCAATAATCGAAGCCGCGACTTCACGTACCTGAGTCACACCACCGGCAGAACCATCCACATCGGCAGAAGCCAGAGTCTGCACAGAATCAATCACGAGTAGAGAAGGATTTACCTGTTCAATATGTGCCAGCGCAGTACCTAAATCGGTCTCACTGGTCAGGTACAGGCGATCAGCCACCGCGTGAATACGATCAGCACGCAGCTTGACCTGGGCGGCAGACTCTTCACCCGTAATATAGAGGACATCGTGAACGGTCGGAGCCTGCGCGGCACGAGAACCCGGCACAGCCTTTGGAGGTTGTACGGGTACTTTCTGACCATTAGCCAGGGCGTAGCCGCGAGCAAAAGTTGCCGCCACGTCAAGAAGCAGAGTAGATTTACCCACGCCGGGCTCACCCGCCATGAGAATCACAGCACCCGGCACCAGACCGCCACCGAGCACACGATCAAACTCGGGGTTTCCGGTACTCATATAGGCGGCAATGGTGGAGTCAACATCGGCAATGGGTAGCGCTGGTTTCTGCACACTGGAGGCGATTTTTGTGCGCGCTGTAGTGATAGCAGCAGCGCTTTCTTCAACGCTGCCCCAGGTGCCGCATTCGCCGCAGCGGCCTACCCATTTAGTGGTGGTCCAGCCGCATTCGGTGCAGCGGTATGCAGGTGAATTCTTGGAGCGTGCACGTGTAGCCATGCTCTTATTTTACGGTCTTGGGCTGTGCTGAACCCGAGAGTTCGTTACGGGCTGGATAAGGGAAAGCCATGGTAGAAGCGGATAATTTTGAAATATTAAGTTCATAATTTAATATATATGAGGCCACTGCAGTATTTAGAATCAGCGATTATAATTACATCTTCGGTAATAATGAAAACTATTTTTATCTACAACCGTGTACAAGACAGATTCTGTTGGTAGAATGTCAGTCTGACAAGTAATTATATCTTTCTGTAAATATACCCTCCTCTATATATAAACAATTCTTTATATGAATCTTTGTTTATAGTGATATGATGTTATCTTGTGTGACTTGAGATTCCTGTATAGGATGGCAGGACTAGCTTTTCTAAAGCTAGCCATCAAAGTTGATGCATCATGTCAGGGGATGTATCCCATCGAATGAGGTATATATTATGAAGATTAAGAATACCCTTATGGGCGGAGTTGCCCTGGTTCTGAGTCTGTGCATGCTCCCCGGGGCAGCTGCGGGCAACCCGTCGACCAGTCAGAATTTTGACTATATCTTGACGTCAGTTGGGTTGAATCCTGAATCAGTTGAGGATCGTCTTCTGATTCACCGCGAGCTTGTGAAGACTGCGCAAGAGACTGGTGAAAGCTACGAAGCGATTGTGGAGCGCGTAGCTCGTGAATCTCAGAATGCAAAGCCTGACCATGAAATGCTGGGAAAGGAGAACACTCGTGCTTATCGCGTGGCGCTTGGTGCTCCTCGTTATGTCGGCGATGTCTTTTACTCGTCAAACAGCACGCTCGGTATTCAGCATGGGCATACTGGGATTTATGACTCCAGCTCCTCCTATGTTGAGGCTACGAGCCCACATGTTCGTCGTGTAAATGCGCACTGGGCTGAAGCCCCTGCCCCGGCTTTTAAGTATTATGTGGGCTGGGATCGCCAGAGTCCTAATAAGTATAAGGCTGCAAATTTTGCTGCTGCTCAGATTGGTAAGGGCTATAACTGGTTCTTCTGGAATAATAAGACCGTTTATGCGTCGACTTATAATTGTTCCCAGCTTGTTTGGGCAGCTTATAAGCAGACGGACCCGAATGTTGATTTGGATTCCAACGGTGGTGCTGGTGTCTATCCTCTTGACATTAAGAACTCTTCGTGGCTCCATGAATACCAGCGTATAGGCTAGGTGATTAGATTGTCGTTTCTAGGAAACGGCAAGTTGGCAGTGATGGCTAGCCTAATTTTTAAGCTGGCCATCTTGTCATCTTGTCTTATTATTTCTCTCTCTGGCTGCAACTCTCCCCAAGGTAAAAGTATTTCTGATAATCCTGGGCTTGCACTCAAGAATAGTGCAATTGTTGTATCCATAGCAGGAGATTATAGGTCATATAAACATCCTGGAGGTGGAGTTGCCTTTTATGACCCTCAAAAGAATGAATGGTCTAAGTTGAATAATGCTGGTGCTCAAACTTCAGATATCGATTTCCGAGACGGAAAACTATACTTTGGAGATTATGATACTGATTATATATTGAGCGATACCCTAGTAAAAATTTATCGAGGCTATGATTCTCCCTACAATGAGAATGTTAAAGGTCTTAAAAATGGTGGGTTTGTATCTGCAAAAAATATTAAAATGACAGATGAAGGGTATAGATACGAATATCGTATTGTTGAAAGCCATGATGGAAAGACGAGTCGTAACTACCCCTATATGGCATGGATTTCAAGCTTGCAACGATGCGAAGACGACAGTATGTGGTCAGTCGTAGCTGAATACACACGAGATCCGGAGAAATACACCTACGCTCCTGAATCTCCCTTGGTCCTCATTAAAGTAGCACCTGATGGTAATGAGGAAGTTGTTCTGCGGCAGGAACTTCACGCACCTCAGGGGGGAGCATTTTTTCAATGTATAGATCATAGGATCATTGGAATCCAGGATATATACAGCAGTGAGAATAAAGAGAAAAACCTTGGCCCAGAGGACGCCGTAGGGTCAATTCTGGTTATTTTTGATACTCAAAAAAATACTGTTCAGCAAATTCGAATTTCTGGATACAAGGCTCAACGTATTAATAAAGATATGTTTCAATCTGAGATAGCTGAACCATGGTATTCCGATGGTGAAATATACTGGATTAGTGGAGATGGCGAAGTTATCTCAACTAATATTGAGACTGGAGTCAATACTAAGCGTCTGGATCTTGATAAGTCAACATTTGGTAAGAGTCCTAGTGAGCTAAAAGATCAAGGTATGTTCTACTGGGGTAAGGGTTATCTTTTTAATTTATATATGGATGACTCGCTAAACCATAATATCCTTAGAATATATGATGTTAAAAAGGGGGAAATGGTTAAAAAGAAAGAGGTTCCAAAAATTGATGTAGTTGTTGGAAAATCTCAATATCCATACAAAATGATTATAACAAACGAGAAGGAACTACTGAATTTATAAATTAGAGTAGATAGATGGTGTACCTCATAAAAGATAGGTGCCCCATCTATCTACGTATAGGAACTAGGGGATAAGGTGCTGAATCAATGTAGAGTATTCCAAGAACGCATATTATCGACCAGGGACCATTCAAAACCAGCCTGCTGAGACCAATTATTTAGCATATCGACAGCTGCAGAGCGCGCAGACTCCCACTCCTCAGAAAGAAGCGTAAGTGCCGAGGCAGGCTGTAACGCCGGAATCGTAGGCTCTTCTTGCCCCTGCAGAACCTCCAGTGCCGCTTCATGCACCATAGAAACATGCTCGACGATAGAGTCTCGTGCAGAGGTCAGAGCCTCACGAACCCGCTCGGTCATGACGCTAGAAATCAGCATGGATGCCAGTGGAGTAGAGATCATTTCCAAAGGCAGCACCGCATGCTGCATGCCGTAAAGCTCCAGTGCGCCACCGCCACGTTGCACCGTAAACACATCCGGCGCCAGTAGCACCGCAGGAACAGCCGCAGCCATACTAAAGACCATCGGATGATAGCGAGAACTCAGATTCAACAGAGCACCAGAATGCACCCGCACCGCCGTATCCGCATGCACAATAGGCAGTTGAACGCTGGAGGTACTCATAAAATGAGCCACGCGAGCATGAATTGCTGCATCCCCCGTGCCCTCGGCATTAAGACCATCGCGAATCTGGTTCGGATCCCCCATATGGGGCAGGAATACGGTAGAGCAATCGTAGCTGCGTGCACACTCATCCAGAAGCTGAGCCAGCACGCGAGCCTGAGAATCATTGAGCCCATTGAGAGTAACGCAGACATAACGCTCCGGCAGCTCAGGAATATCATAGGGTACGGGATACTCAAGATCCAGGGCAGCGGGATCAAAGAGCAGGGCATCATCTCCCGTATACAGGGACGGCAAATCATGATTGAGTGACCAGGTGAAGGAACCGCTCTCACGTACCGCACTCAAGGAAGCGGAACGAATCAGATGCTCCAAAATAGCGGCATCTGTAGGAGATAGAATGGGACCAAAAGATTGACCGGTAACTACTAGCGGAATACCACGATGACGGGCAATCAGGGCAATAATTGCACGCTCATACAGCAACCAGCCGTAGCGAGAATTGAGGTTACCTCCGCCGGAAATATGCACACCATCGCAGGAGGAAATCGCAGTGATAAACTCATCAATACGTTCCCAGGTAATACCCCAGTGACCTGCCCACTCAGGAAGCTCTTCCTTGATATGATGCTCAAGAAAGCGCTCAATAAAACCGAAGAGTTGTTCTCTTTCGGCGGGTTCGTGCGGAACAGTTAGCGTAGGAATATACTCATAATCACCGCTAATGTATCGCATAGAATGCTGCACATCGCGCGTAGTCAACACCGGGCTATGACCGTGCTCAGCATAAAAACGAGCCGAAGCAATGGTCATCGCCTCATCGCCCACATGGTACACAGGCTGCCCAATATCGCCAACCACCACAATACGCACGATTACCCCTCTACACTCTCAAAAATTCTGTCAGAACTACTACTACAAACGGCGGAAAAGGCGCTGCAGCTTACCGCGCCAGGAAAGGTTGTGCTCCAAACGCGCCAGACGCACAGAATCATGTCCGGTGCGCTCCTCCAAAACCCCCAGGCGCGAAGCACCCGAATTGAGCTGATGCTCAAGAGCATCCAGACGCTCATTCAAACGATCCAAACGATCCAAAATCTCACGCGAAAGATCATGACCGTGAATAATACGACCATCCAATTCATTCGCAAAATGAGCCTGAGCCAATAGAGGAGCCAGCGCCGCAAGATGCGGACGAGAACCCTCAGTAGCTACAGAAGAATCAAAAGACGCTGAAAGCTGCGCGGTGTAGGCACGCAAAGCCTCATCGCGCACACGAGAATCATAGAAACGATGCTCATCAGCACGGCTAATGCTATTAGCGGTCGCACCCGAAGACTCCGGGCGGATACACCAATAGGCCAGAGGCTCATTAATCACCAAAATCTCAGCAACCTGAGCCGCGCGGATATTGAACTCCCAGTCACCCACCACCGGCAGCGACTCATCATAGTATCCAATCAGCTCATGCAGGCTACGGCGGTACATAACACCAATGGGTACCGCGCGATTAGTACGGGTCAGATATTGCAGGCCGAATTGGTGAATGTCGCCGTGCAGCACCTCAGTGCGTATAAGCTCAAAACCATCGGGAGTCTCGCGTTCAAAACGCTGCACCACGCGCACAGAGGAAAGGTACGCATCGCTCGACTCCAGTGCCTGCACGCTCACCTCGAGGAAACGAGGATCCCAGAGGTCATCGTCATCGTGAATACAGATAAAAGTGGAATCGGTAGCACGAATACCCAGGTTGGATGCGGCCTCCATGCCCACACCATCGGTGTGGATAATCTGCGCACGGCGAGCCAGAGGGCTAAGTGCCAGAATCTGCTCGGCGCGCTCACGGTCGCCGCCGTCATTGACAATACAGACTTGGAAATTCTGGAAAGTCTGCTCAGAAATATCCTTCAGGGCGCGCGCCAAGAACTTGGGGCGGTCCTTGGTTCGAACCACAATAGCAACGGTAGAAGTCATGGGTCTTTCGGTGGTTGGAGTCAATGGGCGGTGTGTATGTGGGTAGCACCGTGAAAAGGTACATAGTTAACTGTGCCTGATAAGGATAAGGAAAGCTAATTTTACGCTCAGATTTTGCTCACAGATATGGTGCGTACCGATACCAGCGAGCTTAATGAGGTATAGAAAAAGAGCCACCCGCCGTAGCGGGTGACTCTCTAGAAGTTTAGGGATGCCGGGTTGGGAGCGCCTCTCGGCGGAAGGCCGCTCGAAGCGGCTAATGATTTGGAGCCCGGGGCTACCTATTAGCAACCCGACATCTTGTAATAATTATCCACCCGCACCGGGTGCCCTGTCAACCGAAAATGGAGCAAAATTGGAAAAATCTTCACAAAATATGTGGTAGAGCACTCGTAAATAGGGGTGTTATGGTAGCACTTGATGCGCAAAACACCCGTTATGTGACGAATAGTTACAGGGTAGCCTGCAAAGACACTCACATGCCAGGTTGTAAGCCCACATGCCCCGCACGCCACTGAGCCGCCACCGTCTGCAGCTGCCCAGCATAGGTATCCAAAGAAGCAGCACGATCACTCAGCGCCACATGACGCTGCACATGCTCACGACGCACCTCGTGACTAGCTCCACTTGCCGGGTCGACACCCCGCTCATAGAGATTACGAAGACCCGCAGCGCACACCTTAGCAAATGCCGCGCATCGCTCCAAAGCCACATCAAAATCTCCGACAAAAAGACCGGCAAGAATCTCATCCACCGTAGCAACAACCTCACTCGGGGTCGGCGGATCGGGCACACCCGCCACCACCACCTCGCTCACATCCCGGTCAATACCACGCTCATAGGCGCGTGCAAAAGAATCGGGGTTACGCTGCACGGCATCCCGCAGAGCATACATACGCCACAGGGCACCCGGCAGAGAAATAGCAGGCGCAGCAGACCACATCATCGCCAGAGTTTCAATACCCCACTCATCGGTAAAAGTCACCAGGCGCTCCAGCAGTTCCGCCTGATCTACAGAGTCTTCCGTAGAGTCCAAAGAACCTACCAGAGAACGGCCGCGAGTCACCAATGCCAGAGCGCTCGCCTCGGCTGCCTCCTCGCGCAGGGCGGGATCTTCGCCACCCTGGTAGTACTCAAATTTTTCGGTGGATAAACGAACGGGGCGATGGAAAAAACGAGAAGAAGAATGCGTAGTCATGGGACTACCAGTCTACCCCCGGTCGGGAGTGGGCAGGAGAGAATTAGCCAGGGTCGAAATTTAGAGGCGAGGGGCACCAAAAGTCATATAGCGGTGCTTGAATTCGGGAAAAATCGTGTATAGTAGGTAATGGAGCGCCTTTAGCTCAGTCGGTAGAGCTACGGACTTTTAATCCGCAGGTCGTGGGTTCGAGCCCCACAGGGCGCACTTTTCACCCGTCATGTACATACATGGCGGGTTTTTCTGTGCCCAGGATGGTGCTTGCAGAGCTTGCCGACGGTGAATAGCAGAAGACCCCGCTGAATAATCAGCAGGGTCTTACTCTTTAGAATCTAATTCAGATTCGGCGTATTCGGCGGATACTGACCGGGTGCGGGAACACCGTATAGCGTGCCCTGAGTCGAATACTCACGCCAGCGGGCACTCTGCTCAAAGAACTCGCTACTGCTCTTACGCGCCAGCAAAACAATAATCGTAATATCCAGAGCAATAGAAGCCAGAACAATCAGAAGAATCGGGATCAGCAGAAGGCCCACAACACCCATTGCCTTGCCGACCTGCGCAGAAGCATCAGTCTGAGAACCAATGGAAGCAATAAGAGCCATAACAATACCGCCCAGCACAATACCAAAGAGGGCGGCAGCAAGGCTCAAAGAACGCAGAACAATCAGGACAATACGCGCCCAGTTATAGCCCTTCGACGTAAAAATTGCTGCAGCAATTGCAATGCCCGCTCCCACAACAGAAATGGAAATATTCGAGGTGAAACGCCCAACGGATTCAGCCTGAGTGAAATCAACATTACTCAGGCCAAGCAGGGAACTGCACAGGCTCAAACCCGCCAAAATGTACACCATCAGAACGGCAGCCGAGACGCTCTTGGGCGCAGCGGGAGGTGCGGTAGGAACCTCCAGGGGCTGCTGATAGTAGGGCTGCTGATAGCCGTCCGGAATCGGCTGCGGAGGGTAAGACATGGAATGCTCCTTTGCTATATGTATCTGTCCGACTATTATCAATATCAAAGCTGAAAAGATACTGGGAACACGCCCACGAACCTAAAAATAGCTCATAGATGACGTGAATATGACGGCATAACCGAGTGCTCGGATGCGCAATAGTCTGAACGATACGGTCGGTACATGCTTATCGCATGCGCAGCCGGATGCACTATATAGGGGAGTATGCGGTATGCTCAAAATACCGATATACAATCCAACCAAAGGAGAACATATGGCAGCACAGCCCTATGCGCCCAACCCTCAGGCACCCGTACCCGCACTTCCCGCCATGCCCGCACCGACCACCGTTAAGATTGCAGCCGGAGCAATTTTTGCTATTGCTGGTATTGCTTTGATTGATTTTGTGCTGGGTCTTGTTCTGACAGCACAGATTACTAATGCGGCTAAAGAAGCAGGACTCGTGGAAGGCCTCACATACGGTACAACCTTGGTGAGCAGTGTTATCGGCATGATTTTCCGTGTATCACTGAGCGTTGTCCTCGGTATCTTTATTCTGAAGCGCCATAATTGGGCTCGTATTGTCTGCTTTATTATGGGTGGTATTGGTACCCTGATTAGCTTGCTTGGTATGGCGGGGCTGAGTGTTCAATCAGCTCAGCTGCACGAAGAATCGAGCACAAGTTATGGGCGTTTTAGTTCTGCAGTAGAAAAGATTCTCGCGCTGGCAGATCTCGCCACGCTGCTGGGTATTATCTTGAGCATCCTGGTCATTATTCTGAGCATTACCATTGTTGTTCTTCTGCTTCTGCCCGCAAGTAATCAGTTCTTTGCCCCCAAGAACCAGGGCGCTATGTACCCCGGACAGCCTGTAGTACCCGGTGCACCCGCAGCGTATAACCCGCAGGTAGGCTACCAGCAGGTGCCGAATGCGCAGCAATCCTACGACCCGTACCAGAACCCTCAGAACCCCTACCAGGGCTAAAAATCAATAGAGAAAGACCCCGATACAGATTCACTCTGTATCGGGGTCATTCTATGTACAGGGTAGAGGATTACTCGGCAGATTCCTGCTTAGCTTCGCGGCGAGCACGCAGGTACTCAATACCCACCGGGATCACCGAAACCAGCACAATAATAATGGCAATCAGCTCAATATTATTCTTCACAAAGGGAATACCGCCCAGCAGCACACCCGCCGTACCAATGGACACAATCCACACAATCGCACCCACAATATTCCACAGGTGGAAAGAAGAACGCTTATAGGAGGAAATACCCGCAGCCAGCGACACAAAAGTACGAACAATCGGCACGAAACGACCCAGAACCAGAGCCAAACCGCCACGCTTAGCGAAGAACTCCTCCGCAGCGTGCAGGTTCTTCGTGCTCAAGAAACGCGCATCATCCTTGAACAGTTTACGACCGTAACGTGCACCCAGCTGATAACCCACCTCGGCACCGGCAATAGCCGCAATAATGAGCACCGGGAAGAAAATCCACAGAGGAATACCCATCTGATCGTGCAACATACCAATCGCAAAAATCAGCGAATCGCCCGGCAGCACCGGGAAGAGCACACCCGACTCAATAAACACAATCAAAGAAGCCAGAGCAACAACCCAGCCACCGGCATTTAGCAAAATCTGCTCCAAATCCAGACCCAGCAGAGCCACCGGAATATGAAGCGCAAAATTCGTCATAAGAAACGACATAACCATCCTGATCTAACGCCGCGCACGGCAAAAAGTATAACGTCTTGAGTTACAGAATACAGATACACGCTAAGTGCCCGCTAGAACCAGGCTATGCTCACGCTGTGCACACTACCACCATTCTACGGGCAAAGGCGTACAAAGGCTTGAACAAAACAGGCGATGTACCCACAATCACCCCGCCGTGACCGTCATATCAGTGCCCGCGCCCAAGGACTGGCACAATAGTAAGACAAAGACCCAAAGGAGAAATCCATGACCCAGCCACAGCACGCGCCCATCGACTATAGCAACGAAGCACTCTACCAGCGCGCCCACACGCTCCTGACCCAACTTACCGGTAACCCCAACGCGCACTTTCACCCCGGCCAATACGAAGCCATTCGCGCCCTGGTCCAAGAACACCGCCGCGCCCTGGTCATTCAGCGCACCGGCTGGGGCAAATCAGCTGTCTACTTTATCTCCGCCATGCTGCTACGTGCTGAAGGCAGGGGACCGGCGCTCATTATCTCCCCGCTGCTGGCGCTCATGCGTGACCAGGTAGCCGCCGCCGAACGCATGGGCGTACGAGCCGCCATGATCAATTCCACCAATGTCACCGAATGGGATGAGATTCGCGCTCGCCTGCACGCGGGACAGGTTGATGTTCTGCTTATTAGCCCCGAACGTCTGACCAATGCGGGTTTCCGCGAACAGTGGATGCCCATTCTCTCCCGCGACCTGGGCATGCTCGTCATTGACGAGGCGCACTGTATCTCCGACTGGGGGCACGACTTCCGCCCCGACTACCGCCGTATTAGCGAATTGCTCAATCAGCTGGCACCCAGTGTGCCGGTGCTCGCCACCACCGCAACCGCAAATAGTCGCGTGAGTAAAGATATTATGGATCAGCTCGCCGGAGCCAACCCCGGTAGCGTAGTGCAGATTCGCGGCCCGCTCACCCGAGATTCCCTACGCCTGGGCGTGCTCACCCTACCCGAGAGCAGCACCAGCCGCCTGGCGTGGCTGGCGCGCTACCTGAACACCCTACCCGGATCCGGTATTATCTACACCCTCACCGTGTCAGCGGCTGAGGATATCGCCAGCGCCCTGCGCGCCGCCGGATATGAGGTGCTCTCGTACACCGGCGGTACCGATCCCGAAGAGCGCATTATTGCCGAAGAAGCCCTCAAAGCCAATAGGGTTAAAGCACTGGTCGCTACCAGCGCTCTGGGTATGGGCTTCGATAAACCCGATCTGGGTTTCGTGGTGCACCTTGGCGCGCCCTCCTCGGCGATTAGCTACTACCAGCAGGTGGGTCGAGCCGGCCGCGGCGCTATCCAGGCGGATGTGCTGCTACTGCCCGGCGAAGAAGACCGCTCCATTTGGGAGTACTTCGCGACCGCCTCCATGCCCGATGAAGAAAAAAGCATGCAGATACTGCAGGTGCTCAATGCTGAACCCGCTGGATTGAGCGTGCCCGCCCTGGAAGCGCGCGTGCAGGTTCGTCGAACCCAGCTGAATCTGCTGCTCAAAACCCTGGATGTTGAGGGCGCCGTATATAAAGACGGCTCGGTGTGGAAGAGAACCGGTGCAGCCTGGACCTATGACGCTCAGCGCTATGCGGCGGTACTCCAGGCGCGCAAAAATGAGCAGGATGCCATGCTCGCCTATGAGCGGGAACAGAACCTATGCCGTATGGTGTATTTAGCGCACCAACTGGATGATATGAGTGCTGTTCCTTGCGGCCGCTGCGATGTGTGCGCCGGTCCCTGGTACCCGCGCGAACTGAGCGCCGAGAATATTGAGCAGGCGCGCGGTCGTCTACACTCCACCGGTGTGGAGATTGAACCCCGAGCCCAGTGGGTCAGTCAGCTGGCAAAGGTCTCCGTACCTATGGATCTTTCTACCTTTGGCTCTGTGGCTCCCAAGGGCAAGATTGCCGAGAATGAACGAGCCGAAAGGGGCTATGCCCTGGCTCGTTTGAGTGATCTCTCCTGGGGCTCTCAGCTGCGCGATATTTTTAGTGAAGATGCTGAGGGTAACCCGGTGGATTCTGTCGTGACGCGCTCGCTGGGTGAGGGGTGTATTGAGGTACTTAAAAACTGGCAGTGGGGTCCCGCAGGCCGACCCGCCGCTGTGCTTGCTCTTGCTTCTCCGGTGCGTCCGCAGCTGGTTCAGAGCCTGGCGCGAGGTATCGCCCATATCGGTCATCTGGAGTACTTGGGCATGACTACGCTGCAGGATACCCCGCGTTTCTTCGGTGGTAATGGCGTGTTCCGCTGTGCCGATGCCCTGGCGTGCTGTGCCCTGTCTGATAGCGTGGTTCAGTCCTTGGCAGTCAATCCGCGACCGGTACTGCTGGTTTCTGAGATGGTGGATTCTCGCTGGTCCTTTACGGTGATTGCTCGATTGCTGCGCCGTGCCGGGGCTACGGCAGTGTATCCCTTTGCTTTGGCTCAGAAGGGTTAAATTTAAGGTTATTTAGCTAGCTGACCCGTATTTATAGATTTTGAGATATATGTGTAATCAAGAATATAAAGTCCTTGACGGTCAGGAATTTATCCTTTCCGATATGCCCGTACCCGCCGAGTTTCACCTATGGATGCAGGCAGCCCTGGAGCAAGCACAACTCGCCTATAGCGCCGGTGAAATACCCATCGGGGCTGTGGTAGTTGACCCCGAGGGGCAGATTATTGGTGCCGGACACAATAGCCGCGAAAGCAACCACGACCCCACTGGGCACGCAGAAATCAATGCTCTGCGCGAGGCTGCGGCAGCTAGAAAATCCTGGCGGCTAGAAGATTGCACCCTGGTGGTTACCGTGGAACCCTGTCTCATGTGTGCGGGTACAATTCTCAGCTCGCGCATTCCGCGGGTTATTTTTGGTGCCTGGGAATCTAAAACCGGTGCCGTGGGTAGTGTGTACGATGTACTGCGCGATGGGCGCCTGGCAAAACCCGTTGAAGTATATCCCGGAGTTCAAGCTCGGTGTGGCGCGACCCTTATGGAGTCCTTTTTCTCTCAGAAACGCTAGGGGTGCCGGGGTATGGCACCCCGAGTATTGGCATGCTCCGACAGTACTCAAAACTTAAGTTTTTGAAAAAATATACTAAAAATCTCAAAAACTTCTCCCAAAGTTTTCAAAATTACACTCGCCAAGCTTCTAAAAGCACTAGTGAGGCATTTAAAGCTCCGTAGACTTGAATACGCGGCGTATAGACCGGGTCACCCACCGCCGCCCAGCACGTAGAACGAAGCAAAGCGAGAGTAATGCTAAAAGTAGATAATATTTGGGCTAAAGGCCGCCACAAGGCACTCTTTGGCCGTACCTCCTTCACCGTAGAACGCGGTGAAGTGATCCTCGTGCAGGCTGATAGCCAGCTGGAACGCACCGCCTTGGCGCTGGGTCTGACCGGACGCCTGCCTCTAAATGGCGGAACCATTGGTTGGGGTTCGCAGGAGCGTACCTCCAAATACCGCCTGCGCCGTCTTTCCGATATTATCGACTCCCCGGAAGTTACCGCACCCGAATCCCATATGCGCGTGCACGACTACGTCTCCGAAATGCTCTCCTACTCTCAGCCCATGTTTGGCCGTCCTCGCGCCACCCGCTGGCTTAAAGAGCGCGGCATGGAAGAGCTGGACAAGCTCTGGGCGGAGGAAATGACCGGCGAGAAGAACCTGGAACTCATGCTCGCTCTAGCGGAGCACTCCGGCTCGCCCCTGCTGGTTTTTGACACCCCCTCGCGTCACTTTAACCACACCCATATGTGGCTACCGCAGCTGGTGGAATTGGCTGAAAATGAGGACAACCCCCGAGCCGTTATCGCCATTGTTCCCCATATTTCTGAGTCCTGGGACGGCAAACGCGCCCTGGTGGGCGACTCTCACGAAAAGCTGGTAGAAGAGCCCAAAATCAAGGATCCCAAGGATAAAGACCTTGAGGATGACTCGGTGCCTGTGACCAACCAGATTCCTCGCGTACCGGACGGTTACGAACTGGTTGACGATTCAGACGGCACATCTGCCGGCGCAGAAGACACCAATATTACTGAGCATCCTTTAGAAGACATGCTCGAAACCACCCAAACCGTAGAGAAAAACCCCAAGGAGCAAGCATGAGCGTATTACGCGTAGCCCTGGTTGAAATGAAGCGCCTGACCTCGGGTGTGCTGCCCTGGCTGGTGCTCATTGCCATGTCCTGCATTCCCCTGCTCTACGGCTATATCTACCTCTACGGCAACTGGGATGCCTACTCCAATGTTAAAGACATTAAAGGCGTTATGGTCGTCACAGATAAGGGTGGCACCAGTAGTAACGGTGAGTATTTGAATACCGGTCAGGACGTTGAAAAGAACCTGCTGGATGCAGGTACCTTCAAGTGGAGCACCATGGATTCGCGCGATCAGGCGGTGGATGCTGTGACCCGCGGTGAATACAATTTCGCCCTGGTCATTGGCGATGATTTCACCGAAAAGCTGCTCAGCGCAGGCTCTTTTGTACCCGATAGCGAGGGCAACACCCCCGAGATCAACCCCGAAGCAGCGGGTATTGAAGTCATTACCAATGACGCCAATAACTACGTGCTGACCAATATCGTGACCAAAATGGGCACCGCCGTCCGCGACTCCGTAGCCACCAAGGTGGGGGATAAGACCGCCAACACCCTGCTGGCAAGTTTCACCACCATTCACGGCAAAATGGGGGACGCGGCCGATGGTGCTACCAAGGTCAATGACGGCGCTGTGAAACTCTCCGACGCCCTGAGCCAGATTAAGGACGGCACCGCCACCCTCAAGGACGGCTCGGTCAAGCTCAAGGATGGATCCGCCACCCTCAAGGACGGTACCGCTCAGCTCACTGACGGATCCACCAAGCTGGTGGACGGTCAACAGCAGCTCTCCGACGGCGCTACCAAGCTCTCCGACGGCGCTAGCGAACTGGATTCCGGCGCCCAGAAGCTCGACTCCGGCGCTAAGAGCCTGGCAGACGGCACCTCCCAGCTCTCTGACGGTACTCAGAAACTAGAAGAAGGCTCCAAGAGCCTGGCGGAAGGCTCCCAGAAACTGGCGGACGGTACCGTACAGCTCAAGGACAACCTGGACAAGGCTGGTGTGTCCGAACTGCCCGCCAAGCTCAACAGCATGTGCCAGAACCTCGCCGCAATCAATACCAGCGAAGGCACCGGTAACTTTGGCACTGACCTGTCCAATACTGCCGTATCCAAGGTGGGCGCTGACCTGCGCACCCGCCTGCAGCCTCTGGTCGATGACGGAACCATGAGCTCCGAAGCGCTGGAAGCCGTGATTGCCCGCGTGGACTCTGAGGAGACCAAGAAGGTTGTTGCCGAGCTGAACGATCAGGCTCTGAACACTCTGCTGGAAAAGCGTGGCGCCTCCAACCCCGATCTGGTGGCTAAGCTGCAGCAGCTCAAAACTGACTCTTGCGCAGCTGATGGCACCAGCTCCATTGCGCCCAAGGTGACCGCCCTCAATGATGGCGTGAACCAGCTCAATACCGGCGCCTCCCAGCTGGCAACCGGTGCGAAGGCGCTGCACACCGGTGCCACCACCGTAAACTCCGGCGCCTCCAAGCTGGACTCGGGTGCTCAGCAGCTCTCCGAGGGTACCGGCAGCCTGACCACCGGTACTTCCCAGCTCTCCGAGGGCGCGTCCACCCTTGCCGAGGGTGAGAAGACCGCACTGGACGGTCAGAAGCAGCTGGCTGATGGCGCTCAGAAGCTCGATGAAGGTGCCGGCCAGCTCAAGGACGGCACCAAGGAACTTGCCGACGGTAGCGAAAAGCTTGCCGACGGCTCCTCCCAGGCTAAGGACGGTTCCGATCAGCTCAAGGACGGCACCGGCCAGCTCTCCGATGGTCTGAGCGATGGCACCAAGCAGATCCCGAACCTTAACGATTCCGATCGGGAAAAGGTCGCCGGTGTTATGAGTGACCCGGTGGAACTCAACCACGACTCCCTGGCTAACGGTCGTAACTATGGTGAGGGTATGGCTCCCTTCTTCATGGCGCTCGCGCTGTGGATTGGTGCCCTGATGCTGGTGCAGACCCTGCGCCCCATGAACTCCCGCGCCCTGGCGTCTCACGCCCCGAGCATGCGTATTGCTATCGGTAGCTGGATTCCCTTCGCTCTGGTGGGTGCCGTTCAGGTGGCTCTCATGTATGCCGCTGTGGTGTGGGGCCTGGGCTTTGAGGTGGCGCACCCAGTGCTGGTCTTCCTCTTCCTCTGCGTTGTCTCGCTGACCTTCACCGCCTTTATTCACGGCTTGGTGGTCTTCCTCGGCTCGCCGGGTAAGATCGTGGCTCTGATTATTCTGATTTTGCAGCTGATTAGTGCCGGTGGCGCAATGCCCTATGAGACTTTGCCCGAGGGCGCTCGCTGGCTGCACAATGCCCTGCCGATGAGTTATGCGGTGACCGGTATGCGCCGCCTGAGCTACGGTATTGATATTGGTAGCCTATGGGGTATTGTGGCGGTTCTGCTGGTGTGGGCTCTTGCAGGTCTGCTGCTGAATTACTTCGGCACTCGCCGTGATCGCGTGTGGTCCCTGAAGAAGCTCGCCCCGGAGATTGTGGTCTAATGTCTAAACTATCGACCGGGCCGGTACCCCTGGCGACCAGTTCGCGCGGTGCTAAGACTCGGGAACGTATTTTCAGCGCTGCTATGCAGATCCTCTCTGGTGGGCAGAGCCAGGGCATCAATATTGAGCAGTTGGCGGCAGCTGCAGGCGTTTCTAAGGGCACGGTGTATTACACCTTTGGCTCGCGCGCTCAGCTGTCGCAGGGGCTGCTGGATTATGGCACGGATCGGCTGCGCGCGGCGCTACTGGGCGCGACTGAGACGGTGAAGGATCCGCGCCAGGGGCTGCAGCAGGGTATCTATGCCAGCTTTGAGTTCCTCTATGAGCATCCGGGTTTTGCCCATATGTGGTTGCAGGAGGGAGCCCGTCAGGTGGGCTTTAACCAGGAGCTGCTGGGCCTGCGGCAGGATGTTCTGGGCGATTTGCACCGTCTGGTATCCCGGCTAGCGCTGAACTATCATCCCGATAATGCGCAGGATGTCAGTGCAATTTCTGTGGCTCTTGTTGGTGCGATGTTCATGCTTTCTCTGGACCGTACAGTGCACGGCACGCAGCGTAGCGCTGAGGATGCCACGCGCACGGTCATGCTGATTGTGGATGGCTATATCCATCTCTAGAGTCGTCTCTAGAGTGTGGGCTCAAAACCTGCATGTTTGCGCCCTGTAGCCGGGGTTGCTATACTATGTAGTTGTTGGTGGTGTGTCCGAGCGGCCGAAGGTGCATCACTCGAAATGATGTTTGGTGTAAAAGCCAACGGGGGTTCAAATCCCTCCACCACCGCGCCAACAAAAACCGCCTATCGGGTTTCCGATGGGCGGTTTTTCTATGCTCAGATTCGGCGTGTGCGGGCAGTGCTTGTGCTCTATCTCTTGGTGATTTCCCTGCGCGGGCGCATCTATCTGTCCTAAAATTAACCTATGCGTATTAAAGTTTTGGATCATCCCCTGGTTGATCATAAGGTTAGCGTTCTGCGCGATAAGAACACTCCCTCCCCGATTTTCCGCCAGCTGGCTGATGAGCTGGTGACCCTGCTCGCCTACGAGGCAACCCGCGATATCCGCGTGGAGCAGCGCGAGATTGAGACCCCCGTGGCAAAGACTATGGGCACCGTTATTGCCGACCCCAAGCCCCTGGTGGTGCCGATTCTGCGTGCCGGCCTGGGTATGCTCGAGGGTATGACCCGGCTGATTCCCACCGCCGAGGTTGGCTTCTTGGGTATGGCTCGCAATGAGGAGACCCTGGATATCGTTACCTACGCTGAGCGTCTGCCCGAGGATCTGACCGGTCGTCAGGTGTACGTGCTCGATCCCATGCTGGCTACCGGTGGCACTCTGATTGAGTCGATTAAGTTCCTGCGTGCGCGCGGCGCCGAGTCTATTACCTGTGTGTGTCTGATTGCCGCTCCCGAGGGTATTGCTGCCCTGGAGGCTGGCGTTGAGGGCATGGACAATATTGACCTGTTCGTGGCTGCTCGCGATGAGCGTCTGAACGAGAAGGCCTATATTGTGCCGGGTCTGGGCGATGCCGGTGACCGCCTCTACGGTGTGGCTCACTAGGCTTGTGTTCTGAGAATAGAGAGGGCGTGCTTGTTGCAGTGGATACTGCGCCGGGCACGCCCTTTCTCTATGCTCTTCTCTATGTTCTACCGGGGACTGTAGGGAATATTTTGGAGCCTCTATACGTTATGTGTGTTAGAACAGCTTCAAGTGTCTAATGAGTCTTTTGTTAGTGGGTGTGGAGAGTGAATTTTTCCTTGTCACGGCGCTCTGCGGGCTTAGGGTCGCGCACCGAGTGTTGACCGAATGTGTAGCATCCGGAACACTAGATGGTTTTTGATGTCTTGTAAAGTCACTTACCCAATTGTGAAGCTAGGGGCATAATGAATATAAATTCATTCTTTCCCTGTAAATTCGGCAGAGGTATGTATAATCTTGGGGTAAAGTGTCAAATATATACTAGTGTTTTATAGTGAATCATATCTGAATATATCGTTTGATAAATATTGATATGTAAATCACGGGGTGGAAAACTCTTCCAAACTCAGCTATCGCGCTTGATTTATTGGACAATTCCAGGGAGAGTTAACTATGAGGGCGTGGAAGCGATAGCCGTATCCCACGTAAGCAGAACCAAAGGGACTCGTTCGCAACCTATTGAGAGAAGGCTTGATTATGTCAGGTGCACCTGGATACGTCCACATCTCCCAACGTGGACGTGCCGCTAAGCGCCCCGCAACGCCCACTGGCAATGCCCCTGCCGCAACCCTGCGCCCCATGTCTTTTTCCACGCAGGAACACGGCGGAACCCCCGAAAATGAGGCACGCGGTTTCGTGCTTTATGTGGGTCTGAATGAAGAACTTGCTGCAGCCAATGGCACCTCCCTGGTGCGTATTGTGCAGGATCTGCGCACTTACGCTCACCACTTGGCACCCGAGGCTGAATCCTACGCTGCGGTCGCCCTCGCTCCGGTCAACGCAGAGGGTACCGACCTGGAGGTTGTGCGTAACGCTCTGGGTGATCCGACCGCAATCTACTATCCCGGTGCTGAGCCGGAACCCGAGACTCCATCGCCCACTTCCTCCGGTGTGCTCATTGATCTTGCGCGCCGTGAAGTATTCCTGGACGGTGAGCCTCTGCTGCTGACCTTTAAGGAATTTGAGCTACTGGCTCACCTGGTGGAGAACTCCAGCCGTACGGTGGGTCGCGATGAACTGCTGGAAGCCCTCTGGCGTACCGATGATGAGCATCACCCGCATGAGCGCACTATTGACGTGCATGTGCGTCGACTGCGCTCGAAGCTGGGTCGTCTCTCGGGCACCGTGCGCACTGTGCGCGGTCAGGGCTATCGTTTCTTTGAGCATCCCGAGGTTGTCGTGTGGGCTGCTCCGGAGTATTCGATTTAGGCTAGTGTAGCTAGTAGGTTTGTGAACTTTTCACCCTCGAGGTGCGTGTGTGCGCCTCGAGGGTTCTGCTTTATGCTCACGTGGATGTATACCCGGGTTCTGACTGCCCCGTTTATGGAGTGCTCAGGGGCTAAAATTGGTATATGACTGAGCACGATGCAAAATATTTGATTCTCATGCGCCACGCCGAGGCTGACTGGGGCATGGATGATTTCAATCGCCCCCTGACCTCCCGCGGCCATTCTCAGGCTCAGGCGGCGGGGCAGTGGCTGGCTGAGAAGGGCTATATTCCTGAGCAGATTATGTCTTCTTCGGCTTTGCGTACCCGCCAGACTACCACCTGGGTTTCTGATGCTCTGGGGGAGCAGGCACCTACGGCTCATTTGGATGAGGGCTTGTACGAGGTATCGGACTCTCGTATTATTGCGCGTATTAATGGTGTCTCTGAGGATGTGCGTTCCCTGTTGGTGGTCTCTCACCTGCCGGGTATTTATGATGCGGCTCTGCGCCTGGCAACCGCCGATTCTGAATATCAGGCAATGATGGATATGTCCTATGGCTTTGTGCCCAGTTCCATTGCAGTGTTCCGTGTGGATGATCTCTGGGCTCTGCTGGATGATGCGCGTACCGGCACCGGTGCCCGCCTGATTGACTTCGCCAGCTTTTAAGATCCGAAGCTGAAGGAGAGCACGAAAAAGCCCCGTAGCGTGTGCTACGGGGCTTTGCTGCGGAGACGGGGGGATTTGAACCCCCGGTCGAGTTTAACCCCGACCCTTCATTAGCAGTGAAGTCCATTCGGCCGCTCTGGCACGTCTCCCAATGCTCTTGCTAGCAAGTGCATCCCTACAAGAATATCGGCTCTTGGCGCGCGGGTCAATTTCTAGAGCCCGTTTCAGAAAATTTTTTTGCCGCACTCTTCGGACAGGCGAATACGGAGGAAATATGAAGAGGGGCAGAGAACAATCGGTACAGATATGTCACAGGGAGCGTGTTCTATAGCTATAGGTGAATATGAATAGGCTAAACTGGTATGAACCGATAATCAGCAGTTTGTACTGCACCAACACACAAACATAAGGGGATAACTATGTCCGAAAACCCTCAGCCCACCTACGGCACCGACGCAGCACAGCCGGCAGCTCCCAACCTGTCCAAGCCCGCACAGCCTGAGGTTCAGCAGCCCCAGGTAACCGGTCCTCTGACAGACGGATACCAGCCCCAGACCACCGGCCCTCTGCCCGGTGCTCAGCCCGGTTACGCTCAGCCCATGTACGCACAGGCAACTGTAACCATGATGACCCCTCAGCAGATGGAAGGCCAGAAGGCAGCTCAGACCTCCATGACTCTGGGCATTATTGGTCTGGTGCTGAACTTCTTTGGTTTCTTTATGTGGTTCTTCGGCATTGGTTCCCTGATTCTGGGCATTATTGGCGTTAAGAAGGCGGGTCAGGCGGAGCAGTTTGGCGTGGCTGCATCCGGTGGTCGTATTATGGGCTGGATTAACCTGGTCATTGGTGCCCTGGAGCTTCTTGTTCTGGTTGGTGTTATTTTCCTCGGCATTATCGCTGTCGGAGCAGCTTCTACCAGCCGCTAAGTAATCGCAGTATTCATGGCCGCCGTATCTGAGTATCTCGGGTACGGCGGTTTTCTGCGCCTGGAAGAGTGTCGGCGGATACCCGAGATTCAGCAAGTATTCAGGCTAATACCAGCAAAACTCCAGGCTCATGGCATAGGGTAGAGACACACACCCACACCCGAAGAGCATTGGAGCATAGATCGTGAACACGCCAGATACGCCTGACAACACCCGGGGATACACTCCCGAGGAGGAAAACGAGGACGAAGAAACCCGTGTCTACACTGTCGAAGACTACGGCTTCTACGGTGATGATCTGCAGGATGCCACACGGCCCTACCCCGCGGGATATTCCACGGCACAAACCTCGCCCGTGGTGTCAGAGACGGAGCCAACTCGCCCCTACGAGCGCACTACCGATGAAACCCTACCCCTGAACCCGGAACTGAATCTGAGCGCCGAAGGAGCGGTAGAAGATGCCACGCGCATTATAGGCGAAGAAGAAGAGAATCAGCAGAGCGCTGATCCCGAGCCCTGGCATGCTCCCGTGGGGCATACTGTCCCCTCGCTGGCTGAACTGGGTCATAGTGCAAAGATGCCCGCCCCTGAGCCCGCTTTCACGCTAGAGCCGTCCGATGTATCCGCCCCGGCATCTGCTCCCGCCTCCACCTCTAGTGCGGTAGTACCCGCTGCTCCCGCAACGTACACCCCTGTATACCCCGTGCAGACCATGGTTCCCACCCTGGTGCAGGGCTCCCTCGTAATGGGTCCCGGCCGTCCTACTCCTCTGGTGACCGCCCAAGCCGAAGAGCAAAGCCAACGGGCTCGAAACCTCGGTCTCATCTCTATGTTGTGCTGCGTCCTGGTGTATCTATTCTTTCCAAGGTTTACTGGATTGACGTCCATTGTCTGGCTTACGGCGCTGGTGACAAGTATCTGCGCTATCTCCATAGGGCATAGCGCCTCTAGGAGGGGAGCGAAGAGTAGAGCTGGAGTAATCCTAGGATGGATAGCCCTGTGTATTAGTGTGGCGCCACTGTTTTTTCTAATCCTGGGCGTTATCCTGCTGATCATATTTGTTCTCTCAGGTGGATCCATGCCCTAGAGCCATATTCAGCAAAGACTCAGTTTGAATACTCAAACTGAGTCTTTGCTCTTAAAACCCATAATTCACCACTATTGCAGGCAGAAGTGGGATACACTCAAAGAGACATCACCCCGATACACACAGATAATCAGAGGACAACTCCTATGTCTCAATACCCCGGCCCCTACTACCAGCAGCCTGTAGTTCAGCCCATTATGCAACCGGTACAGCCCGTGCAACCCATGATGATGGCGCAGCCCATGGTCGCCGTAGACCCGCGCTATATGGAAGGTCAGAAACTCGCCCAGGACTCCCACACCCTGGGTCTTTGCGCCCTAATCGGTTCCCTGATCGGCTTAGACCTTATTTCTTTTGTTCTGGGTATTCTCGCCATTAATAAGGCAGGTCAGGCTGAGCAGATGGGCGTCTATGAATCCAATGGCCGCGGTATGGGCTGGGCGGGCATTATTATTAGCTCTATTGTCGTAATTATTACCCTCTTCTGGTTCTTTTTCATCTTTGTGATTGCAGCAGCTGCCCCGTCCAGCAGCTACTATTATTAAAATTTCTTGGCTTCCGGTACATGCACAACCGGGAGCCCATACTTTAAACACCCGCATCCGCACGCACCGATGGAGAGAAAATGTCAGAGAATCTACACGGTAACTCTAATCCTCAGAGCCGGGACGAAACCCGCCCCTACCCCGAGAACCTCAATGGCGATGAAACCGTACCCATGAGCCCGGAGCAATATGCTCAGCTCTATCGCGAAATTCTTGATGAGGGTACCGGTGCCTCTTCTAGCGCCGAGGCTCCCGCACCGAGCGCGCCGTCCATCTCGGCGGGCGAACAGATTAGCGCTAGCGAAAGCATCTCCTCCGCGCGAGATAGTGAATCTCCTTCTTATGCGAGCGCTGAGGATGACTTCTACGATGAGCCCACCGTGGTGGCCTCCCCGGCAATGATTCGCAGCCTGGATCCTTATGCGGGTTCCGCTCCGGCACCTGCTCCGGAGGCGCTTGCCCCGGCTCCCGCGCCCGCTGTACCCCCGCAGGCGGCAGTGCCTCCGCGCGCTGTGCCGCAGGCGAGCGCACCGACCCCCGGTTACGCTCCCGCAGGTAGCGGATATGCACCCGCACCCGGTTATGCAGCACCGGCACCGCAGGCACCCTATCAGGCGCAGCCGGGCTACCAGCCTCAGGCGGCCTACCCGGCACCCGGATACCAGGGAGGCTACGGTGCTCAGCCAGGAATGTACAACCCCGTCTACGCACAGCAGGGCGCTGACCTGGCAAAGAGCTCCCGTACCTTTGGTATTTTGGCTATTGTCTTTGGTGCCCTGGGCGGTTCCATTGTGTTGGCTGGTCTCTTTAACTGGCTTGCGTACTCCAAAGCTGAAGAAGCGGAACGTCTTGGATACCGTGGCGACAATGGTAAAACCATGGGTCGTATTGGCATGCTTCTCTGCGGTGTATGGTTGCTGATTTGGTTCGCCATTTGGGCGCTCGCTAAGGCTGCTGTCTAAGACATATATAAAGCCCCGTATCAATACGATACGGGGCTTTAGTGTGCGGATGGTAAGGGATTTGAACCCTTGAGACGGGGTTACCGCCTACTGGTTTTCAAGACCAGCTCCTTCGGCCGCTCGGACAACCATCCAGTGCGCGTGCACGCTTTCAGCGCACAAGCTACCCGCCCATTATGGCATGAGCTAAGCTAAAACTATAAATCATGACACGCCCAATAACGAAGGAGAAACACCCCATGCGCGCCATTATTGAAGAAGTCCACGGCGGCCCCGAGGTGCTCACGGTCAGCGAGATTGACCTGCCTGAAGTGCAGGATCATCAGGTGCTTATTAAGATTGCTGCCGCGGGTCTAAACCGAGCTGACGCCCTACAGCGCCGCGGCCACTACCCGCCTCCGGCAGGTGCCTCCCATATTTACGGCCTGGAGGTCTCCGGAACTATTGAAGCACTCGGCTCGCAGGTGACCGGCTGGGCTGTGGGGGATCAGGTCATGGCTCTGATGGCATCCGGCGGTTATGCAGAATATGTTGCCGTGGATGCGCGCCATATTATGCCCGTGCCCGCCGGTGTTTCCCTGATTGAGGCAGGCGGTATTCCCGAGGTTGCCGCCACTGTCTATTCCAATCTGGTCACCACCTGCGGTATGAGTCTGAACCCTGCCGATAATGCCGAAATTTCTGTGCTAATTCACGGTGGTTCGGGAGGTATCGGTGCCCACGCCATTCAGCTGGCGCTGGCTGCCGGTGCGCGCGTTTTCGCCACTGCCGGTAGCGAGGAGAAATGCGAGTTTATTCGCACCCTGGGTAAGGATCTGGGCGTGGCTCCCGAGCGCCTAATCGATATTAATTACCGCAAAGAATCTTTCCGTGAGGTCATTGAGCGTGAAACTAACTCGCTCGGCGTGAACTATATTTTGGATGTGGTGGGTGCACCCTATCTGAACGATAATCTGCATTCCCTGGCTGACGGGGGACATATGACCATTATCGGTCTGCAGGGTGGTGCTCGCGCTGAGCTGGATATGGGTCTTATGCTCACCCGTCGCCTGTCGGTGCACGCGACCTCCCTGCGCTCGCGCGGTGCGGAGGACAAGGCGCGCATTATTGACGGTGTGCGTCGCGAGGTGCTGCCGCTTTATGAGCGCGGTTTGATTTCCCCGGCGCTGGATTCCACCTTTGAGCTGGATCGTGCGGCAGCTGCACACGAGTACTTTGACGGTGGTGCCTATTTCGGTAAGGTTCTGCTGGTTCCCTAGGTTTTGGGGGAGAAATAGAGGGTAGATATACGGACGGGCTGTCACTAAAGTAAAATTTAGGGTACCCTTATATATATCTTAAGTATCTTCCGGCATTGAAAGGAGTGAGCATGGGGCTCAAGGACTTCCTCCAATCCCGTCGTGACGACGCAGAATTGGGTAAAGGCGTATGGCGCCGTGCTCACGACCGTTTCCTGCGCGGAATCGACCGTTTTCACCAGGTGCTCGAACGACTAGCGGGCACCGATATGATCGAACTGGTCGTGCCCAGTGCCAATGAACTTGCCGATCTGATTCCGCGCGTGCGCGCCATCGCCATGGAGGCGCATCGCATTGCCCCGAGTATGGATACCGATATTCCCTACTCCCCGAATGGCACCTTCTCCGATATTCACCGTGCGCTCTCCCGCGCCGGTAATGCTGCCGCCCTGTGCGCCGAGGCGCTCGCTATGGCTCGCTGCTTTGGCGATTGCAGCTCCGGATGCACCCGCCAGGTCACCGTGGAACGCCGCGTGCAGACCGTGGTGGAGCATGTGCAGGAAGCTGAAGAGCTGATTGCTCGCGCACTGCAGGAGCAGCAGGATATGGAATTGGTGCCCTAGATCCAGCCTTAATGTACTCAGGGGCGGGTACTCGCGTGTAGCGGGTGCCCGCCCTTTCGTCTACGGGTACACGGTGGTTCGGATCAAGCTATCACATTGGGTATGAAGCTATCTCGCGCCGGAACTTTTGCCCAAAAAATAGGCGGCGCGGGTCGGAAAAGCTGAAGATAGCCGGAATTCCGCGGGAAAAATTTTCAGAGCTGCAGGATATCCTCAATTTACTAAGGGCAACCTCAGTTCGTATGGGTCTAAAGGTAGACATACACTTAAAGACGGCTAACACATTCACCCGAAAGAAGAAGGCGAACCGTGATCGACTTCCACCGTAATGAACGCGCCATGGCGCTACGCCCCAGTCTCTCCCGTTCCTGGCTGCTGGTTCGTGGTAACTCCAGCGAAGAAGATATGGAACAAGCATTCGCCAGCGAAGCCGACTCCATTATCCTGGACCTGGAAGACGGCTGCCCCCCGGAAGAAAAAGACGAAGCACGCGCACGCATCGTCGAAATGCTCAGCGATAATGTAGTCGCATGGGTACGCATTAACGCCATCACCACCGAACACTGGTGGAAGGACGTTAAAGCACTGCGAGGTCTGAAGGGTCTGCGTGGCGTCATGCTTGCAACCGCAGAACACGCCACCGATGTGGCACGCACCGCCGAAGAGCTCGGCACCGGTACCCCCATTATTGCCCTGATCGAATCCGCACTGGGTGTACACAATTGCGTAAAGATTGCCCAGGAAATCGGTACCTTCCGCCTGGCATTTGGTGTGGGCGACTACCGCCGCGACACCGGTGCAACCGATGACCCCATGGCACTGGCATATGTCCGCTCCCAGCTGGTTATCGCCTCTACTCTGGGCGGTCTGCCCGGCCCCATTGACGGCCCCTCCCTGGGTAAGCAGGGCTACGATCTGATTGAGGCGTGCCGACACGGTAGCGTGCACGGCATGACCGGCAAGATCACCCTGGATTACAAGCAGGCAGACACCATTAACCGTGCCTTCTCCCCCAGCGAGGCAGAAATCGCCGATGCACACAACCTGCTGGATGTGCCGCTGGACGGTCCCAAGGACGGGTCCTACCTGCCGCGCTTCCTGCGTGCCAAGAAGATCGCCGAACTGGCAAAGGTCTACGGCCTGTGGGATAAGCCCGTCAGCCACTTCAAGGAGAACGCTCAGCAGGCCATTGATGAGCGATTCAAGAAGGCTAAATAAGGCTCCGCGCTACTAGCGCTACAGACTCAAGCGACCCCGCCTCGAGTATGAGGCGGGGTCGCTTGAGTTTAACAGCTTAGTTATGGGGCTTGGAGCCACCCGTCAGTGCATAAGCACAGAGGAAAGAAGTCAACGGGCCCAAGACCAGGGGCACCAGCACGTTCGCCTCATCCTCAAAAATCCAACGGTAGAAGAACCACACACCCGTTAGAGGAAGCAGCAGCAGAACAAAAGTAAGCGCAAAACGTAGACCGGAACGAGTCATGCTTTCTCCTTGAGATACGGGTACAACGGGTATAAGCACCATTCTACGCACCCGGGCTGAATAAACGCTGAATAGGCGCGGGCGGCTGTGTATAGAAAAACCCCCGGCGAACCGAGGGTTTTAGCTGAGCCCCCAACCGGATTTGAACCGGTGACCTGCTCTTTACGAGGGAGCTGCTCTACCACTGAGCTATAGAGGCGCATATTGAGAACAGACTCAATACCAGCCCATACTATCAAGAAAAAGCGTCCAAAGCGAACCGCCCGGGGTCTTAGCCAGCACCGTATATGCGCAACGTGAGGGGAGTCAATAGTTCACGAAGCGGTCGAGAGATAAATGCACCGTAGAATTAAAGAACATCACCACAAAGGAGCCCCCATGACAGAACATATCACTCGACGCGCCCTGCTGGGCGCAAGCGCACCCCTGGCACTCATTGCCCTCGCCGCATGTACCGCCACCAAAGACACCCAGGGCACCGGCAGCCCCACCCAAAGCCCCGCAGCAACCACCGGCTACCCCGGCCTGGAACACAGCGGACTGCGCAATGACAGCGGTTACCACCTCAATAGCACCGTAGAGAAGGCACCCACCATCACCCTCTACACCGACTACCAGTGCCCCTATTGCGCCAAAGCAGAACCTAACTTTGAAGAAGCCGCACGCCAGCTCGAAGGTACCCTCAACCTGACCGTGCGTCACCTGCCCCTGCTAAAAATCCATCCCCACGCGGGCACCTCCGCCCTGGCGGTACAGGCAGCAGAAAACCAGGGCAAGCACCTGGAAATGGCACGCCAGATTTTCGCCACCCAGAACGACTGGAAGGGTCTGCCCGATGTAGCGAGCGCCGAAGCGAAATTCGCCCAGTACGCTCAGACCCTGGGACTGGATATGGACCGCTACCACAAGGACGCGCGCAGCGATGAAAGCGCGCAGCTGATCACCTCCGATATGAACCACGCAATTGAAATCGGAGTCAAGGGCACCCCCAGCTTCGTGCTGACCAAGGACGGAACCGAAACCGTACTCAGCGGCGAACAGGTCTCCTCCCAGACCGGCGCAGACGATATGGTAGCCCTCTTTAAGAAGGTCGCGGGTATCGCATGAGCCTCATGGACCCCGCGCGTTTAGCACGCGGTGAAGCCGGTGTGCAGCTGAGCTACGCCGATGCGCGCGCCACCATTCACCCCGATGGCTTTAGCGAGAACGGCTATGTTCTCGAAATTGGGGAGGCCGAACAATCCCATGTGGACCTGGGCGACCCCGCCTATGTGTTCTACGAATACCTGCGCCGTATCGCCAATGTGATTGACCTGGTACGACCCGCCGGGGAACCCATTGTTGCCGCGCACTTAGGTGCCGGTGCCCTGACCCTGGCACGCTATATTCAGGCAACCCGCCCCGGCTCTGCCCAAGTGGCGGTGGATATTGAGCCGCAAATGCTCTCCTTTGTGACCGATATTCTGCCCCTGCCCGCAGGCACTCGCTGTGAGCTAGTTACCGCCGATGCACGCGAGGTACTGCCCGAACTGGCCGGATACGTGAATGGTGCCGCCTTTGACGCGCTGATCCTGGATATTTTCACCGGCGTGGATGCACCCGCACACCTGGCAAATCGTGACTACTACGCTGAGCTCAAAGCCCTACTGGCACCCGGTGGTGTGCTAGCGGTCAATGTGGGAGACGACGAAGGACTGCCCTTCTTCCAGCAGCAGGCACCGGCACTGCTTGAGGTCTTTGAGCACGTGTGGTGCCTGGCTGAATCCAGCATGTTCACCGGGAACAACGAAGGTAACCTGGTGCTTATTGCCACCGACCGAGAGCTGGATGAAGAAAGCGCCGATGCGCTCTACGCCCGCGGCCCGCATCCGGCGGAAGTACTCGATACCGAGCAGCTGCGCGAGTTTTTAGCGGCGCTCGCCGATGTATAAAATGCGCTGCCTCAGCGCGTAGAACATTAGAGCAGTACAGGGGGCGTGCAGGATACTATCCTGCACGCCCCCCTTGTGGGTTTAAATTATGAGTTTTTCTGAGTCGGATCAATCACCGGAATAGAGCCGGTCTCCGCCTTGTAGACCATATCCGCACCCGTGGGCTCCACAGCACCGGGAAGGAACTCCTGCGCATGCTGCTGCGGATCCTCACCAGCTGCCGCCGCAGCACGCTCCGCCTTGGCATGAGCCAGAGTAATACCCACACTAGCGGCAACCAGCAGGGCAATAGCACCCCAACGAATCAGCGAAGACTGCTCACCGAGAATCAGCAGACCCGCTAGAGTAGCAAGAGCCGGTTCCATGCTCAGCAGCACGCTGTACACGCTCGAGGGCAGCAGACGCAGCGCCGAAATCTCCGCCAGGGACGGCAGAGCCGAAGCCAGCATACTCATAATGAAACCAGCCCACAAAATCGGCAGAAGATCAGGGTTCGAGGGCAGACCCGAGAGCTGATCCCAATTAATCGTGAACGAAAAAGGCAGAGTCAGCGCGGTAGAGACAACATTGCCCATCACCATACCGCCCATACCCGGGATAGTTGCGCCCACCTTTTCGGTAGCAAGAATATACGCCGCGCGGCTAATAGCGGTCAGCACCGCAAAAATAATACCCACCAGTGCGAAATCCTCGGGCTTCGCCTGAGACTCACTGGTCAGTAGCGCCATACCCGCAAAGGACAGACCAATCCAAATCAAATCGCTCTTACGGCGTGAAAGGACCGTAGCCAGCACCAGCGGACCCATGAACTCAATAGCCACCGCAATGCTCAGCGGAATCTGCTCAATCGCCACATAGAAAAAGCCGTTCGCGCCAAAAAGAGCCACGCCCAGGATAATTACCGAGCGCCACTGCTGACGGGTCCAGGTGGTAAATGCCGGGCGGAAAATCGCGAGCAGGATAATCGAGGAGAAGAGCAGGCGGATACCCACCACACCCCAGGCACCCAGCTCGGGCATGAGCTGCTTAGCCAGAGCCGAACCGAATTGAATCGATAAAATAGCACCCAGGGCGTAGGCAATACCCAAACCCTGCGAAGCTAGCGGAGAACGCGCAGACGCGGAAGAAGCCGCCATACCAATCCTTTACCGCCGCGAACCATGCGGCACTCGTGCAGGGCGCTTGAGACTGTGCAGAAGCACCCTTGCCTTTTGATAGAAACTCTATCCCCATTCTACGCATGAGATGAGACACAAACCTAACCGGTTTGCGGGCTTAAGGCCGCCAATTTCTGAAAAATATTCACTGAATGCATAGACATAATTGCGGGGGTATAGATAGGGGTGAAGACGCCGAAATATACGGGTGCCTGAGGTTCGAACGGCTATAAAAATACTGGCAGATTCTTTAGCTCTAGTGCTGTAAAGAAACGGGCTAGTAGCAGGGGAAAGAGCACTGGATGCCAGAGGCAGTCATAGAGAGACGTCAAGAACAGCCCTGAGCGAACGAGCAGCATATAAGGGGCTCCGCGCGCCCAACACACACCCAATATTCAGAAAAGCATGATTTACTAAAACCATGCTAGACCCCATGAAGTCTCTATTCGATAACAACGGCAACCCCAAGCCCGCACTCACCACGGCTCTGGATAATGTACTGCGCGTACAGCGCCCCCTGGTACTCGCCCTGGTCAAAGCACTACGCGAAAAGTACCCGCACGAAACCCCCGCCCAGCTGCAAAAGCGCCTGGAAAAGCAATACCTGCGCGACGTAACTGCCATCGGTGGCGTGACCGGCGCATCCTCCTTTGTGCCCGGCGTGGGTACCGTAACCTCCGTAGGCCTGTCCGTGGTCGCTATCGGCGGCTATCTGGAACGTACCGCAATCTTTGCCCAGGCGATTGCGGAGCTGCACGGTGTGCACGTGATCAACCCCGAAGCGGCACGTTCCATGGTCATGGCGCTCATGCTCGGCGAAGAAGGCTCGCAGCTGATCACCAACATTTTGGCAAAGAACGGCCGCGCGGGCATGCTCTCCAACCAGTGGGGTATGCTCATGGGCTCCAACTCCAAGATGTTCAGCGTGGAGCGCGCCCTGCGCAATATGTTCATTAAGCGTTTTATGGGTCGTCAGGCGGGCATGATGATGGGTCGCGCCATTCCCTTCGGTGTGGGTGCCGTAGTCGGTGGCGGTGCGAACCTTGCCCTGGGTCGCGAGGTTATTCGCAGCACCCGCGAGGCCTTTGGCGAGGCGCCCACCTACTTCCCGCCCGAGCTGACCCTGCCCGCGCGAGCACCGCGCTTTAATGATGCGACGGTAGAGAATGCACCCGCTCCGCGCAAGCGCAGCGCAAAGATTGCCGGTGCTCTCACCGGTGGTGCTGTGGGTGTTGCCAAGGCAGCGATTAAGCGTCGCAAGCAAAAGGCTGCGCACGAGGAAACCGGCAACCACGATGCGCACGCTCACGGTCTGCAGAACCCCGGTGCGGCTCACCGCCGTATGATGGGTCGCTAGATTCCTCGGAGAAAAACATAAAGCTGTGGGGCGGGAAGTGTAATACTTCCTGCCCCACAGCTTTAGCTATGTGCCCAAACCCTGATTAGGCGTTCTTTGCGTGATCCAGCAGGGTCGGCGCAACACCAGTGTAGGTGTGCGGGGTCAGCTCAGACAGGCGAGCAGCAGCCTGCTCGGACAGGCCCAGACCCGCCACGAATTCCTTCAGGCGAGCTGCATCCACGCGGTGACCGCGGGTCAGTTCCTTCAGACGCTCGTAGGGGTTCTCCATGCCCTCAACACCGGCAATAGCCTCGGCGCGCATGACCATCTGAATAGCCTCAGCCAGAACCTCCCAGTTGGCGTCCAGGTCAGCGGAAATGGTGTCGGTAGCGATATCCAGGCGCTGCAGACCCTTAACCACATTGGAAATAGCCAGCACGGAGTGACCGAATGCCACACCAATATTGCGCTGAGCCGAAGAGTCAGTCAGATCGCGCTGCCAGCGGCTGGTCACCAGGGTAGATGCCAAGGAATCGAACAGCGCGTTGGAGAGCTCCAGGTTAGCCTCTGCGTTTTCGAAACGGATCGGGTTCACCTTGTGCGGCATGGTGGAGGAACCGGTAGCGCCCGCCACGGGAATCTGACGGAAGAAACCAATAGAAATGTAGCTCCACACATCGGTGCACAGATTGTGCAGCACGCGGTTGAAGTGCGCGATATCGGAGTAGAGCTCAGCCTGCCAGTCGTGAGACTCAATCTGAGTGGTCAGCGGGTTCCAAGTCAGACCCAGGTGCTCAACAAAACCGCGAGAAATCTGCTGCCAATCGGCGGTGGGTACCGACGCGTAGTGAGCGGAGTAGGTGCCGGTTGCGCCGTTGATCTTGCCCAGGAATTCGGTAGCCTGTGCGTGCTTAATCTGACGCTTCAGACGCCATGCCAGCACGCCCAGTTCCTTACCGAGGGTGGAGGGGGTTGCGGGCTGACCGTGGGTGCGCGAAAGCATGGGCACATTGCGACCCTCTTCAGCCAGGTCCAGCAGAACCTGAACCAGGTTCTGAGCTGCCGGCAGCCAGACGTTCTCGAAAGCGTCCTTAATACCCAGGGCATAGGAGAGGTTGTTAATGTCTTCGCTGGTGCAGCCGAAGTGAACCAGGGGCACCAGGTGCTCCAGACCCAGGGCGGGCAGGCGGCGACCAATGTAGTACTCAACAGCCTTCACATCGTGCACGGTGACGGCTTCGATCTCTGCCAGCTCTGCAACGGAGTCAGCGTTAAAGTCGGTCACGATAGCGCGCAGGCCCTGCTTCTGTTCATCGCTCAGCGGCTCAAGGCCGGGCAGCACACGGTGCTCGCACAGGTAGATGAACCATTCAACCTCAACGTGGATGCGGTCGCGGTTCAGAGCGGCTTCGGACAGGTAGTTGGTCAGGGGTGCGGTGACGGATGCGTAGCGACCGTCCAGGGGACCGAGGGCGAGGGTGCCGTCGCCCAGGTCGATACGGCCGGAGGGCAAAAGAGTGTTTTCAGACATAGTTCTATTTTCTCATATTCGGGTGCTCCGAGTGCGGGCTGGTGCACATTGTGGACGGCTTTAAATAGCTTGCTTATGCTCGGGCGTTTTGGGCGCGGGGTATTGAGGTGCGTAGCGGGGGCTCGTCATAAAAAGTCATAAATGGGCGCCAAATCTGTCATATTTGCGTATATATCGACTGGTTTTGGCACTGTAGCCTGTGGATAACTCTCTCTTTGATAGAAAACGCAGCATTTATCCACAGATTTTATGTAATTACAAAAAATACCCTCTTCTTCTCTCTACTCTTGGATACA
>Cebus_capucinus_imitator_PRJNA485217_SSR039__coassemble_993_pt1 | contig 70179 bp, 70 predicted proteins | sample Cebus_capucinus_imitator_PRJNA485217_SSR039__metabat2_high_PE_009 | metagenome-assembled genome bin Cebus_capucinus_imitator_PRJNA485217_SSR039 | reverse complement strand
ATCTGATTCCCAACGAAGTGATGCACTTTTCAAATACCCGTTACACACGAGCGCACCTTGAATAATGTTATACACATTCGCGGTAGATTTGTCCCCACGCTGCTGCATGACAATACCCGTCGGGTAACGGCTTACGAACAGCTTCCTCGTTGTTGGCCCAAAATTATTAGCGAGTTGACTAACCCCCAGCTCAATCTGCAGCCCTCGAATAAGCGCATTCACAGTGTCCCAACCGGTTTTACCATCTTCTCGTACACGACCAAACCGGGAATCTTTCGCATAGGTACGATTCAACCATTGCTGAGTTGCCAATACCATCTTGTCGGTCATTATTTTCTCCTTCTTATTTTTCCCCTGAGCTTCACCCAATGGGATATCTTCCGAGTGAAGATATATTCACTCTAGAGGTATCAGTTATCAAAAGTCCTGTGGAGTGCAGTGCTACCAGCGGTTGGGGCGGGCACGGCGAGGTACCGGTCGAGTCGAGCCACGAGTGCGAGCGCGACGGGCAGCCAGGAATGCCTCCAAGCCTGCATCACACACAGTATTTTCCTGGGCTACACGGGCGTTAAGATTGCGGCTCTTCTTTCGATACTCAAGCCAGTGCTTAGCGCAATACATACGACCTGCACAGCGCGCCGGTTCATCAATCTCACCACCGCACACCCTACAGCTAGCGTGCATAAAATACACCGGATGTGCCCGTGTTGGATACACGCGATTCTTAGAGGTACGTTTTGACCCGGGGTTAACCGGTAGATATACGCGCGGAGAATCCAGGGGCACGGTACCGGGACGCACATGAATGCACACCGTGCAGCGGGTATAGATAGGGCTCCATTGATTCTCAACCTTAATGATTTCCCCATAATTTTCCGGGCGGATACTGCATGCTGCAAGAGGTTTACCGGCGGTGCGCCAGCATTGGGGACAGATGGGTAGACCTACACCCCGATTCGATACGCCCAATGCATTGTGTCGTTCACGGGCTCGATGTCGAGCCCAGCAGGCTGAGCAACCGGGTGTTTTTCCTGCGTAGGGCACTCCGCATCTACGGCAGTATCCATCTGCACGAAAGGCACACTTGTCCTGACTTATATTTCGACTCATTGTTCCTCCTTGGGATTCTTGTTTTCAGTAGGTGGCTCCCATTGTGAGACAACTTGACCCATTAAGTCAATCAAGTGACGTAATTTTTACGTCATAATCTGTCATATTTCACCCGAATGACTGATATTCCGCGTCACGTGCTACTCTGAATCTATGACTATTGGCGAGTACATTAAAGAAAAAACCGGCCTCTCCCAGCGCGCCCTCGCGGCTGAACTTGGCATCAACCACAATGCAATTCAGCGTCGCTTCTCCGGAGCCGGAACCATGGATGTTCAGACCCTCGTCATGATTGCCGACCGCTATAACCTGGATCTGTTGGAGCTGATGGTGCACAGCAACCTTATTAGTGCTCAACGCGCCGAAAGCATGCGCGGCACTTCCCTGCAGGATGCCTCCAATGAAGATCTGACTGCAGAGCTACTACGCCGCCTTAATACTTCTGATAGTGCAGCAATGCCCATACAGCAGGCACACAGCTACTCCGCTGATGATTACGCCCTGGCGGCTAAGCGAGGTGCCGTGCACAGCTCAGAGGAGGGATTCTTTGACGCCTAGCTATGACCCGGAAGAACATGCCCAGCAGCTCGGAGTGGATATTGTGTGGGCGCATCCTGGTGCCGGCATACTCGGTAGATACGACCATGACACCCGCACCATTGTGCTAGAACCCTCGATGAGTTCTCGGCAAACTCGTTCTGTTCTCGCTCACGAGCTCATCCACGCTGAACGTGAAGATGAGCATAACGCCATCGATAGTGTTGAAAGTGCCAAGCGGGAAAACTACTGCGATCTTAAAGCGGCTGAGAATCTCATTGATCGAGCTGATTTACTGACTATTGCAGCCATGTATCCGGCTGATTTACCCAAAGTAGCCTATGAGCTGGGTATTATGCCCGATCTGCTCACTATCTATCTTCAAAAGCATCCCCTCCCCAGAGGAGATGAGGACTTCTCATAAAACAGCACACGGTGCCTGTTTCCATCAGGGAAATAGGCACCGTTTTTCTATGCGTACAGCCCGTTTTACTCCACAGGACTTTTGATGGGCTCTCTTCATAGAGTAGAGATATCTTCTTTGGACAACGGCTCCCGAAGCGCTAAAGGTTTCGGGTCGGCACCGAGAAGCTAGCTTCTCTCCCCTAGCTGTAGAGAAGCGTCTAGTAAAATTCATCGGCTGCGGGGTACCTGTTCTGGTACCGGCAGAGCCCCGCAGCCCCTATTGCCAAGGAGACATAATGGCTAATCCTACCTATGATGCAGCTGCTCGAGCTATTGATGAGATTCTACATGAGACCTTTGTGCGCGAGGGTAAACCCGCCAAGGCACGCTTTCACGAGGCAAAGACCGCTTCTATTGCGGGTGAACTGGAGTGGATGGATAGTAACTTTCTGAGTATTCAGAAAAAGATTGAGCATCTTAAAGAGCAGTCGGAACGCAACCAGCGCGCTCTGAATGAAAAGCTCAGGTGGCTGAAATATCGAGCGGATATTAACCGGGATGGGATTTTTGAAAAGTACTCGTATACCGGTCGCGAGGAAGATATGAAGCCCGGTGTAATTCCTCTGATTAAGAAGCTCAAGTCCCAGAAGAATCACTAATCAATACCACTTTCTAAGGAGATACCTATGTCAGCAATTGATACTGCACTGGAGTGGATGAACTCCCGTAAGGGTAAAGTGCATTACTCTATGACCGATCGATTGGGTCCTAATTCCTATGATTGCAGCTCTGCTGTGTACCTGGCGCTTAAGCATGCCGGTCTTATTCCGGCGGGTGAGTCGGTAGGCAATACAGATACTCTTTTTGGCACCCTTGAACGTGCCGGTTGGACTCGGGTAGCCCGAGATCATACGGGTGGCTATCCTGCTCGTCGAGGCGATATCTTTATTTGGGGTGTTCGCGGAGCATCTTCGGGGGCCGCCGGTCATACCGGCTTTTTCCTAGACGATCACGATATGATTATTCACTGTAATTACGGGTACAACGGTATTAGTGTGAATCCGCACGACACTATTTGGGTTGCCAACGGGAGCCCTGCGGTGACGATTTATCGCCCGCCCGCCAGTGCCCTGGGTCGTACTACCGGCAGCAATGATGAAGTGTATCGTCAGGTTAAGGCAGCCATGAGTGATGCATTCAACCGCACCTTTATCCGCCAGGGTGATCTTGCTAAGAATCGCTTTGGAGATGCGCGTGTTAAATACCGTACGGTCTTTGAATGGCTGGTTACTCAATACCTAGTCATCGAAGGAATGATTGAGGATATTGAGCGTCTTCAGCTTCAGCAGCATAACCAGAATATGCAGCTGCTGGAACACAGCATTAAACGTTACGACGAAGTATGGGCGGGTATTTTCACCAAATACTCTCTCACCGGAAATCCCGCGGATATGCAGCCCGGTATTCTGCCCCAGCTGGAAACGATGGTAGAGAAGTAGTCTAAGGCCACCGTATAACGAAAAGATAAGAGTCCTGTCTTCTCATGTGAGAAGACAGGACTCTTATCAGTTTCGCTACATACCGTACTTCTTCCGGGCGTATGCACCATAAAGAGTCTTATATGCAGCGGGAGAAGCCTTGAGTAGTGCTCCTGCAGCACCCACCATCAGGTTATGGCGAAGTGACTGCTTCACCTTGTCCCAAGTCAATAGCTGACGGCAACGGCGAATAATATCCCCCGAATGGTCTCCCCCAATCAGCAACGCCTGCTGCGCATTCAAAAGAATAACCATACCCTGAGCGACCACAAATGCTTCAGCAATCTTCGGGTTCTTGAGCCTATCGCCCAAGATCTTCTCTAAGCGCCCAATATGATCTTCGGTATTAGTGACAGGCGGCAAAGAGCCCCACGTTAGACCCTCAGGATTCATAAAATAGAGTCCAATAGAATCGGGAATAACAACAAGCTTATTGACCTGAGTCAAAGTACTCAGGGAGCCAATACCGTCTTCTCCTCGCTGAATTCCCTCGGGGTAATGGTACCCCTTGCAGATATCCGTGCGATAGAGCTTATCCCAGGTAAAAGGGGTAATTTTATCGTTGAGGTAGTCCACCAAAATCTGCTCATTATTGGTGTAGTACTTTTCCTCATGCGGGTTACGTTCGCTGCGAGATCCATCGGGATACACGAGGGCATGACCGGCTGATACCATTTCAACATCGGGATAGCGTGCCACAGTTTTGTGCATGGTCTCTAGGTAATTGGACTGGTACATATCATCAGAATCCAAGAAGGCGTACCACTGACCGCGGATAAGATCCATCGCATAGTTGCGGACACCAGCCAGACCGCGATTAACGGCCTCCACATACACCCTAATACGCGGGTCGGGGTTCTTTACAAGATAGTCTTCAATGATCTGTACCGAGTTATCGGGAGAAGCATCAATAATAATCAGCAGCTCAAAATCCGGATCACTCTGGTCCAGAACGGACTGGATAGCCCTCAGAACGGTATCCTGCGTGTTATACACGGGCATGATGATGCTCGTCCGAGGCATCGTTACGTCCATGACCTGTCTCCCCTACCTTACCTTGGATCATCGGATGCCGCGCAAAATTAAGCGCCGGCTTTTCAATACACTTCCATGATACCCATGCCAGAACAGCGGTTATCACAAAATCTAAGACTATATTCAAACCCCAGCCTAAAGACACGCTCCCACACATGACCAAAATCTGCTGAACGGGCCAGGCATAAATATAGATTCCATATGAAATATCGTTCTTACGACCGATGGACACATTCATCAGAGTTGAGGCACCGATGCACAGCACCCCATAAGCCACCAGAAGGTGCGTCCAATCCTGAACCCCAATCTTCCAATAGGCTGCCCACGTAATCACGAGCCCCAGAGCCACAGACCCGTACCCTAGGAGAGGAATACAGCGAATCCTATCACTATAGGCGTAGAGCACAGTACCAGCAAAGAAGAGCGAATACATCAGGGAATTAACGTAAAACCATCGCATGCTCCATCCGAAGGAATCATAGATGAATTCTGGATAGTTAACTCCCACAAGATAAAAAATAGTAATGGATAGATACACCGTCAATGAGATTATTTTTAGATACTTCCTGAAGAACGGGGTATACATCAAAGGAATCAGAAAGAGATAAGCAAACCACTCAAATTCCAGACTCCACTGAGAACCATTCCATACTTTTTCATAGGGGACATTGACGGGGCCAGCCATGAGAGAAAACGTAGCATCCACCAGGTCATAATTCTGTTGCCAATAGTGCAGGGCACCGCTCCAGGTCCATCCAGAGGGTAGATGACCGGTACGCTCAGCTATGACTCCACCCGCAAAAATAACGAAAAGAATCGAGATCCACCAGGCGGGGAAAATACGGGCAATACGCTTTACCAGATACGAGCCTAATGAGCTTCGGGTAGCACTATGGGCAATCAAAAACCCCGAAATACAGAAAAACCCATTAACGGCGTAGTCGCCAAATACATAAAGATGCTGTAAGAAGTTATCTGCGGGTACAGCTTCCCTACCCAAAACGAGATAGGGGGTATGGGATATGATCACGCCGCTTGCCAGAAGAAGCCTGACAAAGTTCAGGGAATTCTCCCTCTCAAGGATCATCTCTCTGAGAGTCGGGTAGGTTAGGGCTTTATCCCACATGCAACGTCCTCTTAAGTCACATTAGCCGAAGCGTTAAGACGACTCACTGCCCATAAATGTACACAAATACCCACAATGGGGCCGCACATTAATGCCGAAATTGCCCTGACTACAAGCGGTAATGGCACGATAAATACCACAAGACACGTGATAAAAGCCGCCACAATCCACCCTAGCATATATCCTCTATGCAGTCCCACAGCCAGAGAAATATTACCTGAAAGGGTCAATAGAGCCAGGAGAGCCGCAGCAAATACCAGAGACGCCAGCACAGGGCCGGTGACAACCTGAGCATAGACGTCCACCTCGCTGGGCTTAGCCGGATAGAGCAGACTAAAGAGCCAAGGACCCAGCAACCAGGCAGCCCCTGCACCCACAACACCAACACCAACAACCGCTGCAGCCGGCTTAATAAATGCTTGGAGAGGACGATGCTTCTGCTTAACAAAAGCAGCAATGGCGACACCCTGGAAAACAACCAGAGGAATCATAATAGGAGAGCGCGTAATGGAAATAGCCAGAATCAGAATGGATAGAGCAATAACCTCCGTACCACTAATTTCCTTCTGCGAACTATTAAGAATTGCGGGGAATCCCAGCATCAGTACCGCCGAGGCAATGGCCGATACCAGAGCCCATCCAAGGTTCTTGGCAAGCTGACCGGCTTCTACATCAGCTCGTACCGACCAGGCAGAACGCCCCGCCGCTACAGCAATCACCAAAAATACCCACAACATCATGGGCGCAACAGTCGCTATTTCCATACCCATCAGGCTAGGAATCACGAACGCTGCAGCAATCATAAGCGCCAAGCGCCCCATAGACTCCACCGAGCCAATAGCGGCAAAGAAATACCAATGATGATTACCGGCACTTGCACCACTCAAAAATGCCTGCACGATATAAAAAAATACACCGCAGGCAATCGCGATTACTGCACTATAGGGAGATATAGGCACCTGAGCAGGAGCCCACCACCACGCAGTAAGCAGCACTAAAAGCGCAGCCACAATACCAAAGATGAGGATAACCGGGACTATACGTGCTTTATAGACGTGTGTGTGATGTGCCGAGGTGACAGCCCGAGTTACCTCGGGCTGCACCCCCGTCATAATACTGGTGCAGGCAAAAAGAATAGACCAGAAGATCAAGAACTCTGCTAGCTCAGGCCCTTCAAAGACGTGCTTAATAATGACCGTAGCAACTAGCGTTCCTATAGCCGATAGCAGAGACGAGCCCGCCAATGCCGCCGAATGGCTACGCTTAACAGTTTTTGTCTCAGCTGCTGGATTTTCTTCTGCACCCATAAAAATGTCTTACTTCACCACGTGGTTTGCCAGGTTCTTCACACCGTTCCATTTCTTTGCCAGCGCAGCCTTGGGCAGCAGGGTCAAAGCATGCATGCGGGAGGAGAAACGAATGCGAGCAATACGTGCCGCACGAGCCCACCCCAAAGCAGACATTTCATCGGCGATATCGTTAAAGTAGCCGCGTTCCTCATCAAAACGGGTGCCTTCCAGTGCACGCCAGGAAGAGTCGGAGCCACCGTGACGACGGTACATAAACGCCAGGGTCGGATCGTAGTATAAGGAACCGCCACGCATCGCAATATCCAGCACCAGGGCCATATCCTGGATAACATTCAAACCCTCGCGGAAGCCGGTGCTGAGCATCATATCTGCACGCCAGCCCAGGGAGGGGAAATAGAACCAGGTACCGCGCAGCAGGGATGCCGCCAGATCTTCGCCACCCAGAACGGTAGCTTCCTTGGGCCTGTAGTATGCCTTGGTCTTCTCCACCAGGGTGTTGGATGCTGCATTGTTCTCGTCAATCACCACAACACCGGGCTGGAAAATGCTTGCTTCCGGGTGGGCTGCCGCTGCATCCACCAGCCACTGGACGTAATTGGGTAGCATAACGTCATCCGCGCCCATCACGGTCACCAGCTCATTCTCAACGAAGGTCAGGCACTTGCGGTAGTTTGCATTGGCACCCAGGTTGGTCTCATTGCGCATATAGGTAATACGCTCATCCTTGAGAGACTCGAACCAGCCGGGGATCGAGTCATCGGGGTATCCGTCATCAACAACAATCAGACGCCAATCGGGGTTAGTCTGAGCAACGATAGACAGAACAGCCTGCTTCATCATTGCAACGTCACCGTAATACGGGAATAGAATATCAACAGTCATTTTTACTCCACACTAGATTCTTTAACGATCCAAAGTCTCTGAGGTTTTCGGGTAGGTATCTTTAGCAGAAGTTCCGTTCTCACTCTGCCTCAGCTGCGCCTTAATAATGGCAACCTCTTCAGCAAGCACGCGATTTTTCTCCGAAAGAGAGGTTAGTTCCAAGGTCAGATGCAGGCATACACCAATGAGCAGCATAATGGACAGCAGGAATAGCAAATTCACCGGGGTTGCAATACCCACCGCTGTTGTAATGCCATTAAGGATGTTCGGAAAAGCGCCCAGCACAATAATGACGGCAGAGACACTCAGCCACAGAAAGGCATACTTCTCGTGCATCTTACGGGTGCGCACCTGAGCAATCACCAGCACGGAAATACAGAGAGCAAGGATCAGAAAAAAGACATTACTGCTCATTACAACTCCTGTTTCTTACGGCTCATGGAAATTGCATAGGAGAAGAGAGAACGCACCAGGTACACTGCGGACTTCACTGGTCCGGAGGATGGTTCACCACCCTGACGCTCACGCATAGTCACCGGCACCTGACGCACACGCAAACCATTGCGAATAGCCATAGCCGTAATATTGACGGTGTCCCCCAGGTATTCCGCCGGTAGGTTCTTCACATAGAAATCAATACCGGTACGATTTGCAATCTTAAAACCACTAGTCACATCGGTAAAAGGAGTACCCGCGGCGCGAGTAAAGAGGAAAGACAGCAGACCCATAGCCCACTTGCGCGGGCCGGATACCTTATAGTCGCTACCTTCGGCAAAACGAGTACCGACCACAATATCGTAGCCGTCAATAGCCTGCAGCAGATCAGCAATACTGCGCGGATCATGCTGGCCATCAGAATCCACCTGCAGGGCGTAGTCATATCCCTGCTGCTGAGCGTATCGGTAACCGGTGCGCATAGCGGCACCCACGCCCATATTGTAGAGCTGATCGATCACCAGGGCACCGGCATTGCGAGCTACCCTGCTCGTATTATCGGTGGAGCCATCATTGACCACGACAATATCCACCCCGGGTGCCTCCTGACGGATTTCAGCAATGGTTGCACCAATTGCTTCTTCCTCATTCCATGCAGGCATAATCACCAGGGTGCGTGCTTCTCTAGACGATTCGTGATGTTCTGTACGTTCCATAGTTCTACCCATTAATGCTACATCATTGGTGATGGCCACCCGCTCATCACAAGCCGCAGTGACCATCACCCGAACAATATCTCATTAGCCTCTTAGCAGGCAGAAACCTTATACAAACCGACCTTGCCCTTGGTGTAGACGGGAGTCAGAACACCCGAACGCTTAACACCGATAAATCCGGGGTACTGGTCAGAGAATGCATTATCCACCTGCTTCGTTCCGAAATCTACATAGTAGTAGGCTTTAGCGGCACGAACAGCCTCGCACACCTTTGGATCGGTCAAAGCATTTTTCAGGCCGCGATTAATAGTCTCAACCTCAGGAGTTGCGGTATACAGAACGTGCTTAGCGGTTACGTTATAACCGGTGTAGGCATAAATAACCGAAGAGCCGGTATAGGGCTGAATAATGAGGGTCTCATCCTGCGGAACATACTCGTGAATATGATCGATGACGTCCTTCTCATCGGTGGAGAGCAACAGGCTATCCTCAGTCATCACATAGTTTGCGTAAGACAGATGAGTCATCGCAGTCATAGGACGGCTACGCTGAGTTTGTACCGCTGCGCCCACAAAAAGCAGGGTCGTCACAGTCATGACCGCCACGGCAGGCAGCTTCCACTCAGTCAGCCTAGTACGAACATAAGTCCACCCAGTCTGCACACCGTATGCGGCAAGGGGAGCCGCAAAAATAGGCAAGAGCGCCGCTAAACGATAATGGTCGTGGTACCACACACCAACCCAGAAGTAACGCTCTTCTTCCCAAGCGAGAGAACGCGCCATCACAAAGAACAAGCCAACAAGCAGCCAGGATGCAACCACCCAGCGCCCCTTATCCTTACGGACAAGCAGAGTATATGCACCGATAAGGGTAAAGGCAGAAATAACAATCAGAATAGAGCCAACACCGATCGATGCATTGCCCAGCATCTCACCCCACGCTTGGGAATCCGATAGCTTGGGACCCCAGGGGCCAGCATGCTTAAGCGGACGAACAATATTCCACAAAATACCCAGAACAATCAGGTACAAGCTCAAGAGCACAAGCTGCAGAATGCCCTGTCGAACAGGCACCTCACGGCGAACCATAGCAACGCACTGCAGAACCATACGAATCACAATGAGCGGAAGAGCGAAAAGCAACCAGCTCATCAAAGTATTCGGATGTGCCAGAGCCAATGCGATAGAAGACCAGAAGAGAAGGTACAGGGCGCTTGTGGAGGAGAGGTAGCGCGTAGCGCACACACGCACCAGCTGAGCCCCCATAGCAAAAGCCGCAGGAATAATAGCAAGACCCAGCGCATTGGGGTACAGCACACCGTAAAAAACAAGAACCAGCGGGAAAGAGCTAAAGGATGCGGCTGCAACACCTGCACCCACAATACCCACAATATTAAGATTCAGAGCAATGCGTACCAAGTACATCAAAGAAACCGGCCATACCAGTGCCGATATAACAAGGGTAATGACATTAGCACTCGCAATAACGCTCGTACCGGTATACATATATACCAGCGCCGCAAAGGCATGCCACACGCCGGGATAGAAGACCTCATCGCCACCGGTCATTGCCGCCAAAGTAAGCGAAGAGGCATTACCTTCCTCTGCAATATAGCGAATAGCATTGACATGGAAATTAACGTCATAGGTCTGAGAAAGATTCTCCGGCAAACCAATACCATTAACAACCTGGCGAATCAGCAAAAGAGCGCCAATAATAATAGCACCATAGGTTACCCAGGAAACACGAGAAGACCACTGAGCACGTTCTACCGGCTTTTCAGATACACCCAGCCAACGATAAGAATCTGCCCAGCCAAAACGCTGCGCCAGGCTCATCACAGCCCAACCCAGAGCAGCAATGAGCAGAGCGGTCGCAAAGGGGACAAAAATCGACCATCGAATACCCAGCTTCGCTGCCGCAATAGAACCCACTGCCACAGTAGACGCCGACAAAATAGGGGCAATACCCAAAGCCGCGATACCTCGCTGCCTCAATGTTACTGCAATCAGCAAACCCGGAGCGATGAAGATAAACGCTGCAAAAATAATCGCTCCAGCATACGGCAACCAAGCAGAGTACATGAAACCTCGTCTTCTCGTGGGTATAGTGCGTATACAGGTCGGTGCTTCTTAGCAAAAGCTCAACCTATATCTATAGATTCTACCTGCCAACGTATAGAGTATCGCCATTGGTTCCGTATCGTTACATGACATTGTGTGTCTTAATACGTCACAGAAGGTAACGCAGCGCCATATTTGTACATCCACTAGGCAAAAGAGTGGTCACGGGCATAGTCTAAAGAAGAACATGCAGCCGCAGAGAAAGACACAGCCATGACCATCCAGAGCACCACCGCAGACGTTTCAGAGCTCTTTAAGCAGGCATTCGGTAACCACCCCGCGGGAGTCTCCATCCTCACCGCAACCACCGCGCAAGGTGAGCCCGTAGGCATGACCGCCTCCTCCCTGGTCTCCGTCTCGGCAGATCCGGCAATTGTTGCCTTCTCACTCAAGTCTCTCAGCGGTACCGCAGCCGTTATTAGCGAAGCAGACTCCTTCCTGATTCACATGCTCAACGCCGATAATATTACCCTGGCAAAAACCTTCGCCAAGCCCGGCCTGCCCCGTTTTGAAAACCCCGAAGAATGGGAAAAACTCAGCACCGGCGAGCCCCTGCTGCACGGAGTGGGCGTGGTAGCCCGCGCCACTCCCCTCAGTCGCGTCACGGCAGGTCCGGCTCTGGTGGTTACCGCACGCATTGAAGAATTTATCCGCCACAATACCGAGGGCGCCCCCCTGGTTTATCACAGCCGCACCTTCCACACTCTGGGTGAGCACTCCAGCGTGGAATATATGATTTAGTACAGACATATTTACCCTACCGGTACAAGGATTGGATACACCGTGAACCAGGATCTTCCCGCCTCCTACCCGTGGATTGCGCGCCTGATTTCTATTCCCACCGAAAGCGGCAGCAGCAACCTGCCCCTCATTGAAGAGCTCGAACAAGCCTTTGGGGAACACGGCCTGGAGGGCGTACGCACCTATAGCGAGGATGGCACCCGAGCCAACCTCTTCGTGACCGTACCCGCCAGCGACGGAAAGGTCACCGGGGGTATTGTCATCTCCGGGCACACCGATGTGGTGCCCGTAGCCGGTCAGGACTGGGACTCCGATCCTTTTGAAGCAACCGTGCGAGGCACTCGCCTATACGGTCGCGGTGCCTGCGATATGAAAGCCTACCTGGGCGTTGCCATGCATCTGCTGCCCGAGCTAATTGCATTGCGCGCCGCAGGGACTCTGCGCGTGCCCGTACACTTTGCCTTCTCCTACGACGAGGAGATCGGCTGCGTGGGCGCACCCTCCATGATCCACGAGTTTAGCGCTCGCGGTATTCACCCCGAGTTTTGCGTGGTGGGCGAGCCCTCCAGTATGCGCGTGATTTCGGCACATAAGGGTGCCCACCGCGGTCGCGTGAGCTTTACCGGCATTGCCAAGCACGGCTCCCTGGCGCCCCACGGGGTTAATGCCACCGTACCGGCAGCGGAATTCTCCGTCTTTTTGAATGATTTGGCGAATTCCTGGGCAGCTGAAGGCCCCTTTGATTCTGATTTCGTAGTGCCTCACTCCACCGGTGGTGTGAATTATCTGCGTGCCGGTGTTCAGTACAATATTGTCGCCGAGCGCGCCGAACTGGAATATGACTTCCGCACCCTGCCGAGTGTAAGCACCGAGTCGGTTCTTGAAACCCTGGATGCGGAGCTTTTCGGTCCCATTACTCAGCGTTTTAACGCAGCAGCTGCACGCGCCGAACAGCTTGCAGAGGCACCCGCCGGTTCCCTGGTTGAGCGCTTGGAGATTAAGCACGAGCTGCTGGCTCGCGTGCCGGGGCTCAAGACCGCAGATGATGCACCCCTGGTACTACTGGCTCAGCACTGGCTCAATAATGCGGCTGCTCCCGAAAAGGTCACCTACGGCACCGAGGCTGGACAATTCCAGCAGGCGGGTGTTCAATCCATTATTTGCGGCCCGGGAGATATTGCTCAGGCTCATACCCCCAATGAGTGGATTGAACTAGAACAGATTCGTGCCTGTGAGGATTTTATCCGCCAGATTTTTATGTGGGCGTCGACTACGGTTGAACGCTCCGACACTCAGGCATAGCCGGCTCTATAGATTTATGTATAGATGGGTGCGTATCTCACGCGAGATACACACCCATCTATATTTATGTATAACTATATATTTGTATTTATAGGTTTTTCTCGCTCGAAGTACGGGAAAAGAGCGCACCAAAGAGCCACCGCAGAGCGTATACCGTGAGAGCACCCACCACAGCACCCAGGGTATTATTGAGCAAATCATCCACATCAAAGGTGCGGTAGGCGCATCCTGCAATACCCCAGTTACCGGTCAATTGGCTCAGCTCAATAAAGGCAGACAGAGCAAAGCCAGCTATTGCAGTCTTAAGCCAATCCCATTTCAAGCAGCCCGCAGTAAAGAACCCCAGCGGGATAAAGAGAGCAATATTAAAAAAGAGCTGCGCAAAATTACGGGTCAAAAACATCTGGGGGAATCCCGCCGAAGAGCTCTGCTCCCACGCCTGCTGCCAGCTCCACCCCAGACCAAAGCGGGGGTAGTACAGACCCGAGGTGCAATAGTCAGCCTGCACATCAATGGGGGTGAGAGTAAAGGCAAGAATGGACGCCAGAAAGAGCGCAAAGGCACCACTGAGCAGATAGTGCTTAAAGCCCACCCGGTGATTCAGACGGCGGCCGCGGTAAACCATGGCGGTAAAACCCACCGCGCAGAGAATAAGGGTTAGTACCGCAATCTCGGTACCGAAAACATACGCCATATGGCGATTGAGCAGATCTTTCATGGGCGCGAAGCGCCTTAACCTTTCCAATGGTTCAGGAGAGCCCTGAGGTGAATGAGTCAGTGAGCCTCTATCGTATCGCGCCCATCTATGATTTAGCTGTGATGGGCGCCGTGAGACGACACACTCTCACGTATTCACTCAGGGCTCTAACTCAACTAAAGCACCCGGCCCCTTAGCGCAGAGAGGAAAGAATCTGCATGGTCAGAATATAGCTCAGGGATACAAAGACCACCGCAAGCATAAGCTGACCCGCCCAGAGAATAAAGAAACGGTAGTAGGCGCGCTGAGCCAAAGCCTGCACCGCCTCCACCATGGCGGTTGAAAAAGTCGTAAAGCCACCCAAAAAGCCCAGCATGAGCACAGAGAGAGTCTGCGCCGTTGCCGATTCCAGGCGTGGATTATAGGCGCAGGCAGCCAGCACACCGTAGAGCAGGGAACCGACAATATTGATGATCACGGTGGGGGTAATCCACAGCCCCAGAGGGTGGCTCTCAAAGCGAGCGCGTAGAGAGCTATCGCTGAGATAGCGCAGCACCGATCCCAGACCGCCGGTACAGAAAATAGCCAGAGCGTAGAGCATTAGTTCTCCCCTTCCGCTTCTGCACCAGGGCGCACCGGGGTAAAACCGGGTAGAGCACGCGCCAGCAGATTACCGATAAACACTCCGGCAGCTGCAGCGAGCAAACCGCTCAACAGAGTAATCACGAAGAAGAGCTCCACTGGCGTGCGAGCGCCAAAGGTGGTAAAAAGCGGACCGTAATTGAGCACCCCGGCGATTGCGGAGTAGCTGGTAAAACCACCCAGTAGGCCGGTACCCAACAGTAGGCGCTGACCGCGAGTATCGCGCGGGCTGGCCGCCCAGAGTGCGGTGAGCACACCCAGCAGCAGGGCGCCCAGTGTATTCACTATGGAGATATTCAGGGGTACAAGGACGCGCAGCAGGCTGCCGGTGCCTCCGCCAATAAAGACAAGGATCAGGGGGTGGATGCGGTTGAGCAGCCCTTCGGGTGGGCTCTGCGGACTGGTGGTGGGCATTGCTATCCTTCAAAGTATTTGTGTGTGTTTACCGTAGTGCGACACACAAAGATGGCGCGCTACGGCTCTATCCACCATAAACCCGCCCGCTATCTACCCGATAGTTATGGACACTTAAATTACGTCATATAGCCGTCAGCAGGTGCATGGCGGCACGTGTAGAAGATCTGAACGGGCAGAGCAAAGGGGCTGCCCGTAATGGGCAGCCCCTTTCTATCTCCCAGGAGATTACTTCAGCTCGTCAGAGTCCAGGGTGGGTCGATAGTTCTTATCCACCGTGGTAATAGACTCGGTTGCCGGAGAAATATGCTCGGGAAGCTTCAATTCCATTGCTGCGGTCTGCAGCTCCGGCTCGTATTCTTCCTCTGCGTTCTCTTCAGCTTCGTCCAGTTCCTCAGCGTTTTCAGGCTCTTCACCCTCTTCATCTGAGGCATACTCCGCAGACTCGGGGGCAGAGTCTTCACGCGCTGTGCTCTTAGCTGCCAGCTCCTGCTCAAACTCCTCATCGTCCGTATCCTCTTCAGGCTCATCGGACTCTTCGGATTCGCTCAGGGAAGCACCCTCAACATCCAGCTGCGGCAGCACACGATCCAGCCACTCGGGAATCCACCACGCCTTATCCCCCAGCAGGGTCAGCACGGCGGGAGTGAGCGTCATGCGCACAATAAAGGCATCCACCAGCACACCAAATGCCAGGCCAAAGCCCATGGGACGAATCATTGCCGACTCGGCAAACATAAAGCCACCGAAGACCGAAATCATAATGATCATTGCGGCAACCACCACACGCACCGCGTGGTTATAACCTGTCACCACAGCCTGGCGAGCCTCACGACCGTGTACATACTCCTCGCGCATACCCGAAACCAGGAACACCTGGTAATCCATTGCCAGACCGAAGAGAATGCCAATCATCAGCGTGGGCAGGAAGGAAAGCACCGGACCGGGATCGTGCACGCCAAAGAGCGAACCCATAAAGCCCAGCTGGTAGATTGCCACCACAGCGCCAAAGCTTGCCAGGATTGAGCCCAAGAAGCCCACGGTCGCCACCAGGGGAACAATAATGGAGCGGAAGACCAGGATCATCACAATAAAGGATAGTCCCAGCACCACAGCCAGGTATAGGGGTAGCTTAGAGGCGAGAATCTGAGAGACGTCAATATTGCCGCCGGTTAGACCCGTCACGCCCAGGCTCACCTGGGTATTCTGCACATCCACGGTGGATTCGCGCAGCTGCTGCACGAGCTTCTCGGTCTCTTCAGATGCCGGGCCGTGAGTGGGGATGACCTGGAAGACCTGCAGGGTGTGGTCATCGGTCTGGCCTGCGGGGATAACGGTTGCGACATTGTCTTTGGCCTTAATGAAGGAGGCAATGGCAATCTGCGCTTCCTCACTCTTAGCCTGATCCATACCTTCGGGGGTGTGAGCAACCACAACCACCGGGCCACTCATACCCTCACCGAACTTTTCCTTGACCTGCTGGTATGCCTTGTAATCGGTACTTTCCACCGCGGAGGCGGAGGCATCGGGCAGACCCAAGCGCATCTGGCTCATGGGGATAGCGAGCGCACCCAGCAGCATAACGCTCAGGATAATGGTCGCCACCGGGCGGGCGGTGACAACCTTGACCCAGCCGTGCGGGTTCTCGGCGCGGTGTTCCTGCTCCTGCTGCAGAGCCTGAATCTTCTCTTCGCTATCCACCTGCGCCCAGAGCTTAGCGGGCATAATGCGGCGGCCAATAACCGATAGAACCGCCGGGGTCAGGGTCACGGAGACCAGCACAGCCACCGCCACGCACAGCGCCGCCGCATTACCCATATATCCCAGGAAAGGAATACCGGTTACGTTGAGCGCCACCAGGGCGATAATCACGGTCAGACCCGCAAAGACCACGGCGTTACCGCTGGTACCGTTTGCCAGGGCGATGGATCGGCGCATTTCTTCGCCGCGCATCAAATTCTGGCGGTGACGGTTGACGATAAAGAGGGAGTAGTCAATACCCACCGCAAGACCGAGCATCATGCCCAGAATATAGGTGGTGGAGCTCATCTGCACCAGGGAGGAGAAAGACAGAGTACCCAGTACACCCACAATCACGCCCACCAGCGCCATGAGAATGGGCAGGCCGGCTGCGATGAGGGTTCCGAGCATAACGATTAGCACGATCAGGGCAATAGCCACGCCCACAATCTCGCTGGAGCCCATGCCGCCACCTGCGGTTTCGGCAATGCTCTGGCTAAAGTTCACCTGCAGACCCTTCAGATCCGCATTCTTAAAGTAGCTCTGCAGCTCTTCCTTAGCCTCAGCGGAGACATTCGTGCTACCGCGGTCAAAAATAACGGTAGCAATGGCGGTGCTGCCGTCCTCGGATACAGAACGATAAGAGGAGAGCAGAGAGTAGAGCTGTTCCTGACGCTCAAATTCGCTCTTCTTGTCAGGGAATTCCTTCTCGGACTGCTCCAGCTGAGCCTTCTGCTCATTGACCTGGGTCTGCTGCTCGGCGAGCGCCTCGGCGGGCATACCCTGTGCAATGGCGCCGTCAATCTGAGCCTGGGCGTTATTAATCTGGGTCCAGGCGTCAGCAAACTGGGGCTCGGCACCGTCAATCTGCTCGCGCGCATCGTGAATCTTCTGTGCGGCGTCTTCAAGCTGCTGCTTCTGGGCAAAGGGATCCGTAATGGAGTCAACCTGCGGCACATGCTTGGCGGCACCCTCCAGGGTGGAGGTGAACGCCTGCTGCTGCTCGGCGCTCATGGCGCTACCGTCAGCGGTGGAGACGACCACCTGGCCGGTGCCCTTATTGGCGCTGGGGAAACGCTGAGCCAGCTCGTCGCTTAGCTGCTGGGTTTGGGATCCGGGGATAGAGAAGGAGTTCGCCAGGGTGCCGTGGAATGCGCTATAACCGGTGGCTGCCAGGGCGATAATGAACACCCAAATAGCGATCATATTCCAGGCAAAACGCGCCGAGCGTTCGCCCAGACGGTAAAGAAGCTGTGCCATATATGTCCTTGAGACTGTGATGTTGAGTGGTTGGTAGTAGTTTGAAGCGGGGAGGGGTCGGAAGCACTCACCGCATTATTTCGGAGGGTACCTATTGTACAGGCACCCTCCGAAATAGCCGGATTCGTGTGGGAGCGGATTCTACATATGCTTGCGGTAATCCAGGGGTACGCGAATCTTAAACTCGGTGCGTCCCGGGCGCGATGCCACCTCAATGGTGCCACCGTGCGCCTGGACAATTGCCTGCACAATAGACAGACCCAGACCGGTGGTGCCGTCGGAGCCGGAGCGTGCCTTATCCGCGCGGGAGAAACGGTCAAAGATCTTGGAGATGAACTCGGGTGCAATACCCGGACCGTTATCCACCACATTGATCAGGGCGTGCTGGCCATCAGCAGAAATACGCAGGCCGGCAATGACGGTGGTGCCGTCGTCGGTGTGTTTGCGCGCATTGGAGAGCAGGTTAAGGATGACCTGCTGCATCTGCATTTTATCGGCGTACATTTCCACCGGGACGTCCGGCACATCCAGGCGCCATTTGTGGGTGCGGGCGGCAACCTGAATATCGGAGATGCTTTCAATCAGCAGCTCGGTAAGATCCACCATTTCGTATTTGGGTTCGCGGCCCTCATCCAGGCGGGCAAGCAGCAGCAGATCTTCCACCAGGCGGCGCATACGGTCCGTTTGGGAGTCAATGCGCATCAGGGAGCTTTGACCCTCATCGCTTAGGGCTTCGGTCCAGCGCATCATATCCGCGTACCCCTTAATGGAGGCAAGGGGCGTGCGCAGCTCATGGGAGGCGTCGGCAATAAAGGCGCGAATCTGCTGTTCGGTGCGGTCTCGGATGGTAATGGCCGAGTCCACATTGTTAAGCATCTGATTCAGGGCGTAGCCCACCGCGCCCACTTCTGTATCGGGGTCGGCGTCTCGTTCCTGTACACGCACGGCAGAGTCGAGGGTTCCGCGGCTCAGATCGGTGTGCGCCACTTCCAGAGCCACTCCGGAGACGCGTTCCAAGGGCTGCATGGTGCGGCGGATAATGACCGAGCCCAGGGCACCGGCGCCGATCATCACTGCCAGGGACCCAATGACCATGGCGGTGACGTAAAGTCCCAGGTAGTCCTGGGTGGTTTTCATAGGCACGCCGGTAATTAGAATGTCACTTTGAGGGTTTTTACCCTTATATGCCTTAACCAGGTAGTCGCCAATACTGAGCTTTACAATATAGTATTCTTTGCCATCAGCAGGTGCTGTTTGACCGTCATAGGCACCGTTTTTATATGCAAAGAGAATGTTCTTATCAGCTTCGGTCAGTTCGCGTACTTTGGAACTGGTGTTACCGTCGGTGAGCTGACCGGCGAACTCAATCTCATCGCTACTGCTCACACACATACTAATCAGACCGCTCTGCTGACCGGGGGTCAGCAGGGGGTTATGCACGCCCTCGCTGCTCTGGCAGGTGTAGCCGCCGCCGCCTCGGTCACTAAAGCCGGGGCTTTGGGCGCGCTGAGATGCCTGATTCAGACTGGTTTTGAGCTGATTGGTCATAGACTGCTCAAGCACCACATAGGTACTCACGCCCGTTAGCAGCATGGCGATACCCAGCAGGCTAATCATCAGAGCAATAATCTTGGTGCGCAGACGCAGGTTAAAGCGCCAGAGGCGACGCTTGCGAGCGGGCTTGAGAACAGCATCAGGAGCACCGGGAGCACTATATCCGGTGCTGGTTTCTGCGCTCTGCCCGTGAGCTACCTGCGCTTGAGGTACGGGCACAGGCTGCGGGGCGGGCATGCCGGCGGGCGGCACGGAGGTGGGGGGAATACTCACTAGTTAAGAGGGTTCCTTAGATAGCCGGACGCAGTACATAACCGGCACCGCGTACCGTGTGAATCATGGGTTCGCGACCCACGTCAATCTTCTTACGCAGATAGGAGATGTAGAGTTCGACAATATTTGCCTGGCCGCCGAAATCGTAGTTCCACACATTGTCCAAGATCTGACTCTTGGAGACCACGCGCTTAGCGTTTTCCATCAGGTAGCGCAGCAGATCGAACTGGGTTGCGGTCAGCACAATGGGCTCGCCGCCGCGGGTTACTTCGCGAGTGTCCTGGTTAAGTACCAAATCACCCACGACCAGTTCGGCGTCGTCCACTGCGGTTACGCCGGAGCGCTGCACCAGGCGGTGCAGGCGAATCATGACCTCTTCCATGGAGAAGGGCTTGGTGACATAGTCATCAGCACCGGCAGCAAGACCCTCAATGCGGTTATCCACGGAGTCTTTAGCGGTCAGGAAGAGGCAGGGTACCTCGGGGTAGAACTTGCGGATGCGGCTGAGCAGCTCAATGCCGTCAAAGCCGGGCATCATAATATCCAGTACCAGCACATCGGGTCGCCAATCGCGCGCCACGGCAAGAGCGGAGGGGCCGTCTCCTGCCGAGCGTACCTCCCAACCAATCATTTTCAGACCCATGCTCACGAGTTCTTTAAGCATTTCCTCATCGTCGACCACCAGGGCGCGGATGGGGCTGCCGTCGGGGTGCTCAAGGGCGGGTAGATTCTTGGCGATTTCTGTTGCTTTAGTGCTCATATATCTAAGATTACCGGGCTTTAGGGGTGCCTGAGCCTAAACCTGTGAATTTTTTTCATAAACTTTAGTGCTCACAGCGAACCGGTGCGGGTCTAGAAAAGCCTGTTATAACGATTCCGTATGCACACACCCCTAAAACCGTATCTATCACCAGCACCCGATTTTACCGCGGAAAATCAAGGAAGTAGAGACTAGGGGGTTCAGACATTATTTGACTAATCATCAAAACCATATTTGATTTTTAGCCTCGCACTCATCCCAAGCCAAGCACAGAAACTCTTCGCATTGCACGGCACTATCAGGAGCCGCTTCACACCGAGAAGTAGACCTCTCCGACACCCGAGAGCGTAAAGCCTCAATGATTAAGATAAAAAGCGCTCCGCCTCGGCGGATTGGGGCTAAAATTAAGGATAAGCATTCCTGAGTGCATATCGACGTTCAGCACCCGTGCACTACATACACTAATCATTCAATCCTGCGAGCAATCAAGGAGGAAAGCAGCGTGCGCATTAGCCGCATTTACAACAATAATATTGCCCTCCTTGAGGATTCCACGGGCAAGCAATCGGTGGTTATGGGGCGAGGTATTGCCTTTGGTAAGCGCAAAGGCGATATGATTGACCCCGCCAAAATTGAGCAGACCTTTGTACCCGAACAGGGTATCTCTCCCGAGCGTCTCTCCTGGTCTCTATCTGAAATCCCCGCCGATATTCTCAGCATTGCTACCCAGCTTGAGGCGCAGGCTCGCGCCGACTCTACCCTGGCAATCGCCAACTCCTTTATCCTGCCCCTGGCGGATCATCTGCACTATGCTCTGATTCGCGCTCGTGAGGGCACTCGGGTTCAATATCCCCTGGAGCCGGAGGTGACGGTTCTATACCCCCGCGAGGTTGCCTACGGTCGGCAGGCTCTGCAGATGGTTGCCGAGCGCACCGGTGTGCTCTTAGATAGCGTGGAAGCTATCCCCCTGGCACTGCACCTGGTGAATGCCCAATTTGCTACCGCGGATATGTCGCGTGCGTTCCGCATGACCGAGGTCTTCGCTCAGGTTTTTGAGGTGATTGAGAGCGCCTATGGCCGCAGCATTGACTCCTCCTCTATTTCCGCGGCGCGTTTTATTACCCATCTACGCTATTTATTTGTGCGTGCCGATCAGGGAAAGCTTGAACCGACCGGCATTTCTCAGCCCAGTGTTTTAGCAGCTGTGCGTGCCGACGCACCGGAGGCTTTTGCCTGCGCCCAGAAGGTGCTCATGCTTTTAGAAATGCAGATGCAGCACTCCCTACGCGAGGATGAACTGACATATCTGACCATTCATATTGACCGTCTCGCCAAGGATATCTGGGGTTAAACCACAGGTCAGATACATATATACACCTGTCTATATATACCAATCAGTATATATAGACAGGTTTTTTATTGAGGTTCATCCTACGTTTATTCTTCTATATATTCACGGCTCGTGATATTGAATCATTATTGGTCTGACCACATCCCCCAAAGAGCAACAATATCCACATTCCAAACAACGTATAGACAATATGATTCACCCCTCTTTTGAGGTGCCTAACATGCTACTATCAAAGAGACCCCGCGCCAATAAGGCACGGAGCAACTCACATCCATTCGCACTTCACGAGAGGACCACTATGGTCACCATCATTGTGGCAGCACACGGTGAGAGCGCTCGGGCGCTTGTATCCACTGCCAGCATGATTCTCGGGAACCTCGAGAATGTTCACGCAGTTACCTTCCTGCCCGGTCAGGGCCCGGAAGATCTGCAGGCAGAATACGCTCGCATTGAGAAGGAAAGCGGTGCAGAAGAAGTTCTGCTGCTGGTAGACCTTTTCGGCGGCAGCCCCTATAACGCTGCAGTACTCTTTGCCGCAGAGCGCGAGAACATCGATGTTGTTTCCGGTGTTAATATCCCCATGCTGGTTGAAGTTATCAGCGCCGCAGGCCGCAAGAGCGCAACCCTATCCTCCCTGGTTGCTAAGGCTCATAAGGCGGGCTCCAAGGGTATTCGCTCCTACCAGGAAGCAAATCAGCCCGCAGCTACCGAAAAGCCCGCGGAAGCTCCCAAGCCCGCAGCGGTTGAAGTTCCGACTGAGCAGCAGGTGCCCGGCGGTCATATGGACGCCGTCTTTATGCGCATTGACTCCCGTCTGATTCACGGCCAGGTTGCCGGCAGCTGGGTGCCTCACGTTGCACCTCAGACCCTGATTGCAGCCTCCGATAATGCGGCAGCCGATAAGCTGCGCAAGACCCTGCTGCTGCAGGTTGCGCCCACCAGCGTGAAGACCAACGTTCTGGATATTGCTAAGAGCGGCCGCGTCTACTCCAACCCCAAGTACACCGGCATGAAGACCATGTTCGTGGTGGAAAACCCCGTGGACGCACTGCGCCTGCTGGATGAAGGTATTGAAATCGACGAAATTAACGTCGGCGGCGTGACCTTCAAGCAGGGCATGGTTCAGCTCTCGGATGCGGTCTACGCATCCGAAGAGGACCTGGCCGCGTACCGCGAACTGCTCTCCCGCGGAGTAAAGCTGACTCTGCAGAAGTTGCCGAACCACTCTCCGGTGAATTTGGCAAAGGTTTTGAAGGATAAGGGGTTGGATAAGTAATGAGTCCTCTCGCATTTGTTCTGGTCATTATTGTGGCCTTTATTGCCGGTGTGGCGTCGGTGGTTGATGAGCGTCAGTTCCACCGCCCGCTGGTTGCATGTACCCTCATGGGTCTGGCTTTGGCTCCCGGTTCTTCTGATCCCGGTTGGGCTATTTCCACCGGCATTATGCTCGGTGGTGCCCTGGAGCTCATCGCTCTGGGTTGGATGAACGTGGGCGCTGCAATGGCTCCCGACTCGGCTCTTGCCTCCACCATTTCCGCAATTGTGGTGATCCAGGGTCACCAGGACATCACCACCGGTATTGCTGTGGCTGTGCCCCTAGCAGCAGCGGGTCAGGTGCTGACTATTTTTGTTCGTACCATTACCGTGTTCTTCCAGCACCAGGCTGATAACTTTGCTAAGTCCGCGAACTTCCGCGGTATTGAGGCAATGCACATTTCCGGTATGGTGTTGCAGGGTCTGCGCGTGGCTATTCCGACCGCAATCGTGGCAGCTATTAGCACCGACTCCCTGAACGCTATGCTCAACGCTATCCCCGCCGAGGTGACCATGGGTCTGCGCATTGCAGGTGGCATGATTACCGTGGTTGGTTTCGCAATGGTTGTAAACATGATGCGTTCCAAGGCTCTTATGCCCTTCTTCTTCCTGGGCTTCATTGCCGCTTCCGCTATCCCCGCAAGCCAGTCCATCGCTGTGACCGGTGGCCCGGCGGATCTGTCCGTGGCTCTGTCCAGCATGGCTCAGCTGAACCTGGTGGGCATTGGTATTCTGGGCGCTATTTTGGGTCTGCTCTACACCCAGCTGAACCCGCTCTTCCACAAGAGCGAAACCGTTGTGGTTGCTACCCCGTCCAATGATCTTGATAACGAGCTGGAGTAGGAGAATCCCGTGAGTGAAAATCTGAATCTTGAAAAGCAGACCCGCGAAGTTCCCGAACTGACTCAGGGCGATAAGATCAACACCTATTTCCGTTCGACCTTCCTGCTGGGTTCCTTTAACTTCGAGCGCATGCAGTCGATCGGTTTTGCGGTCTCGATGATCCCGGCGATTAAGCGTTTCTACTCCACCAAGGAAGAGCAGGCGGAGGCGCTGACCCGCCACCTGGAATTCTTCAATACCCAGCCGTGGGTTGCATCCTCCATTATGGGCGTGACCGCCGCTATGGAACGCGAGAAGGCAGCCGGCAAGGATATTGACGACGCCGCTATCACCAATGTGAAGGTGGGTCTGATGGGCCCGCTGGCTGGTGTGGGTGACCCGATTTACTGGGGTACCGCGCGTATTGTGCTGGCAGCTATTGGTGCGTCTTTCGCTATTGCTGGCAATATTCTCGGCCCGTTGATTTTCTTCTTCGGTCTGTCGGCTATCCGTTGGGCAACCCGCTGGTACGGCTTTAAGTACGGCTACGAAAAGGGTACCGAGATTGTATCGGAGGCAGGCGGTAACACCCTGCAGAAGATCACTCAGGGTGCTTCTGTTATGGGTCTGTTCGTGATGGGTGCCCTGGTGTACCGCTGGACGAGCGTGAATATTCCGCTCAAGCTCACCGAGTACACCGACCAGACCGGTGCTCACGTGGATGTGACCGTTCAGTCCATCCTGGATCAACTGCTGCCGGGCTTGGCGTCGCTGGCGCTGTGCTTCCTGTGCATGTGGCTGCTGAAGAAGAAGGTCAACGCTATCTGGATTATCTTCGGTCTGTTCGCCGTGGGTATTGCAGGTGCCTACACCGGCTTCCTGGGTCTCTAAGAGTTGAGACTCTAAGCGTGCTCGTATGAGCTTCAAAGCCGGCGTGTTCCTTAGCGGGGCACGCCGGCTTTTCTGCACCCTTATATCCTCCCCTTGCGCTGTATCAGACCCGAGTTACATAGCATGCGGAGCACTCTAGGTTTTGGGATATTCACCGCGTACACTGGGTACTAGAAACCAGTATCTACAGCAAAAGAGGCGCATGATGACTGCTATGGCAATGGCTTTTGATTTTGACGGCACAATTTTATTTGAGCGCGGTGTAAGCACTGAAGATCAGAGTGCTATTGCTCGCTGGCAACAGGCGGGTAATCTTGCGGTGGCGTGCACGGGTAAGAGCATTTATGCCGCGCGATATGCCCTTAAAGATACCTCGATTCGCTTTGATTACAATGTGCTCTACACCGGTGCTGTGGTGACCGATGGTGACTATACAGTTCTGTATAAGCAGACGCTGCCGGTTGATATTGTGCGCTCCTGTGTTGAGAAATGGGGCAACCACGAGGGTCTAGCTCTTTTTGCCACCAGCCTGGAGTATGATTTCCGCTTGGGTGGTGCATTGGATTCTTCTACCAGTATTTTGGCTGCTTTTGAACCGCTGGCTATAGAGGATTTGGAAAGCCACGAGTATGTGGGTATTCCCTTCTGGATTCCGGATGCGCGCCTGCGCGATGAGGTCTACGAGTGGATCCTTGCTAGCTTTGGCGAGCGCATTGACTGCCATAAGAACCAGGACTTTTTGGATATTGTTCCTCCGGCATCCTCCAAGGGTACGGGTTTGGCGTGGCTGGCTGCGCATCTGAAGCCTGAGCACTATGCCTGGGTGAGTGTAGGCGATTCTTATAATGATATTCCCATGCACCGTTGGGCTGATTTGAGTGCTTCTTTTGAGTATTCTCCCCTGTCGGTCAAGAGCGAAACGGATCGTGTTATTGGGAGCGCTCACGAGTTGATTGATGATCTGCTTGAGCACCCGGTGGCGGCACAATAGCAGGCTCTAGCGACACAAAAGTACCCGGGGCTGATAGCTCAATGTTTCACGTGAAACACGTTTATCACCCTACAGAGTTAGGATTTTTGATTTATGAGTGAGAAGAACCCGAGCTTGGGTGAGATTTTCCGTCAGGAGGCACGTGCTTCCCTGGTGAAGAATCAGAAGCTCAAACCCCCGAGCCCTATTGTTCCCGCAACCGCTCTGTCGGTGGTTTTATTAGCTGCTACGATCGCAATCTATCTTCTCTGGCAGAGCGCCTGGTGTCTGGTTCCTCTGGGGTTGATCCTGGTACTCATGTGGGTGCGTAATACGATGGTACGCAGTTTCTGGCGCGATTTTGCCGCTCTGGAGGCGGCGCGCACGGCGTGGCAGGCTGACCCCAAGCAGGAGTACCTGGATTTTATAGCGGAGCTTTCTGCGCGCATCGTGAGCGAGAATAAGGCACTGACCCCAGCGGCTCGCGCGAGCATTGAATCTTTTGCAGCCTTTGCCTCCAATCCTGAATCTGATAACAATATCGAATCCTGAATCCATACGCTTTCCAGAGGCGCAAGCGACCCCATAACCATCCTATGGGGTCGCTTTTCTGTACCCTAGATACACCAAAGGTTCAACACTCCACTGTGGATTACACCACCTGCATATGTTACATATATGCAATATTTGAAGTATGACACAGGTCTCTAGTTGAGACACTCCCTCAACCCATCGCCCCACAATATACCCATCAAACAAATCTGATAAGCCAAAACACCCATTCCACACATCACAGCACCTAAATACTTTACATGTAAAGTATTTTCCTGTAGACTGAAGATATCCAAGAGATAGACAGCATCAAGGAAAGGAAAAACTCATGGAATTCGGTATCTTCAGCGTAGGCGATCTAACCCGCAACCCGCTCACCGGCGAAACCCCCAGCGAATACCAGCGTCAAAAGGACCTGGTCACCATCGCAAAGCACGCGGAAGAAGTCGGCCTGGACGTCTTCGCCACCGGCCAGCACCACAACCCGCCCTTTATCGCTTCCTCCCCCACCACCACCCTGGCATATATTGCGGCACAAACCGAGAAGATCACCCTCTCCACCGCAACCACCCTCATTACCACCACCGACCCGGTGCGCATTGCCGAAGACTACGGCACCCTGCAGCATCTGGCAGATGGCCGTACCGACCTCATGCTCGGCCGCGGTAACACCGGCCCGGTCTACCCCTGGTTCGGCAAGGATATCCGCGAGGGTGTGGAGCTGGCGGTTGAAAACTACGCCCTGCTGCACAAGCTCTGGCGTGAAGAGCGAGTGAACTGGGCAGGCAAGCACCGCACCCCGCTCAATGGTTTCACCGCAACCCCGCGTCCACTGGATAATGTGGCACCCTTCGTATGGCACGGCTCCATCCGTACCCCCGAAATTGCCGAGCAGGCTGCCTTCTACGGTGACGGCTTCTTCCACAACAATATCTTCTGGCCCAAGGAGCACACTCAGCGCATGATTGAGCTCTACCGCGAGCGCTACGAATACTACGGTCACGGCAGCGCCGAGCAGGCAATTGTGGGTCTGGGCGGCCACGTCTTTATGCGCAAGAACTCGCAGGACGCTAAGAACGAGTTCCGCCCCTTCTTCAATAACGCCCCGGTCTACGGTGGCGGTCCCTCCATGGAGAGCTTTATGGAGCAGACCCCTCTGACTGTGGGATCCCCTCAGGAAGTTATTGAAAAGACCCTCTCCTTCCGGGAATATGCGGGTGATTACCACCGTCAGCTCTTCCTGGTTGATCACGCTGGATTGCCCACCAAGACCGTTCTGGAGCAGCTGGATCTGCTGGGCGAAGAGGTTGTGCCGGTATTGCGCAAGGAGTTCGCTGCCCTGCGCTCCCCCAAGGCCTCTGAGGCTCCGACTCGCGAGGTTATGCTCAAGCGTCATGCTGAAGGCAAGATCGCTCTACCCGGCGGTGTTCACACCGATCCCTCTTACAAGGGTGTTAACTAACCGGCTCGTATCGAAAGGATAGGAATATACTATGACTACTCTTCGTATTGCTCTGGTCAGTGCTGGCCTATCGATTCCTTCTAGTACCGCTCTACTAGCTGAACAGCTTGGGGATGAGGCACGCACCCAGTTCGCGGCCACCGGCGCCGAAATCATTATGGAGCATATTGAGCTGCGTGCCCTGGGTACCGATATTATGCAGTACTTCTTGACCGGTATCCCCTCCCCCGCTCTTGAGGCGGCGCATAACACCATTGCTCAGGCTCAGGGTGTTATTGCGGTAACCCCGATTTTCAAGGCGAGCTACTCGGGTCTCTTCAAGTCCTTCTGGGATACCGTAGATGAGGGATCTCTGGCTCATACCGCGGTACTTCCCGCAGCAACCGGGGGCACCGCTCGCCACTCCCTGGCGATTGAGGATCTGCGCTCCCTGATGGGTTATCTGAAGGGTATTGTGGTTCCCAGTGCGGTCTTTGCAGCAACTGCGGACTTCGGTTCGGATGCAACCCTGCCGAATCGTATTCGTACCTCGGTCAGAGAGTTTGTGCAGCTCACCAGTGCTCTGGCGGGTCTCTCTCCGGTTCCTACCCAGGCTCCTGTGGCGACCGTTCAAACCGATGCCCCGGTGGTTCCCGGTGCGCAAGTGGACGGCGCCCTAGTGGGAGAAAACGCCCCCTTTGACGAGGCGGGCGGCGCCAATAGCGGTTCCTTCTTCGGTGTGGCTCGCGGAGGTGTATCCCCCTTTGATGAGCCCGCGTCCAAGAAGAGCAGTCACGGCTTTAGCGTAACTCCCTTTAACCAGATGCTGCAGAACCTGCAGCAGCCCTAGGAGGTACTGAGTACTTAATCCTTGAATTCATGCAGTCTATATACATATCCCCCGGATAGCCTAAGCTATCCGGGGGATATGTATGTCTCTTAGCCGCCGCTATGAATATTTAGCGTTTGGGGGCGTTCTTCTTGGGAGCGCGCAGCACATCATTATGTGCCGCTTCGTCAATGGCGTGCAGGCGGTCGCGGTTGGCAAGAACCACCAGCGCCATGGCGTTCAGTGCCAGGCCCACTATAAAGAGGATCCAGCCAATGAGCATATAGCGGGTGCCGCTAAAAATAGCGCCCATCAGCAGCAGGGTAATGGAGAGCAGATACGCCGGGGATCGCAGGAAAGAAGTATTCATAGTGCCTCTTCCTTAGCGAGCGCTACGCTTGGGCAGCACGCTGCGGCGGGGAGCTACTACCGGCTGGGACTGGGTTTCAGCCTCGTCAATATCTGCCTGAGATGCTTCGGCAGCGCGTTCTGCAGCGTGCTCGGCCGCCTGTGCCTTTGCCTCTTCAGCTGCCTGTTCTGCCGCCTGAATCTTAGCCTCGGCGCGAGCAATACGGTGGTTATCGTAGTTTTCCTGCAGCTGGTTTTCGACCTCGTGGATCTGCTGTTCCGCCTTGGCACCCAGGTTATCCAGGCGCTCAATCACTGCCGGAGTACCGTGACCTGCCTGGCGGGCGATCATGAGGTATACGGCATAGAAGTTCAGTCCCAGTGCCAGCAGCAGCAGGATCATGCCCAGCACGGAGAGCCATGCGGTGGTGCTGGAGTACGCCAGGGCACCGAGGAAAATGGCAACGATGGAGGTGTAGTAGGCGGGGGAGAGCTTTTTGATCAGGCTAAGGTCCATTTTTCTTTCCATAGACAGCGAGTAAGTGACAATATTCAGTACCAGCTATATAGCGAAGTTGCTATATACAAAAGGTACTCCCCTTATATTCTAGGGGAAAAGGTGTATAAACAACACTTGCGCCGCCACATTCTGCAGAATTACTCCAGAATATGACGGCGCAAGAGCCTCAGGTTCTCCTTGACCTATTTCTCAAGCAACCTTTGAGACTTAGGAAGTACGCTGCTCACCCGAATCCACCTGACTCATAAAGGGCGAAGAAGGAGCATTGGGAACCACCGGAATGGAGGAGGTACCCAGGTTCAGATGTTTGCGTACCAGGTTATAGCGTTCCAGCGCCACGGCACCGGCGGCAAGGCCCGGCAGCACAAAGCTCTGATTAGTGGTCTCGCGAATAGAATCCGCCTGAGAGAGAATATCGAGCTTACGCACCACGCGGTAGACATCGTCCGGATCATAACGATCCTGAGCCGAGAGCACCTCAGCCTGAGCCGCAGCCATTGCCGCATCTCGAATGCGCGCGTATTCTTCCTTGCTCTTTTTCAGAGCGTCCAGCCTGGGCTGGAAGTTCTCGGGAACCATCTCGCGCAGATCATCGCGGCGGGTAATAGCGGTGCACATATCGGTCACACGCTTTTGAACCTCGGGGCTGGTATCCTTGGCTTCTTCCTGAATGGCAACCAGGGCAGCATCCTGAGCAATCTTCAGCAGGGAGGAGACGGCGTCCTTTTCACTCTCATCCACCTCTACTTTGAGAACCTTCATCAGGGTCGGCAAGGTCAGGCCCGGCAGAACCAGGGTAAAGGCCAGCACGGAAATCGCGATGACAATGGCGTCTTCGCGCAGATGCTCATAGCCTTCAATTATGGGAATGGATAGCGCCAGAATCAGGGTCACCAGACCGCGCATACCCGACCAGGTCATAATGAGCACCTCAGCAAAGGAGCGGGGCGCACCACCGTGCACGGGACTACCCTTGGCGGTACCGGCAATCCACACGGCAGCAAACCACGCCAGACGCACAGCAATTGCCACGGCGGAAATCATGGCACCCTGCATAAAGAGGGTCAGCAGTCGTTCCGGGTCGGCATTGGAAATAATACCGCTAGCCTGCAGGCCAATCAGACCGAAGGCCAGACCGGTCAGCAGCAGCTCAATAACCTGCCAGAAGGAGGCATTGGCCAGGCGGTCTTCAGCATCCAGCGCCACCAGGTTCTTGGTGCTGGAGAACTGGATGGCGGCAATGACCACGGCAATAACACCCGAGGCGTGAATATGCTCAGCTACCAGGTAGGCGGCGAAAGGAATCACCAGGCTCACGGCGCTTCGAGCCACGGTACCGTAGGCGGCGCGGCGCACATAACCGCCGACCCAGCCGAAGAGATAACCGATAATAACCGCCATGACGGAGCCAACTACAAAATCAATGCTGACCTGCAGGGCATCGACATGGTGGTCGCTTTCAATGGTGTGAATGGCGGCGTGGAAAAGCACCAGGGAGATAGCGTCATTAAAACTACCCTCGGTTTGCAGGGTAGCAATCAGGCGGCGGGGAATACCCACCGGCTCTGCCACTGCCTCAACAGCCACGGGGTCGGGAGGCGCAATGGCGGCACCAATGGCCAGGGCCATTGCAACGCTCATGCCCGGCACCCACCACATAACCGAGCCCGCCACGGCAAGGGCGGAGGCGGTGGTCAGCAGCACCGAGTAGAGCAGTACGGATTTCCAGCGGCGACGCAGGGCGCCCCAGGAGAATTTCACACCGATGGCCCAGAGCAGGGGCGGCAGGAAGATCGGCAGAATAATGCTGGAGTCAATATCCATATGGGGCACCCAGGGGAATGCCATGGTGCCCAGGCCCAGCAGGGTCATCATGACCGGCCAGGGAAGGTTTATACGTTCGCCCAGTCCCACCATAAAAACAGTGGCGAGCAGAATAATAATAATGGTCGTCAAGTAGAGCATGAGGCGCGGGTGTCCCCTTTCTATATCGTGGGTGCACTCCCCTTTACTTTAGCGCACCCTTACCCCTATGAGCTGTGTTTTGAGAGAGCTCGGGAGCTTTCTCACCCTACGGGCGTAACTTTTCAACTGTTCTCCCCGCCTCGCTTATTCCCCTGCCCAGTACACCGCTGTGCGCAGGGGCAGACAAAAGCCCGGTGCAAGTCATACTCGCACCGGGCTTAAAAGACATAATGGGGTCTTAGCCGTTGTAGCTGCCGCAACCGCCGCTACCGCAACCACAGCCCTCTACCAGAGGCTCGGGTTCCGGTTCGGGTTCGGGCTCAGCATTGTAGCTACCGCAGCCGCCAGATCCACAGCCGCAGCCTTCCACAACGGGTTCAGGTTCGGGTTCTGCGTGACCGCCACAGCCACCGCCGCCACAACCGCAACCACCGGAGGAGGCAGCCGGTGCCTCATCGTGGCCGCCGCAGCATCCGCCACCATCAGCGGAGCCACAGGAGGAGCCGCGAGCGCCACCGATACCCATCAGGTCAACACCCTGGCTAGCCAGGTAGTTCAGGTAGCCTGCCAGGGGGTTGGCACTACCGGAGCCGGCGATAACAATACCGCCGTGGCGCATGGACTTGAGCAGATCGTTGACGGTCTCCCAGCGGTCCAGATCATCACTAATGGTAATGGCGCTGACCACGTGCAGGGACAGGGAGGTCAGCGAGCGCAGGGCGTCTTCAAAACCTTCGGGCAGGTGAATAACCTTCTGGGGTGCTGCCAGGCGAGCAATAGCGAGGATTCGCAGCAGGCTCATGGGGATTGCGTTTTCGGGCAGCTTGACGCTAAAACCGACGGCCTTGGATTCGCGCAGTGCCACGAGCTGCTCAGCCAGCTCCTGGGAGTCGATATCGTGGCTAATGTCCAGCAGGTCGTAGTTTGCGGTGGAAATGGCGCGGGTGCTCATGGCGTCTGCCAGTTCCTTGGGTGCCTCAATGGCGATCATATTGCGGAATTCATTGCGGCGCAGAATGGATGCCGCTTCAATCAGGGCGAAGTCCTGCCCGTCTTCTGCCAGCAGCAGGTCGTGCACCTGCTCAACGCTCAGATTATTACCGGCGTTAATGCTGTCTACCAGTTCAGAATAGGTATTGCTCATACAAGTATTAAACACCTTTGGCGCAAATTTACGAGAGAGTTATGCCTTAGGCATGGATTTTTTACCTCTTTGTCTCTTTTTACCCCATTCTGATGCGGAAAGTTTTAGAATGGGTATGTGGCACTTTCTCATACTAAGATTCTGGAAGCCGCACGTGAGGTCATGACCGAGCGTGGTGTGGCTGAACTGTCCATGCGCCGATTGGCTCAGGAGCTGGATGTTGCTCCCGGCGCACTCTACTATCATGTCGATTCTAAGCAGCAGCTATTGATTGACCTGGCTGATTTTATTTTGGAGAAGGCTCCTTCTGAGCTTTCTGTAGCAGCGGGTACCCGCGATCGCCAGCGTATTGCTCAGTCTCTGCTGCAGCGTGGGGATGTGCTCTATTCGGTGCTTTACCCCATTCGTGAGGGTTCGCAGGTGATGCGCCTGGCGTTGAACCTGCACAAGGATCCGATTGCCCCGACCGCCGCTATTGCTCAGGATCTGCTGGTTCTTGGCTTTAGCGATGAGCAGGCTATGATGCGCGCTCGTCTGCTAACCCACCTCTCTCTGGATTTGATTGAGGAGCAGCAGAATCGCGTCATGTTTGCCGAGGTGATTGAGGGTCCATTGGATCCCACGGATGCCGGTCGCGCCGCTTATCTGACCTCCTTGCGTGAGGCCATTGAGATGACTCTTCAGCACTAAGAGCGAAAGTAGTACCGGGTGTGTTCCCTGCGATGGGCGCGCACCCGGTCTTCTTATGTTTCACGTGAAACATCTATCTCAGAAAGATGATTCTATGACCTTACCCTCCGAAAAGCCGTCCAGCCTGCGCGCGCATTGGGAAAACCTACCCGATGACGCTCAGGAGATTGAGCGCGTTCGCGCGGGTTTTATTTCAGCATACGGTTATGAGCCCGAGGGTGTGTGGTCTGCACCGGGGCGTCTAAACCTGTTGGGTGAGTATATTGATTTTTTGGGAGGCACCTGCCTGCCCATGCCGCTACCCTATCGCACCTATATTGCAGGCAGTGCCCGCACTGACGGTGTGCTGCGTGCTGCCAGCGCCCAGATGCCCGCCGATACGCGCACCGCAATGATTCGCGATATTGTGCCCGGTCAACTCAAGGGCTGGTTCACCTATGTTGCCGGGGTCGCCTGGGCAATGAATCAGGAGGGCGGTCGCGATATTGCCCTGCCCGAACACTTTGGTGCCGACCTGTACATTAATTCTCGGGTGCCGGTCGGTGGCGGCCTGTCCTCCTCTGCCGCTCTGGAAGCATCCACCGCCCTAGCCCTGCTGGATCTTTCCTGCCCCCAGCGTGAGAATTGCGCCGAGATTGACCGCGCTGCTGAAGATCGCAGTGCCGCCAATGATGCCCTGCGTGCCCGCCTGGCTCAGGTGTGCATTAATGCAGAGAATACTATTGCCGGTGCCCAGACGGGCGGTCTGGATCAGAGTGCTGCCCTGCGTTCTCTGCCGGGACAAGCGCTCGCGATTGATTTTCGAGATTTTTCTATTGAACCTCTCCATGTTGCACCCGAGCACGATGGACTTGCCTGGCTGGTCATTGATACCAATACCCCGCATGAGCTGATCGACGGCGGTTTTGCCGCGCGCCGCGCCGCCTCCGAATCGGCAGCCAGCGCCCTAGGCTATAGCTTTTTACGTCAGGCGCTACCGGAAGACCTGAGCTTTTCGGGCATGTCTGAGCGCGAGGCAAAGGCAATCCGCGCCAATACGGTGGATTCCTGCACCAATGCAGCCATGCTGGCTGTGGAAAACGCTTACGGCACTCCCCCAGCTTTTCCTCGCGGCTGGGTGCGCCACGCCTTCCACGATATGATGTTGGTTCCCCGAGCTATCTATGTGCTCAAAACCCTGGAATCTACCAGTGATCCGGCTCAGCGTCGGGAGCTCTATAGGGAGCTGGGTCATCTTCTCACAGAGTCTTTCGTATCCATGAGGGATGAGTTGCGCGTATCCCGTGTGGAAATTGATGAGACAGTGCGCCTGTGCCTGGAGCACGGCGCCCTGGGTGCCCGTATTGTGGGTGGCGGTTTTGGCGGTGCCGTAATGGCTCTCATACCGCAGGATCTACTGGAGAGCACCGCGGATGCTATTGCTCGCCTCTATGCTTCCCGCGGCTGGGCTGCCCCGCGCTTTTTGCCTATGCGTACCGGGTACGCTGCGGATATTGCCTATAGGCGCGCATAGAGCGCTGTGTTTTGGCTATCTTTTAGGCACTGGCGGGCATAAAGTGTCCGCCTTAGCCGTTATAGTAAACAGCACAGCCCGGCTAGTACACGGGCTACACTACGTACTCCCCCGCCGCGCGGGGCATACTCCAAGGAGAATTCATGGGTTTCGATATTAAGGGTCTGGTTGAGCAGGGCGTCGATAAGGCGCAGGACCTGATTAACGATAAGGCTGGCAAGGAAGTTGTGAACGACGATATCGCACAGAAGGCCGGCGAGGTTATTTCCGAGCAGGCTCAGTCTCTGACCGAGAAGTTCACCGGCAAGTAAGCATTAGGGGCTCCCGTAGGATTACGGGAGCCCTTATGCTGTATATAAAGAATCACTAGTTCAAGGAGAAAACTATGTTGGAGCGTTCTCAGTCCACTCAGCAGCAGGCTCGCGAAACCATCGCCAATGGCGGTGTCGTGATTTATTGGCGTCCGGGTTGCCCCTTCTGCGAGCGTCTGGATGCACACCTGGGCGCCCTGGGTGATGAGGCTACCTGGGTGAATATTTGGGAAGATCCGCAGGCGGAGGCTCATGTTCAGAGCCTGAACGACGGCAATTCCACCGTTCCCACCGTGGACACCGGCGATATTTCTTTTGTGGCGGCCAGCGATAAGCTGCGCGAGCGCACCGCTAAGCTGCTGCGCAATGTTATTGAGGGCAAGCAGGCTCAGCAGAACTAAGAGGGAAATTATGCAGGTCAATCGCGATACTCAGCTGTGCATTTCGGTCTCGGCGCGCCCCTCCGAGCACGGTAATCGTTTCCACAATTATTTGTATGAGAAGCTGGGGCTGAATTTTATCTATAAGGCTCACCGCGTCGAGGATATTGACGGCGCTATTGCCGGTGTGCGTGCGCTGGGTATTCGCGGCTGCTCTGTCTCTATGCCCCATAAGCAGCGCGTGCTGGATCTGGTGGATGAGGTGGACGAATCCGCCGCGGTCATTGGTGCGGTTAATACCGTGGTCAATACTGACGGTCATCTTGCAGCCTATAACACCGATGTTCTGGCGGTCTCTCAACTATTGGCTCAGCGCGCTGTGGATCCCTCTCTGCCGGTGCTGCTGCGCGGTTCTGGCGGTATGGCCGCCGCTGTGGCTGGTGCTTTTTATCGTGCGGGTTTTAGCGCGGTGACTATTGTCGCTCGTAATGAGCAGGCAGGTCGCGCTCTGGCGTCTCGCTATGGTTGGGATTGGGTGGCGCATGAGGATCAGCTCTCTGTTTCCCTCTTGGCGACCGCGCGCCCTGCGGTGCTGGTCAATGTTACTCCCCTAGGTATGGAGGGTGGAGATGAGAGTGAGACTCTCGCCTTCCCTCTATCTCTGATTGATAGCGCGCAGGTGATTGTGGATGCGGTGGCTCTGCCGGTTGCCACTCCTCTGGTGCGTGCTGCACGCGAGCGCTCCAAGCAGATTATTCACGGTGGCGATATTATTGCCCTGCAGGCTGCTGAGCAGTTCAAGCTCTATACGGGTGTTGAGCTTACTCCCGAGCTGGTGCGGGAGGCTGAAGAGTACGCCTCTATCCACTAGCTGTGGATAGCTGACAATCCCCGGTATTTAAGGGTTCTTTGCTTAAATACCGGGGATTTTCTACACTCACGCAAGTTTTCCACAGGACTTATCCACATTGTGTATAACTACATTCGTGTAATTTCACGAATGGAACTCACCCCTTAAAGACCCTGATATCGCGCCGGATTCTCCCGTAAATTACACCCGTGTAAGACTTATCCCCAGCTTTCTCCACAGCTGGGGATAACTTAAAACCCAGTCTGTGGATTTATGTAATTACAAAAATTCACAGACTTCCCACTCCTCTCCCCTACCTTCACCGACTCCGAGCCGTTTTAGGGCAGAAAAATTCCCCGATTGCGCCGACAATCGGGGAATTATCTATAGCGAGCCTCTCATGCAGCTTCTAGAGCTGATGCTCCTTTTTGAGCTTTTGAATCTGAATCAGCTGCGGAGCGATAACCAATAGGGTCACCACTACACCGGCAATAAAACCACCCAGGTGCCCCTGCCAAGAGATATTGGGCATCAGGAAGCCCATGACCACGTTCAGACCGATCATGCCCATGAGGGAGCGAATCTGCTCGCGCTGCTTCATGAGCACCAGCAGCACCAGATAGGAGCCGATCAGACCGAAAATACCGCCGGAGGCACCCACCACGGTATCGGTATAGGCCAGCAGATACACCATTGCCGAGCCGCCCAGAATCGAGGCGATATAAATGGTCACAAAACGCCAGCGTCCCAGCATTCTCTCCAGGGCGTTACCGAAAATATACAGGGAGAACATATTGAAGAGAATATGTGTGTAATCGTACTGGGAGTGCATAAAGCCGCTGGTTAGCGCACGATAATAGCCGTTGACACCCTCGTAGTAGTCCACATAGGCCCAGTTAAGCGCGAAGTTCTGGAAGAAGCTGGGAATCATCCATTGCAGGGCGTATACCAAAACGTTCAGGCCAATCAGGGTATAGGTTGCCCAGGGTTTAAAGAGTGCCGGGCGGGTGGCGGCAGCTGCTGCCGAGAGCTCTCGATAGCAATCGGCACAGAGCATGCCCACCTCCATCTGTACCTGGCATGCGCCGCAGGCGGGGCGCATACAGCGCTTACAGCGGGCGTAGGAGACGCGATCGGGGTGACGCGGGCATACAGGCTCTTCTTGGCTCTGGGGAGCCCCTACAGACCCTAGAGGGCTCTGAGAGCTAGACTCTAAGCCGGCGGCAGCAGGATTGGTGGAGGCTTTGGGTATATAGGCGGGGGAGGAACTATGCTCGGGGTTCTGCTCTGTCATAAAAGCTGTAATCCTTATGAGTCGAGAAAAGGGGGGGCAGGTCATCAATAAAGCTCAAGCCCCCGCGCTCAGCACCGGGTAGGTGCAAGCGCGGGGGCTGAGAGAGACAAAGATTTAGAGCTTCTCGATATCGATCGAGGAAATCACAACATCCTTAACGGGACGGTCCTGGGGGCCGGTCTGTACGCTCTCAATAGCGTCCACAACCTTCTTGGACTCTTCATCGGAAACCTCACCGAAGATGGTGTGGCGGTTGTTCAGCCATTCGGTGGGCTGGGTGGTAATGAAGAACTGGGAACCATTGGTGCCCGGACCTGCGTTTGCCATAGCCAGCAGGTAGGGCTTGGAGAAGGAGAGCTCGGGGTGGAACTCATCCTTGAACTGGTAGCCGGGGCCACCAATACCCAGACCCAGGGGGTCACCGCCCTGAATCATGAAGTCCTTGATAATGCGGTGGAAAACCACGTCCTTGTACAGGGGCTGGGACATGATTTCGCCGGTGCGAGGATGCTTCCACTCGCGGGAGCCATCGGAGAGACCGATGAAGTTCTCTACGGTCAGGGGTGCGTGGTTACCGAAGAGGTCCACGTGAATATCACCGTAGTTGGTGTGGATAGTTGCCTTAGCAGTTGCAATAGTCATGCCCCTATTTTCTCATGCCTGCCGGCTTCCATGCCACATTCTGCGCCCTGTATTCCTCTTTTGGCAATTTAGCCGGGCGTGAACACTAGCCGGTGGCTGGGGGAAGTTCGAGGGGAATATTTGGGCCCACTTGCCCGTGTGCAGTGGGTATTTTGAGCTAAACCTTTTATCCTAAGAGGTAGCAGATTTATTTGCCTCCTCCCTCGATGCGGAGGCGGCACTATCCAAGGAGGAACAATGTTCTGCAAGAAGCGTAAGGCAGCCAAGGCTGCAAAGGCTGCCGCAGTGGTAGCGTCCATGGCTGTTGCTGAGAAGGCTGAGCAGCTGGTTGACCCCAAGACCGCGGCTATGTTCGCTGAGAAGCTGACCGGCAATGAGCGCGCTCTGAAGAAGGCTCGCAAGGCTACCGCTAAGACTCTGAAGGCTAGCGAGAAGGAGCTGGCTCGTATTGCTCGCAATGGCGGCAAGCGCCCCCGTAAGGGCCTGGCGTTTGTGGGTCTGCTGGTTGCTCTGGGTGCTGCCGGTGCCGCTGCGTACTCGGCTGCTCGCCCGGTTGAAGATCCCTGGAAGAACGCCTAAGGCTTATTTCTCAAAGCCCGCGGGGTAGAGTGCGTCATTGAGTGCTCTTATCCCGCGGGCTTTTATGTCCCTTCTAGCTGCGGGTAGATGGGGGAGTACTGCCCGGGTCTTCTGAATGAGGGTAAACAAAAAGACCGCTGAGTTTCCTCAGCGGTCTTTGATAATAATAAACCGGCAACGACCTACTCTCCCACACCCACAAAAGTGCAGTACCATCGGCGCTAAGAGTCTTAGCTTCTGGGTTCGGAATGGAACCAGGCGTTTCCCTCTTGCTATAATCACCGGAAAGTGGAGGCGAGGGGACTCGAACCCCTAACCCTCTGCTTGCAAAGCAGATGCGCTACCAATTGCGCCACGCCCCCGCGGTGCATATATAACTATACAGAGCTTGCACCCCGAATACAAATCGAAAAGCTATGAACTGTATCACGCTTTTAGAATGAGGGGTAACACCCGAACCAAAGACCTTTCAGCACCGATATTTAAAAGTCCTGTGCCCGTGTATATCTATCGGTAGCAGATACACACGGACACAGGGCTCTACGTTCTTCCACGCCTCTCTCAGGACTCTAGGAGCCACAAGGGAAGCTTATTCCTCACCGGCACCCGGAGCGGCAATCTTAGCCGCCTCAGCTGCCAGCTCAGCAATACGAATCTCGCCGGTGGTCGGATCCTCATACGCAACATACTCGGGATGACCTGCGATATCCGCATCCTCATTCACGTGATTCTCTGCAATCAAGAAACCGTGAGCACCCAGGATCTTAGCCACGCGGTCAATATCCTGCGGGGTGGGGGTGTGATCAACCACGCGACGAATGTACTCATTAATGCGCTGGTCACTCACATACGCCTCACCGCGGGCTGCACGCGATTGCATCAGCTGACGCACAACCTCCTGCAGCTGCACATCGGTCAGGCGCATCTTCAGAATTGCCATCACCGCCGCGCGGTCCTGTACGGGCACGTCTTTGGGATAGCCGACGCTCAGCCAATCCACGACGCGGGTAATAATATTCTTATCCGGCATCGTTCCCTCCTTCACTAAAAATAGTCATTAGTGGCCACCTCCGGTAACACCGAAGATATTCCAACCAAAGGTATGGTCAATAAAGTCCTTAGCAACCCACAGGATTGCCACAATAATAACGCCCACAATCACAACAAAGACCAGAGCTGAGGCAATACGAGCAGCCGTTGAGGGCGGTTCAATCTCCACCAGCTGACCGTCCGCAGTGTATTCGGTACGACCTGCCAGCAGGCGCACACCCAGGGCGTAGAGAGCCGGCAGACCCGCACCAAATGCTAGACCTGCAAGGGTTACGGGGATAATCTTTTCCAGTAGTTCAAGTAGCGACATTAGGCACTCACCTTCTGGCTCTTCTCATCCCAATCATCGGTCACGCTATCCGCAGAGACATCATCACGCTTGGAACGGCGCCAAATAATGAAACTAAACAGGCACAGCAGACCAAAGACGACCAGCTCACCCACAAAGTGGGTGCCGGTCAAGCTATTCAAGCCCGCACCAACCAGCCAGGTTACCGCGCCAATCACCGAAGCAGCCGGCAGGGTAATAACCCACGCCAGTACCATGCGGCCCGCAACGCCCCAGCGTACCTGGGCACCCTTACGACCCAGACCCGAACCAAGAATAGAGCCGGTTGCCACGTGAGTGGTGGACAGAGCCATACCGAAGTGCGAGGAGGTCAGAATAATAGCTGCGGATGCGCCATCGGCTGCCACACCCTGTGGGGTGTCAACCTCAACAATGCCCTTACCCAGGGTGCGGATAATGCGCCAGCCGCCCAGCCAGGTACCCAGAGCAATAGCAATTGCACAGGCTGCCTTGACCCAGAAGGGAATAGAGTCAGAATCATCCACCGCGCCGGAGGCAACCAGCGCCAGGAAGATAACACCCATGGTCTTCTGAGCGTCATTGGTACCGTGAGCCAGGGACATCAGGGAAGCGGTGCCCACCTGACCCCAGCGGAAAGTGCGGTGCTTGCGCTCATCGGACACCGGAGCAGCAATGCGATACACCAACCAGGTGCCAATGCAGGAGACGAAGGCTGCAATCACCGGGGACATAACCGCCGGGATAACGATCTTGGAGAAGACACCAGCCCACTGCACGCCCGAGAAGCCCAGAGCTGCCAGAGCCGAGCCAATCAGGCCGCCAAAGAGAGCGTGGGAAGAGCTTGAGGGCAGGCCCACCAACCAGGTAAGCAAATTCCAGAGAATGCCGCCCACCAGACCGGTAAAGACGATGAGCATCAGTCCTGAGCCGTCTTGAGATATGTCGATTTGGTCTAGGTTTACCAGCCCCTTACCAACAGTTTTTGCCACCTCAACCGAGAGGAATGCACCCACGAGATTTAGGCTCGCAGAAAGTGCCACCGCGGTTTTCGGTTTGAGGGCGCCGGTGGCAATGGAGGTTGCCATGGCATTGCCGGTATCGTGGAAGCCGTTTGTGAAGTCGAAGGCTAGAGCCGTCAACACCACAATCACTAGAACGATTAATTCAGTAGTCACGCTTAAATTCTATAGTGCATAGAGGCGCTCGCGTGCGCTTTTGCCCATTTAGTGCCTTATCTCGCGCCGGGCACGCAGGTTTTATCTACCGCCCGGTGCGCCAGTCTGCCACGGGCATATCTAGGGCACCAGTGGAAAGAAAGGATAGGGAAGAAGAGTCCCATAAAAAATCTATGGGGAATACAAAAAGACCGCTGAGTTTCCTCAGCGGTCTTTGATAATAATAAACCGGCAACGACCTACTCTCCCACACCCACAAAAGTGCAGTACCATCGGCGCTAAGAGTCTTAGCTTCTGGGTTCGGAATGGAACCAGGCGTTTCCCTCTTGCTATAATCACCGGAAAGTGGAGGCGAGGGGACTCGAACCCCTAACCCTCTGCTTGCAAAGCAGATGCGCTACCAATTGCGCCACGCCCCCGCATTAGCGGAATATCGCTATGATTTTATAGAGAATCAGTAGATTCTCGCCAAGCTTGTGCAAGCTTAGCATCCTGAGCTTTTCTCAAACCCAGAACTCCGGCCACCGCAAGGGTTGCAATCAGAAGTAACTTCTTCATTTTTCCCTTTCAGTTTTCAGAGAGTGGGCGTACCTGGAATCGAACCAGGGACCTCTTCGTTATCAGCGAAGCGCTCTAACCGTCTGAGCTATACGCCCTCCCATTCCTTCGGGTTTCCCCGTGGAACGAGATATAACTATACAGAGGTTTTTCACCCCCTGCAAGTCGAAATCATATGTTCTGCATCACATACACTTTTTGGGTGTCAATTCAGCAGAAAACCCGCGGAAATGACGGGCTTTTACTCATCACTCATGGTCAGAGTAATACCGCCAACCAGGCGAGCAGCCAGGTTGTACAGGGTCGCGCCAATCATACCCAGCAGGGTAAAGAGCACGGTATTGACCACCGAAATAATGGTGGTAATCAGAGCAACCTGACCCACAGAGACCATCTGAGTAATATCAATAGCCTGATTACCGGTACCCAGAGAGGTCAGCAGCTGGTTAATACCCTGGAAGGAGCCGGACGCCTGCAGGAAGAGGAAGAGCAGCACGGACGCCACAACCACCACAATACCCAGAGCCATCGAGAGCAGGAATACCATCTTTGCAACAGACCAAGCGTCAATCTTCTGCACCACCAGGCGAGCGCGACGAATCTTGCTACGGGGAGCCGGGCGCACCAACTGACGGCGAGAACCCTGGGCACGGGATGCCGGGCCGCGACGAGCGGCAGTAGTGCGGCGTGCCGGGCCTGCGCTACCCTTACGGGCCGCGGGCTTCTTCTTGGCACCTGCCGGAGCCTTCTTAGCGCCGGACGCTACCTTCTTCGGAGCAGCCTTCTTCTCGGTGGAGACGGACTTCTGCGCCGAGGATGCGCTCTGCGGATTCGTGCTCATTAGTTACCTTCCTGTCCGGCGGCGCTATGATCGCCACCGTCCTGTGATGTGTGCTCTGCCTGTGCGGCGCTCTGCTCAGAATCATTCTCCTGCTCCTCAGCGGAGTCCAGCTGACGATCCTGATTACGAGCCACACCGATAATGCTATCGCCCTGGGCGGGCTTTGCAAAAATAACACCCATAGTATCGCGGCCCTTAGCCGGAACCTCGGAGACATTGGTGCGGACAACCTTGCCGCCGGCCATAACCACCAGCACCTCGTCATCCTCATCAACAATCAGGGCACCCACCAGGGCACCGCGATCCTCCACCAGCTTGGCAACCTTAATGCCGTAGCCATTACGGCCCTGCACACGGTACTCATCCACGCTGGTTCGCTTGGCGTAGCCGCCCTCGGTGACCACAAAGACAAAGCTATTCTCGGTTACCAGATTAGCCGAAATCAGCTCATCGCCGTCGCGGAACTTCATACCGGTCACACCCGAGGTGGAACGACCCATGGGGCGCAGAGCCTCATCGGTAGCATTAAAGCGCAGGGACATACCGGCACGAGAGACCAGGATAATATCATCGCTAGCCGACGCCAGGAATGCCGAAACAACCTCATCGCCCTCGCGCAAGTTAATAGCAATCAGACCCGCGGTGCGGTTGGTGTCGTAGTCACTCAGGCGGCTCTTCTTGATCATGCCGCCGCGAGTTGCCAGTACCAGGTAGTCTGCATCCTCATAGGAGCGCAGCTCCATCACCTTAGCGATAGTCTCACCGGGCTGGAATTCCAGCAGGTTCGCCACATGCTGGCCCTTAGCGTCGCGACCGGCATCCATGAGCTCATAGCCCTTGGTGCGGTACACGCGACCCAGGTTCGTAAAGAAGAGAATCCAGCTGTGTGTGGTGGTGACAAAGAAGTGTTCGACCACATCATCTCCGCGCAGGGAGGCACCCTTAATGCCCTTGCCGCCGCGGTGCTGACTGCGGTACTGATCGCTGCGGGTACGCTTGACGTAACCGCCGCGGGTAATGGTAACCACTACTTCCTCTTCGGGGATCAGATCCTCAATGGACATATCCCCGTCGTAGCCGCGCAGAATCTGGGTGCGGCGGTCATCGCCATAGCGGTTGACGATTTCGCGCAGCTCCTGGGAGACGATCTCGCGCTGGCGAGCCTCGGAGGCAATAATCGCGTTGTACTCGCCAATTAGGCGCTCCAGCTCAGCGTGGCGGTCCTCAATCTTCTGGCGCTCCAGGGCAGCCAGGCGGCGCAGCTGCATATTCAAAATAGCCTGAGCCTGAGCCTCATCAATACCCAGCAGCTGCATCAGGCCGTTACGAGCCTCATCCACGGTGGGGGAGCGGCGGATCAGAGCGATAACCTCATCCAGGGCATCCAGAGCCTTGAGCAGACCGCGCAAAATATGCGCTTCTTCTTCAGCCTGACGCAGACGGTAGCGGGTGCGGCGCACAATAACGTCCAGCTGGTGGGTGACCCAGTGGCGAATAAAGGCGTCCAGGGACAGAGTGCGGGGCACGCCGTCCACAATGGCAAGCATATTGGCGGAGAAGTTTTCCTGCAGCTGGGTGTGCTTGTACAGGTTGTTGAGCACAACCTTGGCAACCGCATCGCGCTTGAGCACAATCACCAGGCGCTGGCCGGTACGACCACTGGTCTCATCGCGCAAATCAGAAATACCGGTGATCTTGCCGTCCTTAATCAGGTCGGCAATCTTAATCGCCAGATTATCCGGGTTCGCCTGATAGGGCAGTTCGGTGACCACCAGGCAGGTACGGCCATTGATTTCCTCAACATTGACCACAGCGCGCATGGTAATGGACCCGCGACCGGTACGGTAGGCGTCTTCAATACCCTTGGTACCCAAAATGGTGGCACCGGTGGGGAAGTCGGGACCCTTAATGCGTTCCATCAGGGCAGCCAGCAGCTCTTCATTGGTGGCATTGGGGTTCTGCAGGTACCAATCCACGCCGTCGGCTACTTCGCGCAGGTTATGCGGCGGGATATTGGTTGCCATACCCACGGCAATACCGGAAGAACCATTCACCAACAGGTTGGGAATACGCGAAGGCAAAACCGTCGGTTCCAGGGACTTACCGTCGTAGTTCGGCTGGAAATCCACGGTATCTTCGGTAATATCGCGCACCATTTCCATAGCAATGGGCGCCATCTTGGTCTCGGTATAACGGGGTGCTGCCGCGCCGTCATTACCGGGGGAGCCGAAGTTACCCTGACCCAGTGCCAGGGGGTAGCGCAGGGTCCAGCCCTGGATTAGACGCACCAGAGCGTCATAAATCGCGGCGTCACCGTGCGGGTGGAACTGACCCATCACATCACCGACCACGCGAGCGCACTTATTGAAGGAGCGGTCGGGGCGGTAGCCACCGTCGTACATTGCGTAAATCACGCGGCGGTGCACGGGCTTGAGGCCGTCACGCACATCCGGCAGAGCGCGGCCAATAATAACCGCCATAGCGTAGTCCAGGTAGGAGCGCTGCATCTCAGTCTGCAGGTCCACCTGTTCAATATGACCGTGAGGGTTATCCACCACGATCTCACCGCGGTTGGTCATAACCTCAATCTCGGGCGTAGAGTTATTCTCTTCACTCATACTTATCGTCTCATTCTTATCGTTGTTCCCTGATATCTTTTACTCTCGCTGTGCAAGCAGGTTTTAGATATCCAGGAATCGAATGTCCTTGGCGTTCTGCTGGATGAACTCACGACGTGCCTCCACGTCTTCACCCATGAGCACCGAGAAAATCTGATCCGCTGCGGCAGCGTCTTCCATGGTCACCTGCAGCAGGGTACGGCGCTGAGGATCCATAGTGGTATCCCACAGCTCGGTGTAGTCCATCTCGCCCAGGCCCTTATAGCGCTGAATGCCGTTATCCTTGGGCAGGCGCTGGTTCTTAGCGGCACCGCGCTCCAGAGCGGCATCACGCTCGGCGTCGGAGTAGACGTAGTCGTGCGGGGCATTGGACCACTTAATGCGGTACAGCGGCGGCTGAGCCAGGTAGACATAGCCTGCCTCGATCAGCGGGCGCATAAAGCGGAAGAGCAGGGTCAGCAGCAGGGTAGTAATGTGCTGGCCGTCCACATCCGCATCGGCCATGAGCACGATCTTGTGGTAGCGTGCCTTTTCAATATTGAAATCATCGCCAATGCCGGTACCGAAGGCGGTAATCATGGACTGGATTTCACTATTGGACAGGGCACGATCCAGGCGAGCACGCTCAACGTTCAGGATCTTACCGCGCAGGGGCAAAATAGCCTGGGTGTTCGGGTCGCGACCCTGAACAGCCGAACCACCCGCGGAGTCACCCTCCACCAGGTAAATTTCGGAAATCTGCGGATCCTTGGAGGAGCAGTCCTTGAGCTTACCGGGCATGGAGCTGGTCTCCAGCAGGCCCTTACGGCGGGTGGTTTCGCGTGCCTTACGGGCTGCCATACGTGCCTGAGCGGCGGTAATGGCGCGGCGCACAATATCCTTGGCGGTGGAGGGGTTACGACCGAACCAATCGCCCAGATGGTCGTTAACTTCGCGCTGGGTAAAGGACTTAGCCTCGGAGTTGCCCAGCTTGGTCTTGGTCTGACCCTCAAACTGAGGCTCACCGATCTTGATGGAGATAACGGCGGTCAAGCCTTCACGTACATCGTCACCGGTGAGGTTATCGTCCTTATCGCGCAGCAACTTCTGCTCGCGAGCGTAACGGTTCACCAGGGAGGTCAGAGCCGCACGGAAACCCTCTTCGTGGGTACCGCCCTCGTGGGTGTTAATGGTGTTGGCGTAGGTGTAGGTGTTCTCGGTGTAGGAGGTGGTCCACTGCAGAGCCACTTCCAGAGCCATACCACGCTCGTCATCTTCTGCCTCGAAGGCAATGATTTCTTCATTGACCACGGTCTTAGACTTATTCAGGTGGTGAACATAGTCAAAGAGGCCATTGTCATAACGGTAGGTTACGCTCTTGAAACCATCGGCGTCTGCACCCACGGTATTCAGGGGCAGCGCCTTCTTTTCGGCGTCTTCGCTGGTAACTTCGTCACCCTCGAACTTTTCACGCTGATCAGTCAGAGCGATGGTCAGACCCTTGTTCAGGAACGCCATCTGCTGGAAGCGTGTGCGCAGGGTTTCGAAATCAAAAATGACGGTGTCGAAGATGGAGCCATCCGGGTAGAAGGTCTGGATGGTGCCGGTGCGGTCGGAAGGTTCGCCGCGGCGCAGCGGGCCGTCGGGCACGCCGCCGTTTGCGAAGGAAATATGCCATGCGTAGCCCTGGCGGTGCACCTCGGTAATCACGCGGGTAGAGAGTGCGTTCACCACGGAGATACCCACGCCGTGCAGACCGCCGGAGACGGAGTAGCCGCCGCCACCAAACTTACCGCCCGCGTGCAGCACGGTCATAACCACCTCGACGGTGGACTTATGCTCGGTGGGATGCTCGTCCACGGGGATGCCGCGACCGTCGTCTTCTACGCGGATTGCGCCATCGGGCAGAATGGTGACATTAATGCGGCTGGCATGCCCAGCGAGGGCTTCGTCCACAGAGTTGTCTACTACTTCGTAGACCAGGTGGTGCAGACCGCGTTCATTGGTTGAGCCAATGTACATGCCCGGACGCTTGCGAACAGCTTCCAAGCCTTCAAGGACGGTAATATCGGATGCGCCGTATTCGTGGGTGTTTTCCGTAGCCACGTACTTCAGGTCTCCTCGGGTAGGGGAGTGCTCCCAGCAGCCTTGGTGTCTCAAAGCCTCTTGAGGGTGCACATATTCTCTACCATTCTACCGAAAATATCCCTTCTAGAACATGTTTTGAGGTGCTTTTTCAGCCACAGGGGCGATAAAAACGCCCCAGCGGGCGCTTAGAGAGCCTTGCACCCCGTGACGGTAGGGGTGTACAGCATAGCAAGTGTCCCTAGCGCAGCCGTACGGTAACCGAATCACTATCTATCGTATTCACCCTCTCGACACCCCTACCCGTAGGTATCTCGCACCCCTCGACCGCCCTGCACGCGCCATCCACCGCGCGAGCGCCAACGACCGTTATTGGGACCGAGAATATTTAGGCCTCGTACAATATCCTCACCCAGCTCCCGGTTCATATGAGCCAGAACATCAAAGCGCATGATTTTGAGCTGGGTGGCATGGGCGGTGCTATCGCATTGAACGGTCAGCACCCCGTCTTTGAAGGTAGTGGGCTCAGTGTGCTCGGCAATATACTCACCCACCAGCTGAGACCAGCGAGCGGTCACACCGGCAACAGAGACCGGGTATTGCCAGCCGCGCGAGCGCAGCAGGTTATCGAGTACACCACCCAAGGATTTAGGGTCGCGGAAGCTTTCTTTAGATCCGGTATAGCCCCCCAATCGAGCTAGAGCTATATCGTTCGGGGTCGATATTTTAGGCTTTCGCATGCCAGGGGTTTGATCCATGGCGGCACCAAATCGGCGGAAGAGAATCTTTGCCGAATCGTCATTGAGACGCCCCGCACCTGCCTCGGAGGCTAGACCGCGAGCGCGACGTAGCATCTGCCCCGGTGCGTCGCTATGTTCTAATTCTTCATAATCTATTTCCAGTGGACTATATTCCTCAACGTCTATGTCACGCTCAGTGTGCAGAAACTCGAGTTCCATATCCGAGCCATCGTCAGATTGCTCCACGCGCATGGTATAGCTTTTCTCGCTATTTCCCCCTGCGTAGTCAGCAGCAGCATTCATTACCGATCACCTATATTCTCAGTGTCCCTGTCTGCTTCCTGCTCATACACAGCAACTCCAGGGCTCACGCGAACCAGAGCATAGTCTCCCAGCTCCTCCGGAATATCACTAATAACAGCACAGGTAATGAGCACCTGTTGAGCATCAGCAACCAGAGCCCCCAGACGGTGACGGCGAGCAGAGTCCAGCTCAGCAAAGACATCATCCAGGATCAGAATGGGTTCAGCTCCCTCGCTCGGGTCCTCGTCCCGATGAACATACCAGGAGGCAAGACGCAGAGCTAAAGCATAGGACCAGCTCTCACCGTGAGAGGCGTACCCCTTGACCGGAATGGAGCCCAGCAGCAGGGCAATATCATCGCGGTGAGGCCCCACCAGAGTCACCCCGCGCTCACGTTCATTTTTACGTGCGGCCGCTAGAGACTGGGCAAAATACTCCTGCAGGCTCGAGATAGGAAGAGCAGCAGCAGATGCTAGATTTGCGGCACTGACACTACCGAGCACCGTGGATTCATAGCTAAAGCTCACTTCTTTAGCCACATCGGCAAGCCCCGTATAGGCTCGCTGAAGAGCCGGCAGCAGCCGATTCAAAAGCTTCAGACGCGCCGAGAGTATCTGCGCACCGTACTCAGCCAGCTGAGCATCCCAGACCGCCAAGGTAGATTCAAGATTCTCATCAGGCCGGGATCGCAGAGAAGACTTCAGCAGGGAATTACGCTGTTTGAGCACCCGCTCATACTCACTGCGGTAGGTGCCCACCGTGGGGCGTAAAGAGATAGCTACCTCATCCAAAAAGCGACGGCGCAGAGCGGGCTCACCCTTAATGAGCTGCAGATCCTCCGGGGAGAAAAGCACCGTGCGGGCAATACCGGCAGCTTCTTTAGCTCGCACGGGAGCAGCGCGATTAATGCGCACACGATTAGAGGCGCCGGGGGCTATTTCAAACTCGGTGACGGTCTGTAGATTACCGCGCACGGTGCGAGTGCGAATATAGGCTCTCTGGGCCCCCACACGCACCAGGGGAGCATCGTGGCTGACCCGGTGCGAGCCCAAATTTGCGGCATAATCAATGGCTTCCACAATATTGGTTTTACCCACACCATTGGATCCCAAGAAAACAGTAACCCCGGCGCGAAGAGGCAGCTGCAGCATTCTGTAGGTGCGGAAATCCAAGAGCGAAATATGATCTATGAACACGGCACCTCCTTGAAAAATATCGAATGCGCGCTGCCGGTCTTGCACCGGGGCACTGAGCGCTTGCTATGAGCGCATTATCTTAGAACTTCGTCACGGGCATCAGCAGGTAACGGTACTGGCTCTGATCCTCACCCAGAGGCTCCTCCTGACCCGAAAGAACCACAGGCTTGGGCGCGCTGGTGAAGGAGAAACGCACATACTCGGTACCGAAAGCACCCAGGCCCTGCTTGAGGTAATCGGGGTTGTACGCAACCACAATATCCTCGCCGTGCAGCTGAGCATTAATGGTTTCAGATGCCTGTGCTTCTTCACCGCGACCGGCATCAATGCTCACAGCGCCCTGGCTAAATGCCAGGCGCAGGGGAGTATTGCGCTCAGCAACCAGGGAAATACGGCGTGCAGCTTCCAGCAGGTCGGAGGTGCGCACTACAGCGTGAATATCGGTGGTTTCGGGGAAGAGACGGCGGATATTGGGGTACTCGCCATCCATAAGCACACTGGTGCTCACGCGGGTACCGGAGGCAAAACCGATCAGCTCACCATTGCCGGGCAGAGCGATAGAAAGTTCGCCGGCGCCCGAGAGGGTGCTTCCAACCTCGGCAATGGTCTTACCCTTGAGCAGCACAGCTGCCTCAACATTGGGGTCTACCGGGTTCCAGGTCAGCTCGCGCATGGCCAGACGGTAACGGTCGGTTGCCAGAAGGGTCATGGTGTTACCCGAAATTTCCAGGCGAATACCGGTTAGCAGGGGCAGGGTCTCGTCCTTGGAGACAGCAACCTTGACCTGCTGCACAGCCTTAGCGAATTCCACGCCGTCGACAGTACCGGAAATTTCCGGAAGAGCCGGCAACTCGGGGTAATCCACGACGGGCATAGAGGCAAGCTTGAACTTTGCCGAACGGCAGCTGAGGAACACAGCGTTTTCCTCGGCAACAAACTCAACTTCCGCATTAGGCAGGGAGGAGCAGATGCTATCGAGCATCTTGCCGGGAACCAGGGTGACGCCTTCGGTATCAACATTGGCTGCGATACGCTGCACGGCGCTGGTTTCGTGATCGAAACTGGCGATGGTTACTTCACCGGCGCTTGCGGTAATGAGCAGACCGTTCAGAACCGGTGCGGTAGGACGAGCCGGAAGAGAACGTGCAGTCCACGATACGGCTTCAGCCAGGACATCGCGCTCCACAGTGAATTTCATACCTTCGCCTTTCACAAGAAATCAAAAACTAATGTGCACCGTACTCAGGGCGCACCTATACACAATCCTACCGGAGAAGCCGGAACATTGTAATTACAAAACATTCGAGAGAAGCGATGGGGCCTGCTCGGATACCTGAATTTCTTGTAATTACAAACTCTAGCAGCCTAGATACCCTACTGACACTTCACAGTCTCCTCCAGCAGAATCCTAGAAAAGTAAGTACTTAACGCGCGCACGCGTACGCGCACATGCACGCGCGTAGGAATGTTCGAAAATCCCTCACACTTCACCACAGAACCCACACAAGCCATCTAAAACCCATGACTCAAAAATTCAATCACCCATTGAAGCCCTAGAATCCTCAGGGAGCCTCATATCGTTATTTGGAATTTTCTCTTAAAAAGTACAGTAGTAGTGTTAACAGTTGTGGATTCTGTGGAAAAGCCCTTACATCCGCGTCATCTCGGCAAAGTTGCATGTGGGTAGATTGTGAATATTCCGTGGATAAAATCCCATGCACTGTGAATGGAAATTTATGCATCCATCGTTGTGCACAGCTACAGAATATCTATGCACTTAACGTCCACAGCACATCAGACTTAAACCACAGGCTTTCCACAGGCAGAAATCCCACTTTTAAGAGTGCTTCTGATTCTGACGAATCATATTGGTCAGCTCCGTCACCTGGTTATAGGTGGTTTCTCGTTCCGCCATTTGAGCTCCAACCTTACGTACAGCGTGCATAACCGTCGTATGATCGCGACCGCCCAGCTCCTGACCAATACGCGGCAGAGACATATCCGTCAGCTCGCGCAGCAGGTACATGGAAATCTGGCGGGCATTGGTTAGAGTGCGCGTCCTGGACTTGGAACGCACATCCTCCAGAGACACATTGAAATAGGCGGTAGTTGTTGCCAGCACATGGGAGGCAGTAATCTCTTCACCGCTGCCGCCATCAATCAAATCCTTGAGGGTTTCCTGCGCCAAACCAACGGTTAGAGGCTTACTCTGCAGAGAAGCGTAGGCATGTACGCGGATCAGTGCGCCCTCCAGCTCGCGAATATTGGAGGTGATATGGGAAGCAATATACTCCATGACATCATCGGGAACCTGCAGCAGATCGTGCTGAGCCTTTTTACGCAAAATTGCGATACGAGTCTCCAAATCGGGCTGCTGCACATCCACCGATAGACCGGATTCAAAACGCGAACGCATACGCTCTTCAAAGCCGGTGAGCTGCTTGGGCGGCAAATCGGAGGTAATCACAATCTGCTTACCGTGCGCATGCAGGGCATTGAAAGTATGGAAAAACTCTTCCTGGGTTGCCTCTTTACCGGCAAGGAATTGAATATCGTCAATGAGCAGCACATCTACATTGCGGTAGATCTGCTTAAAAGAGACACCTTCATCGTCCTTAATGGAGTTAATAAAGTCGTTGGTGAATTCCTCTGAATTCACATAGCGAATGCGCAGCTCTGGGCGGTGATCCTTGGAATAGTTGCCAATGGCGTGCAGTAGGTGGGTCTTGCCCAGACCCGAACCGCCGTAAATAAAGAGGGGGTTATAAAGCCCACCGGGGGTCTCGGAGACGCCAAAAGCTGCTGCATGAGCAAAACGGTTGGAGGCGCCCACCACGAAGGTCTCGAAGGTGTAGTTCGGGTTCAGATCATCGGAGGTGTCCCAGCTGGGGGTTTCCGCCAGGCGATCAGCGAGCTGCTGCGGGTTAAAGCTCAGGGATGCGGGCGCATTATTATCGCCCAGCTCGTGATAAATCACCTTCTGGTGCATATCTCGTGCTGCAGGCGCCACCTCGGGCAAAATGACCGGGCGAGCCTCCTGCTCCAGCTGCTCGGGGGTCGGTAGCGGACGCACTGGGGAGAGATCCTCAATATCATCGCTAAAGCTATTGAGACTCTCATCAATGAGCACGGAAATAGCGGTACCGGTACCGAAAACCTCAGCTACAGCGCGGTCAATGGGCTCCTTGAGTTTGCCGGTCTGGTACAGATCGCGGGCGTGGGCACTGGGGAAAGCCACAATCAGAATCTGCCCAAAGTGACCCTGAGGGTTCAGAGTCTTAATAGTGCCGCGATCTAGACGCGATACATCCGGGTCATCGTGCAGCAGCTGGACTACCTGTGCCCAGCGGGCGCTTAGTTCATTCTGCGTGCTCATGCGCGCCTCCATCCGGTTGATCGCTTAATGTTCAAAGATTAAGAAGTATACCCCAACTATAGCGCCTATCCACAGCGGGCACACAGGTTTTCCACACAAGTTATCCACATGGTGGAAAACTTGTGTATCGGGTGTGTGTTTCTGTGAATAAAACCTTGAATTTTCAGTGATTATGCCTGTGGAAATCTGGATATGGTTTGTGAAAGAAGCTGGGGAAAACCTGTCTTAATGTCTACCCTGCACAGAAATAGCGCTGTATTTTATCCCCTTAAGGTTCTCCCGATATGCTGAATGTGGATAGTGAAGGACTGAAACGCCTTTGACGACCACGTATAGAAGAAGCGCTATCGCGTCGCCAGAGTGCAATCCCTTACACTACTCTCCCAATATGGCTTTTAACTTGACCTTCAGGGGCTACTCTTCTAGAGTTGTTCTGTTGTATATGTACCGCCTACTTCAAGTGTTGGAGTACCCCGGGCATAAAAATTTTTACAGTAACCCCGCCTTGCGCGGGCTTGCTGACCGAGTATCAAGGAGAAAAGTATGAGCAAGCGTACTTTCCAGCCGAACAACCGCCGTCGCGCCAAGAAGCACGGTTTCCGTCTTCGTATGCGCACCCGCGCAGGCCGCGCAATCCTGTCGAACCGTCGTGGCAAGGGCCGCGCAAAGCTGTCGGCATAATAACGGCTTCAACTCATCGCCCATGCGCCTAGCGTATGGGCGATTTGTCCACTTAGGGAGGAAAACCGTGCTGCCCACCTGGCACCGGCTGCGCACCGGCGCAGAATTTTCCCGCGCTTTTCGTTCCGGCGTCCGCTCAGGACGCCGGAACGTAGTGCTATATACGGCAGAAAATACCGAAAAGACAACCCAGATAGGTTTCATCGTATCTAAGGCTGTCGGTAATGCCGTTACCCGCAATAGCGTCAAGAGGCGCCTGCGGGTATTTGCCGCATCCACGGTAGCCCAGCATCCTACCGGGCTGCTGATTGCCGTACGTGCTCTGCCTGCTGCCGCGCACGCCAGTACCGAGCAGCTACGCGAGGACTACGAACAGGCGCTCGCCTCATGCTTAGCTAAACTGCAGGCGCGCCAGAGCCGTGAAGAAAGCCAGGGAGCGGATACGAGCGTTCCGGCAGAAAGCAGCGCATCCTAGCAATGCACGAGCACTATCCTCCCGATGCAGAGCACACGCAAACAGAGCCTGCGCAGGACGCTCAGATAGCTCTTTACGCTGAGCAGATCCTGCAGAACGCCCCGAGCGAGTACTGGCGATCAAAGCACCCTCTATGGGTCGTACGGGCTCTGAACGCCCTGGTGTATCTGCCGGCAAATCTCATGATTGCTTTCATTCGTTTCTGGCGTCGTTTTATCTCTCCTCTCTACGGGGATGTGTGCCGCTTTTACCCCACCTGCTCCGCCTACGGGCTGGAAGCCATTACGGTTCACGGGGCTATCAAGGGCGCATATCTTACCTGCGTGCGCATTCTGCGCTGCACTCCATGGCAACGCGGGGGAGTAGAACACGTCCCGGCAGGTAAACGGCACTTTGAGCCCAGGAACGAACCGAAAATTCTCTTAGTCAACCATCCTCAGTTACTTCAGAGTAGAGCTAGCGAAGAATACGCTGCCGCCGTAGCTGACGCCTCAGAAGAAGGCCTGCCCAGACTAAGACCATAAGACCTTCTGCCCGACTATCCGGTCGGCGCAGATTCCTTCCAACGACTTAGCCGAGTCACAAAGGAGAATACGTGAATATCTTTGATATGATCCTTTGGCCCTTCAAATGGGCCGTCTCAGCAGTGCTGTGGGTCTTCCACACGCTCTTTACCGCAGTGGGCATGGACCCCGCCAGCGGTCTAACCTGGGTTCTGGCAATTATCTGCCTGACCCTGGTGATGCGAACCATCACCATCCCTCTCTTTGTCACCCAGATCAAGGCAATGCGCGGTATGAGCGCAATGCAGGGGGATATGGCAAAGCTGCAGGCAAAGTACAAGGGCAAGAAGGACCAGCTCTCCCGCCAGCAGATGGCGCAGGAGCAGATGGACCTGTATAAGAAGCACGGCACCAACCCGCTGGCTTCCTGCATGCCCATCCTGGCTCAGATGCCGATCTTCTTCGGTCTGTTCCAGGTGCTCAATAGCGTGCCCGAGGCTGCAAGTAAGCACGAGGGCATCCTGGTGCTCAACGCCGATCTGGTGCAGCAGTTCAACCAGGCGACTATTTTCGGTGCAAACCTCTTTGCAACCATGCTCAACCCCGGTAATGGTGACCAGGTATCCAGCATTATTCAGGCTGTTGTCATGATCCTGATTATGAGCGGCACCCAGTTCTTCATTCAGAAGCAGCTGAGCGTAAAGAACATGTCCGAAGCCGCTCTGAACTCCCCCATGTTCCGTCAGCAGCAGATGATCATGTACCTGTTCCCGATCATCTTCGCTGTTTCCGGTATTAACTTCCCCCTGGGTGTGCTCTACTACTGGACCGTCTCGAACATCTGGTCCCTGGGTCAGCAGTGGTGGGTTATCCGCAATAACCCCACCCCCGGTTCTCAGGCTGAGAAGGAGCTGAACGCTCGCCGTGCGGCCAAGGGTCTGCCTCCGGTAGGTAAGACTCGCGAGCAGCACGAGCAGGAGCTGGCAGAGGCTCGTGAGCGCGCCGCTGCAGGTCAGCGTCAGCAGCCCATGAGCAAGAAGCGCCAGAAGCAGCAGCGCTCCAAGGGTAAGTCCAACTAAGGGAGAATAACGGTGACTGAAGAAGTACTGGAAACCGCTCCCGAAGAAATTGAGAGCGTAGATTTCGCCGCTGAAGAAGGCGATATTGCCGCTGACTACCTAGAAGAACTGCTGGATATTGCTGATATTGACGGCGATATTGACATTGAGGTGCGTAACCAGCGCACCTACCTCTCGGTAGTAAACGACGAAGACGAAGAGAATGAGCTGCACCACCTGGTTGGTCGCAATGGTGAGGTTCTCGAGGCTCTGCAGGAGCTGGTACGCCTGGCTGTTCTGGCACAGGCTGGCGAGCGTTCTCGCCTGATTCTGGATGTGGACGGCTACCGCGCCGCACGCCGCCAGGAGCTGACCCTGATTGCTCAGGAAGCCATTGAGCGCGTGCGTGAAAGCGGCAGGGAGCACCATATGAAGCCCTTGGGCGCCTATGAGCGCAAGGTGGTTCATGATGTGGTTGCCGCCGCCGGACTCTATAGCGAATCCGAAGGTGAGGGTACCCGCCGCCATATCGTTATTTCCCTGCCGGAGGCGTAAATGAGCGAGATTATTCTGACTGAGAATGAGCAGCGCGCCGCTCAGGAGATCTTTGGTGAGCGTCTGCCCCTGGCTCAGCGCTATGTTGAGCACCTGGCAACCAGTGGCATTGAGCGTGGTCTGATTGGTCCGCGCGAGGTGCCCCGCCTGTGGGCTCGTCACGTGCTCAATTGCGCTGTGGTTCAGGAATTCATTGAACCCAATGCTCGCGTGGCTGATGTGGGCTCCGGTGCGGGTCTGCCGGGTTTGTGCCTGGCGATTGCGCGCCCCGATCTGCACGTGACCCTCATTGAACCCCTGGAACGCCGCGTTATTTGGCTGACCGAGGTGGTTGAGGACCTGGCTCTGGAGAATGTGACCATTCTGCGCTCGCGTGCTGAGCAGGCTGTGGGTGAGGTGGAAGCCGATGTGGTGACTGCTCGCGCTGTATCCGCCCTGGTGGGCCTGTTGGATATCACCCTGCCGATTCTGCGCGGTACCGGCCAGCTGCTGGCTCTCAAAGGTCGCTCGGCAGCTGAGGAGATTACCAAGGCTAAGAAGAAGCTCAATCGTTATGGCGCTCGCCAGACCGATATTCTTATTGCCGGTGAATCTCTGCTGGATGAGCCGACTACCGTAGTGCGAGTTCAGCTCTAAGAAACTGAATCTTAGGAGCTTACCTAAAGCCCCGTATAGGTATGACCTATACGGGGCTTTATGTATTTAAGGAGCGGTAAAGAATGAAGTGCTTGGGGTAGCGTGCACGGCGCGTGCTGTGCGATGAGTGGGGGAGTGGAAGATTTCTACGTGGGAGTGGGGGGAAAATGCACCCCAGGGCAGTCTCGTGAGGCGTGTTCGTATGGCGTCATTGTCATATCTTCGATACCCTTGTATAGGCGTACTGAGATTGCCTGCAAAGATGTGAAACGGAATGTTTCACGTGAAACATTACCCCGCGCGGTACATGCTATGCACTCGTATCAGGGCGTTCTGCAGGCAATCCAGACAAAGAATTTACACCGAAAACCCCGTGGAAGGAACGATGAGCGAAGCAACCACCCCCTTGGCAGTGCTGCCCACTCCGCCGCAGACCCGTATCTTCACTATCTCCAATCAAAAGGGAGGCGTGGGTAAAACCTCCACCGCGGTCAATCTCGCCGCAGCCCTGGCAGAAGCCGGCATGAACGTACTCGTCATTGATAATGACCCCCAGGGTAATGCCTCCACCGCCCTGGGCGTGGAACACGGTGTAGAAGTTCCCAGTGTCTATGATGTGCTGATTAACGACAAGCCCCTGCACGAGGTTGTGGTCGCCAGTGAAGAGATGGCAAAGCTGTGGTGCGCACCGGCAAATATTGACCTGGCGGGCGCAGAAATTGAGCTGGTCTCCCAGGTAGCGCGCGAAACCCGCCTAAAGAACGCTTTGGAAGATTACGCGGCATGGCGTCAGAGCCAGGGCATGGAGCGCCTGGACTATGTCTTTATTGACTGCCCGCCCAGCCTGGGTCTGCTGACCGTTAATGCATTTGTGGCGGCTGAAGAGATCCTCATCCCCATTCAGTGTGAATACTACGCCCTGGAGGGTCTGAGCCAGCTGCTGAAGAATATTCAGCTGATCCAAAAGCACCTGAATTCCTCCCTGCATATCAGCACCATTTTGCTGACCATGTATGACGGTCGTACGAACCTGGCATCCCAGGTGGCTCAGGAGGTGCGCTCGCACTTCCCGCAGCAGACCCTGCAGACCCTCATCCCGCGCTCTGTGCGCATCTCTGAGGCTCCTAGCTACCAGCAGACCGTTATTACCTATGACAGTGCTTCTACCGGCGCTCGCGCCTATCGTGAGGCTGCTGCAGAAATTGCCCGCCGCGCCGAGTAATTCGCGCACCCTAAGGATATAAAGGAGAAAAGATGGCTGAGAAACGTCGCGGTCTAGGACGCGGTTTGGGTGCGCTCATTCCCAATGTGGCATCCCTAGCAGAAGAGAATAATACTGATGAGCCTCAGACTCTTTTTGAGGTTCCCGCTGTAGAGAAGCCTGTGCAGAGTCCTGCACCTGAGTCTGTAGTAGATGCACCCAAAAAGCATGAAAACAACTCTTCTAAGGTTGAAATCAAAGAATCTGAGGGGGTAAAGCCTGCTTCTGTTTCGGAAGAATCTTCTCAGGGGAATGTCAATGTTTCACGTGAAACATCGACTTCTTCCTCTCAGTCTTCCCGCAAGACTTCCGCCTCCAAGAGTGTCAAGGTAGACCGCAAGGCTGACCGTATGGATATGGGTGCTGCTCTGCGCAACACCACCCTGACTCGTCGCCCGGTTGATTTCTTCTTTGGTGAGGACGTGCAGGCTCCCGGTGCGAGTGCAGAGCAGCTGGTTCCCGTTCCCGGTGCATCCTTTGCCACCCTGAAAATTGCGGATATTCACCCGAACCGCAAACAGCCTCGCGTTGATTTTGACGAACAAGATATGGAAGAGCTTGTTCACTCTATCCGTGAGATTGGTGTATTACAGCCTATTGTGGTGCGCCCTTCGCGCGAAGAGGATCGCGAGGAAAAATATGAGCTGGTTATGGGTGAGCGTCGTTGGCGTGCCAGCCAGCGTGCGGGCCTGGATACCATTCCGGCAATTATTCGCGATACTCAGGATGAAGATCTGTTGCGCGATGCTCTGCTGGAGAACCTGCACCGCAGTCAGCTCAACCCCATTGAAGAAGCTGCTGCCTATCAGCAGCTTATGGAAGAATTTGGTGCCACTCAGGAGCAGCTGGCTCAGCGTATTGGTCGTTCCCGTCCGCAGGTGACCAATACGATTCGTCTGCTTAAGCTGCCCGCCCTGGTGCAGCGCCGTGTTGCCGTGGGTATTCTCTCTGCAGGTCACGCCCGTGCTCTGCTGGCTCTCAAGGATCCGGCTCAGATGGAAACCCTTGCGCAGAAGATCGTGAATGAGGGTCTGTCGGTACGCGCGGTGGAGTCTCTGGTCGCTGAAAATAGCGGTCAGGAACCTGCCGCTAAGCGCCCGGCGGCTCAGCCTCAGAAGCATCACGAGCGTCTTGACTATATTGCCGACGCTTTTGCCGATAAACTCGATACCCAGGTGAAGATTAGCCTGGGTGCCCGCAAAGGCAAGATGACTATTGAGTTTGCCAATGTTGAGGATTTGAATCGTATTATTCGAGTGCTTGATTCTTCCTTTGAATCCTAGACGATAGCGCTCAATGCGTATTTGGGAGATTCCCACTAGATGCTCCCAAATAGTCATAGATAAAGACCCGGGCTGTGTATGTTTCACGTGAAACATACACAGCCCGGGTCTTTTAATCTATAGAGTTGTATTCTCTAATTCAGGTGTTCGGCAAAGAGCGCCATGAGAGCCTGCTTGGGGCGAGCTCCCACGCTTTCCTTGACTACCGTGCCATTCTTGAAGAGGTAAATGGCAGGAATTGAGGTCACGCCGTACTCTGCGGCAATATCGCCATCGGTATCCACATTGACCTTTACCACCTTGAGGCTATCGGCATTCTCGACAGCAATTTCATCCAGGGTCGGAGCCATGGAACGGCAGGGGCCGCACCATTCAGCCCAGAAGTCCACAATAACCGGCTTATCGCTGGAGAGAACCTCGCTAGCGAACTGATCGCCGCTAATATTCAGAGCGCTCATAGCGCCTCCTTATCAATAGAAAGTATTAGAGAGATTCCAGGTAGTGCTGAGCGTCCAGAGCCGCAACAGCACCGGAACCGGCAGCAATAATAGCCTGGCGGTAGGTCGGATCAATCACGTCACCGCAGGCAAAAACACCGGGGAGAGAGGTGCGGGAGGAACGACCCTGAACCGCAATGGTATTGTTCTCAGTTAGCTCCAGCTGGTCTGCAACCAGCTCAACGCGCGGGTCGGAACCAATAGCCTCAAAGATACCGTCTACCGCCAAATCGCGGTTCTGACCGGTTGCGGTGTCCTCCAGAACCAGGTTGGACACGGTGGCTTCACCCTGGATTTCAACGACCTGGCTATTCCACACAATTTCAATCTTCTCGTTCTCAAAGACGCGCTTCTGCATAATATCCGAGGCGCGGAAAGAATCGCGGCGGTGAATCAGATAGACCTTGGATGCGTACTTGGTCAGGAAGTTAGCTTCCTCCAGAGCGGAGTCGCCACCGCCGACCACTGCAAGCACCTTATCCTTGAAGAAGAAACCGTCACAGGTTGCACACCAGGAAACACCGTGGCCGGAGAGGCGCTCTTCGCCGGGAACATTAAGCGAACGGTACTGGGAACCGGTGGAGAGAATCACGGTCTTTGCCAGGTGAACTTTGCCATCGGAGGTATGAATCTTCTTCACATCTCCCTCAAGCTCCAGACGGGTTACATCTGCATAGCGCACATCGGTACCGAAACGCTCAGCCTGGGCAGCAATATTACCCATCAGCTCCGGACCCTGAATGCCCTCAACAAAGCCGGGGAAGTTCTCCACCTCGGTGGTGTTCATCAGCGCACCGCCAATAGCCACAGAGCTGGCAAAAAGCACGGGGTGCAGATCGGCACGTGCCGCGTAGATGGCTGCAGTATTACCGGCGGGGCCGGCACCGACAATAACAACCTCGTGAATGGTCGTATCGGTCTCTTCGTGCTCGGGGGCTGCGGGTGCGGTATTCAGATTCAAACCGCCCAGTGCTGCACCGCCAAACAGGCCGCCCAGAGTGGATTCGCTCATGGTGTTCTCCTTCATTCGTTTACCTATGGGGTATAACCGTTGTCTTCCTTCGATTATTCCACGTTTGCCGGGCGCTGGAGAAGCCGCACACGCTGAGCGCAATATATGGTCATAGAAGGTCACGAACCGTCATAGAAAAGAGCGTGTGTAATCTAAGCACAGATAGAGAAAGGGTCGAGATTCATCAGAATCTCGACCCTTAAACAGCCCGGAATCTAGCTCTTAGGCGACCTTCAGCTCGCTAATGCGCAGACCGTAGGGCATGCGCGCAATGGGCTGGGACTGGCGGGAAGCGCTATTGAAGACAATAATCACGTAGCCGGTCTTATCAGCCTGCTTTGCGGTATCGAGCTTGACTGCGGTGGAAGGACCGGAAATAGTGCCCTTAGCGACCTCTACAGCGCCGTCCAGGGAGTCCTTGGAGTTGGTGTAGACGGTGAATGCACCGCCGGTGCCGCCGATCTGGTCAATGGTCACGGTATTGGTTAGGGTGGGGGTCTGCAGCTTAATGGCAAGACCCACTCCGGTGACCAGACCGGAGAAGTTTTCGGTACCGAAACCGTAGCTCATCCACGCGGTGTTGGCGTTGCCATCGGTCAGGTAGGGCAGCATGGTGTCCATATCCGCCATGTAGGTGGGGTTATTGGGGATCAGGCGGGTAACGCCGGCGATCTTCGGGGGTGCTGCCGGGGTGGGGGAGGGGGTTGCGCTCGGGGAAGCTGCGGCGCTTGCAGCTGCTGCGGAGGCACTTGCGCTGGCTGCCTTGGCGGTGGGGTCTGCCAGCACGGGTGCGTTATTGCCCAGGGAGCTCAGGGAGCTCAGTGCTGCACCCACGCCGATAACCAGCACCAGTACGCCGGCAAGGGCAATAGCCCACACGCCGCGGGAGCGGGTTTCTTCCTCATCCTCGTCTTCGTAAATGCCGCTGGATTCGGAGACTGCGGAGATAACTTCCGGGTTAATGGGTGCCGCTTCGGTCCATTCCTTGGTGGCGCTAATGGCTACCGGTGCCTGTGCGGTGGAGGTGCCCACACGCTCGTAGGTGTTCTTGGTGGCGTCCTTGGGGGCTCCGAAGATTTCGGAGTCAATGGCGCCGTCGTTCTGCTCTTCTGCCAGTGCCTGGTTGTCGGTCAGCAGGGTATCCAGCAGCACGTCCGGGCGGGTGTGGGAGGTAATCAGGTACTTATTACCTTCGGGGGTGATACCCATATCCAGGATCTGAATATTAAAGCGGCTGCGCTCGGCGAGAATACGGGAGTTATTTTCCAGCAGGGAGGCGCGTGCGGACGAGGCCACCACAATGGAGACCTTGCGGTTAAGCACCTGATCAATGCCGTCCAGAATCATATCGGATTCTGCGGTGGTAATGGTTTGTGCGGTAATTTCGTAGCGGTTTCCGAGGACGGTGCCTACGGGAATGGGCTGCGCCATGTACTCTCCCTGTGGTTTTTGTGAGCGTGCACCCTCTATCGTCGGGGTGCCTGTGGGCTGTATGTATTCAAGTGTACCGCCTCTTGTGGCTCATCGCTGTGTGTTCCTGTATATAGATCCCCGGTAAAAGATGCGGGTCTATATAATCCTCTAGCGGGCGCTAGAGAGGCTTTAAACGCCGCATCCCGCCTTACTTTATGTAAGACGGGATGTAAGTTTTGAGCCTTGGGAAGGCAGTGCAAGCAGCTTTAGCGGCGTACCAGAGCTTTCACACGGCGGGTAATGGGTGAGACCAGAGCCAGACCCTCGTGCAGACCCACCAGGCGCATCATGGGCACATAGCAGATGGCCATAATGCTTCCGGCGATGATCAGAGAGATCACCGCGCCCATCTTGGAGCTAAAGGCAAAGCCGTTCAGATTCCATGCACCCAGCAGGTAGAGCGCCAGCAGAGCCGGAAGAGCCGCACCCACCGATGCGAAGAAAGAGCGAGCGTAGCTGCTAATAATCTTCAGACCCTCGTAATCTCCCAAGCGGCGGCGGATTGCCACGTGACCGGTAATGAGCATCAGGAAGCTATTAATCGGGTAAATAGCTGCGAGCGCAAAGACCACATAGGGTGCCGGCAGCAGGGAGGCTGCGAAGCTCATGATCGCCATGGTAATGGAGGAGAAGAGCTGCAGATTGAAGGGGGTCTTGGCATTCTCTCGGGCAAAGAGCACGCGCGTGTACATAAAGTTCACGGTCAGCAGGGGAGTGGCGGGAGCCAGAATAATAATCAGCTGAGCAATGGCAATGGCGGCTTTAGGATTACCACCGCTAAAGAGAGTTGCTACAGGGCCGGCCATAACCACTAGCGCCACGGCGCAGAAGACGGTGGCGACACCGGAATTGCGCAGGCCGCGGGAGAATGCATAGATCACGCTATCGCTATCATCGGCAATGGAGGAGGCGCTCAGACGGTTAAAGAGCACGGTGGCGATGGATACGCCCACCACGCCGTGCGGCAGCATGTAGAGCATGGTGGCATAGTTTAGGGCCTGCAGACCCGGCACCTCAATGCCCTGAGCGGCGTAGAAGTCTCGGGAGGATACCACGGAGGCTGCCACCTGGGTCATGTACATAAAGGAGATATTGGAGATCACGCCCGAGGCGAGGGTCCAGCCGGCGAGCTTTGCCGCTTCGCGCAGACCAATGCCTCGCCAGGCGAAGTCGGGGCGAATGCGCAGACCCATGCGGAAGAGCGGGATAAAGAGCACCAGGGCCTGGACAGCCACGCCCAGGGTTGCGCTACCTGCCAGGACCAGGGTTTGGGCGCTGGTCCAGTTTTCCACCGAGTGCGCCGGCGGGATGGTGCTGGTATCCTGCGGGCCAAAGATCGCAATAAAGCCGATCAGGGCGGCAATGGTGATGATATTGTTCAGCACTGGCGACCACATATAAGCGCCGAAAGCGTCCTTAGCGTTGAGCACCTGACCGATGACGGTGTATAGACCGTAGAAGAAGATCTGCGGCAGACACCAGAGGGCAAAGATAACGCCTAGTTGCTGTTGTTCTGGGGTCCAGCTGGCGCCCATAATGTGAATAATGGGCACGGCGCAGGCGACGGTTATGGCGGTGACTATACCGATGGCGGTCACGGTGAGGGTGACCAATTTGGAGATATAGCTCAGGCCTCCGTCTTGGGCTTGGGCGGCTTTAATAATTTGGGGCACCAGCACGGAGTTGAACACGCCACCTGCCACCAGCACATAGATGAGGTTGGGCAGGGTATTGGCGGTTTCGAAAACGTCGCCCACATTGGATATGGAGCCGATGGCGACGGTGAGCAGGATTGCTTTGACGAAACCCAGCACTCGGGATACGAGGGTTCCGGCTGCCATAATGGCGCTGGCGAACGCGTCTGTTCGTGCCACCTATTCTCCTTTGATATGAGTGTTTAGAGCTGGTTTTGGATGTACTGGTAGGCCCGCTCGGCGATATGGCGTTCATTGGCGAAGGAGAGTTTCTCTCTCAGTTCTGCCAGGGGTACCCATGCGACGTCTACAGCTTCGCGGTCGGGGTCGTTGTCCACGGTCAGTTCCCCGCCGGTGGCTGCAAAGAGGTAGTGGTAGACCTGTTTGCGGATTCGCATTCCGGAGGCGGTAAACCAGTATTCTATGGTGCCCAGGGGCCAGATGGGGCGCCCGTTAATGCCGGTTTCTTCGGCGATTTCGCGGGTTGCTGCATCTGGGATGGTTTCTTCGGGCTCAACATGGCCTTTGGGTAGGCACCATTCGAGGGAACCTGCACGGTTGACTCGGGCAATGATAGCTGCGGGCATGCTGGGCTGGTTAAAATCGATGACAATTCCGCCCGCGGAGACCTCTGGAGGCATCGCGGCAGGGCGCAGGGGCACGAAGGAGCCCTCTTTGGGTGCGCGTGGTACTGGAAAAGTCATAGTTATACCTTATCCGATAGCTAGCCTTATACGGTATCTAGTGCGAGGTTATGAGAGCTACCCGATATGCTTTTTTGCGCAGAATCTGCAAGGATTAGAGGACTATGTCGCAAAAAATTGATGTGTTGAAGATGTATCCTGACGCCGTGGCACTGGGTGAGCTTTTTGCTCGCGCGGGTTTCGAGCTGTACCTGGTGGGCGGTATTGTCCGCGATATTATTCGCTACAGCCAGCAGGATTCTTCCGACACGTTTACCGATTTTGATCTCACCACGGATGCCGAACCGGAGCAGATTCAGCAGATTATCGCTCCGTGGGCTGAGAAGATGTGGGATATCGGTAAGGAATACGGCACGATTAGTGCCCGCAAGAACGGCGTGATTTACGAGATCACCACCTACCGTGCTGAGGTGTACGCCTCGGATTCTCGTAAGCCCACAGTGACCTTCGGTAAGGATTTGCGTGAGGATCTGATTCGTCGTGACTTTACGATGAACGCTATGGCCGCTCGCCTGCCCGATGGGCAGATTGTGGATCTTTTTGAGGGGCAGCGCGATCTGGCGGAGGGTATTATTCGCACTCCGCGCTCGCCGCAGGATTCTTTCTCTGAGGATCCTCTGCGTATGATGCGTGCGGCTCGGTTTGTGGCTCGTTTTAATATGAAGCTGGCACCGGAAGTTTTTGAGGCGATGTCGCAGATGGCATCGCGCATTGAGATTATTTCCGCCGAGCGTGTGCGCGATGAACTGGTCAAGCTGATTATTGCTCCCTACCCCAAGGCTGGTATTGAGGTGCTGGTCGATTCGGGATTGGCTGATTTTGTGCTGCCGGAGCTACCCGCCCTGCGTATGGAGATTGATCCGGCTCATCATCATAAGGATGTCTACTGGCATTCTCTAAAGGTCATGGAGCAGGCGATGGATCGCGAAACCGGCCCGGAGGGGAGCGTTCCTGCCCCCGATTTCATTTTGCGTTTTGCTTCCCTGCTGCACGATATTGGTAAGCCCGCCACCCGCAAGTTTGAGTCGGATGGTTCGGTGACCTTCCTGCAGCATGAGCTGGTGGGTGCGAAACTGGCGCGTAAGCGTATGCGCGCTCTGCGTTTTGATAATGACACGATTAAGGCTGTTTCTCGCCTGATTGAGCTGCATATGCGTTTCTATGGCTATCGTGATGCGGGCTGGAGTGATTCTGCGGTGCGCCGTTATGTGCGCGATGCCGGTGAGCAGCTGCAGCGTTTGCATCGTCTGTCCCGTTCGGATGTGACGACCTCCAATAAGCGTATGGCTCGTTCCCTGGCTGCTGCCTACGACGATCTGGAAGAGCGTATTGATGCTCTGGCTGCTCAGGAAGAGCTGGATGCTATCCGTCCGGATCTTGATGGAGGTCAGATTATGGCTCTACTGAATCTTGCTCCCGGTCCTGAGGTGGGTCGCGCCTATAAGTTCTTGATGGAACTGCGTATGGAGGAAGGCCCTGTGGGCGCGGAGGAGGCGAGCGCTCGCCTGCTCTCCTGGTGGAATGAGCAGCAGGGCGCCCGCTAGGGTTTGCTCGCTATACGGGTGAACGGTTCGGGGGAGAGGGAAAAGATTTCCTCGTAATATTTGATTAAAGTTCAACCTTAACTTGAAAGTAGTGCTAAGCTGGATATAACTCAACTTCTTAGAGTGCTGCCTGCGACTAAAATTGTGCTTACTTCCGGTGGTTGTAGGTGGCACTCTTAGAGTCCATATCTGAGTGTGGACCTATCGGTTGAATGTAGTGTGTTGTGGCGGTGGATGTTTCACGTGAAACATCCACCGCCACATTGCTTTGTTGGCTTTCTGGTGAACCCTTCAGTTTTTGCCCGGGTGTAAAAATCCTTCCTTTAGTGTCAGAGCCGGAACCTACACTGCACTCACGAGACAATACGAAGAAAATCTGTCGATTGTCCTGCTGGTTCATAGCTGATACATAGCTACAAAATTTATACTCAAGGTATCGACACGAAATATATACGAAAGGACTCACTTATGGCTTATTCATCTGGAAGCTACCAACACGGTGCAGCCCCCGGCCCTCGCACCTATGTTAATGAACCGGCTCGCGTGGTGTACGTCAAGCAAAAGTCGCTCATTGCCACCTATATTCTCTGGTTCTTCCTGGGATACCTCGGCATTCACAAGTTCTACCTGGCTCAACCCTTCCAGGCGATGTTCTATATCATCCTTACCTGCCTAACGGCACTTATGACCCCGATAGCTCTTGGGTGGCTTCCTGGTGGTTTGCTGGCATTACTGCTCTTCAAGGATGCCTTTACGAATATGCTGCGCGTTGCTATTCTCAACGCCCGCTAAACGCACTCGCCAATATAACATTCAAGGAGTACCCGCACCGTCGTAGGAAGTGCGGGTACTCCTTTTAATATCACAGTGTGTTTACTGTCCTTGAGCCTATATCTGGTGTAAACTTAAATAATCTGTGCGCGCACCCTCATGGTGCGTGACACACGATAAAGCAACATGTATCTCCTGCTATGGAAATCCCATAGCCGTTTAGCCCAAAGGAGGGGTTTAATCATGCGTGCATATGAACTGATGGTTATCCTCAGCCCCGAGGTTGAGGACCGTGCGGTTGAGCCTTCGCTGTCCAAGTTCCTCGAGATCGTCACCAACGATGGCGGTTCTATCGAGAACGTAGACATCTGGGGTCGTCGTCGCCTGGCATACGAAATTCAGAAGAAGTCCGAGGGTATCTACGCAGTGGTTAACTTCACCGCAACCCCCGAGACCGCAGCTGAGCTCGATCGCGTTCTGAACCTGAACGAGTCCGTCATGCGCACCAAGATCATCCGCCCGGAAGATCAGAAGATCTCCAAGTAAGGTCTTTAGCTCACCTGCTTAACCTGTCCGTTAAGCATGGTGAACTAGAACTAACATACTTGAACCCATCTCATACGTAGGAGGCATCCATGGCAGGCGAAACCGTCATTACTGTGGTCGGTAACCTCACCAGCGATCCTGAACTGCGATACACCCCCAATGGTGTAGCCGTAGCAAACTTCACGATTGCATCCACTCCGCGCACCTTCAACCGTGCAACGAACCAGTGGGAAGATGGTGAGGCGCTCTTTCTGCGCGCGTCCATCTGGCGCGACTACGCAGAAAACGTCGCTGAATCCCTGAAGAAGGGTACCCGCGTTATCGCGCAGGGTCGCCTCAAGTCTCGCACCTATGAGACGAAAGAAGGCGAACGCCGTACCTCCTTCGAGCTCGAACTCGAAGAAATCGGTCCGGCACTGCGCTACGCAACCGCAAACGTAGCCCGCTCCGCGCGAGGCAACGGCGCAGGTGGCAACTTCGGAGGCGCCCCGCAGTCCAACTTCGGTGGCGACAATAGCTTTGGTGGCGGCGCTGCACAGGGATACGCTCCCCAGCAGAACTACTCCAATAACGGCTACTCCAACGCCAACGGTTTCAATACCGCTCCCGCCCAGCAGAGCGCACCTGCACCTCAGCAGGCACAGCCTCAGGCTGCACCCGCAGCTGATCCCTGGAGCTCTCAGGCAGGCGGTAACTACAGCTGGGGAACCGGCGCTGCTAGCGACGAACCCCCGTTCTAAACCGTCCACGTTTTCTTTCACACCATAAATTATTCATCCATCCCGCGGTTTAAGGCCGCGGGCTCCCAAACTCATGAAGGAGCACCACGATGGCTAAGGCTGAAATCCGTAAGCCCAAACCCAAGCAGAACCCGCTCAAGGCTGCTGACGTCACCGTTATCGACTACAAGGACGTCGCTCTGCTGCGCAAGTTCATCTCCGATCGCGGCAAGATCCGCGCTCGCCGCGTAACTGGCGTGACCGTTCAGGAACAGCGCAAGATCGCTCAGGCAATTAAGAATGCCCGCGAAGTTGCACTGCTGCCCTACTCCGGCGCTGGCCGCTAAAGAGAAGGAGAGTATAGAACATGGCTAAGATCATTCTGACTCAGGAAGTTTCCGGTCTCGGTGCAGCTGGCGATGTTGTCACCGTTAAGAACGGTTACGCACGTAACTACCTGCTGCCCCGCGGCTTCGCAGTGACCTGGACCGTTGGTGGCGAGAAGCAGGTGGAGTCCATCCGCGCAGCTCGTGCAGCACGCGCAAAGGCTTCCCTGGAAGAAGCAAAGGCACTGGCAGCAGCACTGTCCGCTAAGCCCGTTGTGATCGCTCACAAGGCTGGCGTTGATGGTCGTCTGTTCGGCACCGTCAAGGCTGAGGCAATTGCTGAAGCTGTTGAGGCTGCTGGCATTGGCTCCATCGACAAGCGCACCATCCACCTCGGTTCCGCTATCAAGCGCACCGGTGCACACCAGGTAACCGTTCGTCTGCACGACGACGTTGTTGCTAACGTTGAGCTGGATGTTGTTGCAGCTGCATAATGCATGCGCAATAGCTTGAAATTCTAGACTTTTCTAGGATTCAAAAGGGGTAGTACCTATAGGTACTACCCCTTGTGCTATACCCAAACCAATAAGGTTATGACTAAGTTTTAGACAATGGGGTACGTACGCCGAGGCTTGTATGGAAACTTCGCTGCGCTTCAACCAATGCTCCGCTTGCGCGTTTTTGAGGTGAGCTTCGGTTCATAATAATGTGCGAGCTTCGCATAACTCAGCGCGTACGCCTCGTTTCCTGCTTGCTTCGGCTTGGTCTATATCTTGCCTTCCTAGGTTGCTGGGCCTTGCTCGTGCAATCCTGAGAGAGGACGGCGAAAAGGGGGTTTCGAGTGCTCACCTCCCGCACGCGCCTCCCCTTATTTTCTTCCTGGCTCGGGGCGGTAATGTTTCGGTTGCTTCTCCCGTTTTCTTGGCTCGGGCAGGTAATAGACCCGCATGGGATGATGCTCTTTAGACTCGGTAGGGCTGGGAGGCCGGTGAACTCTGGAACTCAGCCCCCTGGGCATCGTCCCATGCACATAAACCAGAGTGTTTCACGTGAAACATTCACACTGCGCTCTCTATGTTTCACGTGAAACATTGTTTCTGCTTTATCGCACGTCAGGAAGTGATATATAGGAGAGCAAGTATGAAAAAACGTCATAATTCCGTAATATACGCAATAGGCTAGGAGAAGAGGAATCGCAGGGGTA